>Ga0247843_1001299_pt1 | contig 51860 bp, 53 predicted proteins | sample LaCruzMarch2017__FD_192420 | JGI IMG/M metagenome (GOLD analysis project Ga0247843, IMG submission 192420) | Freshwater microbial communities from meromictic Lake La Cruz, Castile-La Mancha, Spain - LaCruzMarch2017_8m | ecosystem: Environmental > Aquatic > Freshwater > Lake | place: Spain...
CGCCTTGATGGGGTCAATATCACCAATTAAATCTGCGATTGTTACATCGGGAGTAGCAAGCTTTTCAAAAAATCGTTCAGAACGATGTAACCAAAAGATCGGGGTGGCGTCCCCTTTTTCTTTAATTAAATCAAGCGCGTATCGGCTAATTGGGTTTAGGGGGTCGTCGTTCATTTCACTTCCTGCCACCACGGGGATGTATTCATCCAATAAATTCAGCATCAAGCGCGCAATTCGAGTTTTTCCCTGACCCCGAAGGCCTAATAAATTGATGTTGTGTTTAGACAAGATTGCCCGCTCCAGCTGGGGTATCACGGTTTGTTCGTACCCGTGTACTTGAGGGAAAATCTGTTTACCGGATTTTAGCGCCACTATTAAATTATCGCGCAATTCGTTTTTGATCGTTTTAGGCGTGTACTCAGCAGCTTTTAATGCTCCAAGTGTATTGATTGTCGTATGCATACCCTTAATTAATTCGTTTTTTTCTGTTTGTTTCGTAATCATGAAAAATCATTTCACCGAGCCCTTTTAACCCAGTATAAAATGCTTTTCCTTTGTTGGACTTGGTGAATTCTTCAATAAAAGACTGCAAGTAGGGGTCTTGTGCAATCATAAACGTGGTGATTGGAATGTGCATTTTTCTGGCTTGTGCTGCCATGCTATAGCACTTTTCAACAATCATTTGGTCCAAGCCGTTACTGTTTTTATAATACTGCCCGTCGGGTAAGCGTAAACAACTTGGCTTACCATCGGTAATCATGAAAATTTGTTTGTTCGTATTTCTTTTTCTTCTTAAAATATCCATTGAAAGCTCCAGGCCCGCTACGGTATTGGTATGATAAGGACCTACATTTAAATATGGAAGGTCTTTGATTTTTATTGGCCAAGCGTCATCGCCAAAAACTATCACATCCAAGGTGTCTTTTGGATAAGAGGTGGTTATTAATTCTGCTAACGCCATAGCCACCTTCTTTGCGGGCGTAATTCGATCTTCCCCATACAGAATCATACTGTGGCTTATATCGATCATTAACACCGTGCTCATTTGGGATTTGTGATGCGTATCTTCAATGACCAAATCTCTTTGCGTTAATTGAAAGTCATCAATTCCGTGGTTGATTTGTGCGTTTTTTAAGCTTTCAGTGACCGAAATATGCTCAAGGGTATCCCCAAATTCAAAATCACGAAACTCTCCCGTTAATTCGTCGCCTTGACCGCTTTTTTTTGAGGTATGGTTTCCAACGCCACTTTTTCTTATTTTCCCAAAAATCTGTTCCATGGCATTTTTTCGCAACACGCGCTCCGTTTTAGCGGTAATGGACAATTGACCTGGTCCATTAGGCTGAGGGTCTTCCCGCAAGTACCCCTTTTTCTTGAGGTCTTCAATAAAATCATCTAGGGTGTATTTCTCGCTCGTCAAGGAGTATTCCTGGTCGAGAATTTTTAACCAATCTAATGCTTCCTCCACATCTCCCGAGGTATGGGTGATAAGTTCGCTAAAAACATCAAACAACTTATCAAAGTCGGATTGCTCTGGCGCTTCGAATGGGGTGAAAACAAAACCTGTTCGGGACATAGAGACGTATTTAAGTTAAAACACCGGGAATGGGAATAAAGTTCCAATATCCATCGGTTTTTTTCCGTTCAGATCCGATGAGCCATAAAAAAAGCCCTGTCGGGCTCATATTATTTCTTATCGTCTAAAATACGCTTGGGACGTAGTCGCTCAAAAATATCGATAGTGATCCAAAAAGGAACAATAAATCCTAAAAGGAATAATAATAACCAAAATGCCATTCCGAAAATTAAAAGGAATAAAACAATGCCGAATGTGCTGATCATCTTGTAAATTTGTATTCAATTACAAAGGTAAACAATTATTATTAACAAAAACAAACCCAATGGAATTTAGAATTGAAAAAGACACCATGGGAGAGGTACAGGTTCCTGCTTCCAAATATTGGGGGGCTCAAACTGAACGCTCCCGAAATAACTTTAAAATCGGACCAGAAGGATCCATGCCGAAAGAAATTATTTATGCGTTTGCTTATTTGAAAAAAGCAGCAGCTCACGCAAACTGTGAATTAGGGGTGCTATCCGAAGAAAAGAGAGACTTAATATCAACGGTTTGTGATGAAATCTTAACGGGAATGCATGATGGGGAGTTTCCTTTGGTTATTTGGCAAACCGGTTCTGGAACCCAATCCAACATGAACTGTAATGAAGTGATTGCTAACCGTGGACATGTGTTAACCGGAGGGTCCTTGCTTGATGAACTTAAAGCACTCAATCCAAACGACGATGTGAATAAATCGCAATCATCCAATGACACCTATCCAACGGCCATGCACATCGCCGCTTATAAACAAACCGTAGATGTCACCATTCCAGGAATGACCCATTTACGAGAAATACTGGATCAAAAAGCGAAAGCCTTTAAAGATATCGTTAAAACTGGCCGAACGCATTTTATGGATGCCACACCCTTAACCCTAGGTCAAGAATTTAGCGGTTATGTAGCGCAAATTGATTATTCCATTCGTTGCCTCAATAATGCTTTGGAAGCCGTATCGGAACTCGCCCTTGGAGGAACAGCGGTTGGCACCGGATTGAATACTCCTGCTGGGTATGATGTGTTGGTAGCACAGAAAATCGCTGATTTTACACGGCTTCCATTTGTAACCGCAAAAAACAAATTTGAGGCCTTGGCAGCTCATGATGCGATGGTGGAGTTGTCTGGCGCGTTAAAACGATCCGCCGTTGCCTTGATGAAAATCGCCAATGATATTCGAATGTTGTCTTCCGGTCCACGTTGCGGAATTGGCGAACTAATTATTCCAGACAATGAGCCCGGATCATCCATTATGCCAGGAAAAGTAAATCCAACTCAACCCGAAGCACTAACTATGGTTTGCGCCCAAGTCATCGGTAATGATGTAACGGTCTCCATCGGCGGGTCTAATGGTCACTTTGAATTGAATGTGTTCAAACCGGTTATTGCGGCAAACGTTTTGCAATCCGGGCGATTAATCGGCGATGCCTGTGTTTCGTTCGCAGATAAATGTGCGATAGGGATTGAACCTAATTTGCCGGAAATCAAAAAGCATCTGAATAATTCGCTTATGCTCGTTACTGCATTAAATACTAAAATCGGATATTATAAAGCGGCTGAGATTGCAAAATATGCGCATAAGAATGGAACTACACTCAAGGATGCTGCCGTTTCCTTAGGCCATGTGACTTCGGAAGAATATGATTTCTATGTAGACCCATCCAAGATGATAGGTTCCATGGATTAATTGGGTAACTATTGCTAACTTTACAACAAACTAAAGACCATGTCAAAAATAAACGTAGCGAATCCTGTAGTTGAGCTGGATGGAGATGAAATGACCCGGATCATCTGGAAATTTATAAAAGATAAACTTATCCTTCCATATTTGGATGTCGATATTAAGTATTATGATTTAGGAATCGAGAAACGTGACGAAACCAACGATCAAATTACGATTGATGCTGCTGAAGCGATTAAGAAATATCAAGTAGGAATTAAATGCGCAACAATAACACCGGATGAAGCTCGTGTTAAAGAATTTAATTTAAAGTCGATGTGGAAATCTCCGAATGGAACCATTCGTAATATATTAGACGGAACGGTATTTAGAGAGCCAATCGTTATGAAAAACGTTCCTCGTTTGGTTACCAATTGGACCGCGCCAATTATCGTTGGTCGACATGCGTTTGGAGATCAATATCGCGCAACAGATGCCGTGTTTAAAGGCAAAGGAAAACTAACAATGACTTTCACTCCGGAAGATGGAGGAGAAGTACAGCAATTTGAAGTATATAACTTTAAAGGCGATGGTGTTGGTTTGGCCATGTATAATACCGATGACTCTATTCGTGGGTTTGCACGTAGTTGTTTTAATATGGCCCTAAGTAAGAAATGGCCCCTGTATCTTTCTACAAAGAATACTATTTTGAAGAAATATGATGGACGCTTCAAAGATATTTTCGAAGACATTTATCAAGCTGAATTTAAATCGGCATATGAAGCAGCAGGAATTGTATATGAGCATCGGTTAATTGATGACATGGTTGCTTCTGCCTTGAAATGGCATGGTAATTTTGTTTGGGCGTGTAAGAATTATGACGGTGATGTTCAGTCGGATTCAGTAGCACAAGGTTTTGGGTCTTTAGGGTTAATGACCTCTGTTTTAGTGACGCCAGACGGTGAGATTATGGAAGCGGAAGCTGCGCACGGAACAGTAACCCGCCATTTTAGAGATCATCAAGCGGGAAAGAAAACATCCACGAACCCAATTGCTTCAATTTTTGCATGGACTCGCGGATTGGCTTTCCGTGGAAAATTAGATGGCAATCAAGAGTTAATTGATTTCTGTGAAACATTAGAACGTGTTTGTATTGATACTGTAGAGTCTGGAATAATGACGAAAGATTTGGCTGTATGTGTACATGGAAATAAAGTGAATCATGGTGAACACTACGTGTATACGGAAGAGTTTTTAGACGCCTTGGATCGCGGATTGAAAGCCAAAATGAACTAAATTTAATCCCGCAGTTGCGGGATTTTTTATGCGCTATTCAGTTATATTTTTCAGTGTTTTTTTTTATTCTTGTATAATTGGACAAGGATTTCTTGGTGCATGGTTGGGTTTATATCAATGCACCATTAAAAGCATCACAGATTATTGAAGAATCCGAGGGCTTGGTTTTTGGATATAGCACCCATCACCTCGGTTTTAATCAGCATGTTGTATTAAAAAAATAAGTAAATGAAAACGATACTCTTTACCCTAATCCTCGGGGGCTTTCTGGTCTCTTGCAAATCTATTGAAACGGCGGTTCCTGACAACTTTGTTAATCCATATCCCGCACTTAACAAACAGGTATCTGCCATTACTATTCCTGTTGAAATTGATCTAAGCAGTTATTTAAAAGCGGCTGAAAAGGAAATCCCAAAATCTTATTCGGGTAAAAATGAACAGTGTGAAGGTTTAAGCACCTTTTATACCGTAAAACGAGACGACATTAAGTTTTCAGGTTCAGGGAATAAAATTGGGTATGAAGTGGGAGGTCAATTAAAACTTAAACTAAACTATTGTCCTAAGTGTCAAACTCTTACGGATGAAAAAGGCACCTGTATCTTACCAAGAGTATATTTGAGTTGTGGAGAGAATGAACCGATGCGTAAGTTCAGTTTGAAATACAGTACCTCGGTAAAAGTGAATTCAGATTATTCCTTTAAAACCACAACGAATTTGCAAAAATTCGAGCTCCTAGACCCCTGTGAACTCACCATTGCCAATATCGATGTAACCACCGATGTGGAAACGGAAATCACCAAACAACTTAAGGTTCTTGAGCGTGAAATAGATAAGCAGTTTAGCGCAATTGATATTAAATCTACCGCTAAAGAATCTTGGAAGTTGCTGCAAGAACCTACTGAAATCCCTGGCTATGGTTATTTAAGTCTTGCACCCTCTTCTCTGGCGTTGAGTGAACTTAAGTTTAACGGTAAAAAAGCAAGTTTTAATTTTAACATTGATGTGTCTCCTTCTTTCACCACGGAGAAACCACAATTAATTCCATCGGCTCTTCCTAATTTATCCAAGGATAAGGCGGATAATGGCCTGAAGTTTGGACTCGATGTGATTTTAGGGTATGATTCACTGACTAATTTTATAAGGGCTTCATTTAAGGGTGAGGTATTCGAAATCAAGCGTAAAAAAATCATCATCGATGATATTTCTGTATCCGGTTCAGCGGACAATCGCATCATTCTTCGAACGCAGTTCTCTGGTTCAAAACGCGGGGTTATTTATTTACTTGCAACACCGGTGTTAAACGATTCATTAAAGCAAATCCAATTAACCAATGTAGATTTCGATGTGAAAACAAAAAGTGTACTCCTGAAATCCGCAAAGTGGTTTTTTAATTCCAAAATAAATCAATTGGTAGAGGAACAGGGTAAATTTAATTATGCTCCCATGATGGAGGATGTCAAGAAAGAAATTAATGCCTCGCTTAATCAAACTTTGACAGATGGAGTAGTGATGAATGGTCGAATATCTACGATATCGTTAAATAACATGTATTATACCGCCACCCACTTGGTGCTTCGAACACAGATGGCAGGAACTTTGAAACTTATTTTAGAATAACTCGTTAATACCCGAAATGATGGGTCTTGAAAAAACTGTTTAGTATATGTTTCGTTATATTTAGTTTGCATGGTTTTTTTGCGCAAAAAGACTATGCGTTGTGCTCCGGTAATGTATCCATAAGCCCCAATATTTCATACCAATTAAAGTTTAAAGGTAAAATAGGTAAAGACAAAAGCGGAATTCAATCCTATTGTAATTTGCCGGTAGCCTCGAATAACTTGATTTGGTTACAGTTCAATCCTACCCACAACGGTCAAATGAGTTTAGCACTGAGCTCTTCAGGGGATTCCCTGATCTTATTCATCTTTGAAATCAATGCCACCGAAGATTGTTCCTCCATTTCTTCCAAAAAAGCCATACTTGTTTCTTGTGAAAATAGAGGCGCTACGGATTCTCTTATCCCAACGTACACCTGCTCAGCAGACAATAACTATTATTTTGCATTGTATGTGAACAAAGGCAAAACGCCGCTTATAGATTTAAAGTTAAACTACACCCCACTAACAAGCGATGGTAAGGTGTTTAAAGACTCATTGCTCTTGAATCTTGCGTACAATCGAGGTGCTCCTATATATGGCGTACATTTTAGAGATGAAATAACAGGGTTTCCCGTAATTGCCAAATTATCCCTGGTTGCTTCTAGCCTTATTGATGGCTCCTACCGGGGTTCAGACATTTTGGTAAATAACCAACGCAAATTAAAAGCAACATTGAGATTGGATGCGGAAGGATATTATTCTCGGGACATTTTTAATCATCCGATCTCTTCAACCACCCAACATGACACCATTTATCTTGCCCCGATAACGCATGGGGCCATTACGAAATTGGATGATATTTATTTCGCGGGAGGCCTTGCGATTATTTTAGAAGAGTCTATGCCGCGATTGAAACGCCTGAAAGACTTTTTGTTGCTAAATCCAGGGATTTCTATCGAGGTTCAAGGACATGTGAACGATGATGGCGGAAATTCCTTGGGTTCGCAACGCTTGTCAAAGAAACGTGCAAAAAGAATTGTGGATTATTTGATTTCTTGTGGAATTGAGCCGGAAAGACTTTCTGCAGTGGGTTTTGGAAATACAAAACCAATGTTTGCTAATCCTGAATCCGAGGAACAAAAAGAGGCAAATCGCAGGGTAGAAGTAAAAATCAAATGATGTTATCCATAATAGGGTGAAATCATCCAATACACGACAACTCCTGTAATTGCAACATATAGCCAGATGGGATACGCAAATTTTACGAGGCGTTTGTGCTTAATAAAATCACCAGACCACGCATATAAATAAGCGAATAATACCATGGGAATCACCACCATACTGAGTCCGATATGGCTTATTAGGGTGATGTAGTACATTGAGCGCATACTTCCTGCCGCATCCTTTTCCAATGAGGTAAGGGTTCCATCGTGGTTTAAGTCTCCGTAGAATGTGGGGTCAGAGGTTAAATGATAAGCCACATAGCACACGAGAAACAGTAAAGATAACATCAATGCAAGCCTTACAAAAAAGCGATGCAATTCTATTTTCTCTTGTTTAATTACAACAAGTGCTAAGATCAAAAGTAATGCTGTTGCAGCATTGAATCCTGCGTAAATTGGAGGAAGGAACGATAAATCCCCAGGGATTCGGATCCGAAACAGTGCACCGACTACTAGCGGAATTACAATAGATACTGCGATGATTAGTTTTCTGTATGTCGCGATTTTATGGGGTGCTAATGTGTTCATCATAAAGGATATTTATTTCTTTAACCATTCGATTGAATTCTTGTTCATTTACTGATAAATCAAAATTGGTTACCGCATACACTCCGCGCACGTATCCCTGCGCATCAACCAAGGTAAAGGACCCTGAATGGGCGTAACCACCAGCAGACAGTTCGTCTTTTCCTGCAAACGTTAAAAAATGTTGTATGCCTAGACGATGTGTTTCGGCCTCATTCCCTGTCAATAAGTCCCAATTTTTAAACTTGATGCGGTTCTTTTTTTGGTAGTTGGATAGTACGGAAGAGGTGTCTTTGGTTGGGTCTATGGAGAACGAAAGAAACTGAACCTCACGATGCATTTTTTGGTCTAGTTGTGTATGCAGGCGTTTTAATTGCTTGGTCATAACCGGACAAATGGTAGGACAAGATGTAAAAAAGAATTCAACCACCCATAATTTACCTTGATAGGTTTTTTCAGTTACCTGCTTGCCTGCTTGATTCTTAAAAGTGAAGGACGGGATTTTAGGATATACCGTATCCGCCACTACAACACCATCCTTTTCTGTATATTCCACATCGGCATTTCCAAGATATGGAAGTTTAGGTGATTCTGAACAGCCCTGAATAAAAAAGTAGAGTAAGATGCTACTTACGTATAGCCCGATCCTTATCATACTGTTTTAATAATAAAGCGATACTTTCTTTCATTCTTCGAATGAGCCCTTCTTGGTTGCCCTTTAACACCATGCGTAAATGATTTTGTTTGTCGGTTAATAGCATGAGCTCCTGAAACGCCTCTCCTCCATAGTATTTATCTCCCGTTTGCAAAAGAGTTTGATTATTGTTTTCGATGTCGTAAATACTTCGCACATCGCCTGTGGCAACAATCCACAATTTTGGATCATACCCCTCTACTTCACGTTCCATCATTTGACGAACCATAGCAATGTTTTTCGCGGGCTTACCCTTTCCGTCTGTAACGAAAGAAATAATACGCACACGTTTAAGTTTTTTATGGCTGTTTTTACGAATGTGTTGATACACAATCTGATTTAAGCGCCAAAACGATACAGAACAGTCCCAAGGACATGTTTTTTGGATCGTGGTGATGAGTATTACTTCGCCTTTGAATTCCTCGGCCTGGTGCGTTTTTCCATAGCTGTCCGTGAACGAATAGGACGTTACTTGTCCATAATCATCTAGGGTTTGAAACTGGTGCTTACACCCACGTGTGGAAATAAGGATTAGGAATAATGCCGGACCAAATACTAAAAGGAAGCCCAAAACTTTCCTTAGCTTTTTGGTATTGCTCATTAGAGATTAAGAAAAATAGGTCAACACGGATTTAATTGCCGTGGCTTCCCAAAGGGCAATGAAAATCAAGTAAAGAATAAAAATAAAGTAAGGAACAAGGATTACATAACGCAACCATTTCCGTTCATCTCCAAGGTGCATAAACACCATAACGATGTAACCGGCCTTCAAAATGGTCAGGACTAAAAAAGTCCATTTAATAAAAGGCCAAATCGAAGCATCTTGCTTTATAACAGCACCTAAGACAACTTCAATAACGGTTACGAGGGTAAGAAGAATCGTTACTTTATATATTTTTTTTCGAATGCTTATGCCCTCATCCTCACTATGCAATCCTGCCTTCCCATCCTGCGGTAAGCTATATTCAATTAAATCGTCGCGTTCCATATCTCGAAATTAAATCAGGTAAAAGAATGTAAATACGAAGACCCATACAAGGTCTACAAAGTGCCAGTATAAGCCGGTTTTTTCAACCATTTCATAGTGACCTCTTTTGTGGTAAGTTCCAGCGACTACGCCCAAGCAAATGATAATGTTGATAATCACCCCAGAGAATACGTGGAATCCGTGAAACCCGGTGATAAAGAAAAAGAACTGTGCATACTGTTGCGGACCGTATTCATTTTGCTTTAGGTTAGCGCCATAAATCACACGGTTGGCTTCCCCTGAGTATAGCGCTTCATAGTATAGTTTTTCCGCTTTTACACCAGTAATTTTCCGCTTTGCTTTTGATGCTTTATTAACCTTTCCACTTTTCTTAACAATCAAAGTTAATTCATGATCTTTTTCTTTGGTAATAGAAGCTTTAGACCCGTCATGTAAGGTAATGATTCCGTTGTTTATATGTCCAGCAGCAGCAGCATGTTGAAAGGTGTGCATTAAGTCTTCCTTAATTACATCACCTTCTTTGTGGTGGTTACCAGGTTTAGTAACAGTGAAGTTTTTGATTTCACCGAAATGACCTTTAACAATAGCCACAGATCCATCAGCTAATTCGATTTTACCGAACTCAGATCCATGAATGAAGTGATACCATTCCCATCCTTGGGATCCTACAAAGAAGAACCCTCCAATAATCGTAGCAATCATCCAGTTGGTCACTCCCTTGCGATCCATCCGATGCCCCGCCTCAACCGCTAACACCATTGTTACTGAGGAAATAATTAAAATGAACGTCATTAAAGCAACATATAAAAGCGGATACCCATGCCCAAGAAACGGCATAGAATTAAACGTTTCTTCCCCAATTGGCCAAGCTTCTAAACAATCATGTCTTGTAAATCCATAAGAAATCAATAAACCTCCAAAAGATAATGCATCAGAAACCAGGAAAAACCACATCATTAGTTTTCCATAACTAGTTGAAAACGGGGAGATTTCCCCCCCCCATAAGGTCTTTGAATCAAGTGCCGCGGTATGACCTGCCATTGTGATAAATTTTGTGCAAGTTTAATGAATAAAATTGAAAAACAGGAACAAATACACCCACAATATGCCTAAAAAATGCCAGAAAAGAGAACCTAAACGGAGTGATAAGTGATTGGTTTGATTGTAAACCCCTGTTAACGAGTTTTTTACCATGACAATTAAATAGATCAATGCGCCCAGCACGTGCAACAGGTGTGCAAAGGTAATTACATATAAAAAGGCACTCGCATTATCGGAGGTTTCGCGCGCACTTAATTGCGCACTTTCACTAAGGATGCGGCCATTAATCCAGAAATTCCCATCTTTGTAACTCAAGGTTTTGCCTTTTAAGTTTACCGCAAAGTCTTTTCCGTATTGTCCTTTTATCATAAATTGCCCGCGGCCCAAAACTACGTTCATGGCTACTTTACAAAGCCTAATTTCGTCGGTGTGAGACATAACAGTAGAATCATTGGTGTATAATTTACCCTCTTTAATGAGTAGCGCCTCGTTGTTAATAAATAATGTATATTTGGAAGAAGGAACAGCCGTAAGCGGTGTGTTTTGTCTACTAAAAATAACCTGTTCAGGCAGGGCATAATTTTTTAAGTACGCTTGAAAATCTTTAAACTCAGTATCCGTCATTGGACGATTAGCGATGCTGAATTGATTCCCATCGACACGTATGGGCTTGTTCTGAATTGTTGCTGTAATCGTATCTCCATATCGGCCATCGTTCACTAAAATTTCCGGGTATGTCCAATACATTGAAGGATTGTAAATTCCACGATTAATAAGTTGTCTATAACCAACAAATTGAAAGCTTACAAATAGCAATCCGAATACCAAGGTTAAGCTCATATGGAGTTTTAGACCCCCGGTTTTTCCTTGTTTTATGGAACGAATGCCCAAGAGGTAAAAGAGTGAACTAAGCCCAATAAATAAGGTACTTAAGTAAAACCCATTGGGCATAGGATACGTGAGCCAAAAACCGCCTCCCATATTTACATAATAGGCAGAAGTTAGTCCGGCAAAGAACATTACTACCGCAAAAATCCCTACATAAACGAGATTTTTTTTCATTTTCTCCCGAATCTCCGGGCTCATTTCTTTAGAATAATCCATAGCTAATTAAATTTTGAATAACAGAATCTTGTTTAGTAAACACATACGCAAATTGTATGATTGGTAAATAAACAAACGAAGCGAACATAAGTTTTTTGGCATCACGATCTTCACACGTGGTGTATAAGCGATAAGACAGAAAATAAAACCATACCCCAAATATTCCAACGATGAACAGGGTAATATGATTGGTTATGCCCATTAACCACGGAATTAGGCTTATCGGGATAAGAACGAGGGAGTAAAGAGAAATTAAGTATGCCGATTGCTTAGATTTTCCTGTTTTTGATGGCAATAAAAAATACCCTGCCCGTTGATAATCCTCATGGGTGACCCAAGCAATCGCCCAAAAGTGTGGGAATTGCCACATAAATTGAATGAAAAATAAAAGTCCGGGAATAAAGCTGAAGGTTTCGGTGTGCGCAATCGCACCCAACATGGGAGGAATCGCCCCGGGAATCGCCCCGACAAAAACAGCCCAAGCAGTTTTTCCCTTGAGGGGAGTGTAAATAAAGGCATACGATATAAAAGCACCAAGACCCAATAAGAAGCTGTTTAAATTCACGAACCACAACAGCGAAGAACCAAGCAATAGGCAGCTTATAGAAATAAGTATTCCGGTATTTTTTGTAAGCTCTCCGGTAATTAAAGGTCGGCTTTTTGTTCGATTCATCAACGCATCTTGCTTCATTTCAAGCAATTGGTTTACGCCGTTTGAGGCTGCGGTAATTAAAAATCCACCAATCAGTAATTGCAGTGCAACAACATATGATGATCCGCCAACCAATAAATATCCTGACAAAGCCGAGATTACCACCAAAAAAGAAAGGCGAAATTTTGTAAATTGAATAAACGGTCTTAGTGTTTTCAAGTCTGTTTTTCTGGGTGCAAAAATACAATTTTAAACGCGCAACAGCTCATCTTCCTGAACATATTTCAGGCCTTCTTGTTTTAAAATATTATAGTTAATTTTGTTTAAATGAGCAGTATATACAAACCGGGACCGTTTCTCTCAAAAATAAACATTCCCGAAGACCTAAGGTCCCAATTCACCAAAACCGACTTGCCTCAAGTCTCAAGTGAATTAAGGCAGTACATTGTGGATGTGATTTCTGAAATAGGGAACAGCCATTTTGGCGCCAGTTTGGGTGTGGTTGAGCTAACAGTAGCGCTGCATTATGTGTTCAATACACCAACAGACCAACTGGTATGGGATGTTGGGCATCAAGCCTATGGGCACAAAATTCTGACAGGTAGAAGGGAACAATTTTATACCAACCGATTGAAAGGGGGGATTTCTGGTTTTCCAAAGCGTTCCGAAAGCGAATACGACACCTTTGGTGTCGGGCACTCTTCCACGTCGATTTCTGCAGCTTTGGGAATGGCGATAGCGAGCCGATCGAAAGGAGACCTTAACAAACACCATATTGCTGTGATTGGTGATGGGGCAATGACCGCTGGTTTAGCCTTTGAAGGATTAAATCATGCAGGGTTTGAAAAAGACGCGAATTTACTCGTAATCCTTAATGATAATTGCATGTCGATCGACCCAAATGTGGGCGCTCTTAAAGAGTATCTAACCGATATCACTACCTCACACACATACAACAAAGTGAAGGATGAGGTTTGGAATTGGCTTGGAGTGATTTCTAAATTTGGACCTGACGCACAAAAAATTGCGTCCAAGGTTTCTCACGCACTCAAAAGTACCCTACTCAATCAGTCGAATTTATTTGAATCCTTAAATTTTAGATATTTTGGCCCCGTGGACGGTCATGACGTAGAAGGCTTGGTTAAAGTGCTAGAAGATTTAAAAGACATTCCCGGGCCTAAAATTCTTCATTGCCTTACGAAAAAGGGCGCAGGATATAAGTTTTCCGAAGAGGGGAATCCAACAAAATGGCATGCCCCAGGAGTATTCAATAAGGATACCGGAGAAATTGTTAAGGTTGTACCCATCGGACCAGTGGCTCCAAAGTATCAAGATGTATTTGGCCACACGATTGTTGAATTAGCCGAACGCAATAAAAATATCATGGGAATTACACCGGCAATGCCCAGCGGTAGTTCGTTGAATATTATGATGAAAGCCATGCCCGATCGAGCTTTTGATGTGGGGATTGCCGAACAACATGCCGTTACCTTTAGTGCCGGTCTAGCAACGCAAGGATTAGTTCCCTTTTGTAATATCTATTCATCCTTCATGCAGCGGGCATTTGACCAAGTCTTGCATGATGTAGCCCTTCAAAACCTGAATGTAGTTTTTTGTTTAGATCGTGGGGGCTTAGTTGGGGCAGATGGCGCAACACATCATGGGGCATATGACCTAGCCTATATGCGTTGTATTCCGAATATGGTGGTTTCCGCACCAATGAATGAGCAAGAATTACGTAACCTAATGTATACGGCTCAACTCGAAAATAAAGGGCCATTTACTATCAGATACCCAAGAGGTAACGGTGTTATGACCGATTGGAAAACGCCATTTGAAGAAATTCCAGTGGGAAAAGGCAGAAGAGTTTCCTCCGGAGAAGGCGTTGCCATTTTAACCCTCGGTCATCCCGGTAATTTTGCGCAGGAAGCCATTAAAACCTTAACCAAGTCAGGAATTACTCCGGCGCATTATGATTTACGCTTTGTTAAGCCACTCGACGAGATGCTATTGCATGAAGTTTTCTCCAAATTCGATAAGGTTATTACCGTGGAAGATGGTTGCTTAATGGGAGGCTTTGGTTCAGCGGTATTAGAGTTTATGTCGGATCGGGGCTATAAAGCCGAAGTCGTTCGTCTAGGTATTCCAGATGAGTATATTCACCATGGAACGCAAGAAGAACTATGGGCTTCTTGTGGCTTTGATGATGCGGCGATTGTCGCTTCGGTTGAGCGTATACTTATGGTGGATCTTACAAAAACAGCCGGCGTTCAGCTCGGATAATCGAATTTAATTGTATTTTGGTCGAAACTTTGACCATGAAAAAAACCAACTTTAGTGCCTTTGGTGCCCTAATCATTATTTTCTTTTTTTGGGGATTCGTTGCTTCTAGCAATGACATTTTGATCCCTGTTTTTAAAAAGGCCCTCAACCTAAAACAAGACAAAGCCCAGTTGATTTCTGTGGCATTTTATATTGCATACACGGTTGGATCTTTGATTTATTTTGGAATTTCAGGCATTTTGAAAAAAGACTTACTTAAAGTTTTGGGCTATCGAAATGGCTTAGCCTTGGGCTTGGTAATTTCCGCCCTAGGAACCTTGTTGTTCATTCCTGCTGCGAATGAGTCTTCGTTCCCATTGTTACTTGCTGGGCTATTTACCGTGGGAATAGGTTTTGCACTTCAACAAATTGCGGCCAACCCTTTGGCCATCAATATGGGAGACCCATCCACCGGTAATTTGCGACTAAGTTTGGCGGGAGGCATTAATAATGTGGGCACCACGATCGGCCCCGTTTTAGTTTCCTTTGCGATTTTTGGTATGGCGGGAACAGGTTCCACAAACCTGGAGCTTTCAGCAGTAAAAATTCCATATTTAATCCTTGGTGCCACCTTTGTTTTAGCGGCAATTTTTTTTAAATTCTCCAATGTTCCAGATCAAATTGAAGAGGATGGAACAGCTTCCACTGAGCGTGTATCAATCATCGCTGTGGCGAAAAAACCACAAGTGATTTTAGCTATGATTGCGATATTTTTATACGTTGGGGTTGAAGTGTCCACCGCGAGTAACCTGCCTGAATTCATGAAGTTGAAATTAGGCAAAACAGAGCAAGAGATCACTCCGTTTGTTTCGCTGTTTTGGGCGAGTTTGATGATTGGTCGTTGGGCCTCTGCTGCCGGCGCCTTTAATGTTGGAGCAGACATAAAACAACGGCTTTCGATCTTGCTGCCGTTTCTCGCTTTTTCAATTTTTATGTTAGTGAATTATATTGCCGGCCATAATGTTTCTCAATTCTATCCCTATTTATTTTTAGTGATTGTTCTCATGGTTGCTGAAGCCTTTACCGGTGGCAACCCCGTTCGTCAATTGGTTGTCTATTCAATCTTGGGTGCTCTTGCCCTTTTAATTGGGATTTTTGCAGGCGGTATGGTCAGTGTGTTTGCATTTATTTCTGTAGGATTGTTTTGCTCCACGTTGTGGCCTTGCATTTTCACCCTTGGTATTGCCGGACTAAACGAGAAAACAAATGCGGCTTCTAGCTTAATGATTATGATGATTATGGGAGGTGGGTTTATTTCTCAATGGCAGGCCTCCCTGGGCTCAATGAACGCTATTGGCATTCAACAATCGTATTGGATTGGAGTGCTCTGTTTTGTGTATCTCGCTTTTTTCGCGTGGACGGTAAGTCGAATGTTGAAAAAACAGGGAATCACTCACTTAGATAGCGCTGAAACTACTCACTAATTCTAGTCATGTATAAAATAGATTTTCCTGATTTTTTTAGTTCTGCATTTTCTGTAGACTGCTTGATTTTTGGATACGCGGAAGGGAAAATAAAAACGTTGCACATAAAGCGATCTGTAGACCCCTACAAAGATTACTGGGCCATTCCGGGCGACTTGGTTTATCCGGACGAAGATTTACCCAATGCCGCGGAACGCATTCTTCGTGAACTAACCGGACTTACTAACATTCAAATGCATCAAGCGCATACCTTTGGAAGCCCCTCACGACATCCACAAGGCCGAGTTATTACAATCGCATATTTCGCGTTAGTAAGAATTGAAGATTTTTCCATCAAAGCCTCCTCTTGGGCAAACGAAGTAAAATGGGAGTCCGTAATGGAGGTTAGTGACTTAGCTTTTGATCATAACGAAATCCTACACGCAACCTTTGATCGGCTTAAAAAACAACTCTCTATTGAGCCCATCTGTTTTCAGTTACTTCCAGAGAAGTTTACGCTCAACGAATTTCAGCAATTATTCGAGTATGTGAATGGAATCCCATTTGATAAAGCCAATTTTAGAAAGAAAATTAAAGGCATTCCGTTGGTGAAACATACGGAAAAACAAACCAATGTTAAGCATCGTCCAGCTCGGCTTTTTTCATTTGATGCTCAAAATGAGTTAGACAGACTTGAACAAAGTGCTTGGGTTTTCAAAATGTAAAGGAATTATTTAGATATTGTAAAAAATACAATAATAAACTTATATTTACCACTCAATTGTTGTGAAAACAGTTGAACGGTTAGTTTTTACTTAGTGCGTGGGGAGGCAACTGCTTCACTTAACGTATCAGGAATGAACCACGGACTATACTTAGTATCTGTAACTACAAACAAAGGTGTATACACGAAGCGAGTGATCGTTGAGTAATTAAAGCTGATACCTTGTAAGAATTTAAAAGGGGCTTCGGCCCCTTTTTTCATTTCCTTTCATACCTTTGCACCATGGATTTTGATACCGAATTACGTTTTCAGAAGTTGATTAATTTCTTGAAACCAACCTTTGAAATGGATTTGGATTTAACCGCATTAATTTATCTGATTGGCTTGAACGAAGCCGGCTTTGGATTTAGAGTTTATTCGAAACAAGAAAAGATGGATCTCATGCATGTGGCCATTTGCACCTTGCTTGCGCCTGGTGGTTATTATGAATTCTCTCATCGGGATGATCAAAATTGGCCCCATTTCACCGTGGTTCAATCCTTACCAACCCTGAATGAAATGGAACAAAAGCACGTCTTAAAAGAAGCAGTTATCGATTATTTTATAGAAAACGAATACGTGACAACCGAGATGCTTATTACTTCGGCTTAGGTCCGATGTATTTTATGATGGGATTGGTTCCTGTAAAGCAGGTTCGATTTATGACCACAGCGAGTGTATCTATCTTCCCATTTCTCGCAATATTTTCCTTACTGCAAAGGGCCCCGATGCTTACATAATCCAGCGAACAACGCAATAACCACTCTTCGGGTGTTAAATACCCATACAGCGGTTGTTCTGTTGCGCTGCTAGTGGTCGGAAGCGGGTATTTAGGCTTAAGCTCGGCTAAGGAAAATGTTTTGTCGATATCCATAATGGTAATTTCCTTAGTAACATCCAAGCGGCCTTTCCAATATCCGAATTCATCGGTACGTATTAGCCTAGTTTTATTCCCTTCAGTGACACGAAATGAATGATATGAAAATCCCTCGTTCCTTCCATTCATTTCGGTTGAATCGGGCAACTTTCCACCGCAATATGGCCAATGGTTTTGGACATAGATAACGGTTTTCGGATTGCACGAGCTTAGCACCGTTAGTAACCCAATAAACACAACAAAGATTTTCATTTCTAAGGTAGGTTTGAATTAACTTAAGATCAGCCCGCTTGCTAAGCGCCGCGCTTCCAAATCCGTAGCAATATAATCATCGAGGCTTGGTTTTGAAATATGTACCACCTGATTCATTACATGTTCATTGATTCGAGCGATATCTAAAAATGCAATGCGCTCGTCTAGAAATGCTTGAACAGCAATTTCATTTGCTGCATTAAGTGCACATGGAATATTTCCATCTTTTTCCATGGCTTGATAGGCTAAATCTAAATTTTTAAAGGTAATACGGTCTGGTTTTTCAAAGCTTAGGTTAGGATACTCCATGAAATCGAATCTTGGATAAGCTGTTTTTATTCGGTGCGGATAAGTAAGCGCATATTGGATGGGTAATTTCATATCAGGCAATCCCATTTGTGCTTTCATGCTGCCATCCTCAAACTGCACCAAGGAATGGACAATACTTTGGGGATGGACTATTACATCGATTTGCTCTGCCCTTAAGTTAAACAACCATTTTGCTTCAATGACTTCTAGGCCTTTATTCATCATCGTAGCCGAATCAATCGTGATTTTTGCTCCCATACTCCAATTGGGATGTTTTAAGGCTTGCGCTTTTGATACTTGAGCTAATTGGCCCATAGAAAAGCCTCTAAATGGCCCCCCAGATGCTGTTAGATAGATTTTCTCAATAGCGTTCATCTGTTCGCCTGGCAAACATTGAAAGATGGCTGAATGCTCTGAATCAACCGGATAAATGTTTACCCCATGTGCTCGTGACAACTGTGAGATTAATTGTCCAGCAACAACGAGCGTTTCTTTATTGGCTAATGCTATGTCTTTTTTCGCTTCTATCGCCGCAATGGTAGGCTTAAGTCCCGCATATCCCACTAAGGCCGTAAGCACTACGTCAACATCGGTGGATTGAACCACCTGGCACAAGGCCTCAGCGCCACCATATACATGGATGTCTTCATTCCAAAGCGCATCTTTTACCTTGCCATACTGGGTTTCATCTACGATTACCACCATGTTCGGGTTAAACTTGCGCGCTTGTTCAATTAATAAGTCCGCATTATTCCCTGCGGTTATCACTTGTAAATCAAATAATTCTGGATAAGCTTCAATCACCTCAAGTGCTTGTGTTCCAATGGATCCTGTGGAACCCAAGATGGCAACGCCACGTTTTTTTATCATAGGATATTTTTATTTTTTGGTGCCATGTGCCTCAAAGGAATTACTCCCTCCGAGGCCATAATACCCTCCAGTGAGCACAAAATGGTCCTTATCCGAAAATGATCCGTTAGCTTGATAGTGCAAAACGGGGCTTTCGAAATGCAGGGTACCATCGGTTTCTATCATGTAAGGAGTTGAGTCATTCTGGCTAACAAATTCAACGTAATATCGTGCTTCGGATCGCCGAACTTTAACGCTGTAATGCGTGGTATCGTATTGATACCCTTGTCCCATAAACCAACTGGAGTTGTATGAAACTACGTCATAGGTTCCCACATACTTAGAACGATAATCAATGAGGGGTTTGTTACATGAAACAATAATCCCAATCAACGCGATTAAAAGAGATACATTTTTCATAATTAATGAGCTTCTAACCAATTAGCAGCAATTTCCATTTCTACTTCCATCGGTACCACCAAATGTACCGCTTTTTCCATGGCTTCTTTTACTAGGCGTTTCATTTCTTCTTGTTCGGATACATGTACATCAAACAGCAGTTCATCATGCACCTGTAAAATCATTTTAGATTTCAAGTCTTTTGTGGCCAAGGCCTTATCCACTGCGATCATTGCCATTTTGATGATATCAGCCGCTGAACCTTGTATTGGCGCATTGATGGCGTTTCGCTCTGCATATCCCCGCACCATGGCATTGGCTGAATGAATATCTGGTAAATAGCGACGGCGCTTCATGATGGTTTCAACATATCCGTGTTCTCGCGCAAAAGCGATTACGTGATCCATATAGGACTTGATGGTACCGAATTGTTCAAAATAGGCATCTATAATTCCTTTGGCTTCCGTTCTGGATATGCCTAGATTCTGAGCAAGACCAAAGGCCGATTGTCCGTAAATAATACCAAAGTTAACGGCTTTCGCTGCGCTACGCTGTTCCCGTGTAACGGTTTCAATAGGAACCTTATAAACGGTTGCTGCTGTGGCGGCGTGGATGTCTTGTCCATCTTTGAACGCTTTTATCATGGAAGGGTCTTCGCTGAGCGCTGCAATGATACGCAATTCAATCTGCGAGTAGTCAACGGACATGATTTGATATTCAGCGCTTCGAGGCACAAAGGCGCGTCTGATTTCCCTTCCTTTAGCAGTCCGTATTGGGATGTTTTGAAGGTTCGGGTTATTTGAGCTTAAACGTCCGGTAGCCGTTACGGTTTGCATGAAGCTGGTGTGAATTCTTCCGTCGCTGGGACTGCATAATTCTGGCAAGGGGTCAACATAGGTGCTTTTTAACTTTCTAAGCTGACGATATTCAAGAATTTTGGAAACAATCGGATGATCTTGTTCGTGTTTTTGCAATACATCTTCTGACGTCGCATACTGTCCCGTCTTGGTTTTTTTTGCCTTAGCCGATATTTTTAAGTGGTCAAACAACACTTCGCCAAGCTGTTTGGGAGAGTCTGGATTAAACGGAACACCCGCCATTTCTATGATCTCCTCGTGCAATTTACCCAAGGTTTCTTCTAATTCGATTGAATAAGCTTTTAATGCGTGAACATCAATGGCAATTCCTTCCTCCTCCATGCTTCCAAGCACGCGAACCAAAGGCATTTCCATATCATAGAACAAATGTTTCAGATGCGGTTTTTCAACCTCAGGGGCTAAAATTTCTTTGAGTTGTAAGGTGATGTCTGCATCTTCACACGCATATTGATAAATATCCTCAGCGCTTAGGTCACCCATATTACCCTGTCCCTTCCCTTTTTTTCCAATTAAGGATTCAATGGAAATGGGTTGATAGCCTAAATACACCTGAGCCATAAAATCCATTCCTTGTTTGGCCTCCGGATTAATTAGGTATTGCGCAATCATGGTGTCAAAAAAGGCCCCTTTGAACTCTACGCCATATCGATGCAATACTTGGATGTCATATTTTACATTGTGTCCGATTTTTTCAATCGCTGTATGTTCGAAGATGGGTTTGAACTCAGCAACGATCGCTTTGGCCTCTTCATAATTTATTGGAGCAGCAACATAAAAAGCTTCTTTTGCTTTGTATGAAAATGAAAAGCCAACAAGGTCTGCACGTAAGGAGTCAATGCCTGTAGTTTCCGTGTCAAAGCAAATACTGGTTTGTTCCAATAACAATTCAAGTAACTCTGCGCGTTCTTGAGGAGTTTGAATTAAGTGATATGAGGGTTTTTCACTTTCCAAAGTTTTGTACACTTTTGTGTCATCATTTCCCATTGGTTGTGTCAATTCGGCCGCATCAAAGAGCCCCAGTTGCTCGGAATTTACTGCTCGGTTTGGTGTTAGCGGGGTGGATGTAATGACTAATTCTTCCCCAAGTACTTTTTTTAATAAATTTCTAAATTCTAATGCTGTAAAAAGCGCGCGTACCTCATCCGCATTCGGATCACAAATTTTTAAATGTTCTTCATCAAATGGAACGGTCAAATCGATAAGAATTGTCGCTAACATTTTTGAAACGCGACCTTGGTCCGCGTATTGAATTACATTTTCCTGTTGTTTCCCTTTTAACTCATGAGCGTGCTCAAGAAGATTTTCAACGCTTCCATATTTTGAAATGAGCAACTTCGCTGTTTTTTCTCCAATACCTGGAATGCCCGGTATATTGTCTGAAGCATCCCCCCAAAGGCCAAGGATATCAATGACTTGCAAGGGATGCTCAACTTCGAATTTTTCGCACACTTCTTTTACCCCAAGAATTTCCGGCGGATTTCCCCCACGGCCAGGTTTGTATATGAAGGTTGTTTCGCTTACTAATTGTCCATAATCCTTGTCTGGTGTCATCATATACGTGGTAAACCCACGTTGTTCAGCAAGTTTAGCCAAAGAACCAATGACATCATCTGCTTCATGCCCTGCAATTTCAATCATAGGGACATTAAAAGCACGAACGATATCTTTTATGGGTTCGATCATAGATCGAATATCCTCTGGCATTTCTTCCCGATGTGCTTTATAGGCTTCGAATTCTGTTTGTCGGTGTTCGCTTCCTCCAGGAGGGTCAAAAACTACCGCAAGGTGCGTCGGCTTTTCTGTTTTAATCACATCAATTAAAACGTTGGTGAATCCGAACGCTGCACTCGTGTTTTGGCCTTTTGAGTTAACTCTTGGGTTTTTAGCAAAAGCAAAATATGCCCTGTAAATCAGCGCATAGGCATCAAGCAGGAATAATTTCTTTGGGGTGTCTTTAGATAGCAAAACTTATACGTTACTGAGTTCAACAAAATTCTTGTAGAAATAAGGAATGGTTTTAATTCCCATTCGATAATTGAAAAGTCCAAAGTGCTCATTGGGTGAATGAATCGCATCGCTATCAAGTCCAAAGCCCATTAAGATGGTTTTCAATCCTAATTCTTGCTCAAACATCGCCACAATGGGGATACTTCCTCCACTGCGAACAGGAATCGCTTCCTTACCAAACGTTTCTTTGTAGGCCAGTGCTGCTGCCCGATACCCAATGGAATCTAAGGGAGTAACTGCGGCCTGACCGCCGTGATGTGGGGTCACTTTTACAACGACACCTGGAGTCGCAATTCGTTCAAAATGTGTTTGAAATAAGTTAGTTATTTCTTCAGGATCTTGATTTGGCACCAATCGCATAGAAATCTTTGCAAAGGCCCGTGAGGCAATCACCGTTTTTGCACCTTCTCCAATATACCCTCCCCAAATACCATTTACATCCAAGGTTGGACGGATAGAACCTCGTTCGGGCGTTGTATATCCTTTTTCTCCATAGGTGTCTGGAAGATTCAGTGCTTTCTTGTATGCTTCTTCCGAAAATGGTGCTTGTGCCATCGCGTCTCGGTCCGCTCTTGAAATCTCCACTACGCTGTCGTAAAATCCGTCAACAGTAATTTTTCCGTTTTCATCATGCAGCGAAGCAATCATTTCACACAAGGCATTGATTGGGTTTTTAACACATCCACCATATAATCCTGAGTGTAAATCTCTGTTTGGCCCGGTAACTTCAACCTCAACGTAACTTAATCCGCGAAGTCCCGTGGTAACCGAGGGCACATCGTTCGCAATCATCCCCGTATCCGATACAAGAATCACATCCGCTTTTAGTTTATCCTTATTTTCTTTAACAAAGTATCCTAAATGTTCGCTTCCAATTTCTTCCTCTCCTTCGACCATGAATTTCACGTTGCAAGGAAGTTCACCGCTTGAAAGCATCGCCTCCACGGCTTTTAAGTGCATATAAAATTGTCCTTTATCGTCACACGCACCGCGCGCAAAAATGGCTCCCTCGGGGTGAATCTCTGTGGGTTTAATTACGGGTTCAAATGCGGGACTGTCCCATAATTCTATGGGATCTGCCGGTTGAACATCGTAATGACCATATACCAAAACGGTCGGTAATGTGGGGTTTATAATTTTTTCGCTATAGACTATCGGATGACCTTTGGTGGGAATTACCTCTACAGCGTCCATGCCAATTTTTTTTAATTCCGCTGCAACTTCGTTGGCACAGGCTAAAACACTTGTTGAATAGGCGGGGTCTGCTGAGATGGATGGGATACGCAGCAAAGCAATTAGCTCATCTGTAAATCGCCCTAAATGTTGGTCAATATAAGTATTAGTTTTTGTCATATCGAGTATTAAAAATGGTACAACGAAGATACAACTTTCGGAGGGTTTCCCATCAAATTACCCGTCGCAATCAACGAGTTCATGTAAAACTTACCAATATTTCATACCTTTAACCACGTTAAACACACATGAAGGTAGTTGTAATTGGTGCTGGACTTTTTGGCTGTTGCTCGGCAATAGAATTAGCGAGAGCAGGCTTTCAAGTAGTATTGCTTGATCGAGAAGCTGATATTATGCAAAAAGCATCGCGAGTTAACCATAACCGCATTCATTTGGGATACCATTATCTGAGAAGTGTTGAAACCGCGGAACAAAGTATTGAAGGGCTACTTTCTTTTTTGTTTAATTATGGTAAGGCGGTAGAAAATCAATTCCCCAATTACTACGCGATTGCTAAAGAGGGCAGTAAAACTACTCCTGAAGAGTTTCTCGCATTTTGCAATAAGGTTGGGATCGGATATGATTTTGAGTACCCAGCAGACACCTTTTTGAACCGAAATGCATTGTCTGCAAGTTTTAAAGTACCGGAGCCCGTGTTTGATTACGAGATTTTAAAGCAAGAGGTTGGAAAGAGCCTTTTGAATTCTGGGGTTGACATTCGGTTGAATCAAGAAGTTCAGGGGATAACTAAAAAACTTGGAGGAGAATATGAATTAATTATAAATCAGCGGGTAGAACATTTCGATGTGGTTATTAATGCTACCTATTCAGATTTCAATGAAATCAATCATGCCCTTGGTGTTCCGTTAAAGCCACTTTTATTTGAAAAAGTCCTCATCCCTGAATTTGAATTTAAACACAATCCCTTTGGACTGACTATTATGGATGGTCCATTCTGCTCGGTAATGCCTAAAGGGAAACAAACGGAAAAGTTTTTATTGTATCACGTTACCCACTCTGTAGAACAAGGAGTTCTTTCCGAATTACACCCAAATTTTAAACCAGATAACCCGTCACAAGAGGGGCTGATATACGACCAAGCAACATACTACATGCCTTTTTTAGCACAGGTAAAGCGTACGAATCAATTCAAAACCATCCGTGTGGTACATAAGAATTCAGACGATGCTAGGTTGACAGAATTATATATGTATGAGCAATTTGAGAATTATTTTGCCATTCTCTCAGGGAAAATATCAACGTGCATCCAGGTAGCCCTAGAGATTAAACATACCTTGCAGCAGAAAAAAACAGAAAAAAGATTTAGAATATAATGGAACAATTGAAATTGCATTTAGGATGTGGTCCGAACGTTAAGGACGGTTACGTAAACATAGATGGATATGTAACAGGAGAAGGAGTTGTAAATATGGATATATTAAATTTAGGGTATCCTGACAACAGTGCAGATGAGATTCTAGCGGAGCACTTATTTGAGCATCTCCCCTTTAAGGATGAGGAGCAATTATTTAAAGAATGCTACAGAGTGCTTAAACCAGGTGGCGTATTGGTTGTAGAAACACCAGACATGGAGTGGCTTTGTACGGCCTTCCTGCAAGCGAACGATGAATTTGCCAGCTTTTATCAAGCGGGGGCGATGGATCATTATTTCGGACATGGCAAATCCTATGAACATCGTTGGGGCATGATCACAACGCACTTTTTTGGCAACCAAAACGGAGAGGGGCAGTTTCATAAAAACGGCTACACGAAGCAGAAGTTTATTGACATTGCACACCTAGTGGGATTCTCCTCATGTGAGGTCTTGAAATTGGTCAATAAAGGCGCGGGAGCAATTCGTGCACGAATCATCAAATAATGAAAGTTCTTGTCATTGGAGGAAATAGCTTTATTGCTCAGGGGATAGAATCCTACCTTTCAACACAGGGGATAGCGTTAATTCGGATTCATCGCTCCGTATTGGATATTACCGATGAGGTTCAGATTGAACAATTTTGCAATAATCCTCAACTACCCACCTATGACGCCATATTGTTCGCGCAAGGAATTAATCCCTCATTGAGCACAAAAGAAACGACAGCCGAACACCTGTTAGCCATGCTCAAGGTAAATATCATGGGTCCTGTATTATTATTAAAACATCTGGTTCCACGAATGAACCCGCATGGCAATGTGGTTTTTTTTAGTTCCGTTGCTGCTGAAAAAGGCAGTTATGACCCTGGATATGCGGCATCGAAAGCGGCCATTCAAGGCATGATTAACAGTTTTGCGAATGAGTTTTCATCCATGAGGTTTAATGCAATTGCACTCGGACTGGTTGAAAATTCTCCGGTATTTAATCAAATGACACCTGATTTTTTACAGAAGCATCGCGACCGAATGCACCAAGGCACCCTCATTCAATTGGAACATATTGCATCCGTTGTAAACCTACTCTTGACGAATGAAAACCTTAATCGAAGTATTATTCCCTTAACTTCTGGATTTCGTTAAATGAATCTTTCCGTAGTCATCCCTACTCGAAATCGACCGAGCTACTTGGCTAGAGCAATGTCTTATTATGCTCAATTTAATGAAATTCAGCTCATTGTTTGCGATAGTTCTGAACAGCCCTTTACCGCGGAAATTCCGAAGCAAGTAAGCTACCACCATTTTCCAAAGGCTTCCTTTGTCGAGAAGATACAGTCAATACTCCCTTCCCTAGCCAAAGATTATGTTGTGTTAAGCGCGGATGACGATTTTTTGCTGGAACATGCGTTAATTGAAGCGATTAGTTTTTTATCGGTCAACCCAACATACACCAGCGTTCAAGGAAATTATATTGCGTATTATAACCTAGGGAAGACCTTATATTATTTACCCTTGTATACCCAACGAATTGGGAAATCTGTCGATTTTGAAACACCACTAGAACGCATCGCTTCTTATTGGGGTTCAGGAATCCAGTTGTTTTATTCCGTGTATCAAAAAGAAGCCTTTTGTCAGGTTTTTCAAACGGCAGACACTTCCATTCGAAGTTTAAATCTATTAGAATATCATATTGGTTTAACAGCGTTATTGCTTGGTAAAAACAAATGCCTGCCCGTGTTTTATAGCGTCCGAGAGCTAATTAGTAATTCTGCAGGAACCAACATCGGACTTGACGTATTGGTCTCAGACCCTAATCAAGCGGTTCAATATGAGGCATTCATTGCGGGTGTTTCCACGTTATTTAGTATGGTGCAACCAATGGAGAAGGACCATGACGGGATTGTAAGACAACAGATTTTTCAATATTTATCATCTGAAAACGCAAAGGACTTTTATCGTGTTCGCGATCGTAACAGACGGATCAAGCGACTCATCCCCTCCGCGTTACGCCAGTTAATTTATCATGCGTGGCTTTCTTTTAATCGAAAAAAAAATGCGCAAAACAACCTACGGATATCTTCCATGTATCCTGGTTTTCCCTTCGGTAATCCCTTGGAAGAGTCTAGGCTTAAACGGATTGAAGGCTACATCTTAAAACAGAAATACAAAATGTACCTTATCTTTGCTTTAATGCAACTTTAACTGATCATTATAGGTCATAAAAAAAACTTAACATATGCTTGGTCTCCATAAATTATTTTTGACACTGATGTTGCTTCCGTTTTTGACCTTAGCGCAGCCAATTGCTGTTTCCCCAACGCAAACGCCTCAGCAATTAGTAAACAATGTCTTGTTGGGAGCGGGCGTTGTTGCCTCTAACATCACAATAAACGGTGTGCCGGGCTTAGCATCAACTCCTTTTGGTAATATAGGATACTTCACAAATACCAACGCAACCTTTCCGATGGCAAGTGGTATCGTTTTAACAACAGGCGATGCAATTGGTGCCGTTGGCCCAAACATAGGAGGAAGTACTACGAATCCCGGAGCTTCTCAATCAGTAGCGGGGGACCCCGAGTTAAATGCCATTGCAAACGGAAATGTAACCAACGGCGTGGTCTTGGAGTTTGATTTTATTCCTGCAGGGGATACCCTTATTTTTAATTATATGTTTGGTTCCGATGAATACACGGAATTTTCTCCTTCAAATTTTAACGATGCCTTTGGTATCTTTTTGTGGGGCCCTGGTATTTCTGGACCCTATCCTCTTGCTGGTTATCCAAACGGTGGAGATAATATTGCTGTAATCCCGGGAGGAACCCCCGTAACCATTAACAATGTGAATTGGGTCACCAATACACCCTACTATGTATACAATGAATTTCCTCAAGACACATACGGGGATGCTATTGAATATGATGGTACGACCGTCAAATTAACCGCCAGCGCAAGTGTGCAATGCAACGAAACCTATCACATCAAGTTTGCCATTGCCAATGTTTTTGACCAAGCGTTTGATTCTGGGGTGTTCTTGGAGGCTGGGTCATTTTCTTCTGCGGCAGTGAGTGTTGCAGTTGCTACCGTGTCTGGAGACACAACCATTGTTGAAGGATGTACCTATGCAGACTTTATTTTTACTCGACCTGTAGGACAAACCAATGATACGTTGATCATAAATTACACGATAACAGGTTCTGCCATCGAAGGTGTTGACTATAATAACATGGTTAATCCAATCGTATTTTTACCTGGACAAGACACCGTTATTTTGAATTTAACGCCCACTCAAGATGGGTTAAATGAAGGGTTTGAGTCGGTGACAATTTCTGTATCAATCATTAACCCATGCGGCGACACGATCACTTCTGAAGGGACCATTTATATTGGTGATGGTCCAATTATTAATATTACAGAAACAGACCCAATAGTTCAATGTTATCCGGACAGTGTCTTACTAACCGCATCTGCGTCTGGCGGATATGCACCCTATGACTTTACATGGACCGCCTTGGGCGGCACGGTTCTTTCGACGAATGACTCCCTGCCGATAAATGTTACACAAAATGGGGTTGTTCAATTCTTGGTTACGGCGGTTGATCAATGTAATTTCTCCCAAACCGATACGGCAACGGTCACGGTAAATCAGACGATTGCAATTGATGCGATAAATATGACCGAAGCCACTTGTTTACCAACAGGAACCTTGTCAGCAGTAGTATCAGGAACAACGGGTAATGTGAATTATTCGTGGTCTAACGGGCAACAAGGGCAGAGTATTCAAAACCTAGCCAGCGGTTGGTATTCGTTGACGATTACAGACCAGGTTTGTTCTGCTAGCGATAGCGTATTTGTGGGTGCAATTGCCGTTCCGGTAGCTAATTTCACCGCAACGCCAGCAACTGGATGTACTCCATTGAATGTCGTGTTTGTAAATAATAGTGCTAACGGAACGGGGTATGCATGGAATTTTGGTAATGGACAAACGACAGTAGTTCAAACTACGGACCCTCAAAGCACCCAATATGTAACTCAAACACCAGAAAACTATACGGTCACGTTAGTGGTCTCTCAAGGAATTAGTTGTGTTGATTCAATGTCGATTACCATCCCAGTGGATGTGTGTGATTGTACCGACCCAGAGGCACTAAACTATAACGGAACGGCCAATGTGAATGTGCCATCGAATTGTATTTATCCGTATCCGGAAGTAGAAGCACCAAACGTAATCACTCCAGACGGTGACTTAACCAACGACGAGTTTTTCTTGCAATACAAGAATGTCGTTGCGATTGAGTTAATAATTTTCAATCGCTGGGGAGCGATTATGTACAGTGGATCCAGTACTGATTTAACACAGTCACAACCCTCTTGGGATGGGACATCAAATAGTAATGAGGCCAGCGAAGGTGTTTATACCTACACGTATAATGCTACGGGTGTTTCTGGTGGCCAAGTTTCTGGTCATGGATTCTTCCATCTGATTCGATGACCCTAGAATTAGGCAGATGGGGAGAAGATCGAGCAAAAGAACATCTGCTTCAATCGGGGTATGAAATCCTGGAGTCAAATTATCGATTTAAAAAAGCAGAAATCGATTTAATTGCAAGAAAAGGGAATGTGATTATTGCGGTGGAAGTAAAAACGCGCTCAGGAATTATAGTTGGAACACCATTTCATGCCATTACCCGAGAGAAACAACGGAATCTATTGCTGGGAATTAATCACTACGTTCAGAAGTTCAAGGAGCCGATTGAAGTAAGAATGGATGCAATAAGTGTCATTAAGCAAGGCGAGCGTATTAATATTGTACACTTAGAGGATGCATTCCCAGCATTTTAACTCCTTGAATTATTGACGTACCTTTGTAAAAACTGCTCGCGATGAACACAAACAAAAAACCTTCTCCGAAACCGGGGAAATCAACGAAGCCCGTTGCCGCAAAGCCGGCGAAATCAGGGAGATCAAACAAACCAGCCGCCGCTAGCGCTGCTAAATCTACCAAAACATCAAAACCGGACGCGCCAAAAGAGGTGAGCGCTCGAGATAAACGAAAGTACATTGATTTTAAAATTAAAGTTAAAAAAGGGGATCCGCTGCCAAATTTCAATGAAAATGAAATCCGCTTAAATAAATACCTTTCGAATGCTGGAATATGTTCTCGCCGTGAGGCTGATGTGTTAATTCAAACCGGGGTGGTTACCGTAAATGGAAAGATTGTGACCGAAATGGGGCATAAGATTGCACCAACGGATGTGGTTCAATATGACGGGGAAACGATCAATGCAGAGAAAAAGAGGTATGTGCTACTGAATAAGCCGAAAGGATTTATCACCACCATGGACGATCCTCAAGGTCGAAAAACAGTGATGTCTCTGGTTAAATCCGCAAGCCGTGAACGCGTCTATCCTATAGGCAGATTGGACCGTGAAACCACCGGTTTATTACTGTTCACGAACGACGGCGATATTGCGAAAAAATTGACACATCCCAGATACCAAGCCCGTAAAATTTATCATGCAGAATTGAATAAGCCTTTTAGAACCGAAGATTTTGATCGGATTTTGAAAGGCGTAGACCTAGAGGACGGGAAATCAAGGGCAGATTTGGCCTCTTATGTGGAGGGTGGAAATTCTCGTGAAGTAGGGGTAGAAATACATTCGGGTAAAAACCGGGTGGTTCGAAGAATGTTTGAGGCTTTAGGATATGATGTCGTTAAATTAGACCGAGTCGTTTATGCCGGGTTAACGAAAAAAGATTTGCCCCGAGGGATGTTTCGGCACCTTACAGAAGATGAGGTTAGCTTCCTTAAAATGACAAAAAATGTGTAGTAAGAAGCATGTGTTTTTTAGCTATTTCCTGCTAATACTGCTGCTTGGGGCCTGTTCTTTGAATGAAACCCAAAGCAAACACCCTGCAGCTAAGTTTTTTTATCCGATTCTGGAGGAACCAAAAATCTATGTTTATAGAGATATGATTGGGGGACTTGAAGAACAATTTCACCGAGTTTATGCGGTAAAAGACCATTTGGGACACCACGTGGTAGTGGAACGCTATGCCTCCGACGGCCGAATCCTTGAAGCATTGAATTTTAATGTGGATTCTTTGGATATTCAAGACCATATGGTAGTGAATAGAAATCAAAAGAAAACTCAAGCGGGAGTATATAAAACGACCTATTTCCCTTGGAAAGGTACTGACCAAACATGGTTTGCAACAAAATTCGAAGGAGTATTGGACTCTACCTTGATTTTACAAGAATTGAAACGTAAGCAACTCAGCGACCATGCGACTATAGAGGTAATGGGAGAACAAAAAACGTGTATAAAATACAAAGACCTCACAAAATTCACCCTCATAAACCCCTTTGCAAAAACGGAAAAGATATTAGAAATGGCCTCAACTACGTATTATGCAGAAGGGCTTGGATTGGTTGAATGGCAGGGTAACGGAAATAAGGTGCACTTTCGACTGGAACAGATTATGGACCAAACGGAATGGCTGAAATTCATCAGGTCTTGAAAACAGCTTGGTTCTTTTTGTTTTTTTGGGGCAGTGTTTCTTTTGCACAACGCGGGGTGTTTAATTCGGCATATAAGGGAAATTTTAATGTACAATTCGGAACAGCAGCTACTTATTTTCAAGCTTCAACGTTAAATTTTTCAGGAAGTAAATTCGATTTTGTGTTGAAAAATACAAACCTGAGACCACCCAATAATAAGCTTGCACTTCCATCATCAGAATGGAGTGAAAATCAATATAAATTATCGGTAGGCTACACGGTCAAAAGAGGGATATTACTTTCATTCAATATGGATAACTTCAAATATTTAATTCCCCCGCAAGAATTATTGATTTCTGGCCGTGTTGCTCCTGGTTATGATCAGTTAGGAGGGTTGTCAGGAACTTATGATAACACCCAGGTTTCTATGGATACGCTAGGGTTTGCGTTTAATGTGTCAAGTGCTAAATTTATCTCTGCGCGATTAGAATTCCTACAAAATCTTTATCGCTTACAAAATCGGATGTTTGTTATTAATGCTGTCTATGGAATTGGAATCGGTGTCTTACATAGTGCCTCTGATGTGGTGTTTGGTCCAGCAGAACAATCGAGAATAACGGGTTTATCGGGCTTCGGTCTTAATCTTAATGTTGGTTTACGTTTTGAGTTCTTCCGACACTTCTATCTGATGCCAGTATTAAACGGCGGTTATTTACTTCAAAGAAATTTAAGGATAGATATATCTGATGCAACACAACATGTTAGACATAATGTTGGATTCGGACAAGTATCTATAAATATAGGTGCCGTTTTCTTCCTCGGGAAGAAAGAAAACTGTGATTGCCCTCATTTTTAATCTTTTTTCCCGCCCGCTCTAAAATCAATCTTGTAATAGAATATGGGTAAAAACCCTAATTGTGTTTTTTCCGTTACGGGTTGGTAATTTCCTGAACTAACAACTGCTGGATCTAAGGAGGGCGCGTAGGCTAAACTTAAGAGGTTTTTCGTATTCAGTATATTCACTAAATCTAGTCCGATTTCATGCGTCATGGCTTTGGCATTCATGCGCCAAGAGATTTTCAAATCTATTCGGAAATAATCTCTAAACTGATATTCATTGAACATCGAATCTTGATAGATTAAATCTTTTTCTTGGTTTGTTCGCGCAAGATCCACTAAGCCATATCGCTTTCCTCCTGCAGTAGTGATTTTTGCGCCAACCCCAAGAATACTTCGTTTACCCACATTAAATTCTTTACCTGCAAGTAAATTGGCCACGTAGGCGCCATTGTATGAGGTGTTTCTTAATACACCATCGCTTCCTGTGTATTTGGAATCGTACAGGGTACCCGAGAACAAGAAAAAGAAACTTTTATCAAAGTACTTCTGAACGGTTAATTCCAACCCGTAATTATACCCGGTTCCCGTGTTTTCTAACGAATCAGCGAAGATTCTAGTGAAACCACTGCCCATGTTAATCATCGAGAATGCACTTGGGGTAATCGTTACTGGGATGTTATATAAATATTGGTAATAGGCTTCCGTTCGAATGCTAAATCCTTTGTTAAAGAACTTTTCGTAACCGACTCCAGAATGAAGGCTTTTTGTAAAATCCATCCCTTTGTTAAAGAAATTACCAGCCCCTTTGCGGTTGTCTACATACGTGTACAACGGTTGTATTTGGCTGTGCATTCCTCCCCCAGCAAATACGGATTGGTTGCCTGGAAGTTTATGTTTAAATCCAAGGCGTAGCTCTGCCGGACTTAAACTGTTACTCATTGAAAAATATTGGCTGTGAATTCCCGCCGTGAAGTCGGTGTTATCAGACATTCTCCATTTCCACTGAATAAAGGGCTGAATGAGCACACAAGAACCTTCATAATCCCAGCGGGTAAAAAACGCGGTAGAGTCATCGTAATCCACCAGGGCAGAATCCTTCATGTTCATCAAGAAAAAATCTGCATTGTATCCGAATTTGATCAGGTGTTGCTTGTTGATTTTATGGTTGACCGCGGAGTAGCTAGAAATTTTATTAGTCGTAAAGGTGTATGCCATTAATGGGTAAATGGCATTGATTTGAATGCTTGTGTCTCCTCCCGCCGTTACATTTAGACTTCGTTGCAAATAGTCGTGATTCGCCCGCTGAATCTCCTGAGATAAGGCAAGGGTGCTGCTCACAAATGTTTTTTCATTGATTGCTTTTTTGTAGGTTAACCCTGTAACGCCCATCGAAGTGCCAAAATACTGGTCACGATCCCCTTCCCCATATAAATCGGTGGTATATTCCGTTTTTTCCGAGATCATAATGGCGATGTTACTTTTACCCCCCATTCCCCATGCGGAAAGATTTCCTCCTTTTCGGAGTTTGAAATTAAATTTAAATGCTAAATCTCCATAGGTCGGAATCGCATCGGTTCCCAGTTGAATCCCAAGTGATTTGAATAACGAAAGCGTAGAGTATCTTCCCATCATTAGAAAAGAAGCGGTTCCTTTTTTATTAAGCGGACCTTCCGCTAAAAACTCAGTTCCAAGAAAACCAAATTGTCCCGTAAATTCATGCCGCTGATCATTTCCACTGCGTAGTTTTAAATCAAAAACACCGGAAACGCTATTCCCATATTCTGCGGGAAAGGCGCTCATTAAAAAGTCAGAGTTGCCAAGGATTTTATTGTTTAATACGGAAACCGGACCTCCAGAGCTTCCTGCGATGGCAAAGTGATTCGGATTTGGAATATCGATTCCCTCTACACGCCAAACTACACCCAAGGGACTATTCCCCCGAATAATAATGTCATTTCTGGAATCATCTGCGCCTTGCACCCCCGCAAAGTTCGATGCCATTCGAGCTGGATCCATACGCGAACCCGGATACCGATTCGTTTCTTCAACGGAGAATTGTTGTGCAGAAATCACCGCCAATTCATTAATAATTTCACCTTTTTTTCTTCCGGTTACCACCACTTCTTCCTTATTGGTTACCAATTCTTGAAGGGAAATAGTAAGGATGAGTTCTTTGCCCGAATTAATTTCTACCGTTTGGTTTTTGGGTTCATATTGAGCAAATCGAGTGCTTAGCCCGTATTTTCCTACTGGAACATTGGAGATTTTAAATTCCCCCTCCCCATCGGTAACGGCGCGATAATTCACCCCGGCTGGATCTTTTAAATCTATTTCAATTTTCGCTCCTGCAAGTGGGAAATTTGTTTCGGAGTCCATTACTTTTCCACGTACATTTTGTGTTTGTGCAGCAACGAGAACGCTCATTATTAGAGCAAAAAGGGATAATAGTAGTTTCATTCGATTTGGTTTATTTGCGAATATAGTAGAATTCCACGTACCTTGATAAAAAGTTAAATAGGTGTTAATTTGCTAATATTGCAAGGATTAGTTTGATATTTGTATAAATCAATTTTAAAGAGCGCCTTATGAAGTCTATTATGTTAACCGTTCTCCTTTCTGTGAGCACCCTTATTACTTGGTCGCAAACGGCCACTACCCTATATTGGTATACTGATGTTTCGTTGGCATCTCAAGCCGCCGCCGCAGAGAATAAACCAATGTTGCTGTTTTTCATAGGAAGTGATTGGTGTGGATGGTGTCATCGCTTACAACGTGAGGTGTTTAATACCCCTGCGTTCACCACATGGGCATCAAGTGATGTGATTTTAGTAGAACTAGATTTCCCCAGAAACAAAGTCCTTCCACAAAATATTATGGAACAAAACCAAATGCTACAGCAGCAATATGGAGTTCAAGGATATCCTACCGTATGGTTTGTGAATGTCACCAAAGAAGCGGATAAATTAAATTTAGCCCCTTTGAGTTCTAGCGGCTATTTGCAAGGCGGTCCCGAGGTGTGGATCACGAACGCCAAGGCAATCATCAACGGCGGAAAATAGGGGTTAATAGATCTGTAGCATACTGCCGTGGTCTAGCGCCTTTCCGGTAGTGGATTTCGTGGCGAGCATGCCTGTGCGATAGCTTCGTGTTGGAAAATATATCTCGGCAGTTTCTTTGAGCGTTACTGGAGTGATTTTATTGGAGTAGGTAGTAACGATAAGTTTTCCCTGTGGCTTTAACAGCTGCGCCGCTAAACTCATTAACAAGTCGATGTGATTTTCAAGTTGCCATTTTTTTCCCTTTGTCCCAATGCCCCACGCTGGAGGATCCATTTGAATAAGATCGTATTTATGCGCACGCTTTACTTCTCTTTCCATAAATAATACCACATCTTCAAGCACTAATTTACACCCATCAAATTGATTTATTTGTGCATTTTCTTTGGTCCAAGTCAAGGCAGACTTAGAGGAGTCCACGTGAATAACGTCGGCTTTTTGAACCAAAGCCATCATGCTAGAGGCCCCAGTGTATCCAAATAAATTCAAAAATTTACCTTCTGAATTAAGGGATTCTTTAATGAGTTTCCAATTGAGGTTTTGCTCCGGAAAAATCCCCGTATGTTTTGTGTTTTTTAAAAAGATGCCCAACTTAACCCCGTCAAATTCAATATCCCAATGAAGCGGTAAGCTTTTTGGGTTCATCCAGGTTCCAAACACTCCTTTTTGCTCTTTGAAAATAAAGTGTGCCTTGCGCTCCCATTCTGGCTTAGAAAGTTGGGGCTGAAAATAGGCATTGATTTCTGGGCGAATGGTGACGTACTTCCCCCACCGTTCGAGTTTTAACCCGTTTCCTGCATCGATAAGTTCGTAATCCTCCCAATGAGGCGCGTAGATTCTGTTTTTCAAGGATTAGCGCATTTTTGGCATTTTCTTTCTTCCACCCATCATTTGTGCCATACGCATTTGGTTTTTCGAGGGAACGGCTTGCATTTGACTTTGAAGCATTTTAATTTGATCTTTTAACATTCCGTTTTTATCATATTTTTTTGCTTCAGTGAGTAGTGCGCTCGCTTCAGGCCTACGTCCAGTTTGTGCACATATTCCCGCTAGGTGCATCCGCGCAACGGCATTGTCTTCACTCGTTCGCAATCCGAGCGCTAATGCCTTACGAAGTAATTGTTCGCTTTGGGCAAAGCCTAATTCTTGAGCATTCATCAATGCCTTTAAATAAAGTACATAAGCATGTTGCCGCCGAGTCATATATTCTGGCGATTTAATCCGATTGATATAACGCGTTGCCTTATCTTGATTTCCAAGACGCATTTGATTTAAAGCCAAAATCACATTTTCATTTCTAAAAAACGAAAAAATCACGACGGCTAACGGGAGCAAAGCGGTTAATCCCCATCCCCAATAGCCAGTTGCAAATAAACTTACCGTACCCGTTAACAATACAATCGTCACTAAAATCCGAACAATAAAACCAATCATACCTTTAATTTTTAATAGTCGCAATACACTTTAATTCAATGCAAATCGGAGTGGGAAGCGAGTTGATCTCCACCGTAGTTCTGCACGGCTGATTGCTCGCAAAATACTCTGCATATAAGCGATTATACGTCTGAAAGTCACGCTTCATATCGGTTAAAAAAACCGTCACATCTACTAATTCATCCCAGCTAGACCCCGAGGCCTCTAGAATTAAGCGGACATTTTCAAACACACTGCGGCATTGCGCTTCAAAATCAAATGCAGTAAAGTTTCCGTTTTTATCTAGGGATAAGCCAGGAACCATCGAGTCTGTTGCATCTGACCCGGCAACGCGCGGACCAACACCAGAAAGAAACAATAAGTTCCCAACACGTCGGGCATGAGGATACAAACCAACCGGTTTAGGGGCATGTTCGGCATTAATTTTCATGTGTTCTTAATTCTTTCACAAATATACACAAACAGCAAGGGGAATGTCATCTTTTTCCTTCAAAAAAAGTACGCAGGAGTTGTACGCAGGGTTCTTTTTCGATTCCACCTTGAATCTGTGTTGATGGGTGGTATAACGAGGGGTGATGTCTTATGGATCCACGTTTCTCATCCGCGGCCCCATAAGAAACCTTGCCAATTTGACTCCAATATAACGCCCCGGCGCACATCGGACAAGGCTCTAGGGTCACATAAAGGGTACATTCTTTTAAGTATTTTGCACCCAAGAAATTCGCGGCTGCTGTCAGCGCTTGAATTTCCGCGTGAGCGGTAACATCGTGAAGTTTTTCTGTTAAATTATACCCGCGGCCAATAACTTGATTGCCAGCTACAACGACCGCTCCAACAGGGACTTCATTGGCATCTAAGGCTTTATTTGCCTCAATAATAGCTTGGCGCATGAAGTACGAATCATCAAATGGATTTAGCATGTTCAAACTTAGAAAATGTTTGGCAATAATAGGATGTCATGCGCGAAAACCGATTAAATTTACTGAATGAAATATTTATGGTTAGCCTTTATTGTTCCCTGTATTACTTTTAGTCAAAAGCAAGCTCGGTTCGATTTCTCAAAAATTCAAAGCGGACCCTATTTGGGGGTTCAGCAAGGCCGAAACATCGTTTTAGAGCTTGGGTTTGAAAAACGAATAAAGGAGGTTAAATGGAAAAGTCCAAATGCACATGCCTTTAACGTAGGTGCCAATTATGATTATAAGGCAGGCGTCTTGGGCGCCGACGCGGGCTATTGGTTTCGTCCGGGTAGAATTAGTTTTACCTTAGGAGCGCAGGCCGCTGTGCGTTCTGATTTTGATCGGGCCATGATCGGATTTACACCGACCGTTGGCTACAAAATTTGGTTACTTCATGCCAATGCTGGATATTATTTCTATCCGAACCGTATCCCTGGAGTTATCACTAATAACTTATTCCTACAGTTGAGATTGGTCTTGTCAGAAAGCACTAAATTCAGAAACAACAAGCGATGATTCAGGGGTATTTTTTAATTAAATCCGGCAGTTCTGAACAGGCGTTTCGACTACAAGAATTTCATTTACCCGAACTTGTGCCGGGTCAAGTTGTCGTTCAGGTACAGGCTTTTGGTCTGAATTTCGCAGACGTAATGGCGAGAAAAGGAAAGTATCGGGATGCGCCTCCATATCCGTTTATTCCAGGGTACGATATCGTAGGAGTTGTCCTTCGCGTGCACTCCCCTTCTGATCAGCATTGGGTTGGAAAGCGAGTTGCAGGGTTTTGCAGGTTCGGAGGCTACGCCCAACAGGTGATTACCTCGGTGGAAGCGATCGTGGAAATTAATGAAATACCAACAGCCCATGCACTGTCTTTGTGCACACAAGGGGTAACGGCTTCATTCATGGCCGAGAAGATTTCAAGGGTTCATAAGGGGCGTTTTGCCTTGGTTCACGCTGCGGCAGGCGGGGTAGGCAGTTTATTAGTGCAAATGCTCCACCATAATGGGATACAAACCATTGCCAAAGTTCGTTCCCAGGAAAAAGTAGCGGCCTTGAACCTAATTAGCCCCACCCATATCATCGTTTCAGGTCAAATGACCTATGAAAAAACAGTGAAAGAAATTGTGGGAGAAAAGGGCTTAATCGCATCATTTAATGCAGTTGCAGGAACGACTGTAAGGGCTGATTTTCGATTGTTAGGCAGTGGAGGCACGCTGTTTTTATTTGGTGGCGCAGGAGTTTTACACGCAAAATTTGGTGTGTTATCATTGTTGAATTTTGTAAGAAAAACAGGACTTTATTCGCCGATTCCTTTAATGATGCAATCCAAGGCAATGGTGGGTGTGAATATGTTGAAGATTGCAGACGATAATCCTTCCGTGCTCGCTTACCATCTGAAACAGTGCTTTGACCACTATAAGAATCACGTCCTTATGCCGATACCGGCGACCTCATTTCACCATTCAGAACTTCATTTGGCCCACGAATTATTAGAAAGCGGAAACAGTACCGGAAAACTTGTGGTTTACTGGGGTGATTTAGATTGAGCAACAAACGATTTAAAAAAGCGAATAAGCTGTTTTCTGAATAGAATGAGTAATATTATGTAAGGAAAAGCCATCAAATACAAGATTCCGAAATTAATATTACTGGCAAAGGTGCTATCTTCAAGGCCGATTCCTTGCTCTGCCATTAATTTACATTGACTGCACCCTTGAGCAATGGCATTTGAATTTGCAAGGACACTGATCAGTAATAAAGTTAAAATGCGCTTCATCTTGTTTATTTTTACAAAAATAACATTTTCATTTTGTTTAATTTTGCATTTATGATAAAGTACCTGATTTTCGGATTAACTGCCATTCTTTTTTACGCATGCGGGTCATTGGAAGACGAGCAAGACAAGCACATGAGCCTCGATCAATTAGTGCAAAAATATCCAGATAGTATTCCGTTCTTGCAAAAACGAGCGAATCGTTCCTTGGATTCTTTGGATTATAAATTGTTACTAGCGGATGCCGCTCATGCATTTAGGCTGGATAGTTCCGATTACGAGAGCCGCTTACTTTACGCTTTGGCCCTAATTAACAAAAAAGACTTTTTAGATGCAGATTTTACATCTGCCCAATATCATTTTGGAAAGGTATTAAAGAATGACCCTAAAAATTTAAAGGCCATCATTGGAATGGCAAGTGTATATTCCTTTCGCGGCAATCTTGAAGAGGCTTTTGGGGCGATTAATAAAGCACTAAGAATCAACCCGCGTTATCGTGATGCATACATTCTGAAAGGGTCAATCTATTTAAGCCAAGGGAATTATAAATTGGCAAAATCCTCCTACGAAACAGCGGTACAACAAGACAGTAAGTTTTTTCTTGGATATATGATGTTGGGTACGATATACCAATATGAGAAAAACGCCTTGTGTATTGAGTATTTTACTACCGCAAGTAAGTTACAGCCCAAGAATCCTGAAGTGGCATATTCCTTGGCCTATGCAACCTATGAATTTGGAAAAATTGATGAGGCAAAACAACACTATCGTCGAATGGCGGGAATAGACAGCACCTACTGCGAAGCATATTTTCATTTAGGGTTTATTCAGCAATTTGACGACCTCGACCTGGATAGTGCCATGTTCTTTTACAGTAAATCTTTGGAGATAAACCCAAAGCATGTGGAATCACTGCATAATTTAGGATTGATATATGAAGATCAAGGCGATGTATCTAACGCCTTGTTGTCCTATGCAAAGGTGTTGAAAGTAAATCCTGAATATCAACTCACGAAGGATCGCGTTGCGGTATTAAAAAGTCGTAGATGACGGATAGTCGGATTCAACGGCTGTTGGCTGAGGTGCTCCTGCCGCTCATTGGTGTAATTGCGTGGAACTGGTCCTTTGATTTTATGTGTTGGTTTTATGCCATCGACGTTTTCATAAATGCTTTGGTGGGTATAATTCGGCATCGTAGATTTCACACGATGACAGGGCTGTGGTTGCCTTGGGTTGAATTCACAATGGTGATCCTACTTGTTGGGTTATCTGGTAAAAACACCTGGGATTCATGGATTGATTTTCTCGCTTATGAAGACATGGGGCTTGCGCAAGGATATGTGTTAATTCCCTTAGTGCTTTTGAACGAATGGATGCGGTGGAAATTGGAGCAACGTACACAACGCGTGATGTTTTCTTCAAATCAAACCCACGTAATGAAAATTATTGGGTTTGCATTGCTTGGAGTTTTTTTGATTTTCGTTCGAGCGCCCCTTGGCGCTTCTTTGATCTTTTTAGGGGTATTGACGCTGGTCAATCTCATTTCTAAATCAATTATTATCGTGAAATAACGTACTTTTGAAACCGATGGAAGATAAAAATCAACACCTCAAAGATAGACGTGCCCAAATCCATGTTGGCGGAGGGAAAGACCGCATTGAGAAACATCATGCACAGGGAAAATTAACGGCGAGAGAACGCTTAGAGCTCCTACTAGATGAGGGCTCATTTAATGAAATTGGGGCCTTTGTTGAGCATCGCTCAAGTGCCTTTGATTTGGATAAACAGCGTTTTCCCGGCGATGGTGTAGTTACGGGGTTTGGAAACATTCACGGCCGTTTAGTATATGTATATTCCCAGGACTTTACGGTATTAGGTGGTTCCCTTTCAGAAACGCATGCCGCAAAGATTTGCAGAATCATGGATTTAGCCCTCAAGAATGGTGCTCCGATCATTGGAATTAATGATTCCGGAGGTGCAAGAATTCAAGAAGGCGTGGTTTCTCTTTCTGGGTATTCTGAGATATTTTTTCGCAACACGCGCGCTAGTGGGGTGGTGCCGCAGATTTCATTAATTATGGGGCCTTGCGCCGGGGGTGCCGTGTATTCACCGGCCTTAACTGATTTTGTGTTCATGGTGGAGGACACCTCCTACATGTTTGTTACAGGACCAAATGTCGTGAAAACAGTAACGCATGAGGAAGTGAGTTCTGAAGATCTTGGTGGGGCAAAAACCCATGCAGAGCGCAGCGGCGTTAATCATTTTGTGGCTGGTAATGATGTGGAATGTTTGAAGAATGCACGCGCACTATTGACATATTTACCTCAAAATGCCTACGAAGAGGCACCAAAAACCTCAGTTTTTGAATTTTCAAAAACCAAAACAGAGTCAATTAAAACAATCCTTCCAGCAAATAGTAACTTACCGTATGATTGCCGAAGAGTAATTGATTGCTTGGTCGACGATGCGTCGTTCAAAGAAGTGCAAGAGGATTATGCAAAAAATATTGTCGTTGGGTTTGCCCGATTAGAAGGCCGTACGATTGGTGTTGTGTCTAACCAACCTGCCGAATTAGCAGGGGTTTTGGATATCAATGCTTCCCGAAAAGGTGCACGATTTGTAAGATTCTGTGATTCATTTAATATACCGCTTCTTATTTTAGAAGATGTGCCGGGGTTTTTGCCAGGTACCGATCAGGAATGGAACGGCATTATCTCTCATGGAGCGAAATTAATTTATGCCTTTGCTGAAGCGACGGTTCCTAGAATTACAGTGATAACAAGAAAAGCCTACGGAGGCGCTTATTGCGTGATGAACTCTAAATCCTTGGGTGCAGACTTGAGTTATGCTTGGCCAAGCGCTGAAATTGCGGTAATGGGAGCAAAAGGAGCCGCAGAAATAATTTTTAGAAAAGAAATTAATGCTGCAGAAGATCCGTCTCAAAAATGGATTGAAAAAGAGGCGGAATATGCCGATACGTTTGCCAATCCTTACAGGGCAGCAGAACGAGGGATTGTTGACGATGTAATCCTACCGGAAGAAACGCGCCAAAAATTGGCATTAGGATTTAAAATGCTTGAGAAAAAAGCAGAAAACCTACCCTTAAAAAAACATGGAAACATTCCACTTTAATTAAATGAATCATGAAAGAATTAATTGCAACATTCACCAATCAACTTGAAGAAGCCTTTGAAATTGCTTCCAAACAATCGTTTAAGTCCCCTGACCGACCAATTCATAATATTGTGATCTGCGGATTAGGTGGTTCCGGTATTGGTGCCAAAATCGTGAGCAACTGGGTTCAGAATGAAATTGCGTTGCCAATTACCTTGGTCAATGAATACACCCTTCCAGGTTTTGTAGGTCCTAATACCTTGTTCATAGGTTCTTCTTACTCAGGGAACACGGAAGAAACTACCATGGCTATAGATGAGGCAAAAGCAAAAGGAGCGTTTATTTTTGGGGTTACTAGTGGAGGCCATTTGGCTAAATTTTGTTCTGAAAACGGCTATGATTGTGTCATTGTTCCTGGCGGAAATCCACCGCGAAGCGCCTTAGCGTATTCGCTCGTTCAATTGCTTAATTACTTCAATAAACTTGGATTTATTTCAGCTAAATCCTTAGATCAGGTTCAAGCGAGTATTGGGTTAATTCGTAACAATATCCTGGAAATGGATGTAATTGCTCAAGAACTATCCACCTATTTGTTTGGTAAAGTTGGTGTGCTTTATGGAGAAACTAAATATGAGGGTGTGATTGTACGTGCACGTCAACAGTTTAACGAGAATTCAAAATACTTGGCGTGGAATCAAGTGATTCCAGAAATGAATCACAACGAGCTTGTCGGTTGGGGTGGTGGAGACGAGCGTTTTGCCCCTGTATTCTTTAATGCGGCAGACATCCATCCAAGAAATAAAAAACGTTTTGAAATAACGAAAGATGCTGTTTCTAAAAAATCAAACGCAGTGTTCAATTTAGAAGCAAAAGGGGATTCCTTAATTGAACGATCACTATATTTAATTCACTTGGTAGATTGGGCTTCGTACTATTTGTGTGAGCGCAATCACGCGGACATCATGGATATTGAGATTATTGATTATCTCAAAAGTGAATTGGGCAAGATGTAATGAACCGGCCCAAGGTTAAATACCATCCCTTAGGTAGTGTTGATTATAAAGAAACTTGGGATTATCAAGAGTCTTTATTCAATGCACTAATTTCTAGCAAACAGCAAGGTGGATCAGCTTTATTAAGTCACTTGATAACCTGTGAACACCCTCACGTATTTACCCTGGGTAAGAGTGGTAAGAAAGATCATTTATTAGCGGATGAGGCTTCTTTAACAAAAATAGAAGCTAAATTCTATCAGATTAATAGGGGAGGAGACATTACGTATCATGGTCCTGGCCAGTTAGTAGTATATCCAATTTTGGATTTAGACCAGTTTTTCACGGATATTCACAAGTATATGAGGTTCTTGGAAGAGGCAGTGATTCTTGCCTTGGCGGATTTCGGAATGATTGGTCATCGAATTCAAGGACTTACGGGTGTGTGGATTGATTTAGAAAAACCAAGAAAGATCGCAGCATTTGGCGTTAAAAGTTCCCGTTGGGTGACCATGCATGGGATTGGATTTAATGTAAATACGGATTTAGCGTATTTTGATCAAATTATTCCTTGTGGAATTTCGGATAAGCAAGTTACCTCCATGAAACAAGAATTAGGATATGCCCTGAATATGGATGAGGTCACCTCGCGATTAGTTGGCCATTTAGGGGCGTTATTTGATTTCGATTTAATAGTAGACGATGAAACTAAGTGAACTTATACCGAACGTAGAAGGAATTGAACTTGCGGTAATTTTGGAAAACGATACGCCAGAATACGCAGTTTATCTGCACAATGCGAAAGAAGACATAATCGAAGGAATAATTATTACCAGTGTTGGTTACGGTGTAAATCCAATTACCGGTGAAACTATAAAAACAGCAACTTTAAGGCATTCATTGGAAGTAATGCTGCCTAATGAGGTGGCGAAAATAGAGTTGATTGTTCCAGAGGTTTTTGGACTTTACAACGAATATTGGGTCAGTTTTTGGATTAACGAGGAGTTGTTTGATAAAAAGTTCTTATTCCTGCCAGATGCTATTCATGCGGATAAACTGACCTTACTGCAATCCTTCGGGAAACCTGGAGTGTTACTTAGTTAAGGTTTCTAATTCTCGCAGGGGAATTACACCGCTTTTTCTCCATATTTGTTTCCCGTTTTTGTAATATATGAGTGTAGGGACACCACGTATTCCTAGTTGAGCGGCAATGGCCGGATTTTTATCCACATCAATTTTAAGGACTCTGACCGCTTGACCTTTCTTTGTTTTTAATTGATCTAAAATCGGACCCATGGTTTTACATGGTCCACACCAAGTAGCATGAAAATCTACTAAAGTTGGTGTTTCACCTTTAATGATATCATTGAACTTTCCCATAACACAAAAGTAGCAGCTTTTCTAAAGCTTGAATGTAACCTAGGGCACAAAAAAAGGCGACCGAGGCCGCCTTTTTTTATAAAACAGAATCTTTTATTGTTTGTCGTAAATCGCCATACATGTGCCATTGCCGCCAATAAAAGGAGTGTCGTTGTCGTATGTATACGTGATTTGTATTTGTGTCCCAGTTGAGTTCATTGCGCCTGTTCCTGAAAAAGTAACATTACCAACGGTGATGTTAATGGTTTGGTTAGGTATTGTAATCGCTGCTCCATTAATGGTTCCCGTTGCCGTTCCGCCTACTAAATTGAAGAAGTTTTCAATATTTAGTGCACTAGCTGTACCTCCCGCTGTGACGCTTGGTGAAGCCGATAATGGAAATTCTGACCCGCTGCACGTAGTTGTCATTGCCCAAGTTACTCCAGTCCAATTTTCTGCGCCAATGACCACATCTACGCGACGTTTTGCCGTAGAAGTTCCATTTGTGTTTGTTGCGGCATAGTTTACATAGTATGTACCAACAGTAGAAGAATCAACTTGATTGTCTGTTGTTACAGCCACGGCAGATCCATCTTTATTGGTTGCTGTAGCTCCGGCATCGGTGTATGAAGCACTTACGTTAAGAGTTACTTGTGCTGCGCCATTTAAGGTTAGAAATGGCTTGAAAAGGCATGTGCCGTCGTCTTTTTTAGCCTTTGAATTGAAATTTACAGCGCCATTGTCTGTACATCCTTTTTTCTTGCATGAAGTAATACTAACTACTCCAATTCCAAGCATTAATAATAAAAACGTTTTTTTCATAAGAGTTTTTTTTTTGTTGTGTAAATATAAAAAAAAGGCGGTGATTTCACCGCCTTTTCCTCAAAGAATTGCAATTACTCTTGCAAAACAGTTTGTGTTCCGCTGGTTAAAGCGTGCTTGATTTTAGTTTCAAGTTCTTCGCAGAGTTCTGGATTATCCAGTAAAATGGATTTAATAGAGTCCCGGCCTTGTCCAAGACGAGTTTCACCATACGAAAACCAAGAACCACTTTTCTTAAGAATATTTAATTCAACCCCTAAGTCGATGATTTCCCCAACTTTAGAGATACCCTCACCGTAGAGTATGTCAAATTCCGCTTTTCTAAACGGAGGAGCTACTTTGTTTTTAACCACTTTTACTTTCACGCGATTACCAACGATTTCTTCTCCATCCTTGATTTGGGTTGATTTACGAATATCCAAGCGAATTGAAGCATAGAATTTCAGGGCATTTCCACCGGTTGTGGTTTCAGGGTTTCCAAACATAACGCCAATTTTATCCCGCAATTGGTTGATGAAAATACAACAACATCCAGCTTTATTAATAGAGGAGGTGAGTTTACGAAGTGCTTTCGACATAAGTCGTGCTTGTAATCCCATTTGAGAATCACCCATTTCTCCTTCAATTTCTGCCTTTGGTGTTAAGGCGGCTACAGAATCTATGACAATTAAATCAATCGCTCCGGAACGAATGAGATTATCTGTAATTTCTAAGGCTTGTTCGCCATTATCGGGTTGTGAGATTAGTAAGTTCGCGATATCCACCCCAAGTTTTTGGGCGTAAAATTGATCAAAGGCATGCTCTGCATCAATGAATGCGGCAATACCCCCTTGCTTTTGAACTTCAGCAATGGCATGAATCGCGAGGGTTGTTTTACCGGATGATTCTGGACCATATATTTCTACAACCCGCCCTTTTGGATATCCATTAATCCCGAGTGCAAGATCTAGCGTGAGCGATCCAGTAGGGATTACATCCACTTTTTCTACGGGATTATCGCCTAATTTCATCACGGCGCCTTTGCCAAATGTTTTATCTAATTTCTCCATTGTAAGTTGGAGTGCTTTTAATTTTTCTGCGTGCAATTCTTTATTTGCCATGTTTAATAAGTTTTATGAGTACAAAATTCGGACGGTTAAACGTAAACGATTTACGTTTATTGATTTTCTTTGAAAAAATTTATAATTTCTTCTGCGTGATTTTTTGTGTTTGGTTTTTCAATCACTTTTACTAAGATTCCATTGACATCGAAAAGAAAGCTCGTTCTATGGATTCCGTCGTATTTCTTCCCCATAAATTGTTTAGGGCCCCATACACCAAAGGCTTCTATAATTGATCGCTCAGGATCAGATATCAGGGTAAATGGAAGGGAGTATTTAGTGCTAAATTTTTGATGTGCATTCACGGAGTCTGCACTAATACCGATTACCCGTATTCCTTCATTCTCCAAAACTTGCTCTCCATCACGAATGCTGCATGCTTGAGCTGTACAGCCTGGCGTATCGTCTTTTGGATAAAAATATATAGCCGTTCGAGTTCCAAGATGCGCGCGAAGAGAAACGTCTTCCCCTAATTGATTTTTCCCGTGTAAATCTGGGATGTGTGATCCAATGGTTAACATAGTTACGTGTTTAATGATAAAAAACTAATCAAAAATACTGATTAAAATAATATCAAAACACGTTTTATTAAAAAATGTTCAGCTCAACCAATAATTTCCGCTTATTTTTCTTCAACCTCCTCCGTTTCTGTAAAGACAGATAGGCGCTTATATAAATCCTCTAATTTTTCTTTTTTATTGGTTAAGGCCTTGATGCTTGCGTTATCGGCTTGTGGATTTAGGGTTTCAATTTCTGCAGTTATTTGTTCACTTTCTTCACCAAGAATAGCCATAAAGCGTTCAACGATTAGGTCGTAATACCACCCGGTATATTTGTTCCCGTTTGATTTAACGTAACTTAAGATGTCTTCACTGTTTACCATGGCATCACTTCCTTTTCGGAGTACAAAATAGGCATAAGCAAGAAGTGTTCTAAGCTTATTATAATCCGTTACTTTCGTGGACTTAATCAGATTCTCAATAAACGTTAAATCCGTAGTGTTGCCATATTCGCCCATGATTTCTGCCGCGCCCACTTGCAATTCAATTTCCTCAGCACTGCTCAATTCACGCGCTAGTGTCAATGCCTGAACCGTATCAATTTCTTTAAGTTCATTTAACGCGTTGCCCAGTACCATGAGGGAGCTATCTTGTTTAAGCACCCGGCGAATGATCGCGATGGCTTCATTATCTTCTAAGGTTGATAAGGCGCTTACCGCCGCATTTCTAACCTTGGATTTAGGGTCGCTTTCGATGATTTTCTTCAGGGATGATCTATATGACGGTTGTTTAACGGCATCTTCTACATCTTTCAAGTACCCGAGAGCTTCCGCGCGAACTCCCCAGAAATTAGCATTTAAAGCATTTACGAGAATGGCGGTTTTCTCCGGATCGGTTGATTTGGCGATGTGTTTTAGCGCTGTTGATTTAGCTCGGAATTTATCAGCGTTATTTAATTGATGAATATACTGTGCCGTTGGTTTTTCTTCATATACTTTGGCTAGCAATATTTGTTCTTCGTCCAACAATACATTCGCTATTTTCCCTATGAACGGAAAGGTAAATTGTTGGTTAGCACTATCCAGTACCACAGAATAACTATGTTTACCCGTCTCATCCCACAAGGCAATTTTTACCGGTAATCTAAATATATTAAACGATTGCGCCTGCTGAATACGTAGCGTTACGGTTTGCTGTTCTTGGTTTATCTCTTGTTCCGTAAAAACAACGGGATGACCTTTTCCTAAAAACCATTGATTAAAAAACCAATTGAGATCCTCTCCACTAACTTCTTCCATGGCTAAACGCAGGTTGTGAACTTCAGCGCTTTTGTATGCATTCGAAGTAAGGTATGTATTCAATCCTTGAAAAAAGGCATCGTCTCCCAAATGATTTCTCAACATATGAAGAATTCTACCTCCTTTATTATATGAATGCCCGTCAAACATCTCTTCCTTATCCGTATAATAAAAGTTAATCAAATCATGGTAGCTACCGGATTGATAGTAACCGTTTGCTTCATCAATGGCGTTGTAATCTGCCTCATCAATTCCGTATTCATATTCATCCCACAAGTATTGAGAATAGTTTGCAAAAGACTCATTTAATGGCAGGTTTGCCCAAGATTCGCACGTTACTAAGTCGCCAAACCAATGGTGAAATAACTCATGGGCAATGGTAGATTCATCGTTGCCATCGATTAACTCACGTTTTGTTTTATACACATAGTCTCCAAAAATTACTGCTCCTGTATTTTCCATCGCTCCGGAAACATAGTCACGCACCACGATTTCTGAGTATTTATCCCAAGGGTATTCAACTCCCAGTTTATTGGAAAAAAACTTGATCATCTTTGGGGTCTTACCAAAAATTGCCTTAGCATCATTTTCATATTCAGCTTCAACATAGTAATTAACCTCAATTTTCTTCCCATCCCCTCGGGTATACGAATCTTTCACTACCTTGAATTCGCCAACAGCCAACATAAATAAATATGGCGCATGCGGGAGGTCTTGTTTCCAATAATCGGTTCTTGTGCCATCCGCATTTTTCTTTGATGAAATTAATTTTCCATTAGAAAGCGTGGTGTATTTATTGTCTACCGTTAAAAGTACTTCTTGAGAAGATTTCATGTTTGGTGCATCTATCGTAGGAAACCAAACCGAGTTGGCTTCTGTTTCTCCTTGGGTCCACAATTGAGTCATTTTCCCCTCTTCTTCCCCTTTCGGATTAATAAAATACAAGCCTTTATCGGATGTGATTGCAGCACTTCCGGAAGTTTCTCGTTCCTCTGGTTTTGCAATATAATCAATGGTCAATGTAATGAGCTCATCTTTTTTATAGGATTTCCCCAAATAAACAGTCAAAACATTTCCATCCGAATAGTCATATGACAATTCCCTTCCAGCGTGTGTTACCGATTTAATTTCCATTCCTTTAGCATCCAATACCACACTATCAAGTTCATAGATATGGGGTTTCATGCTTAAGGTTGCTTTACCGTTTAATTGCGAATCCTCCCAATTTAAATTGGCTTCAATTTTCGTATGTACTAAGTCAACAAATCGTTGACGAGATGCATTATAGCTTGGTTCAGCATATTCTTCAAAATCACCTTCATTGAAATCTCCCCAATCAAAGGTGGAGTCTATGTTGTAGTCTTCACTTGATGCTTCTGACTCAACCAATTCTTCCGGCGGACTCATTGGACTCACGGAACAAGAAGCTAACAGCACTAGGGATATAAACCAAAACCACTTCATTTTCATAGACAATGTATTTTATTTACAAATCTGCTTATTTATTTTGGTTCATACGTGTGTTTTATTGATTTTAAGCAAAATTTATTTAATAGTTTTGGACTCAAATTAGCTGCAATGAAGGGTATAAATTCATATGATTTTCAAGGGAAGCGTGCAATTGTTCGTGTTGACTTTAATGTCCCTTTAGATAAAACCACTAATCTTGTTCTAGATGATAAGCGAATTCGCGCAGCAATACCCACGATAAAGCATATTTTATCGCATGGAGGCTCCGTTATTTTATTGTCTCATTTTGGACGACCTAAACATGGTCCCGAAGAAAAATTTTCCCTGAGACAGATTGTAGGGGTGGTTTCTGAATTACTTTCTTGTCCGGTGATCTTTTGTGAGGATTTTAATGAGGCTTCTTCACGCGCTGCAGCCTTGATTTCAGGTGAAGTAATGTTGTTAGAAAATGTGCGTTTTTATCCGGGAGAGACGCAAGGTGATTTGCATTTTGCGTCTCTGCTCGCTTCCTTAGGAAATTGTTATGTAAATGATGCCTTTGGTTCAGCGCATCGAGCGCACGTAAGTACGACACAAATCGCTTCCTTTTTTCCGAATGATCGAATGATGGGTTTTTTGATGGAAGCGGAACTCTTGAATGCAACACGGATATTAAAAACCCCAACAAGGCCCTTTACAGCCATAGTAGGAGGGGCAAAAGTATCCGATAAAGTACTCATTATCGAAAATTTACTACACATTGCTTCTGATATCATTATTGGTGGTGGAATGGCGTATACTTTCGCAAAAGCTCAGGGGGGTGAAATTGGCAATTCCTTGTTTGAAGCGGATCGAATCGATACCGTGTTGTATATTTTTAAAAAGGCGAAGGAATTGGGTGTCTCTATTCATCTTCCCGTGGACAGTGTGTCGGCTGATTCGTTCGCCGAGGACGCACTCACTCAAACCGTTGATACCCACCATATTCCTGAGGGATGGATGGGTCTTGACATTGGTCCGGCATCAATCCAACAGTTTAAAGAGGTCATTTTAAGCAGTAAAACAATTTTGTGGAATGGTCCAATGGGCGTTTTTGAATGGAATTCTTTTGCCCGAGGAACCCATGAAATTGCTTTATCTGTCGCTGCCGCGACGGAGCAAGGGGCTTTTTCTTTAATCGGCGGGGGAGATAGCGCAGCGGCAATCGCTAAATTTGGGTTAGCCAATCGTGTGAGTTACATTAGTACTGGGGGAGGGGCCTTATTGGAATTATTTGAAGGAAAAACCCTACCAGGAATAAATGCCTTGGATTAAATTCGAGTAATTAAATCTATCAAGCGCGCCGAATATCCCATTTCGTTATCATACCATCCAACAACGCGCACTAAATTATTGGAAACCATGGTTAACTCTGCATCAAATAAACAACTGTAACGAGAACCAATAATATCACACGAAACGATAGGATCAGTGGTATAACCTAATATTCCCTTCAGACTGGTTTCAGAAGCTTTTTTCATCGCCTCATTGACCTGTTCTACGGTTAAAATCGATTTAGTTACCAGCGTTAATTCCGTCATGGAACCATCAATTACGGGTACGCGAACA
>Ga0247843_1001300_pt1 | contig 51811 bp, 53 predicted proteins | sample LaCruzMarch2017__FD_192420 | JGI IMG/M metagenome (GOLD analysis project Ga0247843, IMG submission 192420) | Freshwater microbial communities from meromictic Lake La Cruz, Castile-La Mancha, Spain - LaCruzMarch2017_8m | ecosystem: Environmental > Aquatic > Freshwater > Lake | place: Spain...
TCCCAGACTTGCGCACTTCGGCCCTCTGCGGGCTCGGCCGAGAGCCTTTTCAGACCCATTCTTGGGGCGTCCTATGGCGTTTGAAATTCCTATTCTCCGTCGGCATAGCCGCGAAAGGGGCTCGGCCTGCCCCTGGTGATCTCAGCCGGCGCATCTGCCTTGATCAGAAGTTCGGGGCAGTCCGTCGCCTCGCAATCCATGACGAGCGGCGCGCACAGACCTTCTTGCGCCGTGAGAGCAGCAAGGATGAAAACCACAAGTCCTGTGATTTGGCTCCGCATGAAGTTCATGGCCCACTCCACCCCGTGCAAGTCGCATGGCACGTTGAACGTATCGGCCAGCCTGTTCCGTCGCCCTCACCAATGGATGGAACAGAAGCCAGCATGCGCGCTTGAGTACCTCCCCATGCCGAATCATGGTGAAGAATGGTCCCAGTCGACCCCGAAGAAGGCCGAAGCACGCAAGTCCGGGCGGATTCAGCGCGCAATCCGGGCGTCTGCTGGCTAAGGGCTGGCGCGTTGGCAGGTCTATGAAGGTTCGCGGCGCGCAGGATGGGCCCTGTCTCCGGGTTGACCCGGTGTTGGCCATGGCTTGCCGATGCGCCGTGCAGCACCACCCCGGCTGCAAGGTGACCACTGCCGCTGTCTGTTGAGCGCAAGGCATCCGGACGGCGAAACTACAAACGGCCATTGGTGCAAGTTCGATTCATGCGGAGGCGCGTGTGGTGATCGAGACCTGGCGCCATCACTACAACACGGTGCGCACACACAGCAGCCTGAGATACTTGACGCCGCTGGAGTTCACCCGCCAGCATCCATCCATTCCCAACCACCAGGCCGTCTTACAGGAATGAGTGGATCGAAAAGCACAAAGCAGGTCAAGTTGCACGCCAGGCACACCGCCTGCAACCAGGGCTTGGCCTGGGCCAGCTTCCGCAGCAGCGCGGCCGTACCGTCGGTCGAGCCATCGTCGACCGCGATCAGCTCGAACCGCCACACCTTGGCGGCCATGGCCGCACCGATGCGGTCGACCAGGGCGACCAGGTTGTCGACCTCGTTGCGCACGGGCACGGCGATGGAGACGTCGGGCACTGCGGCGTGGGGCATCGGCAGAGTCGCAGACAGGGGGCGGCCTGGTCGTCCACGAACGCCGGCTGCAGCCCGGCGGTGGCGCCCACCGTGGCGGGCGCCTGGGTGACAGTCGTGGCCGCATTCTGCCCAAGTCGCTGGCTATCATCGCAGCATGCCGCCCCAGTCCCACCTTGCCGGCGCCGGGCCAGCCATGCCATCGCCGCCACCCGCCGGGCCCATCGCGCCGGCTGCCGCCACCACCCGCGTCTTCCTGCTTGGCCTGCTGGCCTACTTCGCCCTGCACGCCATGCTGCGGGTACTGGTGTCCGATGCTGTCGAGCGCGACGAGGCCGAGCAGCTGCTGTGGACCCAGCGGCTGGCGATGGGTTATGGCACCCAGCCGCCGCTCTACACCTGGCTGCAGTGGGGCGTGTTCCAGGTCACCGGCGTGTCGTTGGCCGGGCTGGCCCTGCTGAAGAACCTGCTGCTGGCCGGCACCTATGCCTTCAGCTTCCTGGCCGCGCGCACCGTGCTGCCGCCGGCCACGGCCGCGCTGTGCGCAGCGTCGATGTTGCTGTTGCCGCAGATCGGCTGGGAGTCGCAGCGCGACCTGACCCATTCGGTGCTGGTGACCAGCCTGGCCGCATGCATGCTGTGGCAGGTGCTGGCGCTGCTGCAGCGCCCCACGCCGGCACGCTATGCGCTGCTGGGCCTGGCCACCGGCGCGGCGCTTCTGGCCAAGTACAGCGCCGCCGCCTGCGCCATGCTGTGGCTGGTGGCCCTGCTGACCCATCGCGACACCCGCAGCGTGGTGCTGCGCCCGGCCTTTCTGCTGGTGCCGCTGGTGGTGCTGGCGATGCTGCTGCCACATGGCCTGTGGCTGCTGGACCACTGGGGCGAGGCGACCCGCGGCACGCTGGCCAAGATGGAGGCCGGCACCACCGCCGGCGCTGGCTGGGCCGCAGGCGTCGGAAAGGGCCTGTCGAGCCTGCTGCGGGCGTTGCTGGGCTTTTCGGCACTGCTCGCCCTGGTACTGGCAGGGGTGTGCGGCCGCGCGCTGTGGACCGGGCTGCGCCAGCCGGCCGCCGCGCCGGCCGGCACGGTGCACCGGCTGCTGCGCCGCCTGGTGCTGCTGACGCTGGCCCTGCTGGTGCTGATGGTGCTGGCCGGCGCCAGCACCGCCTTCAAGGACCGCTGGCTGCAGCCCTTCCTGTTCATGCTGCCGCTGCTGCTGTTGGGCGCCCTGTCCCAGCCCGGCGCCACCATGCTGCGGCGGCTGGGCGTGGCGGTGGCGCTGATGGCCGCCCTGGTGACCGTGCTGCTGGGCCTGCGGGTGTGGCACCACGGCCAAAGCGGCAACCCCGACGAGCTGAACCTGCCGGTGCGGGCCTTCGCCCAGGCCCTGGCGGCGCAGGGGCTGGGCGCCGCCGGACTGGTGGCCGACGACGCGGTCCTGGGCGGCGGCCTGCGCCTGCACCTGCCGCAGGCGCACGTGCAGCTGACGCAGGACCGCGCCGGCCGCACGCCGCTGCCCTGGCCCGATGGCGACGCGCCGGTGGTGTGGGTGTCGCGGCAGGCCGACCCGGCGCGCCTGCGGCAGGCGGTGGACCAGGCCGCCCTGGCCGCCGGCCGGCCGGCCGGCGCCGGGCAGGTGCAGACTCTGTCCCGGCCCTACCTGCATGCCAGAGCAGGCGCCGCACCGGCGCAGTTGCACTGGTTGGTGCTGCGCTGAACCCAGCGGCGCGGCGGCCTGCGCCCAGAGATTGATGGTCTTGCCGTCGGCCCCGGGCTGGCCGTTCACCCGGATCGGCACGCCGTCGGAGGCGGGCCGTGTACCAACACAGACCGGGGCGGCCCTCGATCTGGGTGACATAGCGCCGGTCGCCGTGGATGCGGTGGCCGTTGAAGGTGAGCGCGCTGCAGCGGAACAGCACCGGCTCGTCGGGCACCGGTTTCTCGATCCAGGAGGGGCGCGCCGTGGTGCTCGACCCGACCAACTTGAAGGTCATCGTGGCCCGCATAGCACCGGCAGAATGGGGCGGCATCGCACAGATGCGTGGGCGCTGAGCTTGCGCCGGTCAGGCTACAGGGGCGTGCCGGACTGACGGTGCTTGCTCACTGGAAGCCAGCACCATCGGTTGGCAAATTTGTCGAGAGTATTCACATCGAGCCACAAACTCCCGTCATCGCCGCCCCCAGGACTCTTGGTCCCATGTAGACGACAACGGTTGTGGCGCCGCAGGGTCGCATACGATACACCGGGTGGCAACAAAGGTCGGTGGTTGTGCGGCCGGTGCCAAAACAGCCGTCAAATCGTGTGTCCTGCGCCTTGAATGTGGCGTAGCTCGGGTCGTTCATCGGCGGGGGGTGTTGTGAAGTGGCATAGTGGGAAACGCAGGCGCAGTCAGGTCAAAAGCCATGAGCCGCATCGGTCGTTTTCAGACATCGCCCTGACACGGCTGCCGTCTATCATCTTCGCAGAATCAGTCCCACCAATTTATTCAAGCAGCCCCCATGCAGTTTTCAGCTGCTAACGTCGAGGCCTATGACCTGCCCAGGGTTGTATCTGGCACCATCAACGAGGTCATGGCCGTGGCGCCGAGGCGGGCCTTTGGCAGGGTGGCGCGCGACGAGGTCGAAACCTGCGTAGCCGCCGGTCGCGACGGCCGGCCCGGCGGCGCTTCGTTGAGCGCGTCGCTCATGCGCGGCCTGGTGGCTGCCGGCGAGGACGTGATCGACATGGTGACCACGCCCATGCCATGTTTTGCCGCCCGCACCTTGTGCACCATTGGCATCCAGGTAGCCGGCAACCACAACCCGAGAGACAGTAACGGCTTCAACATGGGAATGGCCGTGCGGACAACCTACCCTGAAGAGATTCAGACCCATCGCAACTTCCCCGGCCACCCTCCCGGACCGAGCAAGTCCGAGAACCTGCGCGACCCGGTTACCACCCTGAAGACGCGCGATGCCGAACTGGGTGTGGCTTTCGACGTCGATGGCGACCGGTTGGGTATCGTCACCAAAGAAGGCACCCACGTCTACCCTGACCGGCAGATGCCGATGCCGATACTGACGCCCGCCATCGAAGCTGCCGGAGCCAGACCGAGGCCGATGGCGGCGGTGCCAGGGACTGTCAGCACACCGGCTGCGGCGGCATGACCCTTCTGCTTTACTCTGTGATGTTGTGGCTGGCACAGCCATTTTTGCGTCGAAAGCTCCGGAGGCGGAGTAAGCAGGAGCCCGGTTATCTGGTCGCGGTTGAGGAGCGCTTTGGGCATTACCAGGGCGCGCCGTACTCGGTCAGCGATGGGCTGGTCTGGATTCACGCTGTCTCGCTGGGTGAAACCCGTACGGCGGCTGTGCTGGTGGCGCGCCTGCGCGAAAGCCTGCCGGGCATACGGCTGCTGTTGACCCATGGCACGGCGACCGGTCGGGCAGAGGGCGCCACCTTGATGCGCCCGGGCGACGTTCAAAGCTGGCAACCCTGGGACACCCCTGGTGCGGTGGTGCGGTTTCTGACCCATTTCAAGCCACGTGTCGGCATCCTCTTGGAGACCGAAATCTGGCCCAATCTGGTCGCGGGTTGCCAGCGTCTTCAAGTGCCGCTGGTGCTTGCCAACGCCCGCATGAGCGACAAATCGATGCGCCAGGCCAGGCGGCTGGCCTGGTTGTCGCGCCCGGCGTTGGGCGCCCTGACGGCGGTGTGGGCGCAATCAGCCGCCGACGCCGATCGCCTGGAACAATTGGGTGCCACCGTGCACGGTGTATACGGCAACCTGAAATTTGATGCTGCCCCCAACCCGGCTCAGGTCGCCACTGGCCGCGCATGGCGCCAGAAAACCGGCCGCCCGGTCGTGATGTTCGCCAGCTCACGCGATGGTGAAGAGGCCGCCCTGCTGAGGGTTCTGGAGTCAAACCGACTCCCAGCCCCCGTATCCCTTGCGCAAGGAGATATTGACTCGATAGCGGATGACATTCAATGGCTGATTGTTCCCAGGCACCCGCAGCGTTTCGACGAAGTGGCGGCGTTGATCGAGCGCCATGGGTTTGCAGTCTCGCGGCGAAGTGCGTGGTCAGCCGGGCCGCCCGCCGTTTTGCCGGCCAGCCATGGTCCCGTGATCTGGCTGGGTGACTCGCTGGGTGAGATGGCGCAGTATTACGGCCTGGCTGACGTGGCGCTGCTGGGTGGCAGCTTCGAGCCGCTGGGTGGGCAAAATTTGATTGAGGCTGCGGCCTGTGCCTGTCCGGTCCTGACTGGGCCGCATACCTTCAACTTTGCGGAGGCGGTTGAACTGGCGGTAGTGGCGGGGGCCGCGCAGAGGCTGCCGGGCCTGCCGCAGGCGGTGGCGGCCGCGCAGACTTTGCTCAACCACCCCCGTGCACTGGCCGCGATGGTCGGCGCTGCCACCGAATTTTCGAACGCCCATCGTGGTGCGGTGGAAAAAACGGCGAACGCCGTTGTTGCCCTGTGGTCGGCCCAGTTCGATGCGCCTTAATGCGCGGCGCGCCAGATCCGTTTCGTTCTGATGTGGTGAGAACTCTGCTGGCTGATCGTTGTCTGAGATCGCCACCGCCAGGTTGGCGGAACCGACAAGGCACAATGTCGGGTTTCTTGGTTTGCCATGGCAGGTCGCCCAGCAGACATTGCCGCAGCTCGGCGATATTTTTTGTTTTTGCCCAACCCATGCCCATCCTTTTTCGAATCCCGCTGGAATCGCCGAAGGCCTGGCCGCCTGTATGGGGCGCTGATTCGGGCTGGCGGGCGTCTGAGCCGCAGGTTTCATGCTGAGCCACGGAGGCATTCTTGTCATGCGCCTGCTGGCGCACCTGCCCTTGACTTGGGTACGTGCACTGGGCTGGGTGCTGGGCTCTGCGCTGTATGGGATGGCGGTCACTCGGCGCCGGATCGCCAGCGCCAATCTGCGCCTGTGTTTTGCGCACAAATCCCCGCACCAGATTCGGGTGTTGACCTTTCAGACCTTCGTGCGTTTCGCCCAGGCCTGGCTGGATCGGGGCTGGCTTTGGCATGGCGCCCCTACGTTATTGCGCCAACGGCTGGTGTTGACAGGGGCCGTGGGCGAGTTGCAGGGAATCGCGCCAGTGGTCATTTTTGCCCCCCATTTCGTTGGGCTGGATGCTGGCTGGACCGCCCTGACCCAGCAGTTGCCACGCCACTTCACCACCATTTACACGAACCAGTCCAATAAGATCCTGGACGCGTGGGTGCTCACCGGACGCCAGCGTTTTGGTAGTGCCCGCTTGTTTGTTCGCAATGAGGGGGTGAGAACCATTGTGGCGGCGCTTCGAGAGGGCGACCCGCTGTACTTGCTGCCCGACATGAACTTTGGTGTGGAAGACTCGGTGTTTGTGCCGTTTTATGGCGTGCCAGCCGCGACGGTTCCGAGCCTGTCGCGCTTCGCCAAGCTCGGGCGCGCCAAAGTGGTGCCGGTGATCACCCGAATGACGCCTGGTGGCTATGATGTTCAGGTCATGCCGTCCTGGCCCGGGTTTCCGTCGGACGATCGAGTGGCTGACACGGTGCGCATGAACGAGCACCTGCAGTCTTACATTGACACCATGCCAGACCAGTACTTCTGGGTTCACAGGCGTTTCAAGGTCCGGCCACCGGGTGTTGCCAGCGCGTACTGATTTGCAGGCGCTTTCTGGCTGTGGCCCCGGCGCAGCGAGCGCAGGTAGCTATCATCTATGTGTCGTCCCACCTAAGATTCAGGACGCATGTCTGTGCGCAATGAGCCATGCGATCGCATGGGTTGCTTTGCGCGATGGCCGTGGGACCTCGGCCTTGCGGCTCTGATGGAATGACCGTCTCATCTTTTGCACCCCACCCATGAACCCCGAAGTCATTGTCACCAACCTCAAACAGCGTTTCACCGGTGTCTCAGGTACTGTCAATGCCTTGCTGCCGGTGCAGGCGCGTTCGCTGAACGTCGCCTACTTTGGCTCGGACATGCCAGGCGCTAGCCTGGCGGCGGCGCTGTGTGGCGAGCGCTTTGCGCGCCTCACGTTCTGGCAGGCGCTGCGGCTGTCCATGTCCCGCCTGCCGGATGGCCGCAAGCGCATCTGGCATGTGCGGCGCGACCCGGAAATGATGCTGGCCATTTTCCTGCGCGACGTGCTACGCCTGCCCATTGCGCTGGTGTTCACCTCGGCCGCCAAGCATCGGCATTCCGGATTTCCGCGCTGGCTGATTGCCAGAATGGATGGCGTAGTGTCCACCACCCCCGAAGCCGCCAGCCATGTGCCCAACACCAGCCGGGTGGTGCCGCACGGCATCAGTCTGACGCGTTTTGCCCCGCCGCCGGACAAACGCACGGTCTGGACGCGCACCGGCCTGCCGGGGCAGTTCGGCATTGGCGTTTTTGGACGCGTCAGGCCCGACAAGGGGATCGATATCTTCGTGGACGCCCTGCGGGCCCTGTTGCCCGAATTCCCGGCCTACACCGCCGTCATTGCAGGGCTATGCCAGCCACAACACGCGGCCTTCAAGCAGGCGCTGATGAGCCAAATTGCTGCCCACGGACTCGCGGACCGACTGATCTTCTTAGGCGAAATCGCGCCCGACAAGATCGCCCAGTGGTATCAGAATGTGCTGATTGCCGTGGCCTGCCCGCGCTACGAGCCCTTCGGCCTGACCCCGCTCGAAGGCATGGCCTGCGGCTGCGCCGTGGTCGCCAGCGACACCGGTGCTTTCAGGACCATCGTGGACGAAGGCGTCACCGGCCATGTGGTGCCCACCAACGATGTCGATTCCCTGGTGGCCGCCTTGCGCTCTGTCATGCAAGACCCCGAGCGCGCCCGGGAGATGGGGCGACTGGGCCGGCTCCGGGTTGAGCAGCAGTTCTCGGTCGAGCGGGAGGCTGCGGGCATCGCCGACGTCTATGCCACTGTGTGGGCCAAGGACGCAGCGCCCGGGAACAGGATCTTCAAGCGCCATCGGACGACCCAAGAATGGTCCTGACAAGTCTCGCAGCCGAACCCGCAGAAGGCCGGTTTGCTGAACGCAGGCTGCGGCCGGCCCGTCCCCCTCAACGCGGCAAACCCGCACCGACGAGTTTTGCAGCGCTGTTGGCCCAACCTTGGAAATCCAGATCTTGACTCGCTTGATCAACCAGCCACGGGCGCCGGTTGCCGGCAAACCAGCGGGAGCGGGCATTCCTTTTGGCAGCGGCGCAGGTCGCTGCCGGCCCTGAGCGGCAGCCCGCACCACTGACCCAATTGATGGCAGAATTCCGAGGCGCGGTTCCCCACCTTGGAAAGGGAAATGAACAATCGCCGCAATCTGGCTATCGCGCTTGGCGCCGGTGCGCTCCTTGCGCCGTTCGGTTCCTTCGCACAGCAACAGGACAAGATTTGGCGCATCGGGTACCTGTCGAATAGCTCCAGGATCGAGCCTCGCGATGAGGCGTTCCGCCAGCGTTTGCGCGAACTGGGCTACGTCGACGGCAAAAATGCCGTGATTGAATGGCGCTTCAGCCAGGGCGAGGTTGGCCGCAATCCTGCATTGGCAGCCGAACTCGTGCGCCTCAAGGTGGATTGCATCGTTGGTGCCGGAGTAACCCCGATCCGATCCGCCAAGCAGGCGACCGGGACAATTCCGATCGTCATGGCGACCATCGATGCTGATCCTGTGGAGCAGGGTTTCGTAGCGAGCCTGGCACGGCCTGGCGGCAACATCACGGGCTTCACCGCCATCGCATATGAACTGGCCGCCAATCGACTGGAGCTGCTCAAGGAGGCAACACCCAAAGCGACCCGTGCTGCCATACTGATCGACCCTGCTGCGCGCGAGGCGGGGCAAGCACACCTCACTGGAACAGAGTTTGCCGCCCGCAAACTGGGCATGCAGGTTCAGGTGTGCTGGCGCCACGCGGTCCGGAGGAGTTGGACGGCACATTTGGCAGCGCACGGGCTGGGCGCGCCGAGGTACTCAGCTTGGTGGCGATCGGATGGACAAACAGCCATCGGGAAAGAATCGTCGAATTCGCTGCCAACAACCGGTTGCCGGCCATCTACTCGGCCCCGGAATATGTGCCCATTGGAGGCCTGATGAGCTATTCCGCAGACCTTGTACACCAGTTTCGCGAGGCAGCCGTGTACGTTGCCAGGATACTTTCCGGTGCGAAACCGGCCGACTTGCCGGTGCAGCAACCGACCAAATTTGCTCTGGTCGTCAACATGAAAGCCGCCCGAGCGCTAGGCATCACGATGCCTTACACGCTGATGGTGCGTGCCGACAACGTCATCGAGTAGTCGTGTGAATGGCCGCCGCCTGCAGCGGCCGCCCATCATCGAACCTACACAAACCGCCGGTAAGCTGAGTGCTTCAAGGCAAACGGGGGTCTGCGGTGACGAATTCTGTCCATCAACCGGCCCCGCCGCCGCTGCGCGGACGGGCCACGCGCATCGCCTACGCGGTGCATGGCTACGGCCGCGGCCACGCCACCCGATCGCTGGCGGTGCTGTCCGAGTTGAAAAAGCAGCACCAGGTGCTGGTGCTGGCCGGAGGCGATGCCCACGCCGCGCTGGCGCCCGAGCTCCCCGTGGTGCGCATCCCCACGCTGGGCTTTGCCTATGGCCAGGGCACCGGCGCTCGCAGCAACTTGGCCACGCTGCGCTACAACGCCGCGGCGGTGCTCGATCTGTGGTGCCGCGGCCCGGTGTTCGAGATGGTGGCCGGCATGATGCGCGACTTCGCGCCCGATGTGGTGATCTCCGACGCCGAGACCTTCTCGCACCAGGTGGCGCGTGCGCTGCGCATTCCGCGCATCAGCTTCGACCACATGGGCATCCTGGCGTTCTGCAAGCCCTCGATCGACCCGGCCGACCGGCTGGAAGCTAGCCTGGACGCGTTCGTCTACCGCACGCTCATGGGCACCGCCGACCGCATCCTGGTCTCCAGCTTCTACCCCGCGCCGGCGCGCTCTGACGCCGTGCGCGTGGTGCCCACGCTGCCACGCGCCGAGGTGCGGCGGGCCACGCCATCGGACGGCGAGCACCTGCTGGTCTATCTCAACCAGGGCCAGCACCAGTTCGACGAGCGCCTGCGGAAGCTCCTCGAAGGCACCGGCCTGCCGGTGCATGTCTATGGCACGCCACAGCGCGGCGTGATCGGCCGGCTGAGCTTCATGGCGCCCAGCAACCAGCCGTTCATCGACGACCTGGCGGCCTGCCGCGCGGTCATCAGCACCGCCGGCAACCAGCTGGTAGGCGAGGCCATGCAACTGGGCAAGCCGGTCCTGGTGATGCCCGAGCACTGTGTCGAGCAGCGGCTGAATGCGCGTGCTGTGGTCGAACTGGGCATCGGCATGTGCGTGGCGTCGCGCGCGCTGACGGCCGAACACCTGCAGCGCTTCCTGCGGCGCCGCGACGAGTTCGCTGCCCGCATGCTGGCCCAGCGCCGCGACGGCCTGGCTGAATCGCTGGCAGCGATCACGCAGTACATCGAGGAGCTGACCCTGGGCGGCGTGGCCACCGGCCACCCGGCGGCGGCAGGCGCGCGTGCACGCGCCGGCCAGCCATCGCGCGCAAGCGCGCCGGCGCGGGCGGCACTGCCATGAACGTCGCCCGCTTGGCCGCCGACATCGTTCGCAACCGCAGCGGCGGCGTGCCGCGCCCGCGCTGGTGCACCTACCTGGTGTGCTTCCACTGCAACGCACGCTGCGGCATGTGCGATTCGTGGAAGATGAAGCGCGGTGCCGAGATGACGCCCGCCGAGGTGCGCACCGTGTTCGACAAGATCGGCGCGCTCGACGTGGTGCGGCTCAGTGGGGGCGAGCCCTTCCTGCGGCCCGATTTCGCCGCGGTAGCCGATGCGGTGTGGCAGGCGTCCAAGCCGGGCGTGGTGCACATCACCACCAACGGCTCGTTCCCTGACCGCGTGGCCGAGTTTGTGCAGCATTTCGCGGCGCCCAAGCGCCTGCGCTTCATGGTCTCGTTCGACGGTCTGGCACAGGAGCACGACGCCAACCGCGGCGCCAACGTCACATTCGCCACCGCGCTGGAGACGGTACGCCTGCTAGCGGGGATGGCCGACCGCGGCGTGAAGGTCAGCGTCAACCACACGGTGATCTCGCAGCGCTCGCTGCAAGACCACGACGAACTCAAGCGCGTCTTTGCGCCGCTGGGGGTGGACGTCCAGGCGGTGCTGGCCTACGAAGATTCAGCCATGTACGGCCGCAAGCGCCAGGGCAAGCGCGCCGACGACCTGATCCCGATCCAGGGTTACCCGCTGCACCCCAAGCTGCAGGGCGCAGATGCGGCCGGCTTCGTGCAGCGCCAGCTCGACGAGTTGCCCGCGATGCGCGATCCGCTGCTGCGCATCGGCAAGCGCTACTACCTGCGCGGACTGCTGCAGCGGCTGCAGTCGGTCGACGAGCCCAGCCCCAAGCCGCCTTGCGTGGCGCTGCGCAGCCACATCCGCGTGCTGCCCGACGGCGGCGTGCCGGTGTGCCAGTTCAACACCGAGCGCGTGGGCAGCCTGCTGACGCAGAGCTTCGACGAGGTCTGGCATGCGCCGCAGGCAGTGGCGCAACGGGCCTGGGTGGATGCCTGTACCGGATGCTGGGCCGAGTGCGAAGTGGTGCCCAACGCGCTGTACTCGGGCGACATGGCCAAGGAAGTGCTCCTTGGCCGCTGATGCCCAACACCCGGCCACGCCCCGGGCCGGGACGCTGGTCGGGCCGCTGACCGGGTCGGTGGACGCCAGCCGCCGGCAGCACCGCTGGCGGCTGGCAGCGCTGTGGACGTCGCAATCGGCGCGCGCGGCAGCCGACGCCTGCCTGCGGCTGTTCATCGTGCTGCTGGCTGCGGGCGGCTCGGCCGGCCAGCGTGAATCTGCCTGGCACCTGGTGATGGCGTTGTTCATGCTGCCCTGCCTGCTGTTGGCACCCGTCAATGGAGCCATCGGCAACAGCCTGCCCAAGCGCGGTGTGCTGGTGGCGTCTGCCGCCTGGTGCCTGGCGATGGCCCTGGTGTTCGGCACGCTGGGCCACGGCTGGCTGGGCGGGATGCCGATGGTGGCCATGGTGGCGCTGGGAGCGGCGGTGTACGTGCCCACGCGCTTCGCCCTGCTGCCCGCCGCGGCGCAGGACTGCGGCCTGCCGCTGGTGCGGGTGGTGTCGTGGATCGAGGCCGGCGCGGTTCTGTCCACCGTCGCCGGCATGGTCATCGCCGGCGAACTGGCCCGCGCCGCGCCGCTGCCCATCGTGTGGGCGGATGCTGCGGGGGTTGCGCAGGCCGGCGTGCCGGCCACGCTGTTGGCGATCTGGACACTGGGCCTGCTCAGCCTGTTGGCGGCGCTGCCCAGCCGGTTCGAATCCGATCGGCCGCGGCCAGAGCCGCCGCTGGCCGCGCTGCACGGCTTCTTCCTGGATCTGCGACGCATCGCCGCCGACCGCGCGGCGCTGGCGGCGCTGCTGGGGCTGGCGGCGTTCCGCGGCATCGTGGCGGTGGCGGTAGGCGCGTTGATCGCCATGGTGATGTCGCGTGAGACCGGCGACCCCGAAGCCGCCTACCGCGCGCTGCTGACGGTGGCCATGCTGTCGATGCTGGGCGCGGCCATCGGCTCGCTGCTGGCAGGCCTGCAGCGCGACCGCCAGCGTGCGTTGTGGCTGGTGCCGGTGGGCGCATCCGGCCTGGCACTGGCGCTGGCCTGGGTCGCGTGGGTGAGCGCGGTGCCGCTGCTGCTTTGCGTGGCAGTGGGCACGCTGGGCGGGCTGATGAACGTGCCGATGATCGTCGCCTACCAGACCGCTGTGCCGGCCGACGCACGCGGCAACGGCATGGCCATCCTCAACACCGCCGGCTACTTCTGCATCACGCTGCTGTCGCTGGCGATGGCCGGGCTGAGCGCGGCGCAAGTGCTCAGCGCCACCGGCCAGCTGGCCTGTGTCAGTGGCCTGGCGGCGATCGGTGCGGCGGTGGCCTGGCGCCTGGTGTTCGGGCGCGGCCCGGTGGCAGCCGTGCGGCCGTGATGCCGGCCCGCCGGCGCTGGCGATCATGGGCCGCGCCGCACCATGCGACGTGCCAGGCGGAGCACGCAGCACCATGCCACAGCCCCAGGATCATCCAGCCACCTGCAGCGTCGACCAGGCCCTGCGCCAGCACGCGCGCCGGGGGGAGTAGGATCTTCAAACGCCATCGAGCGGCCCAAGAATGGGCCTGAAAGGGTTCCCGGCGCGCAGCACCACCCCGATGGGGATAGGATTTTCAAACGCCATAGGACGCCCCAAGAATGGGCCTGAAAAAGCTCCCGGCCGAGCCCGCTGCGGGCCGAAGTCCGCGAGTCTGGGCGTCTGCAGGCTCGCGGCTGCCGGGTTGGAAGGTCTTTGACCGTTCCCGGCGTGCAGGACCGGACCAGGTCTCAGGGTTGACCCTGATGCTGGCCATGGCTTGCCGACACAGCGCGCAGCGCCACCCCGGCTGCAGGGTAGCCGCAGCCGGTGGCGATGGGTATTCGACAGCGCGGGCGGCTCAGGCAGCGAAGTGCAGCCCCGCCTCGCGCGCCCTGCCCTTGGGCGGCGGCTGCGGATCCAGCCCCAGGTGGCTCAGGATCTTCTCGATCACCGGCCGCTCCAGGATGGCGGCGATGATCTTGAGCTCCCCGCTGCCGCAGTTCGGGCAGCGCTGCATGTCGATGTCGAACACCCGCTTGAGCAGCCGTGCCCAGCTGATGCGTGCGGGCCGGACTTGGACGGTCTCGGCCTCGCACAGGACGCCGGATGCGGCAACGCCTGGCACTTCCTCATCCTTGGGCGACCCCTGCGGCACCACCAGCGAGCGCAGCTTGGCATTCGGGGCGAGCACACCATGGAAGCGGATCAGGTGCAGCCTGGGCCGTGGCACCAGCGCCGCCAGCCGCTGCAGGAACTCCAGCGGGCTCATCACCAGGTGCGTGGTGCCGTCGCGCCATGGTGTCTTGAGCTTGAGTTCCACCTGGCCGGCGGCGTTGAGCTGCACTCTCTCGTCTGCCAGCGCCGGCCGGGTGATGTAACGGCACAGCTGCTCCAGCCGCTTGCGCTCGTGCGCTTCGACCCGCACGGCCGCGTGCAGACTGAAGCCGTCGATGTCGGAACACAGAAGCTCGCGCGCCAGACCAAAGCGCGCCATCGCGCCGCGCAGCGTCAAGACCTTCTGCCCGGCGCGCGGCCCGAAGGCGATGCGGTAAGTGATGGCTGCCACCTGCAGTGGCCGCAGCGTGCGCGCTTCGTCCCGGTGGGCGTCCGGCTCGGCCAGCCAGGTCTGCCCCATCTCCTCGATCAGAGCGCCCCGGCGCGTGAGCATCTTCATCAGCCGGGTGATGACCGTGTGCAGCAGCGCGTGCAGTTCGTCGTCTGTGGGCGCACCGGCTTGGACGAACACCGGCACACCATCGGCACCGCACCGGTACACCCCGTCCAGCACCAGGCAGTGCAGGTGGATGTTGAGGTTGGCGGCAGAGCCAAAACGCTGGATCAGCGTGACGGCGCCGCCCTGGCCCCCTGATGGCCATGTCAAATTCCCCCACCCGTGGCCACCCCAAATTCCCCCAGGCAGGACGCCCGGATTATGACGACACGGGGGTAATGGCGATGCGTGCGGCGGCCTCCTTGAGCCGGTAGCTCTTGCCCTCGAACTCCAGCATCGCGCAGCGGTGCATCAGGCGGTCCAGGATGGTGCTGGCCATGGTGACATCGCTCAGGTACTTGCCCCAGTCCTGCACCACCCGGTTGGAGGTCACGACGATGGGTCGGCGCAGCTTGTAGCGCTGGTGCACGATGGCCTGCAGGACCTCAGCGGCGTGCTCGCTGATGCGCCTGGCCAGGAACAGGTCATCGAGGACGAGCAGGTCCGGTGCGACCCAGTCCTTGAGCAACGCGGTGCGTTCTGGGGTGCTGGCCAAGGCGTAGTGGGCGAACTCGGTATCGGCCTCCAGGTAGCGAACGTCGTAGCCCTGCAGCGTGGCCTGGTAGGCCACCGCCTTGGCGACATGGCTCTTGCCGGTGCCGGGCTTGCCGATGATCAACGCGTTGGCGCCCTCGCCGATGAACTTCAGGGTGTGCAGCTCGAAGCAGGCACTGCGCGGCAGCTTCGGATTGAAGCGCCAGTCGAAGTCCGCCAGCGAGGGCCGCTCATCCAGCCCCGAGCGCTTGAAACGGCGCTCGGTGAGGCGGGAGCGACGCCGGTCGAGCTCGTCCTGCAGCATGGCAGCGAAGGTCTCCAGGAACGGCTCCTGGGCGGCCTGGGCCTGCATCACGCGGGTGGACAGGGTCTCGGCAATGCCTGAGAGGCGCAGCTCGCGCAGAGCGCGCTCGATCTCGATCATGTTCATGCCTGGCCTCCTGGTTGGGTGGTGGTTGCAGTTACGTCGGTGGCGGAGACGGTGACGGCCGCAGCGTGCGCGAACAGATCAGCGTACTCATCGGCATCGCGGATCAGTGCATGCTGCTGCGTCAGGGCGGTGGCGCCACCGGCAGGCATGCCGTTGGCTGCAGCCTCGATGGCCGCCATCGCCTGGGCAAAGAGGGTTTCGGTGAGGGCCAGCACGCGCTTGTAGCTGTAGACCCCTTGCTCCAGGGCTTGCGCACAGGCCGCATCGACGCAGCTCGCCGGGAATCGCCGCGCCAGGCTGACGATGCCCCACAGCTTGCGCTGGCCCACCCGGCCCTCGATGGCAAACAGCAGCTCGCACAGCCGGCTGGCGTGTGTACCGATCTCGCTGGCCTGGCGCAGGATCAGCCGGGTCTCGCGCGACGGGTTGAACACCCGCTCCTCCTGGGGCAGCACCACCGTGCCGGGGCGCTCAGCCCGGGGGTGGGTGCGCAGCAAGGCAGCGGTATTGATGTCACTGATCTCGATGCGCCGGGCGTAGATGCGCACCAGCACCTTGGAGCCGATGGCCGCCGGGCGCGCGGCGTAGCTGCTGTGATCCACCCGCACGCAGCTGTCGTCGCACACGGTGCGCAGCACCTCGCTGAAATACTGCATGCCCAACAGCGGCAGCGCCTTGAGGTGGGCGCGCTCCTCCTCGAACATGGCCTGCACCTGGCGCCGCTCGGTGCCGTGGATGCGCTGGGCCGCCCAGCTCTTCTCCCAGTGCGCCAGGAACTCATTCTGGGCCTCGATGGATTCAAAGCGCCGGCCCTTCAACGCGGTGGCCTGGGTGTGGCCGATGGCATGCTCCACCGTACCCTTGCGATTGGGGTCGCGTACCCGCGCCGGGTCGGCCACCACGGCGTAGTGCGCCAGGGTGGCGGCGTACACCGGGTTGAGATCGGGCTCGTACAGGTCGGGCTTCAGGACGCCTTCCTTGAGGTTGTCCAGCACCACGTACTGCGGGCAGCCGCCAAAGTGGCGAAAGGCCTGCTCGTGCAGTTCGGCCCAGACGTGCTGGCCGGACTTCCAGACCACGCGCCGGAAGCTGGCGCGCGAGTAGCGCAGCGTGGCCACGAACAGGCGGGGTTTGCGGTACCGATCACTGCCAGGCACGCGGGTGGGCGCACCCTCGCCGTAGTCCACCTGCATCTCCTCGCCGGGCAGAAAGGACAGGCGATCGAACTGCTCGGGTTCCTTGTGCCGGAGCCTGGCCACAAATCGCTTGACCGAGTTGTACTGGCCTGCAAACCCATGCTGATCGACCAGATCCTGGTAGACGGCCGTGGCGTTACGCTTCAGGCGAAGCTGCGCCTCGATGAACTCGCGGTGGGGTTCGCACAGGGAGGTGGCCACCGGATCGACAGCCGGTGGCCAGGGTGGGGGAATTTGCTCGGCCGAGCCGGTGGCCACCCCGGGGGAATTTGACTGCCGTTGCTCCAGCCAGCGTTGGCGGTAGCTCCTGACCGTCTTGCGGTCGATGCCTGTCTTACGAGCAATCTCGCGTTGTGGTGTGTTGCGCTCCAGCAGTGTTTCTATGGTGGCGCGTTGGTTGGACTTCAAGACATTCACTCCTTGGCCTTCCCTCGGGAGAAGACCGGATCAATGTCCTGCCAACAGGTGCCGGCGGCGCCGGCGTTGAACCCCTATCCCCGATCAGTTCAGGTGGGGGAGTTTGAGGTGGCCACAGACGGGGGAATTTGGGTGGCCATCAGGGCCTGACGCCACCGGACTTGCCCGTTCCTTCGCGTACCCAGCGCACCTTGCGGACGCCAACAGAGCCACGAACTACGGAGCCGGCCTCTGGGTTCAATGCAATGAAAGACGCGAACTCGGCGCGCTCATCTTGGTCCCAGTACCGCGGCCACAGCTTCTGGAAGATGGGGCTTTCGACGACGGTGAGCATGTCCCGACTGTACGCCTAAAGCGTATAGCGGTCAACGGGCGTCTTCTGTGAGGCCGAACGTAATGTATGGAGCGAAAGCCGCTCCCTAAAAAGGGGGATGCTCGATAAGCTGACCATCAAATCCTCCTGAAACTGGCTTGCAGCCTGGGTTTCCGGTCCCTATACTGGACAAACATCCAGGTACAAATTTTCCATGAAACCCGGCACGCCCCCACTACAGTCCAGCCGCTTGCTGGGCCAGGTGCGCGAGCGCATTCGTTACATGCACTATGGCCTCGCCACCGAAAAGGTGTACGTGTACTGGGTGCGCTTTTTCGTCCGCTGGTCCGGCAGGGCGGGTGCCATGCGGCATCCGAGCGAGATCGACGCCAAAGGAGTCGAGGCTTTTCTGACCATGCTGGCCACCGAACGCCATGTGTCCACCTCCACCCACAACCAGGCGCTGAGCGCCATTCTGCTCCTGTACCGCGAGGTGCTCGACATCGATCTGCCCTGGCTCAACGACATCCACCGTCCGTCGCGGCGGCCGCGCATCCCCAGTGTGCTCACCAAAGACGAGGTCGCCGGCATCCTGGCCCACATGGAGGGCATCACTGCCTTGCTGGTGCGGGTGCTGTATGGCACCGGCATGCGCCTGATGGAGGGCATGCGCCTGCGCATCAAGGACGTGGATTTTGTGCGCCTGGTGATCATCGTGCGCGACGCCAAGGGCGGCAAAGACCGCGTCGTGATGTTGCCGCGTTCCCTGGTGCCCCCGCATTGGAGCCAACTGGGCCTGGTTCTGGCTGTTTCCGTCGCCCACCCTGTCGGTCGACCCGCGCAGTGGTGTCCAGCGGCGCCACCACCTCTACGAAGACCGGGTGCAACGTGCGCTAAAAAAGGCAGTCGTCATGACCGGCATCCACAAACCGGTGTCGGTCCACACACTGCGCCATTCCTTCGCCACCCACCTGCTGCAGGCCGGCACCGACATCCGCACCGTGCAAGAGTTGCTCGGCCACTCCGACCTCAGCACCACCATGATCTATACCCATTTGCTCAAGGTGGCGGCCGGTGGCACATCCAGCCCGCTGGATGCGCTCGACCCAGCCTGCCCGGCAGTGCACGATGGCCGCGTCGCGCCTGGCAGCGCACTTATGCCGGCGTTTTCGCAAAATACCTGACGCCGGGCAGGCCTTCAAATTGGGCATCCTGGGTCCACACCGTCGCACTGTGCGCTTGCGCGGTGGCGTAGATCAGGCTGTCGGCCATCGGCAGGGCATTGCCGGCAGCCGCGACCGCAATGGCCCAGTCCACATCCACCACACGCCCCTGCTGCATGTAATGGGCAGCCCGCTGGGCTGACGGTGCCCCCTTGACGCGCGCCAGATATCTGGCCACCTCGTACACCGTGATGATCGGCACCACCAAGGCCTGCGGATTGGCCAGCACGTCGCGAAAAAGTGCGGCGCGGACGCCGCCATCAAAAACCTCCAGCCAGCACGAGGAATCGACCACCAACGGCCCACGGGCGGCAAGCGGCCGACGCGGCGCGGCCATCAGAAGCGCTCCGCTTCGTCCTCCAGGCTGCTGCCACAGCCCTTGAGTTCGGCCTGCAGTTCCTGCAGCGTCGGCACGGGAACCAGTTCGATGGACTTGCCATGCTGGCTCACGACCAGTTGCGTCCCCGGGGTCAGGCCCATGGCCTGGCGCACGGCCAGCGGGATCACGATCTGGAATTTGGACGACACGGTGACGGTATTCATATCGATAATGTAGCGTAATACGAATTTTATCGATCGTGCAAGCACCACTCCGCCGCATCGCCCACCTCGACATGGACGCGTTCTACGCCTCCGTCGAGCTGCTGCGTTACCCGCAGCTCAAGGGGCTGCCAGTGGTGATCGGCGGCGGGCGCCGCGCGATGGACGACGCCCTCACCCGGCTCGAGGCCTCGCCCGAGGCCCAGGCCAGCGGCAACCCGCGCGCCTTCATCCCGGTGGAGGCCTTTGCCCGCCTGAAGGACTACGTCGGCCGCGGCGTCATCACCACCGCCACCTACCCGGCACGGCAGTTCGGCATCGGCTCGGCCATGGGCCTGATGAAGGCAGCCAAGCTGTGCCCGCAGGCCATCCAGCTGCCGGTGGATTTCGACGAATACCGCCGCTACTCGCGCCAGTTCAAGGAATGCATCCTGGCCATCGCGCCGGTCATGGAGAACCGCGGCGTCGACGAGGTCTACATCGACTTCACCGACGTGCCCGGCGGCCAGCGCGAGGGCGGCCGGGTGCTGGCCCGGCTGATCCAGAAAAGCATCTTCGATGCCACCGGCCTCACCTGCTCGGTGGGCGTGGCGCCCAACAAGCTGCTGGCCAAGATGGCCAGCGAGTTCCACAAGCCCAACGGCATCGCGATCGTGCAGCCAGAAGACCTGCAGACGCTCGTCTGGCCGCTGGCCTGCCGCAAGATCAACGGCATCGGCCCCAAGGCCGACGCCAAGCTGCAGGCCCTGGGCATCCACACCATCGGCGAGCTGGCCGCGAAAGACCTGCAGTGGCTGATCGACCATTTCGGCCAGAGCACCGGCGCCTGGATGCATGCCGCCGCCTGGGGCCGCGACGACCGCCCGGTGGTCACCGAGAGCGAGCCCGTCTCGATGAGCCGCGAGACCACCTTCGAGCGCGACCTGCACGCCGTGCGCGACCGCGCCGAGCTGGGCGCCATCTTCACCCGGCTGTGCGAACAGGTGGCCGGTGACCTGCAGCGCAAGGGCTACGTGGGCAAGACCATCGGCATCAAACTGCGTTACGACAACTTCCGAATAGCCACCCGCGACCAGACCATCGACCACTACACCGCCGACGCCCGCACGCTGCGCCAGGTGGCAGGCCAGTGCCTCAAGCGCGTGCCGCTCGAACAGCGGCTGCGGCTGCTGGGTGTGCGCGTGGGTGCGCTGGCGCGCCAGGCCGAGGTCTATGCCGACGCCGGCCCCGGCGCTCCGCTCACCGCGCGCGAGCCAGGCGCCGTGCCGCAGACCGGCCAGCTTTTCTGAGTTCCCATCCAACCCATCCATCCACCACCATGCACTGCTTCACCCTCACCACCTCCGCCGACCACATCGCCCATCTGGTGCTCAACCGCCCGCAGGAGCTCAACACGATGAACGCCACCTTCTGGCGCGAGCTGGGCGAAGCCCTGGCCGAGGTGCAGCGCGCCGGCCAGGCCCGGGTGCTGGTCATCTCCAGCACCGGCAAGCATTTCAGCGCCGGCATGGCGCTGGACGTGTTCGGCGCCGGCGGCGTGCAGATGGACGACAGCAGCCCCGAGGGCCGCAGCGCGATGGGCCTGCTGGTCGAGGACCTGCAGGGCACCTTCACCCAGCTCGAGACCCTGCGCATCCCGGTCATCGCGGCCATCCAGGGTGGCTGCATCGGCGGCGCGGTCGACATGGTCACCGCCTGCTGCCTGCGCTACACCACGGCCGACGCTTTCTTCTGCATCCAGGAGATCAACATCGGCATGGTCGCCGACGTCGGCACGCTGCAGCGGCTGCCCAAGCTGATCCCCGAGGCGGTGGTGAAGGAGCTGGCCTATACCGGCCGCCGGCTGCCGGCGGCGCGGGCGCAGGCGCTCGGGCTGGTCAACGAGGTGTTCGACAACCCCGAGGCGCTGCTGGCCGGCGCGATGCAGGCGGCCCGCGAGATCGCAACCAAGCCGCCAGTCGCGATCTGGGGCACCAAGCAGGCCATCCACTATGCGCGCGACCACGCCACCGCCGACGCGCTGCAGCACATGGGCCTGCTGCAGTCGGCGATCTGGAGCAACCGGCATGTGCGCGAGGCCGTCATGGCGATGAAGGAGAAGCGCGCCGGGCAGTACCCGGCCCTGCCGGCCTTGCAGGGTTTTGGGGATCCGGCCGCCTGAACGCACGAACCGGCCCGGTGTAGCTGGCAGGGCACATCCGCGTGCCGCCGGGGCGCCGGTGGCGCCGTGCCTACTGCCGCGCCGTGCGCACGTTCTTCGGCAGCGGCTGCGGGTAGCTGGTGCGAAACGGGTTGATGTCCAGCCCGCCGCGGCGCGTGTAGCGCGCGTACACCGCCAGCTTGGTCGGCTGGCAGCGCGCACGGATGTCCATGAAGATGCGCTCCACGCACTGTTCGTGGAATTCGTTGTGGTTGCGGAAACTCACCAGGTACTGCAGCAGCCCCTCCTGGTCGATCTCCGGCCCCGAATAGGCGATCTGCACGCTGCCCCAGTCAGGTTGGCCGGTGACCAGGCAGTTGCTCTTGAGAAGGTTGCTGGTCAGCACCTCGGTCACCGGTTGCTCGCCAGACCGGGCGCGCAGCAGTTCCGGCGCTGGGGTGTAGCGTGTGCACTCGATGTCCAGCCGGTCCAGACTCAGGCCGTCCATCTCGTGGATGGGCTCGCGGTCGAACACTTCGGGCAGCAGGATCTTCACGCCCACCCCCGACTGCATGGCGGGCGCGCCGCGCCACAGCGCTGCGTTCAGGTCGGTGCGCAGGCAGGCCAGCACCGCAGCCGCATCGGCAAACACGGTGTTGGTGAAGCTGCCCAGGTAGAGCTTGAACGACTTGCTCTCGATGATGTGCGGCGTCTCGCAGGGCACGGTGACATGGGCGATGGCGACCTGCGGTTTGCCACGCGGGTTCAGCCAGCTCAGCTCGTAGGCGGTCCACAGGTCGGCACCGAAGAAGGGGGCCTTGTCACCGACACCGATCTCCTGGCGCTTGTCCGCCCGCGCGATCGGAAAAAGCAGCGCAGGGTCGTAGTGGTCGGTGTAGGCCGAGGCCTTGCCCAGCGGGGAGTGTTCGGGTGCAGTCATGGGGTCGGGCGCCTCAGGCCGGGCGGGCGTGTGCGCCCAGGAATTGCAGCAGGGGTGGCATCAGCCGGTCCACCACCCCAGGGGCGAGGTCATGGCCCATGCCGTCGATACCCACCAGCGCAGCGCCGTGGATGCGCCGCGCCGTGTCTTCACCGCAGGCGAACGGCACCAGCGGGTCGGCCCGCCCGTGCAGCACCAGCGCCGGCAGACGCACGCCGGCCAGCTCCTGGGCCCGGTGGTGGGTATCGGCCACGATGGCGACCATCTGGCGCATGGCACCCACCGGGTGGAAGCTGCGCCGGATCGCGGCTTCCACGCGCTGGCGCATCTCGCGCTCGGGAATCGGGTAGGCCGGGCTGCCGATCGTCTTGTACAGGTGCACGTAATGCGCCACGATGTCGTCGATCGCCGGGCTGGCCGGGCTTCGCAGCAGCACGCGGCGCACCTTGGGTGTGGCCTCGGGCAGGCCCCGCGCTCCGCTGCTGCTCATGATGCTGGTCAGGCTCAGCAGCCGCTGCGGCGCGGCGATGGCCATGCGCTGCGCGATCATGCCGCCCATGCTGACACCCACCACATGCGCCTTGTCCACACCCAGCGCGTCGAGCAGGCCCAGCGCGTCCTGCGCCATGTCGGCCAGGCTGTAGGGCGGGCGGATGCTGGCGTGCAGCTTGTGCTTGACCATGGTCCACACCAGGTTGGGCGGGCCCAGGTGGTCCAGATGCTGCGACAGGCCGATGTCGCGGTTGTCATGGCGGATCACGCGGTAGCCTGCGTCCACCAGGGCCCGCACCAGGGCCGGCGGCCAGGCCACGAGCTGCATGCCCAGGCCCATCACCAGCAGCACCACCGGGCGTGGCGCACCGTGGCCCGGGCCGCTGTCCTCGACCTCGATGCCAATGCCGTTGGCCTTGATATGCATGGGGGCGCGGGCTCAGGCCGCGGGCGGGCGGCGGAACACCAGGCGCGCGGGGGTGGACTGGCCGGCAGCGTATGCGTAGCCCTCGCTGTCGAATGCCTCCAACTGCTCCGGGCGGCTCAGGCGCTGCGTGATGGCAAATCGCGCCATAAGGCCGCGCGCGCGCTTGGCCATGAAGCTGATGATCTTGTAGTCGCCGTCCGGGCGCTGCTCCTCGAACACGCACTCGACCACCCGGGCCCTCAGCACCCGGGTGTCGACCACCCTGAAGTACTCCTGCGAGGCCAGGTTCACCACCACCGGCTCCGGCGAACCCTTCAGGCGCTGGTTGAGGTACTTCGCCACCCGCGAACCCCAGAACTGGTAGAGGTTGCTGCCGTTCGGGTTGTCGAGCCGCGTGCCCATCTCCAGCCGGTAAGGCTGCATGCGGTCCATCGGGCGCAATAGGCCGTACAGGCCGCTGAGCAGGCACAGGTGCTCCTGGGCCCAGGCCAGGTCGTCGGCCGGCAGGTCGCGGGCGGCCAGGCCGCCATAGACGTCACCGTCAAAGGCCAGCACAGCCTGGCGGGTCTGCGCCACATCGGGCTTGCGGCGCCAGGCCTTGTAGCGCTGGGCGTTGAGTTGGGCCAGCGGCTCGCTGAGGTCCATCAGCGCGGCGATCTCGGCCGGCCTTTTCTTGCGCAGCAGCCCGATCAGCTTGACGGCATCCGGCACGAATAGCGGCTCGGTGGCCGGCAGTTCGCCCAGCGGGGTTTCGTAATCGAGGGACTTGGCAGGCGACAGCAGGAAGAGCATGGGCCCCGAGTCTATGCCAGGTCGCCGGCCAGCGAGGCCAGGGTTTCGGGAGCGATGGCCATGTGCGCGGGATAGTTGGTGTGATCGCAGCCGAGCTTGACGCTGGCGCCGGCCTTGACGGCAGCGCACATCGGTGGCGTTAGCTCGAAACGCACGAAATGCACGGCAGATGTCTTCTCGTCGTTCTCGCGGTCCAGGTCTTCGTCGGCGATGGCATACACGCGCGCCTGGCCTTCCACCTCCACGAACATGCGGTCCTCCACCCCGATCAGACGGGCCAGTTCGCGCTTGCGCTCGTTGATGTCGGGGTATTCGATGAGCATCGTGGCCTTCCAGTTGCTGCCGGAGGGCACCAACGGCGCGTAGGCCTCGATCTCCTGCAGGATGCCCTCCTCCTCGAAGATCTTCTCGATGCGCAGCATCTCCTGGATCTGGTAGCGGATGGTCATCTCGCTCTCGAACTGCAGCGTGATGTGTTCGCCCAGTCCAATCGAGCGCAGCTTGCGGTGCGCGATGACCTCGCCCTTGTGGGCCTTGCGGTACTTGCTGTAGGCCTCCAGGCTCATGAGGCTCTCGGGGGTGATGTGGCCGGTGAGTTGCATGGGGATGACTCCTATTTCAAACCGTAGGCTTCGCGGATCAGGGTGATCGGGTGCTTCTGCGGCACCTGGGGGTGCTTGTTCACCTCGAAGCCCTGCGCGATATGGTGGCCGCCCAGCGGGCAGTCCGAGCTGATGACGTCGGGCGCGCCGCCGTCCTTGTGGTTGGCCATGGCCTTGAACAGCGGCTTGCCGATCTTCATGGCCTGCTGGTGAGTGCCCTTCTTGACGCCGAAGGTGCCCGCATGGCCCGAGCAGCGCTCATGCGTGTGCACGCTGGTGCCGGGCACCATCTTGAGCATTTCCTCGGTCTTCTTGCCGATGTTCTGTACCCGGCCGTGGCAGGGGATCTGGTAGCTGATCTTGCCCAACGGCTGGCTGAACTCGGTCTTGAGCAGGCCGTCGCGCTTGCGCGCCATCATGTACTCGAACGGGTCCCACATGGCCTCCTGCACGAGCTTGACCTCGGCATCGTTCGGATACATCAGCGGAATCTCCTGCTTGAACATCAGCGTGCAGCTGGGCACCGCACTCAGGATGGCGTAGCCCTCGCGGGCGTACCGGGCCAGGATCGGGATGTTGACTTCCTTGCTGGCGTTCACCGACTGCAGGTCACCGAGCTCGAGCTTGGGCATGCCGCAGCATTTCTCCTTCTCGACGAGCACGTAGGGCACCTCGTTGTGGTCCAGCAGCTTGAGCAGGTCCAGGCCGATGCCCGGCTCGTTGTAGTTGATGTAGCAGGTGGAATAGATGACGACCTTGCCCGGTGTCTTCTCGCCGTTGCGCACTGCATGCGCCTTGCTCTTGGGCGCCACCGAACGGAACTTGCGCGTGGCCAGCGAGGGCAGCCAGGCATTCTTGTCCACGCCGAGCTGGCTTTCCATGACGCTGCGGGCGATCTCGGTCTTGTTCACCGCGTTCACCGTCTGCGACACGATCGGTATCCCGGCAAACTGGCCGTGCACGTCGGTGGACGCCAGCAGCTTCTCGCCAAACCCGACCTCCCCTTTCTGGAACTTGATCGCCTTGGCGCGCAGCATGGTGTGCGGGAAGTCCAGGTTCCATTCGTGGGGCGGCACATAGGGGCACTTGGTCAGGTAGCACAGGTCGCACAGGTAACACTGGTCGACCACCTTCCAGTAGTCCTTCTTGTCGACGCCATCCACCTCCATCGTCTTACTCTCGTCGACCAGGTCGAACAGCGTGGGAAAGGAGCCGCACAGGCTCACGCAGCGCCGGCACCCATGACAGATGTCGAAGATGCGCTCCATTTCCTTGAAGGTCGCCTCTTCGTTGTAGTACTCGGGGTTCTGCCAGTCGATGGGGTGCCGGGTGGGGGCTTCCAGATTGCCTTCTCGTGCCATGGCGTCCTCGTGGGGTGGTGGTTTTATTGGAGGGGTTTGCCGAAGGAATCAGCGATCCCTTCGGCAAACCGGCTGCCGAAGCAGCCGGAAGGCGCCGCGCACGCAGGGCACGCGGCGGGGAGTCCGTCAGGACATCAATCGGCCAGTTCGGCCAGCGCCTTGGCGTAGCGGTTGGCGTGGCTGCGCTCGGCCTTGGCCAGCGTCTCGAACCAGTCGGCGATCTCGTCGTGGCCTTCGTCACGGGCGGTCTTGGCCATGCCAGGGTACATGTCGGTGTACTCGTGGGTTTCGCCGGCGACAGATGCCTTCAGGTTGTCACGGGTGGAGCCGATCGGCAAGCCGGTGGCCGGGTCGCCGCATTGCTCGAGCCACTCCAGGTGACCGTGGGCATGGCCGGTCTCGCCTTCGGCCGTGGAGCGGAACAGGGCTGCCACGTCGTTCTGGCCTTCGATGTCGGCCTTGTTCGCGAAATACAGGTACCGGCGGTTGGCCTGGGACTCGCCTGCGAAGGCGGCCTTCAGGTTTTCTTCCGTCTTGGAGCCTTTGAGTGCTGCCATGGAAATCTCCTTTGGGTTAAGAATCGGACACGATGCCCGGCGCCTTTGTAGCGCAAGGACCCGCGAAGGGTAGCCGGGTCGGGCCGCGCCGTCCAATTGCCACATTCAATGCCATGCATTCAATTTGGCTATGAAGACGCGCCAATTGATAACGATTCTCAACGTCACCTTCGCAATCCACCCGTACAGGATTACGATAGGGACGCAGCCCACGCCCCACCGGGCCCAGACCCAGGAGACCCCCATGCCCAACGCCCCACGCGCCAGTGCCGCCGTTCCGGCGCCTCCCCCGATCCAGCAACTGCACCACTACGCCTACCGCGCGCGCGACGCCGAGGAGACGCGCCATTTCTATGAGGACATCCTGGGTCTGCCGATGTACCACATCATCCAGAGCGACTACGTGCCCAGCACCGGCGAGTACTGCCCCTACACGCACTTCTTTTTCCGTCTGCAGGACGGCTCGTTCATCGCATTCTTCGACCTGGGCGACGACGAGGCCGCCCTGCCCTCGCCCAACACCCCTTCCTGGGTCAACCATGTTGCGTTCCGGGTGAACAACCTGGGTGAGCTGGAATCCATGAAGGCGCGCCTGCAGGCCCACGGTGTCGATGTGATCGGCATCACGGACCACCATATCTTCAAGAGCATCTACTTCTTCGACCCCAATGGCGTGCGCCTGGAACTTTCAGCCCAGGTTGCCGACGAGTTCCAGATGCTCGACGAAAGCAGGACGGCCCATACCCGGCTGGACGAATGGACGGCCCGCAAGCAGCAGTGGCGCATCGACCGGGCCGACGGCAAGGCGCCGGAGAAGCTCAAGCCACGGCACAACGACCGGCCGGAATTCGCAGCCCAGCAGGGCCCCGGCACCTGAGGCCGGGAGCGGACGATGGCCTGCGGCACCGCGCCCTACCGCGATTCGGCATTCACCAACGGCTACGAATTCACCCGTGGCAGCGGATACGCGCTGCCGCAGTACCCTTTTGCGCCGCCACCGGAGCTGACAGGTAGCGCCACCACACGCTACCCGGTGGCCATCGTCGGCGCGGGCATCGCCGGGCTGACACTGGCCTGTGCGCTGGCGCAGCGCGGCATCCGGGCCGTGCTGCTGGACGAGGACGACTCGGTCGGCGTCAAGGGCGCCGCTTCACGCGGGATCTGCTACACCCAGAAATCCCTGGAAATCTTCCAGCGCCTGGGCATCTACGAGCGCATTGCCGCCAAGGGCATCCAGTGGAGCGTCGGACGCACGTTTGCAGGCATCGACGAGATCTATTCCTTCGATCTGCGCCAGCAGAGCAGCTTCCAGCTGTCGGGGCAACCGCCCTTCATCAACATCCAGCAGTTCTATATCGAGGGGTTTCTGGTGGAGCGCATCCAGGCGCTGGCCACTGAACGACCCTCCGTGGACATCCGCTGGCTGTCCCGGGTCGTGGGGTTCACACAGCAGACCGGCTATGCGAACCTGGAAGTGGACACGCCTGCGGGGCGCTACACCCTGGAGGCCACCCACGTCATCGACGCCAGCGGCTCCCACACGCCTTTCCACCGCTGGTGCCAGGCTGGCATGCAGGCACGCCGTGGCGACGACCGCTGGTGCATCGCCGATGTCCGCTTCAACCACACACCGCCCACGGAGCGCCATACCTGGATCGAGGCGCCCTTCAATGACAACCGCGCGGTGTGGCAGCACCTGATGGCAGACGACGTGTGGCGCATCGACTACCAGATGCCACCCGACACCGACCCGGCCCATGCCAGCAGCGAGGCCCAGGTGCGTGCCCGGCTGGCAAGACAATTCGGCCCCGGTGTCGATTGCGAGATAGTCTGGGTCGGGCCCTACGCCTACCGCAGCCAGTGCCTGGACCGCCTGCGCATTGGCAGCGTGTTCTTCATGGGCGATACCGCCAAGGTCGTCAGCCCCTTTGGCGCGCGCGGCGGCAACACCGGCGTGGCCGATGCGGACAACCTGGCCTGGAAACTCGCTGCGGTGCTGCGCGGCCAGGCGCCTGCGGCACTGCTGGACAGCTACGACGACGAACGCCTGGAGGCGGCCCGGCAGAATGTGCGGGTCACCGATCGCACGACGCGCTTCCTGCGGCCGTCAGACGGCATCGAGCGCACATTTCGCACCGCGGTGATCGGGCTGGCACGGCGCCATCCATTCGCCCGCCAGCTTGTCAACACCGGCCGGATGGCGGTCGCCAATGCCTACACACAGTCCAGGGTGTGCGAGAGGACCGGCGGCCTGTCGGTACAGAATGTCGGCTTCCACTGGCTCGACGGCACGGCTGGCTGCGTCAACGACCTGCTGCGCTGGGCCGATGACCGCTTCCTGCTGCTGTGCTTTGGCGAACTCGCGCCGGCAGCGACCCAGCGCCTGGTCAGCCTGGGGCGGCACGCGCCGGTGTTCAGCGTGCAGGTCCTGGGGCCGGATGGCCTCACGCAGGCTGTCGAAGCCGTCCGTGACCCCATGGGCCACCTGCAAGGTGCCTGCCATATCTTCGGCCACGCCTGGGCGCTGGTCCGCCCGGACGCCTACCTGGCCGCCACGGGAGAGGCGATCGACGGCGCGCTTGTCTGCGCCGTCGAACGCGCGCTCGGCCTGCGAACGGGAGACGCCGCATGAAAACCAGCGCCAACCTGCAGGACCCTGACAGCTTCTATGAACAACTGCTCGACGCCCACGCCGGTCTGAGCCGCGATCAGTCTGAACTCTTCAACGCCCGCCTGATCCTGCTGCTGGCCAACCAGGTCGGCGACGCACAGGTGCTGCAGGAATGCCTGCGCGCAGCCGGGCTGGACCCCCCGCCCGGATGAGCCTGGCAAGGCCGCAAGCTGCCCCACATGGGGGCACCGGAGTCCCCCCTAAAATCGGTCCATGACCGACCCTCTTGAGCAACCCGGCCTCGACAGCCTCTCCAAGTCCTTCGAACCCGCCGCCATCGAGGCCCGCTGGGGCCCCGAATGGGAACTCCGTCACTACGCGGTGGCGGGCCACCGTGGCACCGGCCTGCCGGACGCCGCCGCGCCCTCGTTCGCGATCCAGCTCCCGCCACCCAACGTCACCGGCACCCTGCACATGGGCCATGCGTTCAACCAGACGATCATGGACTCGCTGACGCGCTACCACCGCATGCGCGGCCACAACACGGCATGGATTCCCGGCACCGACCATGCCGGCATCGCCACCCAGATCGTCGTCGAGCGCCAGTTGCAGGCCCAGGGCATCAGCCGCCACGCCATGGGCCCGACCCCTGCCGAAGCACGCAAGAACTTCGTCGCCAAGGTCTGGGAATGGAAGGAAAAAAGCGGCAACACCATCACCACGCAGATGCGCCGCATGGGCGACAGCGTCGATTGGAGCCGCGAGTACTTCACGATGGACCCGAAGCTGTCCACCGTGGTCACCGACACCTTCGTCAAGCTCTACCAGCAGGGCCTGATCTACCGCGGCAAGCGCCTGGTCAACTGGGACCCGGTGCTCCAGAGCGCGGTGAGCGACCTGGAAGTGGAAAGCACCGAGGCCGATGGCCAGATGCACTACATCTGTTATCCGTTTGCGAGCGGTCCGCAGATGGTCGATGGTGAACTGCGCAAGGGAATGACCATCGCCACCACCCGCCCCGAGACCATGATGGCCGACGGAGCGCTGGCGGTCCACCCCGAGGACCCGCGCTACACCCACCTGGTGGGCCAGCTGGTCGACCTGCCCCTGTGCAACCGGCGAATCCCGATCATTGCTGATGATTTCGTCGACCGCGCCTTTGGCTCCGGCTGCGTCAAGATCACCGGCGCACACGACTTCAACGATTACGCCTGTGCCCAGCGCCACCAGCTGCCGCTGATCACGATCTTCACACTGGATGCCAAGGTGAACGGCAACGGCCCGGCGCCCTACCAGGGCATGGACCGTTTCGAGGCACGCAAGGCGGTGCTGCGGGATCTGAAGACAGAGGAACTGCTGATCGATAGCAAGCCCCACAAGCTGATGCTGCCGATCTGCGCCCGCACCGGCCAGGTCGTCGAGCCGATGCTCACCGACCAGTGGTTCGTGGCCCTGAGCAAGGTGGGGACCGGCGATGCCACCGGCAAGTCGATCGCCCAGAAGGCCATCGACGCAGTGCATTCCGGCCAGGTGCGCTTCGTGCCCGAGAACTGGGTCAACACCTACAACCAGTGGATGAACAACATCCAGGACTGGTGCATCAGCCGCCAGCTCTGGTGGGGCCACCAGATCCCGGCCTGGTACGGCTCGGGCGACGAACTGTTTGTCGCGCACACCGAGGCCGATGCGCGCGCCCAGGCGACTGCCGCCGGCTACACCGGACCGCTGCGTCGCGATGAGGACGTGCTGGACACCTGGTACTCCTCGGCGCTGGTGCCCTTCTCCACCATGGGCTGGCCCGCTGCTGCTACCGACACGGCACGGGCCGACGGCACCCGCGACTACGACCTCTACCTGCCCTCCAGCGTGCTGGTGACGGGCTACGACATCATCTTCTTCTGGGTCGCCCGCATGATCATGATGACGACCCACTTCACGGGCCGGGTGCCTTTCCGCGATGTGTACATCCACGGCCTGGTGCGCGATGCGCAGGGCCACAAGATGAGCAAGTCCGAGGGCAACGTGCTGGACCCGGTCGACCTGATCGACGGCATCACGCTGGAGCCGCTGCTGGCCAAGCGTGTCGAGGGCTTGCGCAAGCCCGAAACCGCGCCGCAGGTCCGCAAGAACACGCAGAAGGAATTCCCCGAAGGCATCCCGGCCTTCGGCGCGGACGCCCTGCGCTTCACCTTTGCGGCGCTGGCCTCGCTCGGGCGCAACATCAACTTCGACACCCGGCGTTGCGAGGGCTACCGCAACTTCTGCAACAAGCTCTGGAACGCCACCCGCTTCGTGCTGATGAACTGCGAAGGCCAGGATTGCGGCTTGCGCGAGCACACCAAGACCGAATGCGCGCCCGGCGGCCCGGCCCACGGCTACCTGGTGTTCAGCCAGGCCGACCGCTGGATCACGTCCATCCTGCAGCAGGTCGAAGCCGAGGTGACAAAGGGCTTTGAAGAATACCGGCTGGACAACGTCGCCAACACTGTCTACCAGTTCGTCTGGGACGAGTTCTGCGACTGGTACCTGGAAATCGCCAAGGTGCAGATCAACACCGGCAGCGATGCCGAGAAACGTGCCACCCGGCGCACGCTGATCCGCACGCTGGAGACGATCCTGCGTCTGGCGCATCCGGTAATCCCGTTCATCACCGAGGAGTTGTGGCAGAAGGTCGCGCCGGTCGCTGGCCGCACCGGCCCGTCTGTCAGCATCGCCGCCTACCCGGTCAGCCAGCCCGACCGCATCGACGTACGGGCCATTGCCCATGTGGCACGGCTGAAACAGCTGGTGGACGCCTGCCGCAACCTGCGCGGCGAGATGGGGGTGTCACCCGCCACGCGCCTGCCGCTGTTCGTCGTGGCCCACCATGCGGACGAGGCGGCCTTCCTGCGCCTGAGCGCGTCGGTACTGCAGGCGCTTGCCAAGCTCAGCGAGGTGCGGGTGTTCGATGACGAAGCGTCCTGGTCGGCGGCAGCACAGGCTGCGCCGGTGGCCGTGGTGGGCCAGGCGCGGGTGTGCCTGCACATGGAAATCGACGTTGCGGCCGAGAAGCTGCGCCTGGGCAAGGAGGCCGCGCGCCTGGAGGGTGAGGTTGTCAAGGCGAACGGGAAGCTGTCCAACGAGGCCTTCGTGGCCAAGGCGCCACCGGCCGTGATCGAACAGGAACGCAAGCGGGTGGCCGACTTCACCGCCACTCTGGCGAAGGTGCGCGACCAGCTGGCGCGCCTGGGCTGAGGCGGCGACTCGTGCGCCCTCGCCGCTCAGCGGCGGCGCATCAGGTGGATGAACTCTGCACCCACCGACTGCTGCTCGACGAGTTCGTTGCCGGTCTGCTTGGCGAAAGCCTGGAAATCGCGCACCGAACCGGCATCGGTGGCCACCACACGCAGGGTCTGACCGCTTTGCATGGTGTTGAGCGCCTTCTTGGCCTTGAGGATCGGCAGCGGGCAGTTCAGGCCCCGGGCATCGACTTCAATATCAGCGTTCATCGCAATTCCTTAGATTGGCTCGATTTTAAGCGCCCGCGCAGGCAGCCGCTCAGGCCGGGAAGACGCCGGTGGACAGGTAGCGGTCACCCCGGTCGCACACGATGAAGACGATGGTGGCATTTTTCTCGCGGCGGCTGATCTCCTGGGCCACCCAGCAGGCGCCGGCCGCCGAAATGCCGGCAAAGATGCCTTCCTCGCGGGCCAGGCGCCGGCACATCTGCTCGGCATCGACCTGGCTGACATAGACCAGTTCATCCACCCCCATGGGGTCGTAGATCTTGGGCAGGTACTCCTTGGGCCACTTGCGGATGCCCGGGATACGCGAGCCTTCCGAGGGCTGGGCGCCGATCACCTTGGCCTCAGGGTTCTTTTCCTTGAGGAAACGCGAGACGCCGGTGATGGTGCCGGTGGTACCCATCGCGCTGACGAAGTGGGTCACCCGGCCCCGGGTGTCGGCCCAGATTTCGGGGCCGGTGGTCTCGTAATGGATGCGCGGGTTGTCCTCGTTGGCAAACTGGTCCAGCACCACCCCCTTGCCCGCCTGCTCCATCTGGCCCGCCAGGTCGCGCGCGTACTCCATGCCGCCGCTCTTGGGCGTGAGGATGAGTTCGGCGCCGAACGCCTTCATGGTCTGGACACGTTCGATGGACAGGTCCTCCGGCATGATCAGCACCATCCGGTAACCCTTGATCGCCGCTGCCATGGCCAGAGCGATGCCGGTGTTGCCCGAGGTGGCCTCGATCAGGGTGTCGCCGGGCTTGATCTGCCCGCGTTCCTGGGCACGCCGGATCATGGACAGCGCTGGGCGGTCCTTCACGGAGCCGGCCGGGTTGTTGCCCTCGAGTTTTCCGAGCACGACATTGCCACGCGCTGCGGCCTCCGCCGCGCCGATCCGCTGCAACGCCGCCAGCGGCGTGCGGCCGATGGCGTCTTCGATGGTGGGGTAGTTCATGCCCTGCACTGTGCCATAATTTCCCCCTTGCCGAGACGCCATCACGGTGGCGCTGGCGACCGCGGGGGGCGCCTGCACCAACGCCTTCGGTGGCCCAGGGAGTCCTCAGGCACGGTCGATGACACCCCGCCCGGGTGGCGAAATTGGTAGACGCGGCAGACTCAAAATCTGTTTTCGAAAGAAGTGCCGGTTCGATTCCGGCCCCGGGCACCAGCAGGGCAACTGTTCCGGGCAGGACCAGCACGGACGGCGATGACAGCAATCCCCCCACTTGCGCCAGGCGGCAAAATGACTCATTCTCGTATTTGGCATTTTCCGATCGCTTTGGAGTACGTCATGCGCAGTCTGGATCGCTGGAGCCTCTGGCCCGCCCTTCTGGTTTTGATGGTGTCAATGGCGTGTAGCCCGGCGCGGGCTTCCTCGACGGCCGCAACTGCCGACAACGCACAGGCCGCCATTTCGGCCTTTGCAAAGGCCAATGCGGCGGTGGTCGGCCTGCGGGTTGCCGTCGCGGCGGACGCCGCATCGGCCGAGACCCTTGGCAGGGAACGCACAGGTTCGGGCGTCGTGATAGGCGCCGATGGCCTCATCCTCACCATCGGTTACCTCATGCTGGAGGCGCAGTCGATCCAGGTCATCACCCAGGACAACAAGGTCCTGCCAGCGCAGGCCGTAGGTTACGACCTCGCCACCGGCTTCGGTCTCGTCAAGCCGCTGCTGCCGCTACGCGGCATCGAGCCGGTCGTGCTGGGCAGTCTGCAGGAACTACAGCCCGGCATCGCTCTGATGGCAGCCACGGGCGCACAGCCCGACAACGGTGACGGCGAGGTGGCCATGACGCAGCTGGTGAGCAAGCGCTCGTTTTCAGGCTACTGGGAGTACCACATCGATGCGGCAGCGTTCACCAGCCCGCCGATTGGCAACCATTCCGGCGCACCGTTGTTCAACCAGAAGGGCGAACTGGTGGGTATCGGCAGTTTGCTGGTGAGCGACGCCCTGGGCGGGAGCCGCCGCCTGCCCGGCAACATGTTCGTACCGGTCGACCTTCTCAAGCCCATCCTGAGCGAATTGCAGAGGACCGGCAGCACGACGGTCAGCCACCGGCCCTGGGTCGGCGTCACATCGGCCGAACAGGGTGGCCGGGTTCAGATCGTGCGCGTCAGCAAGGAGAGCCCTGCACAGAAGGCCGGGCTTGCGCCGGGCGACCTCGTCCTTGCCGTCGATGGCAAGCGCGTCGCCACCCTGGAGGAGTTCTACAAGAAACTGTGGGACCGTGCACGCCCGGATGCCGACGTGTCGCTGACGGTGCTGCAGGGTGCGGACCTCAAGACCATCATCCTCAAGCCGGTGGACCGCATGAACTCGATGCGCAAACCGGCTGGCATCTGACGCTCACGCAGCCGGTGCCGCACCGGCAGGCTCAGCCCACCTCCTGGCGTACCGCCCCCGCTTGGCAGCCTCCTAGCGAGCGATGAGAGTATCTCCCATCGCCTGCTGCTCACTGCGACAGCATCATCGTCCTGGATGAAACGCATGAACAGCCCGGAGCTGTCCGTGGTGTCGACCCAGCCGCCACAGCCGCACTGGCAACTGCCGTATCCCTTCCGGAATTCGGCAGTGCGCTCACCCATACGGGGTATGCGGGCTGTATCGACCATGGCGGGTCCGAGGGACAGGCTGAAACCGTACAAACGCCAAGACTCGCCATAGGTGCAGCGATGCCGGCGGCGGCCGTCCCGCTGGCGGGACCAAGGCAAAGGCACCGGACTCATTTCAGATTACTTGCAAATTGATCGGCCTGAAGACCCTTCGCGACATGCGAGTACTGAAGACGCAGCCGCAATTCACGCTTCATGCGGGTGTTGTCCAGGCGCCGGGACTCCGACATGAAGCTCAGCAGCATCAAGGGCAATTCGGTCTGCGCAGTCGACCGGGCGATCCGTGGCGGGCGCGAAAGGCCGAACAGATCGGCGGCAAGGTCAAAGTAATCGCCCATCTTCAACTGCGAGTCGTCATTGATGTTGTAGACGCGTTGCGAGCGCCCGCGCCACAGGGCTGCCAGGCAGCCACGCGCCAGGTCATCCGCTTGGATGTGGTTGGTGAAGACATCGTCTGCCTCGCACAATACCGGCGTGCCCTTGAGCAAGCGACCGCGCGGCGTTCCACCGTCACGGTCGAGCGCGTAGATCCCCGGAATGCGAAGGATGCTGACCCGTGAACCAGCCGTACGGCCGAGAAACCGCACAGCGCGTTCGGCGTCCACCCGGCGGCGCGCGCGCGGGGTGTCCGCACGGGCAGGGCGGGATTCCGACACCCATTCGCCCCGGCAATCACCATAAACGCCACTGGTCGACCCGTAGACGAGCGCCACAGGCGGCGCGCGGCGCCGCAACGCAGCCACGAGGGCGCGGGTCCGAGCATCTGTCCAGCCCTCACCGGGCGGCGGCGCCAGGTGCACGACGCGGGTTGCCAGACCGGCCAGCCGGCGCAGGCTGCTGGGGTCATCCAGATCGGCCACCAGGGGCCGGATGCCCTGCGCCCGCAACCCGGCCCTGCGCTGCGGACTGGAAGTGACGGCGGTCACGCCGATGCGCGCCGGCATCTGGCGGGCCACCCGAAGGCCGACGTCACCACAGCCGACCAGCAACACGCGTTGGCGACGAAAACGGGCCGGCAGGGCACCTAAAGGGGTTTGGATTGAGGGCAAAATCGGGGGCTGCGCGAAATAAGACGTACCGAGGATACAGAAACAATGAGCTTCCAGATTTCCATCCAGCCCAGCGGCCGCAGTTTTACCGTCGAGCCAGGCGAAACCATGCTGGCCGCCGGCATCCGCCAGGGAATCGGGCTGCCCTATGGGTGCAAGGATGGCGCCTGTGGGTCCTGCAAGTGCAAGAAGCTGTCGGGCGCCGTCGTGCATGGCGCGCACCAGTCCAAGGCCCTGAGCGCTGACGAGGAGGCGCAAGGGTTTGTGCTCACCTGCTGTGGCGTGGCGCAATCCGATGTGCTGCTGGAGTCGCGCCAGGTCACCGAGGCAGGAGCCTTCCCGATCCGCAAGATGCCGTCGCGCGTGGCTGCGATGGAGCGCAAGTCCCACGATGTGATCCTGCTGCGACTGCAGCTGCCGGCCAATGACCCCTTCAACTACCGGCCCGGCCAGTATGTCGAGTTCCTGCTGCGCGATGGCTCCCGGCGCAGTTACTCGATGGCCAATGCACCCCACACCGGCCCGGCACTCGAGCTGCACATCCGCCACATGCCAGGCGGCAAGTTCACCGACCACGTGTTTGGCAGCATGAAGGAAAAGGAAATCCAGCGCATCGAAGGACCGTTCGGGAGCTTCTTCCTGCGCGAGGACTCCGACAAACCCATCGTGCTGCTGGCCTCGGGCACCGGCTTCGCGCCAATCAAGGCCTTGATCGAGCACATGCAGTTCCAGGGCATCCAGCGCCCGGCCACGCTGTACTGGGGTGGCCGACGCCCCGAAGATCTGTACATGGACGACTGGGTCCGCGCCCGATTGACGGAGATGCCGAACCTGCAGTACGTGCCAGTCATCTCGGACGCACTGCCCGAAGACCACTGGACAGGCCGAACCGGCTTCGTGCACCGCGCGGTGCTGGAGGACCTGCCCGATCTCTCGGGCTACCAGGTCTACGCCTGCGGCGCGCCGATCGTGGTCGATTCCGCACGGAACGACTATTGCGAACTTGCCGGCTTGGCAGAAGAGGAATTCTTCGCCGACGCCTTCACCACCGAAGCAGACAAGGCCACCGCATGAACACCCCAAAGCGCAAAACCCTCCTTGGCCTGGCCGCCGCCCTTGGCAGCGTCGCGCTCAGCGGCAACCTGTGGGCACAGGCTTTTCCGACCAAGCCCATCCGCTGGGTGGTCGTGGCGCCCGCCGGCTCCTCGCTGGACGTGATCGCGCGTGCCATGCAGGACAAGCTGAGGGACAGCCTGGGTCAGCCGATCGTCATCGAGAACCGGGCAGGCGCTGGAGGCACCCAGGGCACGAACGAGGTCGCCAAGAGCGCGCCGGACGGACACACCTGGCTGATGTCCTTCAACGGGCCGCTGGCGTACGCGCCATTCCTCTACAGCAAGCTGCCCTACAACCCGGCCAAGGACCTCCAGCCGGTGGTGCTCACCACCTCGCAGCCCAACCTGATCGCGGTGCATTCCAGTTTCCCGGCCAACACGATGAAGGAACTGGTCGACGTATTGCGGGCAAATCCTGGAAAGTACAACTTCGCGTCGGTTGGCAACGGCAGTTCTTCCCACCTGACCATGGAGTATGTGAAGGCTCTGACGGGCACCTTTGCCGTCCATATCCCGTTCAACGGTGGCCCACCGGCCGTGTTGTCCACCGCCAGTGGCGACAGCCAGATCCTGGCCACGGTGCCCACGGTCGTCACACCGCATATTGCCGCAGGCCGCATGAAGGCCATCGCGGTCACCGGCAAGCAGCGTTATGCGCTGGCGCCTGGCGTGGCCACCGTGTCCGAGAGCGGCATCAAGGAACTTCAAGGCTTCGAGGCCATTGCCTGGAATGGCGTGCTGGTGGCAGCCGGGACACCCCGCCCCATCGTGGACCGCATCAATGCCGCCATGAATGCCGCCATGAACGACCCGCAGGTGCGCGAGCGACTGAAATCTGCCGGCCTCGATGCAGCCGGTGGCACACCGGAGCAGTTCGCCCAACTGATGGCCGACGAAGCCCGCAAGTGGGAGCCCGTCATCCGCCGCACCGGCGCCCGCCTCGACTGACAGACCTGTACCCGGGACACACCATGAACACCCGCACCTTCCTTCTGCGCCTGGCCGGCATGCTCGGCCTGGCCACTGCCGCGATCACTGCCCTGCCGGCCGCCGCCCAGACGCCTGCGCGTCCGATCCGGCTGATCGTTCCGTATGCACCGGGGGGGCCGATCGACGTGACGGCTCGTGTACTCGCCGAACGCGTCAAGGACACCCTGGGCACCGTCATCATCGAGAACCGTCCCGGTGGCGGCGGCAACATCGGCGTCGATCTGGTGGCAAAGGCCCCTGCGGATGGCACCACGATCGGCATCGCGGCATTGGCCACCCATGCCATCAACCCGTGGCTGTACAGCAAGATGCCGTTCGACGCCTCCAAGGACTTTGCCCCCATCACGCAGATGGTGCGGGTACCCAATGTGCTCGTGATCAATGCCGAAACAGCTACCCGTTTGAATATCCGCAGCCTGGCGGATCTCGTTCGTTATGCCAAGGCCAACCCCGGTAAACTGAACTACGGCTCCGGCGGCAACGGCAGCGGTGGCCACCTGGCGGGCGAGATGTTCAAGGCGCAGGCGGGCATCTTTGCGGTCCACATTCCGTACAACGGCGGGAACCCGGCGCAGTTGGCGCTGTTGTCCGGACAGGTGGACTTCAACTTCGACAACCTCGCCACTGCCGCGGCCAATATCCGCGCCGGCAAGCTCAAGGCGCTGGCCGTCACCACCGCGCAACGAAGCCCAGCCCTGCCGGACGTCGAGCCGGTGAGCGACACCTACAAGGGCTTCGCTGTCGACACCTGGTGGGGGCTGGTGGCGCCGGCTGGCACACCGCGCGAGCTGGTCGACAAACTCAACCAGGCATTCGTGGCAGCACTCAACAGCCCGGAAGCGCGCGCGCGTTTCGGCAGCCTGATGGCCGAGCCGGTACCCACCACGCCGGAACAGTTTGCCAGTTTCATGGCCGGTGAGCTGGCGAAGTACGAAAAGCCGGTGAAGGCCTCCGGCGCCAAGGTCGATTGACAGCCGCCGGCGCGGTCGTTCAGGACATCACCGGGCGAACCTGGAAGGCCATCTCCATGCGATTGCGCTCGCCCTCGCGGACATAGCGGAATTCGTCCGCCAGCCGGTAGACCATCAGCAGGCCCAGCCCCCCCAGCGGACGCTGGTCCAGCGGATTGCCCGTGCGTGCAAGTGCTTCGCCGATCTTCCCGGTCGGGTCAAAGGGCGCGAGCGAGTCCTCGTAGCAGAGGTACAGGGCTCCGCCGTGCGCGCTGACGGACATCCACACCTCGCTGCCGGCACGGTCGGCCGCATGGCCATGGACCACGCTGTTGGTCAGCAACTCCTCCACGGCGGTCTCAGTCCGCAGTACGACATCCTCGGGTGCGATGCCCGCCATCTGCCGCACATGCTGGAGCATGGCAGGCAGGGATTCCATTCGGGCGGGGAAGCTGTATAGTGGTTTCGTCGCCATCCGGGCGAATTAGAACAGTCAAATGGAGGCAGATCAAATGCGCCGTGTTGCACATGTCATGTTGTCTTTGGCCCTGACGGCTGTCTTCACGGCGGCACAGGCGGCGGACGAGGCGGGCATTGTCAAGACCAGCAAAGGCCAGGTGTCGGTCGAACGCGCCGGCCAGAAACTGGCAGCGCCTGTCGGGACGCGCATCTTCTCCAGCGACAGCGTATTGACGGGTGCAGACGGCGCGGTCGGCATCACGCTGCGGGACAACACCACCCTGTCGGCAGGGCCGAATTCCGTGGTGGATCTCGACAAGTTCACGTTCAACAGCACCACCCATGCGGGCGCGCTCAACGCGACGGTCAAGCGCGGCACGCTCTCGGTCACGTCGGGCAAGATCGCCAAGGCCTCGCCCAGCAGCGTGAGTTTTTCAGCGCCCGGCATGACGCTCGGTGTGCGCGGTACCACCTTCGTCATTGACGCGGGCCAATAGGAGCCGACCGCCATGGGACTGCTCGTCGTCGGCCTCGTGGGCCTGGCCATTGCGATCATCCAGTCGCAACCTGCCAGCAGTGTGGTGCTGCTTCCGGATGCCGATGGCAAGACCGGTGCACTGGTCGTCAAAGCCGACGGCAAGGAACAACTGCTGTCCAGCAGCTACGGCAGCGCCAGCGTCAACCGCAGGGGCGCCATCCACATGGCGACCAGCGACGCAGGTCTGGTCCAGCAACGGTATGGCGAAACGCTGGCTGCGCGGCCACCAGCGCCAGTCTCGTTCACAGTGTTCTTCGAGTTTGGTTCGGCGGTGGACCTCGCCCCTGTGTTCCAGCCCACACTGGAAAAGCTCAGGGCCGCAATGGGCTCTTACCCAGCCGCCGAAGTCACGGTGATCGGACATACCGATCGCGTCGGCAGCATCGAGTCGAACGACGCCTTGTCGCTGCAGCGGGCCCAGACGGTGCGCGACCTGATCCTGAAGTCCGGCATCCAGCCGATCACACTGGAGGTGGCGGGACGCGGTGAACGCGAGCCACTGGTTCCCACGGCCGACGACGTCCCTGAGGCGCAGAACCGCCGCGTCGAGATCAACCTGCGCTGACAGCACGGCCCGACGGCGTTGTCGGGCCCCTCCAGTACACCACCAGTATGGCCAGGTCATCCGACGGTTCCGCACCGGCCACGAAGCGTCCTACATCCTCGCGCACCGCGCGCGTGATGGTGGCGGCATCCGGAGCAGCGGGCAGACCGGCCAACACAGCGCGCAGCCGGGCACTTCCGTAGAGTTCCTGTGCTGCGTTCGAAGCCTCCGTGATGCCGTCGGTCACCATGCACAGCCGATCGCCGGGCACCAACTGCAACCGGTGGACCCGGTAGTCGAAGTCCTCCACCACACACAGGGGCGGCCCACCCTCCAGGGGTCCGCCGATCACCTGCTCCAGACGCTGGTCGTCCCCGAGCCGCCAGGGTCCCTCATGACCCGCATTGACCAGTTCCAGCTGGCCCGATTCGACATCCAGCACCCCCAGCAGCAAGGTCACGAAAAGTGTCTCGACGTTTTCACGCGACAGATCCAGGTTGGCCGCAGAGACGATCTCGGCCGGTCCGCCGGCTAGTCGGGTGGCAAAGCTGCGTGCCAGCGCCTTGGTAACGGCCATGAAAAGACTTGCAGGCACACCCTTGCCAGACACATCGCCGATCAGGAAACACAGGCGCCGGTCATCGACCATGAAGAAGTCGTACAGATCGCCACCCACCTCGCGTGCAGGCTCGATCACGGCATCGATGGCGAACCGTGTCTCCCCGGGGAACGCCCGCGTCGCGTTCGGCAATGAGCCCAGCTGGATGCGTCGGGCCGCCTCCATCTCGCCCGCCAGCCGGGCCGCCTCTTCACGCAGATGCTGCTGCTCCTGCGCCAGGCGGCGGTTGTCGCGTTCGACCTCCAGCGTGGAACTCGACACCAGGCTGGCCAGCAGGCTGGCGAAACCCAGCGACAGGCTGGCGCCGTCGAACAGCCAGCCCTGCTGCACGAAGAGCCAGAAGCCCAAAGCCAGCAGGGCCACACAGACCAGGCTCACCCACCAGCCCAGCCGCCTTTGCCTGCGGCCCTTGCCAACGGAAGGACGGCGCAGCCCGTCGGGCGCGGCCCAGATCATGGCCGTGCCCACTAGCAGCAGCAGCGTGCCTTCCACCCAGGCCATCCACCACGGGCGCAACAGCATGCGGCCGTCGAACATGCTCTCGAGCAATTGCGCCTGGACCTCGATGCCAGCCACGCTCTCGCGCAGCGGCGTCATGCGCCGGTCATTCAGGCCCGACCCGGTGAGGCCGATCAGGACCAGCTTGTTCTCGATACCCGCACCTGTGATCCTGCCGGCCAGCAGGTCCACGGCGGAGATATTGCGGCTGGCTTGGCCCTGCGCTTCGGGCGCGAAATGCAGCCAGACATAGCCGCCAGCCTGCGTGGCAAACCGCTGCTCGGCCACTCGCACCTCACGGATTCCATGGCCGTCGGTCCGCACCGCAATCGGGCCCTGGTTGTAGCCCACGCGCAGCATCTCCATGGCCAGCGACGGCGTCACCTGCGCGCCCACAGCCGCCACCAGCGGCACGCGGCGCACGATCGCCGCCTGCTCGATCGACACCAGCGCCTGCCCATGGGCGGCGGCCTGCAGCTGCGGCAGGCTGGCCAGCACGAACGGATAGCGCGGCAGGAAGGGACGGGGGTCATCACCCTCCAGCACCATCTCGACGGTGCGCATGCCGACCGTGGTCGCCAGTGTCTCGAACTGGAAACCCGCAGCCCCCAGTACGGTCGGCGCACCATGAAGCGCCTCCGCCAGACGGGCGTCGTGGCGAGGCAGAAGGCGCAGCCCGACAGCCAGGGCCTCCTGCTGCGGAAGCAGCCGCTGCGCGACCTGCTCGGGCGAGGTCTGGTCTGCCTCGGGCATGTAGATGTCCAGGCCGATGGCTGCCGGACTGTGCACGGCAATGGCGTCGATCAGTTCGGCCATCTTGTTGCGTGGCCACGGCCACTGGCCAACGGTCTTCAGACTGTCTTCATCGATGCCGACGATCGCCACCGACTGCGCCTCGCGCTGGCGCGGAAATACGCGCTGGTAGCTGTCGAAGAGGTATTGCCGCACTGCCGCGACCGGCGCTGCGAACGTGCGTGCAATCTGCTGCTGCACCCGGTCTGGCGCGCCTGCGGCAGGCGCCAGTTCGGCAAGCCCCAGCAGCAGGGCATACAGGATCAGGAACAACAGAGCTACCGCCCGGCCACGCTGGTACAGGAAGGCCCGGCCGAACAGTGAAGTCCAGCGGTTCACAGGGTCAGCTCGAGACCGTCCCAGGCCGAGAGGACTTCCAGGGCATGGCCGTCACGGGTGATCTCCTCGAAGCGGCGCGTCTCCCCGAGTACGCGCGCGATCTGCATGTCGCTGTACCCCGGCTCATGGTGGAACATGGCCAGCTTGCGGGCACGGGCCGCCTGGCACAGCTCCACCGCCACGATATTGCTGGAGTGGCCCCAGTCCGCCTTCACCGAAATGGCATCGGCCAGAGAATACATGGCGTCGAAGATGACCAGATCGGCACGGTCGAAGAAGCGGATGAAGCCAGCCCGTTCCTGCTCGTCTTCGACGCGGTGCTCGGAGTCGGTCGAGTAGACAACACATTTACCACCATGCTCGAAGCGCCATCCGTACGAGTCTCCGGCATGGCGCTGGGCATGGGGGGTCACCGTAGTGCCGGCGATCACCACCGGCACGCCGGGCTGCATGACATCGAACTCCATGCGGGCGGAAAAATAGTCGAAGCGCACCGGGAACGATGGCTCGGCCTGCTGCCGTCGCAAGGCGAACTCTGCGTGCGGGTGACAGCTGTGTATCACGATGCGGTTGCCCGGCAGGTAGACAGGGGTGAAGAACGGCAGCCCCATGATGTGGTCCCAGTGCAGGTGCGACAGGAACACGTGGTAGGTCTGCGGGGCTGCGGCGCCAAATCGCGCCAGCATGTGCTGGCCCAGCGGCCGGACACCCGTGCCGAGGTCCAGCACGATGTGCTCCGGGTGGTCCACTTCCAGTTGCACGCAGCTGGAGTGCCCGCCAAAGGTACCGGCGACGTCAAAACCCAGGCTGTCGACATAAGCCTCGGTGGCCGCCGCAGAGGACAGGTCGATACCGCTGGCACCGCGCAGGGCACCGAGGATCTTGGAGCGCACGTCCGGGGCCGTCAGCGACACCGGAATCGACCCCCGGGTACCCCAGAACCGGACCTTCATGGCCTTGCCTCAGGCGGGGGCGAGATGCGCCACCGCCGCGGCGACATCCGGGAAGACCTGCAACACCAGATTGAAATGGCTGACCTGGAACACCTCGGTGACGATGGGGGTGAGCGCAGCCACCACGAGCCGGCCTTGCTGCGCCTTGACCTGCTTGGCGGCCAACAGCAGCACGCGCAGCCCCACACTGCTGATGTAGACAACCCCGGAGAAGTCCAGCACGAGTGGCGAACCCGCCTGGCGGCACTCCACCAGATGCGGGGCCAGTGCCGCCTCGAAGGCCTTGGCCTGCGCATGGTCCAGCCGCCCCCGGACTTCGAGGATGCGCACCGAACCCGATTGGCGGGAAGACAGTTCCAAGAAAACCTCGCAAAGGTGAATCTGCGGACAAGTATAGCCACCGCCCCCGGGATCGCACACCAGTCATGGAGGTGCTGCTGCGCCGCAATCCCCGTCGCGGGATCCGCAGGGCGATATAGTTTCGCTTCGTTCACCACCCACCGGACACCACCATGAAAACCAAAGCTGCAGTCGCCTGGAAAGCCGGCGCCCCCCTGACCATCGAGACCGTGGACCTGGAAGGACCCCGTTTCGGCGAGGTTCTGGTAGAGATCAAGGCCACCGGCATCTGCCACACCGACTACTACACACTATCGGGCGCCGATCCGGAGGGCCTCTTTCCGGCCATCCTCGGACATGAAGGCGCGGGCATCGTGGTGGACGTCGGGCCTGGCGTGACCGGCCTGCGCGAGGGCGACCATGTCATACCGCTCTACACCCCGGAGTGCCGTCAGTGCAAGTTCTGCCTGTCGCGCAAGACCAACCTGTGCCAGCTGATCCGCGGGACCCAGGGCAAGGGCCTCATGCCCGATGCCAGCAGCCGATTCAGCCTGGACGGGAAACCCGTCCTGCACTACATGGGCACCTCCACCTTCAGCAACTTCACCGTGGTGCCCGAGATCGCTCTGGCCAAGATCCGGGATGACGCGCCCTTCGACAAGGTCTGCTACATCGGCTGCGGGGTCACCACCGGCATCGGCGCCGTCCTGTTCACGGCCAAGGTCGAGGCCGGCGCCAATGTGGTGGTGTTCGGCCTGGGCGGCATCGGGCTCAACGTGATCCAGGGCGCACGGATGGTGGGCGCCGACAAGATCATCGGCATCGACCTGAACCCGGCCCGCGAGGCCATGGCGCGCAAGTTCGGCATGACGCACTTCATCAACCCCAGGGAGCTGGAGGCGGCTGGCGGCAATCTGGTCGACCGCATCGTGCAGCTCACCGATGGCGGCGCAGACTACAGTTTCGAGTGCATCGGCAATACCCGGGTGATGCGTCAGGCGCTGGAGTGCACGCACAAGGGATGGGGCCGCAGCATCATCATTGGCGTGGCGGAAGCCGGTGCCGAGATCAATACGCGTCCGTTTCAACTGGTGACCGGGCGCAAATGGGAGGGGTCTGCCTTCGGGGGTGCGCGCGGACGAACCGATGTGCCCAGGATCGTCGACTGGTACATGGACGGCAAGATCAACATCGACGACCTGATCACCCACACCATGCCGCTGGAGGACATCAACCAGGGATTCGACCTGATGAAGCGCGGGGAATCGATTCGGGGTGTTGTCCTCTACTGAAGTGTGGCCCGGCGGGCCACCCCGTACGAGGCAACGGCGCAGCGCAGGCTCAGTGCGAACGCGGCTGCGGACCGGGGCCACGGCCGGCGATATGGCGGAAGGTGATGCGCCCCTTGGTCAGGTCGTAGGGGGAGAGTTCGATCGACACCTTGTCGCCCGCAATGATGCGGATGTGGTGCTTGCGCATCTTGCCGCCGGTGTAGGCCACCAGCTGATGGCCGTTGTCAAGGGTCACGCGAAAGCGCGAATCGGGCAGCACCTCGGTGATCAACCCACTCATCTCAATCAGTTCTTCTTTGGCCATGGCCGTTACTCCGGTGGGTTTGTTGTGGTAGCGGGGAGACTGCGGATGGACGTTGCGGATGGCCTGGCACGACCGGTGACACCAGCCATTGCCTCGAGGAGCAGTCATCTCCGCCAGCCGCACGACGCAAGGACTACCCACGCCCTGCAGGGGACCGGACGCCAACAGCAGCGCCGGTTCGCAAACCGTGGATTATATCGCCCGGCATTGCTGCGGGCCCCCGGGGAAGCTCCAGGCAGAGCATTCCTGGCCGCCGAGACAGCCCGCGTACCATGGAACTGAACACCGAAACCGTTGTAACGCCTGCGCGTACGGCGGCAACCGTGGTCGTGCTGCGCAATTCACGGGGAGGCCCTGAGGTGCTGCTGCTCAAGCGCCATGGCCTGTCCGACGTACTGGGTGGCGCTTACGTATTCCCGGGTGGCAAGGTGGACGCAAGGGACGGCTCGCCAGCACTGCAGCGCCATCTCGACCGAACGCCCGCCGAACTGCATGCCCGGCTGCAGGAGTCAGAGGTGGACGCCAGCACCGCCGCCAGTCTGTTCGTGGCGGCGATACGGGAAGCCTTCGAGGAGTCCGGAATCCTTTTCGCGGAAGGAATCGGGCATCGGCAGGCGGCAGCAGCACGCGCCATGTTGCATGACGGGCTGGATTTCGGGGACATGCTCGCCAGGCTGTCATTGCGGTTGCAGACGGACGCAGTCCTGCCATGGTCACGCTGGATCACACCCAGGGTACCGATGGTGACCAACAAGCGCTTCGACACGCGCTTTTTCGTGGCGGCTGTGCCAGATGGCCAGCAGGCCCTGCCCGACAAGCACGAGGCAACCGAATGCCTGTGGATCACACCGCGCGCGGCACTGGAGCGCTACTGGGCTGGCAATCTCGACATGGCGCCTCCGCAAATCATGAGCCTGTCGTTCCTGAGCCATTTCCTGGATGTGCCGGCGGTGCTGCGACTGGCCCGCGCCACACGCCCTCCCCTGGTGGAGCCGGAACCTTTCCTGCAGGACGGCCTTCGTGTGGTGTGTTACCCCGGCGATGAGCGGCACAGCAGCGCCCGGCGGGCCTTCCCGGGGCCGACACGGCTGACCTATCGCAACAGGCGCTTCGAACCGACCGGCGGCTTTGACTCCCTGTTCGCCTGTGCGCCGGGCTTCTTCGACGTGGAGTGAGGCTGCGCCACCCCCAGCAATTCGAGTGGCAAGGCCGTCGTGCTCTTGATCTGCTCCATCGAGAACGCCGACGAAACTCCCGAAAGCTGTGCCGTTCGGATCAATCGCTTGTAGAACCGGTCATACCCGTCGATGTCGGTGGTGACCACCTTGAGCAGGTAATCCACGTCGCCACTCATGCGATGGAACTCCTGCACCTCGGGCATCGCCACCACAGCCGCCGCGAACTGGGCCAGCCATTTCTCGTCATGCTGGGCCGTGCGCAGGCTGACGAACACCGTCACGGGCAAGCCCACCTGGCGCCGGTCCAGCACCGCCACGCGCCTGGAGATGACGCCTGCATCATCCAGCCGTTTCAGACGCTTCCAGCAGGGTGTGGAGGACAGGCCGACCCTTTCGCCCAGGGCGGCTATCGAGAGGGTCGCGTCGGTCTGCAATGCCGCGAGCAGGGCACGGTCGATGCGGTCAAGTTCAATCATTCTCCTATTCTGCCGTTCGATAGTAGATTTGTCTCCATATTCCCGCTTTCGAGATAGATTAACGGCGAAATTTTCTATCCGACTCTCCGTAAGCTCAGGGCTGGCCAGCGGGCATCTGGTTCGCCTGCGCCAACACAGAGCCACAGGGATCCGACATGCAGCACGACATCTACCTGGACGCCAACGCCACGACCCCGGTGCTGCCGGCGGCCGCCCATGCCGCGATGCGCGCCATGCAGTCGATCTACGGCAACCCCAGCAGCAGCCACATGATGGGCCTTCAGGCCCAGGCACTGATGGAGGAGGTGCGCACGCGAGCCAGCCGCCTGCTGGACACCGGCAAAGGCCGGCTGGTGTTTGTGAGCGGCGCCACCGAAGCCATCCAGACAGCCGTGTTCTCGTCCCTGCTCGCGGTCCGGGCGCAGCGCCAGAGCGGCAAGCCGACGGGTGGGCTGCTGGTCTACGGCGCCACGGAACACAAGGCCGTTCCTGAGTGCATGACGCACTGGAACAGTGTTCTGGGGCTGGGTCTGGAAATGCGCTGCCTGCCAGTCGACGGCGATGGGCGACACGACCTGTCGGCGCTGGCTGCCATGGCCGCGGACGCCGCACTGGTATGCACCATGGCGGCGAACAACGAAACCGGCGCCCTCTCCGATCTGGTTGGCATCGAACGCGTGCTGACCCGCCAGGCGCCCGATGCACTGTGGCTGGTGGACTGCGTACAGGCGCTTGGCAAGATGCCGCTGCATTTGTGCCGACGACGGATCGACTACGCCGCATTCTCGGGGCACAAGCTGTACGCGCCCAAGGGCATCGGCCTGCTTTACGCGGCCGCCCGCGCCCCATTCACGCCCCTGATGGTCGGCGGCGGACAGGAAAGTGCCCTGCGTTCAGGCACGGAAAACATGGCTGGAATAGCTGCCCTGGGGGCCGTACTGCGCGCGCTGGAGGACGGCCGCACCTTTCAGGAACCGGCGGCCCTGCTGCGCATGCGTGACGCGCTGGCGAACAGCCTGAGGGACGCCTTTCCCGGAGTGGTGTTCAACACGCCGCTGGACCATGCTCTGCCAACCACCCTCAACTTCTCGGTGCCCGGTCGCTCCAGCAAGGAGCTGATGGATGTCCTCGACGCGGGCGGGATCCGGGTCAGCGCGGGCAGCGCCTGTTCTGCGGCCAAGGCGGCGCCAAGCCATGTGCTGCTGGCCATGGGACTGCCCCAGGAGCGGGCCGCATCCGCCATCCGCATGTCCTTCGGTCCGGCCAGCGATGATGCGTGGATCGAGCGGGCCTGTGCGCGGATCCGCCATTGCGGCGAGGCACTGGTACAGGCGCAGCGGCATCCGGCGCGGGCGGCAGCCACCGATGGCGCAGCCCTGGAAACAGCCACCCGGGACATGCAGGGTGACGCCCCCGAAATCGGCCCGCAACGGGAGGTGCACGACATGCGGCAGTTCCTGGTGCAACACCCCGACGCAGACTTGATCGACGTGCGCGAGGTCGGCGAGCGGCTCGCCGGCGGCGGTCTTCAGCTGTGCGGGCGGGCCACGCAGCACGCGGCCCTGAGTGCGCTTGAGCAGCATTGCGGGCCTTGGTTGTCCCGCAAGGACGCGCCACTGGTGTTTGTCTGCCGCAGTGGCGCGCGCAGCGCTCGGGCCGCTGCACTGCTGCGCCGCCTGGGACATCCGAACGCCTGGCACCTGCCCGGTGGCCTGGCGCTTCTGGAGCGTCAGGTGGAGTAGTCGATGGCCAGGCTGTAGGCCGGGTCCTTGTGCCAGGCCCAGTAGGTCTGCACCAGTTGACGGGTGATGGCTCCGGGCCGGCCATCGCCGATGACGCGGTCGTCCACCCGGGTCACCGGCAGCACGCCCCCACCTGAGGTCGACAGAAAGACCTCCTGCGCGCCGCGCAAGGCATCGGCTGGTACCGCCCGGATCTCGACCGGCAGGCCCAGCGCGCGGGCCATCTCGATGACGGTACGCCGGGAGACACCCTCCAGCATGCCCTCACCGGGGGTTACCAAAGCGCCGTCGATGACGCCGAACACATTGAATCCCGGCCCCTCCACGACATTTCCCTCGCCGTCGACAAGAAGCACGCTGTCGGCACCGGCGTCCAGGGCTCCGAGGAGGCCCATGGTCAGATCGTTCCAGTGGTAGTTCTTGGCCGTAGGGTCCACCGACCGCGGTGAGATCCGCTGCACGTCGCTGATCATCACATGCATTCCGTGCTCCCGCTGCTGCGCGTTGGCCAGCCACACATACGGCACGGCAAAAGCGTGAAACTGATTGACGGCGAGACGCGGGTCCCGCGAACCCCATGGCGGCTTGCCACGGGTGCAGATCATCTCGACATACGAGGCGCGCAGGCCACTCATCCGCACGCACTGCGACAGGATGGCGGTGATCTGGTCACGGTCCAGCCCCGGGTCCAGGCGCCAGCGTGCGCAGCTTCGCAGGAAGCGGTCCAGGTGGACGTCCAGGCGGAAATAGGCGCCATCCCAGACGGTCACCACATCGTAGGTAGCGTCGGAACGGAGAAAACCCCAGTCGGTGATCGGGATGGCGGCCTCGGCGATGGGCAGAAACTTGCCGCCCACGAATGCAACGCCGTCTGCGTATGCGGGTTCACAGGCCATGGACAAAACTCCTGAAAAGAAAGCGGAAATTATCGCCTTGCCGGCCGAGCGCTCGAGGCGGCGGTGCAAATTGCAGAAAAGCGGGAAAAGTGCCTTGGACATGTCATGTCAACCCAAAGTAGAAATGTCCCCTGTTTGGCCAAAGTAGAAATGTCCCCTGGTATTGGGGTTGAAGGATTTCAGTCCGAGTGGGAGAGAGGGTGCGGAGGGCGTAGCCCGTAGCGCCCTGAAGAAGCACGAGGCACGATAGGCACGGTGTCCGGTGTGTAGATGCCCGCCTTGCGCTGGCTGTCCTGGAATGCCAGCTCGGCGGCCAGGCGGTGCAGCTTGTTGCGCTGGGTATCGCGTACTTTGTCCACTACTGCGTTGAGCGTCTTGTGGTCGGTTGCCTGGCGATTGGGCACATTGATGCCGAAGGCATGACTGCGGTGGGCCAGGGGTTGGCCGCAGTAGCTCAGGCGCAGCGTACCGTCTGCGTGCTGGGCGATATTCACCATGGCGCGCGCTTTGGGTGCATGGGCCTGACCGGGCAGCAACTGCAGGATGCGGCCCTCGAACTTGCAGGCGCCCTGTGCACTCAACTGGCGCTGGTGGTGCAGCGCGCAGATGTCGGCCAACGCCGCCGCGCTGCCGGTCCACGGGCGGTGCATATCCTGGGGGTTGTGTGGCTGCACGCCAAAGCGCGCGTTGTGCCCGCGCAAGTACTCGCCCAGGTAGCTGTTGGCCTGCTCCATAGTGTCGATGCCGGCCAGCCGCATGGACTTGCATAGCCGGTCCTGCAGCGTCTGGAACAGTCGCTCCACGCGCCCCTTGGCCTGAGGAGTGCGCGCGCAGATTGGCTCGACATCGAGTTGCAGCAGTGCGCGCTCAAATTGCGTGGGCGTGGAGTCCTCCGGGTCGCTCTTGGTGAAGATGCCGTGGCGGTCGCTGTACAGGGCCAGTGGGGCCCCGTGGCGCTGCACCAGTGCGTGCAGCACCTCCAGATAGCCCTGGGTGGTCTCCTGCGCGAAGAATCGCGCCCCCAGAACCCGCCCCGTGGCGTCGTCGATGAAGGCGATCAGGCAGCACCTGGCGGAGCGACCTTCGAACCAGTCGTGGTGGCTGCCGTCGATCTGCACCAGCTCGCCCAGGCATGCCCGTCGGGGGCGCGGGCTGTGCACCCGCTGTGCCCGGCGGCGCTTGGACTGCCAAAGACCAGCCTGAATCATCCAACTACGCAGCGTCTCCACACTGAAGCCAAAGCCGTGCTCGCGCTCGAGGTGCTCATAGGCCAGTTGCGGGCCAAAGTCAGCGTAGTGCAGCCGCACCAGCTCAACGTAGCGCGACTGCAGCGAGGCGTCGATGCCTCGATTGCTGCGCTGGCCGCGTTTGCCCGACACCAGCCCTTGCGCCCCATGCTCGCGTAACCGGCGCACCAGGCGCTTGACCTGGCGAACCGACACCCCCAGTTGCTGGGCCGCATGGGACTGCCCCAACCCGTCTTGCTGCATCCGCCTGAGCACTTCCAGACGTTGCACTTCCTTCTGACTCATCAGCTTGTCCTGTGACTCCACCATCGTCCTCCAACACCATTGAAGGGGACACTTGTACTTGGGGCGAAGGGGACATTACTACTTTGGGGCCACAT
>Ga0247843_1001301_pt1 | contig 51765 bp, 49 predicted proteins | sample LaCruzMarch2017__FD_192420 | JGI IMG/M metagenome (GOLD analysis project Ga0247843, IMG submission 192420) | Freshwater microbial communities from meromictic Lake La Cruz, Castile-La Mancha, Spain - LaCruzMarch2017_8m | ecosystem: Environmental > Aquatic > Freshwater > Lake | place: Spain...
AAAGATGTTATTGGCATACATAAGTCAGAAAAACGTGATGCCATCTTTTCAGCATGTGCAGGAATTCATAACCTACGCACTATTTTTAGAAACATTTAATAACATCTTTTGTCAATTAACTCTAATGAAAAAGACTCTGTTCTTTCTTAGTTTATTGGCGGTCAGTAAGTTAGCTTTTTGCCAAACTTCCCCTCAAAATAGTATCAAAGCAGGCCTTACGTATGTTTTATTCGGTTCGGGTGACTTGTCGGGCGTCAATTATTACAATGAATACAATCGTCGCCTGAATCGCTATTTGACCTTTGCTCCTTCGTTATATGTCGGATATGGATCCAAATCTTCTGATTATCTGCGTTTTACCAAAGCCTCTTTTTCCGTTGATCCCAATCTTTTTATTTCGCCGATGCGTTTTGAAAAGAGCAAAATCCGTCTCGGTGCAGGGCCATCCTTGCGTTTTCTGTCAGATACGCAACCTAACAGTTATGGTATCATATTTAAAGGGGCTTTGCCCGCCTTACCGCCTAACACAGATTATGTAATTACGCCTCTCAATTATACCCGCCCTCTGAACTATTGGACAATTGGCTATTCTGTAGTGTTGGAAGCAGAATTGCATTTTACGGGGCATTGGCTGGTAGGAGGAAGAGCTTCTTTTCAAAGCTATGCAAGTGGTGAAACAGTACTCAACGCAGGAATAAATGTGGGCTATCGTTTTTGAGGATATTCAAACGAATGATTAGCTGATAACCCGAAACTGAGCCGGTGTCTTTCCCGTAATCCGCTTAAAGGCAGTATGAAAGGCCGAGGTGGAATTATAACCTACGCGTTCGGCTATTTCGTCAATTTTGAGGTGGGAAAGCGCAGTATCCACAAGTAGTTTCTTTGCTTCTTCGACACGATACGTTGCCAGCCAATCAAAAAAACTTTGATTGAGGCGGTCATTGAGTACTTGAGAAAGATGATGCGGCGATACCGACAGTCGTTGTGCTAATTTGGGTAATGTCAAATCGTTTTCCAAATACGGTTTTTGTTTGGCAAGATAGGTCTGAAGTTTCTGCAAAATGAGATCTCCATAGTCCTCCGAAAGTGCTGATTTTTCGTATTTCTTCTTGTTTTCTGGCGGGCTAGCTTTAAACAAAATAGAATGATTCATAACCAAAAAACTCGTTATGTAGATAGTGAACGTCACCAGACTTCCGAGCCAATAATCTCCCAAATTGTCTTCAAAAATCAGTTTGACGATTAAAAAAACAATGGGAAAAAGGCAGATAAACAGTGTGTGATTACGTAGTTGGGTGAGTGGTGGAAGGTTTTTTATGGTAAAAAAAGGCTGTTTTTCTCGTTGAAATGCCCGATATACTTCTCGAAGGCAAAGAGTTGCTTAGACAAAGATGCTAACCATCGTCAGGTCGTTGATATGGTCGCGCAGCCCCAACGGATCTTCGGGTAGCCAAAACGTGATGTCGCGGTAGGGAAGTTCTGGGTGCCAGGCATCAATGTAGGAATTGTATTTATAATCCAACGATTGGTATTGCCAAAATACCGAGTAAACACACCAAAAAGCAAACGGAAGCAAATGCCACCGCCAACCTTTAGGCAAGTGCCCGTGTAAGCGGGAAAAAACAAAGAAATAGGGTAGTACCCCAAGCAGGAAATTAGTAGGCTCGGCAAAATTGTTCGTCTACAGCAGTTGAAATTGATAGTTGGAGTAACACAAAAATACTTCCAAAATAGCCGCCGAAAATGCCAGTATTAACCAACCCATAACGCGATTGGAAATGAGCTTGGCGCGCTCGCCCGTTAAAAAAAGCCCTCCCAGTAAGATGCCCTGAATGACGCCAAGCAGAATGAGAATCGCAAAAAAGTCGATGCGGATGGGCATTTTTAAAGAGGCAAATTTTTAAAGAGGCAATTTTAAAAAGGCAAGAGGCAAGAACCAGGTTGTCCCTTGCCCTTTGCTTCTTGTCCTTTGCCCCTTGCCTTTTGTTATACTATCTCCAACGTTTGTACTGGTTAATTAACCCATTGGTGCTGCTGTCGTGTGCGTCGATGGGCCAGTCGTTTTGGAGTTCGGGATAGATTTGGTTGGCGAGTTGTTTGCCCAATTCCACACCCCATTGGTCAAAACTGAAGATGTTCCAAATCACGCCCTGTACAAAGATTTTGTGTTCGTACATCGCCAACAGACTTCCCAAAACCCGTGGTGTAATCTTTTTTGCCAAAATTGAATTGGTCGGGCGATTTCCTTCAAATACTTTAAAAGGGGCCAAAAACGCGACTTCTTCGGCAGATTTTCCTGCTTTTTCGAGTTCTGCGGCGGCTTCCTCGTAGGTCTTGCCGTTCATCAATGCCTCGGTTTGGGCAAAGAAATTAGATAATAACATTTTGTGGTGTTCTCCAATCGGATTGTGGCTCAAAGCAGGCGCGATAAAATCGGCAGGAATCAATTTGGTGCCTTGGTGAATCAACTGATAGAAAGCGTGTTGGCCGTTGGTGCCCGGTTCTCCCCAAATGATAGGGCCAGTTTCGTAGTTTACTTTTTCGCCGTTCCGACTCACGTATTTTCCGTTCGACTCCATGTCTCCCTGTTGGAAATAGGCCGCAAAACGGTGCATGTATTGGTCGTAAGGCAAGATAGCCTGCGTAGCAGCACCGAAGAAATTGTTGTACCAAACGCCCAACAAAGCCAATACCACAGGAATATTTTTCTCGAAACGTGCCGAACGAAAATGGTTATCCATGTCGTGTGCCCCCGCGAGGAGTTGCTCAAAGTTTTGGAAACCAATGTAGCAAGAAATGGAAAGCCCAATAGCCGACCACAACGAATAACGACCTCCAACCCAATCCCAAAAACCAAACATATTTTCGGGGTCAATGCCAAATTTTTCTACTTCGGTGCGGTTGGTCGAAATCGCCACAAAGTGCTTCGCTACGTGGCTGCTTTCTTTGGCTGTTTCCAAAAACCAACGACGCGCCGAGTGGGCATTGGCCATCGTTTCTTGGGTCGTAAACGTCTTAGAGGCAATCATAAACAAAGTCGTTTCAGGATTCAAGCCCGACAGTGTTTCGGCAATATGCGTTCCGTCTACATTGGATACAAAATGCACATTCAGACCTTTTTTGCCGTACGATTTCAACGCTTCCGTCACCATCACGGGGCCTAAATCAGAGCCACCGATGCCGATATTGACCAAATCCGTGATTTTTTTGCCCGAATAGCCTTTCCATTCTCCCCCGCGTACTTTTTCCGAAAAGCCTTTCATTTTCTCCAACACTTCGTTTACATCGGGCATTACGTCTTTGCCGTCCACCAAAATAGGCGTATTAGAACGGTTACGCAGAGCAACGTGCAACACCGAACGATTTTCGGTAGCGTTGATTTTATCGCCCGTAAACATCTTTTCGATGGCGTCGCTCAACTGACACTCCCGCGCTAAATCGCACAAATAAGCCAATGTACGGCCATTGATACGGTTTTTGGAATAATCAACCACTATGTCGCCCAAGCGCAACGAAAATTTCTTGAAACGGTTGGGGTCTTCGGCAAAAAGTTCTTTTAAGTGCTTTTTACTGATGCTTTTATGATGGGTTTTGAGCTTACGGTAAGCCGCAGTTTGGTCGAAAGGAATGGCTTGTAACATTTGTCTAATAATTTTGATTGAATACGCAAAAGTAGGATTTTCGACGGCTTTCTGTATGTTTTGGGGGGATAAAGTACTTTTTGGTGCTTTTGCTCATCAGTATTTTGGGGTTAAAATTTAAAATTATAAAACTTCTGGATTTTAAATTCCATAATAGCGAAGAGCCTAAGGAGCAATGTGAAGAATTTCAGCAACTCCCGTATCATTTACAGCTTATGCTTCACCGTCATTACTCTTCATTTAGAGCATAGATGTAACCTACACCGACATCGCCGTTATCTAACTCGAACTTTGCCAATACGCGTCGGTACTCGCTCCCCTCAAAAGCATCTAAAAACGGCCAATTGGCACTTAATTCATTTGAAAAAAGGACATAAGCTTTTATTGCCTCTTGCTCTTCGAGAGGACAGTGTTTGAATCCATTGTAGCCCAAAAGCGCTCCCCAACCCTTACTATCTAATTTGCCTTTTACAATGCCCGTATGCCATACTCCTTTTATATGTTCGATTTTAGAATGATTTGGGCGATTGGGCGCAAGCGTACCGTAAACAATAAAGTGGTTTTTGGGTTCATACTGTTTGATGAAATTCTTTTCAATCTCTGTCAAGCCTACTTCCTTAGCTTGGCTCCATTTTTTATTTAATTCTGTAACGATGTTCTCTAAACTCATACCCTAAACGCTTGCATCTTATCAAAACCCTACCAAGACTACACTCGTATTGCTTCTGTTTTACTTCGCTATTTTGCGCTCAAAATCCAAAAGTATATCATTTTCAAGTCTCATTTTAAAAGTCAAAATAACAAAGAAACTTTGGTAATTTGCGTAAAATACCCAAAATCCATGCTCGCATCCTTCCTTACTGCCGAATGGCGCAAACTGGCAATGGCCAATTACGCCGTACCGCCGGAATTGTTGAAACAATACGTACCCAAGCACACCGAGTTAGACCTGTGGAACGGCCAATGCTACGTGAGCTTGGTGGGCTTTTTGTTTGATAATGTGCGATTAAAGGGCATTCCTGTTCCTTTTCATACCTCCTTTGAGGAAGTAAACTTGCGGTTTTATGTTCGCTACCGCGACGAGCAAGGAAACTGGAAACGAGGCACTACTTTTATCAAAGAGATAGTACCAAAATTTGCGGTTAGTTGGCTTGCCAACCTCATTTACCACGAACCCTACGTAACCATGCCGATGCGGTACAACTGGCAACAGGGCCACGACCAACTCGCCGTAAAATACGAATGGAAACACCGCAACTGGAATCATTTTGAGGTAGTAGCCGAGCCTCAAGTCGTTGATATGCCCGTGGGTAGTCAAGAAGAATTTATTACCGAACATTATTGGGGATACACCGCTTTCAGTCCCTCCGTGACTTCGGAATACGGGGTAGAGCATCCCCGTTGGCAAGTTTATCCCGTCAATAGTTATGACATTGAGGTGGACTTTGCAGCGCTGTACGGCGACGTTTTTGGTTTTTTAAGTAACCAAATACCCGATTCGGTGCTGTTGGCTGAGGGTTCGGCCATCCAAGTCCTTTCGGCCCGAAAACTGTGACGAATCTTTAGTAGAAGCCCTCACTTGTTGACAAAACTTGGAGTATCAAAAGCTTGTGGAAGACAGTTGAAAAATCATAACTGTCTCCTTTATGAGGAAAAGTGTTGTTATCGCAATGATAAACATTCTCCCATTTTTTTGCAAAAAGGATAGAGTGGTTGAAAGGCGTTTATAAAAAATGCCAATAATGATTTGTTGTATAATTTTCTTTTATATATTTACAATCAGCAATGCACCTACCTTTCGCAATTTCATCATACCGTAAACCTTCCAAAATCATGAAAAACGTTATCATTATCGTTCTGCTGCTCTTGGAATTCCATTTGACTGGTTTTAGCCAAAATGTGATTATCAAGGGAAAAATCACCAATCCCAGTTCCAAAAACATCAGCATTTTAATTTATCCCTTTGCCGAAAAAAGCCAAAGCAATGAGCTGCTATTGGATGAAAACGATGAGTTTGAGGTCAAAACTACGCTCAATGACATTGCCTACCTGTATTGTCTCTTTGATGAAAAGAAAGAAGAGGAACTTATTTTTATTCTTGAGCCTAATGATACTATTTCTATGAATTTTGAGGCAAAAGACTTCTGGAATACGGTCATTTTTAAAGGAAACGCCGCTCCAAAATTTGAGTATTACAAAGAAGATTTCTTAGAAACAGTCATCAAATCGGATTGGAAAAACCTTTCTTCCCAAAAAATAGGTTCTCCGACGTTGTTTTTTAAAAGATTGACAGAGGTTGAGCAGTTGAAATTTAAAGTTTTAGAGAAATACAAACATAAAACCAGTCCAGTTTTTCATACGCTTTCTCAGGCAGATATAAAATCTACCATAAACCGAAAAATAATATATGATGCCTATCAAAGGTCACAAAAATTAAAAGTACCTCTTGATGCGAAGCTTATCCCTGCTTTGTATCGCCAAAAAGTAATTGAAATAAACCCGCCTCAGAACGAAATAACTGCCAAATCGGAGCAATACCCGAGTAGTGTTTTGTACATGACCGCATTGGCTTATCCCGACAAAAACCATGATATTGTGGAACACTTGGAAGATTACTTTCAAGCCCACAAATCTTTATTTCACCCAGCTTTCGTCGAGGTTTTAAGTGCAGAGCATCTAAAAGAGGAAATTAATTTCAAAGGTTTTAATGATGAAGCAGTCAGTAAGGTAAAAAGTTTTGAAAAAGAGTATCCTAACAGCCGTTTTTTACCACTACTTAAAGAAAAGCTCACTGAAAAAGAAATCTTTGCCGTTGGAAAACCCGCTTTGCCTTTTACTCTCCAAGATACCGCAGGACGAACGGTGCAATTGGCTGATTTTAAAGGGAAAGTGGTTTATCTGGACTTTTGGGCAAGTTGGTGCGGCCCTTGCATTGCCGAAATGAAATCGGTAAAGAAAATCAAAGCACACTTCAAAGACCAAAGCGATTTGGTGTTTCTCTACATTTCATTGGATGAGAAAGAGAACGATTGGCGCAAAGCTATTGCGAAATACCAAATCAGTGGCACACATTTGCGCGATGACATAAAAGCGAAAGAATGCGTCGCAAATAAGTATGACTCAGGCTGTATTCCGTCTTCTTTCATTATTGGCCGTGATGGAAATTTTCATGCCATCCAACCTCCAGCACCCAGCGAAAACGATGGAAAGGGTTTGATAAAAGTATTGGAGGAGACATTAAGCAAGGAATAGCAATTTGTCGATAAAATTAAATTATTTAAAATAAAACATTAAATTTATTTTATTTTAAATAGCTTACAGATTCGCGTTTGCAACGCGAATCTGTAAGCGGAGTGATTGCATCGCATTTCCCATACCAGCTGTTGTAAAATTAGAATACAGCACTCCACTTATCCCGCATTATAACTGTTCCAATTCGACCTTTATGAAGTTTAGTAGTGCCTGTTTATTGAGAAGTTGCAGCATATACCAATCGGCGTACCAAAGTTCGTAGTTCTTCTGCAAGTTCCGGGGTATTACCAAATGCCTCGGTCAACTTCACGGCCATTTCGGAGCTTATCCCTGCCCGTCCATTGACGGTAGTCCATAAATTGGCGCAGGTAACGCCCAAGCCCTCAACTATTTCCATAATGGTCAAATTATGCTCGTTGATATAATTCTCCCGTAAAATTTCCCCTGTTCAAACGGGCGAAAAATTACACTTTAGCATTTTCTAATCCCTATGCAGGTTGAAGATTATGGCCTGTTGGCTGCCAAAATACTCGTATGTGGGTCGTGTCCACTTTTAACTTGGCTTTGGAAAGATCGTAGTTCTCCTGCACCTTTAGCCAAAATTCTGCCGTGGTATTGGGGAAAGCTGTACCTAAACGAATAGCCATCTCTGGCGTTACACTCTGCTTGCCATTGATAATAGATGACAAGGTTTTACGGGTCGTTCCCAAACCTTCGGCGATTTCGGCAACGGTTAATTTTTGTCCTGTTTCTTCGCGTAATCCCACAATGGTTTCGCGGATCAATTCGCCTGGGTGGGCGGGGTCAAATAGTGCCATAGTTTTGCTCCTTTAATGATAGTCTAAGTAATCTACATCGGTGACGTTTTCGCCTTTAAACCGAAAGATAATGCGCCAATTTCCTGATATCTTCACAGCGTAAAACCCTTTTAAATCGCCTTCGAGGGCGTGAAAATCATACCCTACTTGGTTCATCTGCTCAGGTGCCGTTGCCGCATCCAAACGGGTTAAAATCAACCTTATTTTAGCCACGTGGTTTTGTTGCAACTTGGAACGGTCGCCTTTGGTGGCGTAAAGTTCTAACCCTTTGTGCCGGTAGCTGATAATCATAACACAAATGTAACATGTTACGTGTCACGTATCAAGGCTATTTAAAAATAATGGAAGATGCATAAAGCAAGAAATAGAATTTTGTTGATAAATTTTGTTATTTAAAATAAAATATTAAATTTTATTTGTTTTATTTTAAATAACCTCTGCATTTGGCCCACACTTAAACACTTACGAACATGAAAAAGCAACAATTTCTCTTTTGGGTTATTCTATTGTGGGTATCATTTGGCCTTGTTTTAACAGGTTTTCGTGCTTACGACTATGTCACACGCCTCTACTATCCCAACGTTTCATTGATGTATTTGCTAAAATTTCTGTCTTTTGGCTGTTTAGCCTTCATTGGTGGAATACTATTTATTTTGCTGAAAAACTACCAAAAAAGTGGTCTTTTTGACCAGAAAAGTGTTTACTATGTTCGGCTTATTGGCTTTGTATGTATTGCCGTAGCAGTTTTCAATTCTTTAGCCGAGAGTTTTAAGAACTTTACGGATGGCAATACGTTTCCTCAAGCAAGCCCTCTGATGAGCCAGTTTTTCACCGATTTTGTTTTTGAGTCTCCACTTTCGCTATTTCTGGCTTTGCTGACTTTCATTCTTTCAAGCTTTATCCAAAAAGCCATTGCTGTCAAATCTGAAAACGAATCATTTATCTAAATTATGCCCATTATCGTAAACTTAGATGTAATGATGGCCAAGCGAAAAATGTCGCTCAACGAACTGGCCCAAAAGGTGGGAGTCACCAACGTCAACTTGTCTATTTTGAAAACTGGAAAGGCCAAAGGGGTTCGATTTGACACCTTAGAAGCGATTTGTGCCGCCTTAGATTGTCAGCCGGGAGATATTTTGGCGTATATTTGTGCCCCAAAATCATCATTCATCGAAACATGAAAATCAATCTCCTGCTTATTTTCTTTGTGGCAATCTCAACCACACTACCGGCACAAAACAACGAAGAGAAACACCTCAAAAACGTAAAACAGCTTACTTTTGGCGGTGACAATGCCGAAGCGTATTTTAGTTTCAATGACAAATACGTCAGCTTTCAATCCAACAATCCTAAATGGGGATTGCAGTGCGACCAGATTTTTTATTTGGATGTCAACAAGGGATTGAGCAATCCGGATGAGCGTCCCTCTTTTATTAGTACGGGCAAAGGCCGCACGACCTGTTCGTTTTTTATGCCGGGCGACAAGCAAATTCTTTTTGGAAGTACGCACTTGGCCAACGATTCGTGTCCGCCGCCGATAAAACCTTATTTGAACAAATACCTCTGGGCGGTATATGACACCTACGATATTTTTGTGTCGGACTTAAAAGGGAAATTAGTCAAGCAATTGACCACCGAAAAAGGCTACGACGCCGAAGCGACCATCTCTCCCAAAGGCGACAAAATCGTGTTTACGTCCACTCGCGATGGTGACCTTGATTTGTACGTGATGGACATTGACGGGAAAAATGTAAAACGTATCACCAACCAATTGGGCTACGACGGCGGTGCCTTCTTCTCTCCCGATGGCAAGAAACTGGTCTTCCGCGCCTCACGTCCTAAAATTGAGGAAGAGGTGATTGAGTACAAAAAACTGCTTTCTATGGGATTGGTTGCTCCTACCGACATGGAAATCTATACGTGCAACGTAGATGGCTCGGATTTAAAGCAAGTGACCAAATTGGGCAAAGCCAACTGGGCACCTTATTTTACCCCCAAAGGCGATAAAATCATTTTCTCTTCCAATCATCATTCGCAGCGCGGCTATGATTTTCAATTGTATATGGTTAATCTGGACGGAACGGGCATAGAGCGCGTCACCAACAACAGTATTTTTAACGCCTTTCCGATGTTTTCGCACGACGGCAAAAAGCTGATTTTCAGCTCTAACCGTAATAATGCTCCTGGTTCGCGTGACACAAACCTGTATATCGCTGACTGGGTAGATTAAGATTTAAAATGAGATAGCGGCATAGAAGGCATGGGCTGGGAGAGGAGTACTTCTCCCAGTTCTTTGCTGGGAGTGGCGCTTTTTTTGTCGTACGCTTCCAATTTATAGCCTAACAAACGGCATTGTGTTTCGCCCGAATAAACGGGCAATGTAGGGCAGCCTCCCACAAAACTGCTGCCTATTTCGACGTTACTATTGAGCGAAATCAACCAAACGTCTTTTTTTACCTTCTGATAGATCCATTCAAAAACTTCGGGCGATAAAGTCGCATCGGTCGAACTGATACTTTGCAATTGATTGAAACGATAGCCTTGTAGGTTCAAATTTTCTCCCTTACAAGCCGTAAAATAGGCCGTATTCCCCCCAAAATGATTGATTTTTGCTTTTTCGGTCAATTCCCAAAGAATGTTTAGGTTGGGGTAGTTTACGGCTCCTTCGTACAATAATGGGGTGGCTCCTGAAAGCATTGCTGCTATTGAAAAATTCCAGGGGAGTGTCCCCGTGTTAGAATGCCAAAAGAAACGATCCCCGGGTTTTACGTTTTGGTGCAGCGCAAAAATTTTGAGGTGTTCGAGCAGGCATCCGCCCACGCTGTGCGTAATGGCTTTTGATTTCCCATTCGCTTCTGAACTATACAAAATCCACAACGGATGCTCAAAAGGTACGGGCGTAAATTCAAGTGTATGAGCGGGAGTTGTTACCACTTCTGACCAAGTTTCTGTTCTGGTAATTTGCGCAGTTGGACTGAGGTAAGGAAGTAAAATGGTCTTTTTCAGCGTTGGTAATTTACCCATCAGGTCTTTCATGGCCGCCGATTTGTCAAACGATTTGCCATTTTGAAAATATCCATCCGCTACAAATAAAATTTTGGGTTCAATTGGGTGGAATCTATCCAAAATGTCGGTGGTATTCATTTTAGGCGAACAAATCGACCAAACCGCACCAATGGAATTAGTCGCCAAAAACGCCACCACAGCTTGCGGGCAATTGGGCAACACTGCCGCAACTCTATCGCCTGCATTTACTCCCGAAAGTCGCAGATAAGCGGCAACTGCCGTGACTTGTTTTTCCAGCTCACGCCAGGAAAACTCGCGCAAGGGTTCCCGCTCCGATTGGTATAATAAAGCAGGTCGGTTGGCATTTTTATGACGAAAAATGTGCTCGGCGTAGCTGATACTTGCCCCCCTAAACCATTGGATAGCAGTAAAGTCTTTTTTTGAATTAACCAACACATCCCAATACATGCTGTGGGATTTGACATCGTTGAATTGCCAAATGCTTTCCCAGAAATCTTCCAAATCGGTCACCGACCAATCCCACAGGTCGTGGTAGTCTCGGAAATAGAGTCCTTTTTTGACAAACAACCAATTTTGAAACTTTTTTAGGTTGGACTGTTCCACAAAAGCACGCGAAGGTGCCCAAAGGGGTTTGAGGGGTATACGATCTACTATCACGGCAAAAATAGTTAATAGGTTGGATGGAGTGTTGATTAAACGACCAAAATCATTTTTTTGAGATATATTTATTTAAAAAATCATCTTACTTTAAAATTTCGTACCTTTGTAGTCCTGATTATCAGGCGATTTGGTGATTTTTGTGTTTTGCCAAATTATCATTTAACTAATTCAATATTTACAGTAGTGATACTGCAAGCCCAATGAAAAAAGATAATAAAAACTCGGGCAACGAGCCTTTTTACAGTAAGTACAAAAAACCGGAAATAGAGAAAACTTCCGAGAAAGTGTCTAATGAATCCGACAAAAAAGTGCACAGAGCCTCGGACAAAAGAAAGCCCAGAGCACGTATAGAGAAAAGCGTTGATAAGCCTTTTGACTTCGAAAAACGTCGCTCTTTTGAGAAACGCGGCGATCGTCCGGGTGATAAGCCCGCCTTCAAAAAATCGTACTATAAACCCTTCGAAAAGAAATCAGAATTTAAGCCACGCGGCGAAAAGAGTTTTGATAAACCGTTTGAAAAACGCGGTGACCGCCCGGATCGTGGTGATAAACCCGCTTTCAAAAAGCCGTATGATAAGCCTTATGGCGAAAAACGCAGTTTTGATAAGCCGTTTGAAAAACGCGAAGAGCGTGGAGAACGTCCGGCTTTTACCAAGCCATTCGACCGTGAAAAACGCAGTTTGGACAAACCTTATGAAAGACGCGAAGAGCGCAGTGACCGTCCCGACCGTGGTGATGACAAACCTGCTTTCAAAAAGCCGTATGATAAGCCTTATGGTGAAAAACGCAGTTTTGATAAGCCGTTTGAAAAACGTGAAGAGCGTGGTGACCGTCCGGCTTTTAACAAGCCATTCGACCGTGAAAAACGGAATTTCGACAAACCTTTCGAAAGACGCGAAGAGCGCAGCGGGCCACCTACGTATAACAAGCCTTTTGACGGTGACAAACGCCCGCGCAATGCAGAGCAATCGGATGAAAAACGCAACCGTGCAGAAGATGGAGAACGCCGTCGCGTAGGTGATTTAAAAGAAGCTCCTCGCTACGATTTGCGCCAAGCGGAAGAACGCTATACAAAAAAAGCAAAAAACGAGCCCGTAAAACCGTACGATGAACGAATTCGTTTGAATAAGTACATCGCCAACGCGGGATTGTGTTCACGTCGTGAAGCAGACGAACTCATCGAAACAGGTCAAATTACGGTGAATAGCCAAGTAGTGAGTGAGTTAGGGTACAGAGTAAATCCGGGTGAAGTGGTAAAATACGGAAACCGCGTACTGAACCCCGAAAAAATGGTGTATATCCTTGTGAACAAACCCAAAGATTACATCACTACGACTGATGATCCGGAAGGACGTCATACCGTGATGGAACTGATTGCCGGGGCTTGTAAAGAACGAGTTTATCCGGTAGGACGATTAGACCGCAATACTACGGGGCTTTTGTTATTGACAAATGATGGTGAATTGGCCGAGAAACTAATGCACCCCTCCAATGAAGTTCACAAAATTTATCAAGTTGAAATAGATAAACCCATTAAGACCGAAGATTTTGAGAAAATCAAGGAAGGAATGGAGCTGGAAGACGGGTTTATCAAACCTGACGACTTAGCGCTCGTGACTCCCGACGCGATGGTGGTAGGTATCGAAATCCACAGCGGCCGCAACCGCATCGTACGTCGTATCTTTGAAAGTCTGGGTTATGAAGTTCTTAAACTCGACCGCACTGTTTACGCAGGATTGACTAAAAAAGAAGTTCCACGCGGCAAATGGCGTTTCCTGAACGAGAAAGAAGTCGTAAAATTGAAGTATTTAACGTAGTCTGATAGCCATAAATTGAAGTGAAAGAGGGCTGTGGAAACACAGCTCTTTTTCACTTATTTCTTTACAATCATGTCTTTTAGGTCATTCTCAATATTGCCTGCACTTTGATTCATTTTGGCTATAAACTCTTTCCTCTTTTCTATTCCTTCTTCATTAAATTCTGCCATTTTCTCTCTTAATTTATTATTACTCTTTTCTGCGCGTTTTGCCTTTCTGCTTAATTTTGAATTAACATCAGGAGTGTCTTTTATTTCTTGAATTTTAATCTCATTTTCTACTATTTTTTTGTTCATTTCTATTTTAAATTGAGACCATTCGTCCTGAATTTTGATTTTCGTTACGGGCTTTTTATTTCTCTTTATGAGTTTTATTTTTTTGGGTTTCAGGGCAATTTCATTATTCGAAGGAATGCTGTCAGAAGATGACATTCTTCCTTCTTTGACACGTTCAAAAACCACATTTTTATTTTGTTTATTTGATTCACAAGCCACCAAAATCAGTATTGATAGACTTGCTGTTGTAATTATGGGAAGTAAATTTAATTTATTGTTCACCTTGAGTTGATTATTTAAGTTTTATAACAGACCTATTTATTTTTAACAGATGGCTTATTGGCCCACTCTTCCATATTAAATATCTGCATATACGAATCCGGCTGAATGCTCAGGCTACCCGTAAAAGGATGGTCAAGTTCAATAATAATAAAGAAAAACATGCCTATGAAAATACCAAATAAGGCGTTTAATCCGATGTGGATGTGCGAATTTTCAATATCTAAGAGCATTGCACAAACAATTGTTATGATGGCTCCTAACATCATCGGCCACCAAATAGGACTGGGAATTTCCATTTCTACAGTAGCTGTTCGTAATCCGCGATAGGTTGCCAATTCATTCAAATGATGAAACATTTCCGTTACTAACTGAAGTTGAAATTGGTTTTTGGGATTGATGCGTTCCATTTTGTAAAATACTTGATTAAACGATTCCAAAGTTTTTTGGCTTGCCTGCATACGTGCCATGTTTGGAAATTCATCATCTATAACATCAAATACAAAGTCAAGATAAACTTTCATCAACTGTTTTGATTCTGTTGTATCAGGATAAAATTTTATATCTCGGTATAATCCAAATGCCGAGCTGCCTTCCTGGCTTACATTGCCCTGTAGGTCATTTAGTTGCCCCCAAACTACAAATACTACAAACCCAAGAAGTAAAGCATAGAAACTTGTAATAGCCGTGAATAGAAAACCCGTTACTTCGTTGTGAGACTTGAGGACTTTTACCTTTATGTATCTGCGAAAAAGAAAAGTGCCCAATCCTGCAAAAATTCCCCCAAAAGAAAGGATTAGAATAAAAAGTAAAAAAGGGTCAATTTGAAGCATATAATAGGTAATACCCATCTTATATAACACTATTTTAAAGTTGAAAAATAACTCGTTAAAGGTATGCAAAACTGTATACCTTTAACGAGTTAGTATTACACAACTTTAGGAAAAAGTTACATCATTCACACATTACATTGTTGACGTAAAATTGAAGTAGTTAACGTAGTCTAATAGCCATAAATTGAAGTGAAAGAGGGCTGTGGAAACACAGCTCTTTTTTTATGAGACAGCCGTTGCAGCCTCGTACCCCGACAGAAAAGCTCCTTCGACATTTCCAATTCCAAAACCATCGCCTGCCAGAAAAATAGGCCTATTTTCAAGTTGATAAAAAGCAGATTCATAACGCTTGCGGGCAAGACTATACCGCCAACGATGAACTTGTGAGGTAAGTATAATGTCAGTAGGAATGTATTGATTGACAGACGTTAACATTTCTTTTGAAACAACTTGTAAATCATCTTCCAAACGATTTCTGCTGTAGTCCGCTGAAGCATGGAGGGTAACTGTTGGGAAAGGGGTAATTCCTTTTTGAAAGTTATCGGCAATCCATGCTACGGGTTGATTCCCTAAAATAATTCCTCCGCTTGGAATACCAGTGGGTTGTTTTAAAACAGCCATCACAGCAATGCAGGGGTCGTATTTGATACTGTTGAGCACGGCTTGGTCATTTTCTGTTGGAGTTATGTTTGAATTCTGTAAAAGTTCAATCACTTGTGGAATCGGAATGGTAATAATCAGATTATTAAAGTCGTAACTGTTGCCTGATTCTGTTTTGAGGGTATTGCCGGTTATGGTTACTACCTTTTCATTTAACTTCACATTCAGACTTTCGGCCAATTTTTTAGGAATGGAATTCATTCCCTTAGTACCGATGTAACGAATGTTTTCCCGTTGCGCCAATTGCCATTCTTTAGCAACGTTGTTTGAAACCAACTCTTCGATAAGTGCCTTAAATTCAGGAGATTTAACGGAAAAATATTGAGCTCCGTGATCGGCCTTGGCTTGTTCAATAGTTCGGGTTGACATACGACCGCCTACGCCTCGGCCTTTGTCCAAAACAATTACGTCGTGTCCTTGTTGAGTTAATATTCGAGCTGCCGAAAGCCCTGTCATACCTGCGCCAATGATGATTATTCTCAAAATGAAGTTGGGTTATTTTATGAATAAGAAACGCTGTTTTGGGAGTAGATGTTTAGAAAAACTGATTATACTCATTATTTTGCGTAAAAAATGTAATAACTTGGTCTAAAAAATTAGAAACAAGCAATATGAAATCCCCTGGCGAATGTGAAAATATGTCGGATATTCGCACGGAGATTGACGAAATTGACCGGCAAGTTATTCAATTAATAGGTCAGCGGTTTGAGTACGTGAAGGCGGCTTCCAAATTTAAAACCTCCGAAACGAGCGTAAAAGCCCCCGAGCGATTTAAGGCAATGCTTTTGCAAAGAAGAGAATGGGCCGTCGAAGAAGGACTTAACCCCGATACCATCGAAAAAATGTATTTTGACCTTGTTACTCATTTTATTGAAGAAGAATTGAAGTTTTGGAAAAATCATTTGGTTTAATTTTATTGTTTAATCAACACATTGCGCCCTCAGCGATTCTATTGCGTCCATTGCGGTTAAAATTTACGCCCCAACCTTTAACCGTAATGGACGCAACGGTTTTTCGCAATGAACGCAAATAAACTATTGACTCTCTTGTCTAAAAAAATCCTTATCGCAGCCTTTGGGTTTTATCCCGAACAACACGGCGTGGCGCAAGCGGCCTACCGGCAGGCGTTGGCCTTGCATCAATTGGGTTATCAGGTTACGGTCGTAACGCGTACTAAAGCACCCATAACTGTGCCGTTTAAGGTAGTTGCTATTGATAATAAAGCGGAATACCAATTGCTTTTAAAACCATCAGAAGCCGAAGTGTTTTTCTTTCATGGGTGGCACAATTGGGTATCCGATTGGGCGATTCCGGTTTTACCGCTGAAAGGGAAAACGGTTTTGGTAAGTCATGGAACAAATTTCAACGTGCGTTTGAGTGGTTTAAAAGGAAGACTGTGGTGGTTGCAAAATCGGGTCGCAGCAGCAATCTTTCCCTGGAAAATGTCAAAATTTGATCATTTTGTTTTTCTAAGCAGCAAATTAGAAAAACAACGAATGTCGGACGTGATTTTGGCTAAAAAACGGGGAATGACCAACTATTCCATAATTCCTAATGGTGCACGACCTGCTTTTTTGCAGGAATCGTCCGTAGATTTTTGCATAGAAAACCAGATAACTGCTTCTAAAATTCTGCTTTGTGTTTCTAATTTTCAACCTGCAAAAGGCCAGGGTGAATTACTGAGTTGGTTCATAGAATTGGGCTTGACAGATACTGCTTTGGTGTTGATAGGGAGCGAGTTCAATGCATTTTCTGAGCAGTTGGAAAAAAGCGCCGATAAGCAGTTGGGCAAAACTGTTTTCTTGTTTGAGAAATTGAATGAAGAAGAATTGCACGCCGCTTATCGAGCGGCAGATGTCTTTGTTTCGGCTACTCATACCGAAGTGCAACCGCTAATGTTGTTGGATGCTATGGCGGTAGGATTGCCTTTTCTGTGTCGAGATGTGGGGGCTGTGTCGGAATTGGAAGGAGGAATTTGCTTCAGTACACAGGAAGGATTTAAAGAAAAATTGGAGTTACTTTTGAAAGGCTCTTTACTTTGTGAAATATTGGGAAAGGCTGGTAAAAAAGCAGTCTTGGAAAGATATAGTTGGGAGAAAAGTGCAAAACAATACCATTTTTTGGTACAAAAAATTCTATCTTCCTACTCATGAAGTTCGAAGGTTTGATTTAATATGATTATTGTAAAATTGAGCGGAGGGCTTGGGAATCAACTTTTTCAATATGCGTTGGGGCGACATTTGGCCGTTTTGAACCAAACAGTTTTGAAATTAGATACTTCTTTGTTGGATACCCCCCACGATTGGACGTACCGAACGTACGAATTGGACTCTTTCAATATACAGGCAACGAAAGCTATCAAGCAGGAAATCAATCAGTTGACAGGCGAGTTGGGTTTTCTTCCTCGAAGTGTCGGACAGCTTTTTAGAAATAGGTCATCAAACTACTTCAAAGAGCCTCATTTTCATTTTTATTCCCCCGTTTTATCCCTTCAGAATGATGTTTATCTGGATGGGTATTGGCAGTCGGAGAAGTATTTTGAAGCTATTGCAGACCTTATTCGGGAGGATCTAACGCCGATTGCTTTGCTTTCAAAGCACGTTGAAACCCTTAAACATTCCATCCATCAATGTACTTCGGTGAGTATGCATATTCGGCGGGGAGATTATATAACAACCTCAAGAGCAAATCGTTATTTGAAGCCATGCGAAGTCGGCTATTACCACAAAGCAGTTGACTGTTTGGTAAAACGAATTGTAAATCCTGCCTTTTTTATCTTTTCTGACGACATTGAATGGGCAAAGGCCAATGTGCAATTGGATTTCCCAACGCAGTATGTTGCGGGAAATTCGGCGCCCGAAGATTTGTTACTCATGGCCTCGTGCCAACATCAAATTATTGTCAGCAGTACGTTTAGTTGGTGGGGTGCTTGGCTGAATCGGCATCCCGATAAAATAATAATCGCTCCGCAGAAATGGTTTTCTACGGAGCGATTTGATACCAAGGACTTATTGCCTGAAACGTGGATTCGACTTTGATTTCCTACACTTTGTGTTTGGACATGTACTTGAGATAACTCACAATTTCGTCTAATTCTTTGTCGGTCAAGTGCGTGATTGCGGGCATTTTGCACTCATTTCGGAAAGAAGTCGGTGCTTTTACAAAGTGCTTAATTTGGTCCACTTGCCAGTATTCGGTTACACTTTTCGGATAATTAAGTTCCGGCCCCATTTTACCACCTACTTTGTTGAGCGAATGACACGTCAAACAGTTGACCTTAAACAATTCAAACCCTTTTACCTGCGTATCATCGTCTTTGGGAAATAAAACCGCCAACTCTTCTGACGTCGCTGACAAACTGATTTTGACCAAGTTATATGGCCATTTGAAAGTTACATCTTTGGCTGGTACGTCAGTATAAACGATGTAAAATGGCGCTATCTTCATTTCATGGTCGCCTTTTTTGGGATTGATCCAATCCTGCCCTTTGGGCGCGTCCACGTCTGAAAGTGCTAAATAAGCCTTTTTGCTCAGCACTTTTTCTAATACCATCGAAGGGTTATAACCATCTTCACATTCAAAGACAATTTGAGTCTGTTTGATATCCAAACTCTTGTACGCAGGAAGAAATTGGTCCAAAACAGTTAACAAAGGAATCGCTTTGTACGATTTTGCTTTGAAAAACACCGGATCATCTTTTACCTCCACCGTTTGGGCTTCGGGTAAGGATGCTTTAATATCGGGCAAATAAACACTTAGCGAATCTTTTTTCGGAACTGTACTTGCAACGCTGTCCACCGCTGTTGAGTCAGCAACGGTCTCGTTGTTAGATTTTTGGGAGGTATTGCATCCCAGCACTGCTAAAAATAAAAGGCCACAAAGCGGTTTAAGCATAATAGAAATGGGTTTTATCGCAGACTTCAATAAACACTTGTATACTTTATTTAATCGTTGAGAAATCAGTGGCTTTCATGTAGACTGATTCCACTTTGGTCGTTAATTTTCCATTTTTTTCCGACTCATCACGTGCTTTTACCCAAACAGGATCGGCACGGAAGGCATCGAATGCTTTTTTGCCGTCTTCTTCACTTGGGTGCGCCAAAATGTAAATCAGCGTATCATCTTTGCCATTTACCGTCCAGTAAGCCACGTTAGTCATGCCGTGTTTTTTGAATAATTTAAGAGTGTGATCTCTAAAACGCGACAGTAAATCGGGTAATTTGCCCGCATTGGCAGTATACGTCCGTAACTCAAAAACGCGTTCTTTTTTACTTTTGGAATCTTTGATTTTGGGTGAAAAGTCGGTTGCGTTCATAAAAATACTTTCGACTTTCGCCACAATTTTACCGCTTACTTCCGATTCAGATTGCACTTTTTTCCACTCGGGGTCAGAACCAAACGCTTTCCAAGAAGCATCGCGAGCGGCACGGTCGGGGTACGAAAGCACGTAAATCAGTTTGTTCTCTTCGTGCAAAGGCACCCAATAGCCCACGTTTGTCATGCCGTGTTTTTCAAATATTTTGGTAGTATGGTCACGAAAACGGGTCAATAATGCCTCCAATCGGCCCGGATGAGTGTAATAAATGCGGGTTTCATAGCAGCGGGTATCTTGGGCAGAAGCCGTCAGAGCGGCGGTAAAAAGAAGCATACCGGAAAGAAGTAGTTTAAACATATCAGTTTATTGGTTTATTTGTACTTATAAAGACACATCCTCCTCAGTTCTATGTTTAAAAAAATAAGTTTTCTGTCAGTTTTCTTTATCGCGGCCCTTTCCGGTTGTGCTCCCAAAACGTATTTGCGCAATGTTAAGCGCGAAATCTTTCAGTATTCATCGGCCTCAACACCGCTCATTAGTGCGCACCGGGGCGGCGGAGATTATGCCGGTTACCCCGAAAATTGCATCGAATCGTTTGACTGGTTGGCCAAACAAATGCCGGTTATCATTGAATGTGACATTTCCATGACGCAGGACAGCATGCTGATAATGATGCACGACGACGCCCTCGAACGCACCACTACGGGCAGTGGCAAAATTCGGGAAGTAACTTGGGACTACTGTCAATCGCTGCGACTGGAAGATAATAAAGGCACACTGACGGTGTACAAAATTCCAACTCTGGCACAAGTATTGAAGTGGGGTAAAGACAAAGTTACGTTTACGCTTGACGTCAAGCGCAGCGTTCCTTTTGAGAAAGTAGTTGAATTAGTGAAACAAAATCATGCGCATAACTACGCAGCCATCATCACCTACAACGCCCAAGATGCGGCCAAGGTGCATCGTCTTGATTCCGAAGTGATGATTTCGGTGACGATTCGGAACACTGAAGAATACCAACGTCACCATGATTTGGGTATTCCTGACAATCGCATGATTGCGTTTGTGGGTACGCGCGAGCCCAATGCTGAGTTGTGTCGTTTTTTGCACGAAAAAGGGATTCGCTGTATTTTAGGAACGCTGGGCAATTTGGACAAAATGGCAGCTGCTCGCGGCGACCAAGTATATAAAGAGTTTGTAAAACAGGGCGCAGATATTATGTCGTCAGACCGCCCTCTGGAAGCTTGGAAAGTGATTCATTAACTTTAAAAAATTGTTGAAATGCACTTAGTATCCATTGTCATTTGCAGTCTTTTCCTGTTCTTTCAAGACCCTTTGGAGAATAAATTGGGAAGCATGGTAGGGAAGAGCCGGGTGGTTATTCTATACTGTCCCAAGGTTTCGGATGCCGAATTTAAACTTCAAAAAAAGTGGCTCAGTGAAGTGGGGAAGGGCATTTTAGAGCGTGATTTAAGCATTATTGACTGTATAGAGTCCGATTTGACGACGGATGATGCGCTTCATCTGAAAGAACGTTTTAAGTATACTCCCAACCATTTTTGTTTTTGGCTGATTGGAAAAGACGGAGAAATCAAACTCATCAGCAACAAACCCGTGAAACCTGAGCAACTCTTTGGCCTCATTGATTCGATGCCGATGCGACGGGAGGAAATGAAGAAGAATTAGTCTCGGACGCACCGAAACCCCACCGTCGCATTACAAGTTGTTTGTTACGATTTCTAAAAACAAGCAGAGTGCAAAAATTCATACTGTATTCCAGATTTTACTATTTTTTTTATAAAGCAAATAACCAAAAAATAAAATCAAAAAGTAGTAGATAAAAAGCCCAGAAGGCAAAGGCTTACTATAAAAGTCAAGAGTAAGTAAGTTGTTACAATCTATAAATGTTTTCAAAACAAAGTTATTAGTTTCACTTTTACAATCTACGTCTATTACACTCGATATAAACAATATATTCCATCCGTAGTGAACGGCAGCACTATACCAAAAACTACCTGTGAATCTTGCAAATAACCCATAAATAATTCCTTTTAGGAAAGTACGTAAAACATAGAGAAAACTTAACCAAACTGTATCAGCACTAAACCAATGAGATAATCCAAAGAAGAATGCAGGAATAATAATTGATTGAGCTGTATTATTAGTATACTTTAAAAGAGCCTGTTGGTAATACCCTCTATATAAAAATTCTTCTGTAAACGAGCCCATGGTTGCTGCAAATATTCCTTGAAATATAATGTAAAAAATAGCCTCATAAGATATGTTTTTATTGAAACTTATTGATTTATTTGGACTAAATAACCAAAGAAAAACAAAATAACCAAAGGCCAACAGTAACCCTAATAATGTAAAAATAATAATTTTTTTTACATTAAATGAAGATAGTATGTCTTTAGGAAAATCAAATTTCCAAGAAGTAGAGAGCCAAAACCTACATAATAGTAGAATAAGAATAATGGTTATTGAAAACCTAAATAACAAATAGAAAAATTCATGAATTTCAAAAAGTTTATTGATTTTATTAACTATAAAATAGGAGAAACCTGTAGCCAATGCTTGACAGATGTAAACTTGAATTCCCCAAATGATTATTTTAAGCCATTTTTGCATCGTAAGTAGAAATACAAATCAATTCTAACTGCAAATAGTTGATCTTTATAATTCCCCCAATTAATCACGACAAATAAAATTCAAATTAATTAAAACTAACATTTTTAATTGTCGTAACAATTCTGTTGAGGTTTTTTCTTTTGATAACCCATAAAAAAAGAAGTAAAATCAATAAATTATACACTAAAAACGCTGAAGGAATGGGCTGACTACTTATAGAAAATGTCATCCAATTTTCGCAATCGACATACGTTTTTACAAGGTAATTCTCGTCATTCTGTTTACAATCTGTATCGATTATTTCAGAAATAAGTAGCATATTTCTACCAAAGTGAAATGCCGCACTATTCCAGAAGCTATTTGTGTATTGAGCTACAATTCCAAACGAAATACCCGCAATACATGTACCTAAAGCATATATGGCATTAAACCAAATACTTCCTCCACGCAACAAATGGGATAAACCAAAGAAAGCAGATGCCATAAAAATAGCGTAAATCGAATTTTTTGTCTGCTCTAAAATCGCTTTTTGATATATGCCCCTGTATAATAACTCTTCTGCTATTGCCCCATTTATCCCACTGAATATTCCCTGAAAGAAAATATAGCCAATTGAAAGCCAAGTTATTTCCTTATTAATACCAATGTTTTTATTGGGGCTGAAAACCCAGAGAAATACAATAAAGAAAAAAGAAACCAGAAAACCAAGTAACGAATATACAGCAAATTTTTTAAGGTTAATGGCAAACAAAAGGTCGCTAAAGAAATCAAACTTATAAAAGTTTATTAATCGAATTTTATACAGAATGAAGATAAATAATATAGTTAATATAAACCTTAAAGTTAAACTGACAAATTCATGAATTTCAAAATATTTATTGAGGTAATGCACTACAAAGTAGGAAAAAGCAGTAGCCAACACATGACAGGCAATAATTCTTGCACCCCAAAGTGATAGTTTAATAAAATTTTCCATATTTTTAAATGTCTTTAAAAGGCTTAGATTATTATATTTTTTAATCTAAACCTTTTGAGTTAAAAAGAGTTGTTGTTATTTATAGGAGAATTTGAAATCAGATTTACAGCCACAACCTCCTATACAAAACCAAGCAGTACCTCCCAAAATTGATTTATCACATTTCTTTCCACAACAAGTTTCTCCATGTCCTATGAAACAGAAACTATCACAAGATATACCTCCTGAGATTTCTATGCCATTTACCTTGGCATTAGAGAATCCTTTTTGGTACATTAAAATTTCACCTTTAATATCCATAGGTTTTGCTGAAGAAATATTGACAGGTTTATCGCTTGTATATATTAAATCTCCGGCTACTTCATCCGGGCCTTCACCATTATCAAAAAAGCTAATTCCTTCATAGGAAGCAGCCCTTGGAGGCGCTATTCGCTCTGATGTCAGGTTTTTCATTTTAATACTCATTGTAAAACCGCCATCTTTATTATTACTTTTGGCCCAAATTGCTTCAACAGTCATCTTTTTCAAATCATTAAGATTTTCCTGTTCAGTCAATGTTACATTTTCTTTGCATGAGACGATAGCATAGATAAACAGAAGGAGAGTAAATGAAGTTAGTAACTTTTTCATTTGATTAAAATTTTGCAGGTTAAACATTCGTTCCTCCCAACATTTTTCCACTCGGCCGCTGTGTGAATCATTGGTTGTTTCAAACTTAAAATCCTTTGATTTCTCAATAAAGTAAATGGAGTAGTATTTTATTACTTATACGACTATTTTAAATGTCGTATAATGATGATTGTCAGCATCTTTTGGATTTTTTCCAAATAAAATCACTTTATTATGCCTTTTAATTATGATTGATTTGTACTTTAGCCAAGTAATAAAATATTTTCTTTATGCAATTGGTAGGTGTAAAAATTCGAAAAATCCGTGAACTTCAGGATTTAACCCAAGATAATATGGCAACTCAACTGGTTATCAAACAAGCTGCGTACAGCAAAATAGAGCGTGGGGAAACGGACATCAGTTATTCTACCCTCAAAAAAATAGCTGAGCTACTTGGCATTGATGTAGTGTCTTTACTCACTTTCGATAGCGGTCTGGTCATTCATAAGATAGCGGAAAATCAACAAGGAAGTGAAACCAACGGCTTTGTTTTCAACAATGGCCTTACCAATAAAGAACGCGAACTCTACGAACGTAAAATCACATTATTGCAAGACGAAGTCAATTTTTTAAGGACAGCACTCGACAAGGTTCTTGGTAAAACTCAATAAAATTTACCTGCACCTTCAACAATATGCAGGTGTTTTTTTAATCCCGCACGCACCGAAACCCCACCGTTGCATTACGTTCAAAACCTTCTGATACCCGCAGTAAAATCTGTTGATGCGTCAGCGGTTGAGAGCCGCCCTGCACATACCACCAACTCGACATCGGTTTGAAATAGCTGCCACCTTTGAGCATGATGTAGCGGTATTGGCCTACGTCGTACTCATCGTCGGTCAGTTGCCAAACGACGCCTTGAAGCTCGTTTAACCGCACTGGCGGACCGGTCGGCAGGGTTAACGTCGGCAAGGTTTGGAACCTTGCCGACGTTTTTAATACCGAATCTTTTTCCGCGGCGTATTGCCATTCTTGCTCGGTGGGCAAGCGTTTCCCCGCCCATTTGGCATACGCCCGCGCATCTTCGAGCGAGACATACACGACGGGTTTATTTTCTTCTCCTTCGGGAATTTGGCCGTTTTTCCAGTGTTTCAAAAAGTTGGCAGCGTCTTTGGGTTTGTAATGGGTGACGCTCAGAAACTTCTTGAAATCAGCGTTGGAAACCAAGTTTCTATCCATCAGGAATGCACCTATCGAGTGTGTGGATGTGTCAGGAGTAGGGTAAGGCAAAAATACATCACCGTGAGTGGTGTTGTGGAGATAGCGGCCTGCGGGGATTAGAACTTCGTTGGTTTGTGGATGATCTAATACGCTATAATGCTCTTTGAGTTCTTCTTGTAAGCTTTTGTTTAAATTTAAATGATTGAACCTATGTGGCTGATATAACTTTCGTGGCTTGTCCACGGCTATTTCAGTAATCATTTCATCTAACATCACTTTATGGGTGTCAAAAAATTGGATGATTATTTTGTGAGGAAAACGGCTAAAAAATGTATGTAATGAATCTGGAAAAATTGCCCAATAGGTCGTATTTGTAAATCCATGAGATGAATTGCTTCCAAGTGCCTTTTTTTCAATAAACTTAGTTTCATAACTTGGATTGTCAATAAAGCAGCGAAAACTCCCTTTTCGGTTAACCCAAATCGGAAGAAGATCTTCTATGTACTCAATCAAATTAGGCATTTCTGCTATACATCCTATTGCCCCTTCATTATTTGTCCCTAAATATTTTTTATGAAAAGGCTCTGTTTCAGCTTCGATATACCATTTCCCGCCCTGAAATACGGGTGTTAGCTCGCGGTGATTCCATAAATCGACAAAATGATAGCCTTTTCGGGGTTGTACTTCAAACAAGGGGCTACTGAATCCTTCGGGAACCAAGCTGAAAATCGTGTAAAGTGTTTTGGTGGAATCTTGCCATTTGTTCACAAAAATTCCATCGCGGGTGGTTGGAATGAGCGGCGTGACATTTTTGCTTAAAAATACCGAACTGTTTTCTCGCAAAATCCGCGTGGTTTGCCCTAAAAAACGGTAATCTTCTTCTACCCAATCGGGTGTGCCGGCCTGAAAAACGTTCAATTCGGTGCCGTAGCCGTTGAAAAAACTCGTGGCAAATTCGCGGCGAATGCGTTCTTTGAATTGTTCTGCTACGCGAAAAATGGCAAATTCTGGTTTGATGAACTTATTTAGGTTCAGCATCGGCGGGTAATACAGCGCATTATGGACGCGCCCGGCCACAATGCCTGGCATGTCTTTCGGAATCGCCATGCCTTCGCTGTACATCACTACGCCCTTGCGTACTTGGTCGGCGGCTTCCTGAAGTTCGCGACTGCTGCTGCCGCGCGTATCCAACACCACTCCGTCGGCATTGGTAGCGGCAATCAGGTCGGAGAGACCTTTGAAGTGTGCTTTGGGGTTGTTGGCGTCGCGGGTAGATTCGTCCCATGGGTTGTAGCACAAAAACAATTTTGTGCCCTGCGTCCGCATCTCACTTCCCATTTGTTTGAGGCGGGGTAATCCGCCGGGGAGGTCTTTAAACAAATCAAATTGATTGCGTTGGTCGAGGCCAAGCGTGGGCCAAGTAGGCCAAATTCCCACGACATCGTCGCCGCCGTATAGCTTTTCAAATCCTGTTAAACTTAACTTTTTGCTTTTGGAAGAATTGGCAGCCAAGAAACGTTTATCCCACGCCATCATCAAATGAATGACGTAACTTTGACGAATCCATTGCAAATCAGGACGTTCAAAAAGTGCGTTGTCGAAATTGGAGAGGTCGTATAGTTTTCTGTTTTGGAAAATTTGCCGTAAACCTTCCTGCCAATCGCCTGTATACGTTTCCAACCAAAGATGATACGTGACGCTGCTGTTGGGCGGCAAAACGGTTTCAAAGCGTCTTCGGGTCGCTTTCTCCCACTTTACTCGTCGCATCAATGCACATACATTGCCTTTGGCCGCAGCTACTGCTGAAAACCCCAATTCCCAGGCATTATCGGGAAGAATTACGTTGACGGGAGCAAAGCCGGGCCGAAACAAATGCGCTCGCGACAGCGAATGATTTCCTAACCCGGTGATGTAAACGTGATTGTTGGATTCGCCCAGCGGTACTACATTGCTGAGTCGAAGCGTATCGACAGACGTGTTGGTAAACGTAATTGTAGCCTGATAATAACCCTTTACGGAGTCAAGTTTGGCGTAAGAAACGGTTAGTTTATTTTCTAAAACAAAATTTAATTTCCCGTTTTCCCGCTGAAAAGTTACCCGTTCTGTTGTAGCGTATTTGCCATTGAGAACGTAAGAAAATAGCGGGAGCGCCGATTGGTAAGGCTGTAAGGAAGTTGCTCCGTTGGTAAAATCGTCAATTCGTAGAAAACGTTCTTCTGTAAACGACGGAGTTAATTGTGCCACTGCCCAAAAGGGCATAAAAAGTGGGACGAGCAGTGATTTCAGGAAATTCATTCGGGCATTATTTATTCAACGCAGGGGCATATCGTACAAAGACATGGAAATCAAAGGGCTACTTCAATTTTTTGACAAACTTAAAGTGCGTTCGTTCCAGCCCCTGACGTTCGTAAAAGCGATGCGTATCCAGTCTTTTTTTGTTGGCAGTTACTTCCAAAATCTTAAAATTCTCGCGTTCGGATACAGCTTTCAGTTGCTCAATAAGCAAACTGCCGACACCTTTGCTTCGATAATCTGCAATGACAAACATCTCCTGAATTTCGCCGACTTTCCCGCAATGATGCAGGAGCCACTGCGCGTGTACACTCGCGTAACCCACACACAGTGAGCCATCAAAAGCCAAAAAGTAATGGCAATCGGGGTTTTGAAGATTACGAGTAAAGATGTGTTGAAACAATTCAAAATCGAACGTTTCTTCCTCTAATTCACAGAGAAAATTGTAAATAGTGGCTACGTCTGAGGCGGTGGCGGATCGGGTTGTTAAATCCATAGACGAGTTAGAATCAGAATTCCTGCATCACATCTGACTCATATACGAGCGTACCTTTTACATTGCTGGAGGTAATAGCAACCATTGCTTTGGCTACTTTTTTTGCCTCAATGGCACGGTATTTAGCCGGAATGAGCGGTTTTAAAAACTTAGAAATTCGTTTGCCCAGCTTTTCTCCAAAACGCGATTCCGAACGATGCCCCACAAGCAGTGAAGGACGAAAAATCAGCAGAGTTTCATAACCCAGTTTCTTGAGATTTTCTTCAATCTCTCCTTTGACTCGGTTGTAATAAAACAGAGATTTGCTGTCGGCTCCCATGGCAGTGATGATGGCGAAACGGGTGGCACCATTGGCTAGTCCTATTTTGGCGATTTCGTACGGATAGGTATAGTCTACTTTATAGAATGCTTCTTTAGAGCCTGCTTTTTTCATGGTGGTACCCAAGCAGCAAAAGATGTCGTCGGCTTTGACCAATGAGGTATCAGGGTGGTCGTAATCAAAAATGAGAGAAACTAATTTGGGGTGGATAAGGTCAAACGGTTTGCGTACCAGCACTTTTACGTGACTGTATTTTTCCGAAGCTAAAAGCTGAGATACCAATTTTCCTCCCACTAATCCACTCGCGCCTACTATCAGTGCCGTTCGTTTTTCGGATGTCATGTCTTATGGAAACGGTTATTTATTTAATAAATGAGCTGATGGGCTGCATGGTTGAACACGCTCTAGTAAATTAAGCAAAAAAATAACATCCCGAAAAATAATTGGTAAAGCATTTTATTTAACGGTAAAGGAATTAAAAATCAAATTCAATGACCTCAGGGTCGTTTAGGAGTATTTTTGTCAATTTTTCGTGCTTTCGTTCCGAGCCTTGTACTATCCACGTTCCTGTAATCGTATCTCCAACGCGGCTTTGGATACCGCGTTTGGCGTCCAAGTCCAATTCTCTAAAAAGCATCTCATAGTTTTTAAGCGTCTTCTGTTGAAATTTACATACAATACGATAATTCCGAAGTTGATTGCGTCGTTTGATGATATTCTGAACGGGGACAAGCGCATACAGTACAAAAAGCACAATGCCCGAAGAGACCGTGGCAATTTCGTAATAACCGATTCCGACACACATTCCCAAAGCCGCTGTGGCCCAAGCCGTGGCGGCGGTGGTGATACCTACCACGCGGTTGTTTTCGCGGAAGATGATACCGCCGCCAATGAATCCAATGCCCGTTACGATGTTGGCCGCAATTCGTCCCGCGTCGCCACCCAATTTTGCCGAAATTACCGTAAACAGCGTCGAACCGATGGAAATCAAAATCATCGTCCGTAAACCCGCTGATTTGCTGTGATATTCACGTTCCACCCCAATCAACGCACCTAATCCCGCCGCAATGAGTAATTTCAGTATATCTTCGGTGAGAAATGAGTTCACTTTTTTAAGTTCAGGGTTTACGGTTTTGGGTTTACTGTTTAAAGTTTATTGTTTTAAGGTTGAGGTGGAGCCGCTTGTACGGTTTACGTTTTAAAAGCTGAGAAGGAACTGAAAACTTATAAACCCTTAATTCCAAACAGTAAACCGTAAACTTGCAAACTCAAAACTAATTCATCAACTCCTCAATTTCTTCCGCTTCAATCGGAATGTGGGCCATGAGGTCAATATTGCCTGTTTCGGTGATGAGAATGTTGTTTTCAAGTCGGATACCCAGGCTTTCTTTTCGGATATAAATGCCCGGTTCGCAGGTAAAAACCATGCCGGGCGCAAATTTGCGGTACCGACTGCCCACGTCATGAACATCCAATCCCAACAAATGTGAGGTGCCGTGCATGAAATATTTTTTGTAAGCGGGCCAATCCGGGTCTTGTTTTTCAATGTCCTGTTTGGTCAATAAACCCAATCCCAACAATTCACTTTCCATGACCTTGGCTACTTCTGCCTGGTAGTCATCCAATACATTTCCGGGCACCAACATAGCCCGGGCGGCTTTCATAACGCGCAAAACTGCGTCATACACTTCACGCTGTCGTGGCGTAAATCGTCCGCTGACGGGGATAGAGCGTGTCAGGTCAGCGTTGTAGTTGGCATATTCGGCAGCCACGTCCAGCAATAAAATGTCTCCTTCTTTACAAGGTTGATTGTTTTCGATGTAATGCAGCACGCACGAATTCTTTCCCGAAGCAATGATGGGCGTATACGCAAAACCTTTGGACTGTTGACGAAGAAATTCGTGGGCAAATTCGGCTTCAATTTCATACTCCTGCACGCCGGGTTTCGTAAATTGTAATACCCTTAAAAAACCATCTTTGGTAATATTAATGGCCTTTTTCAGCAATTCAACTTCCTGCGGTTGTTTGGTGGCCCGCAGGTAATAGGTCAACGGTGCCAATCGCTCCAATCGGTGCAACGGGTAGCGCTCTTTGAAGTCCCGAATGTATCGCGCATCGCGCGACTGTACCTGAACATCGCTGCGGGGATGTTCGTTGGTGTTGAGGTAAACGTAATCGGCCTCAAAAACCATCTGACTGAAAATGGTCTCAAACTGGTTTGTCCAATGAATGCGCGAAATGCCTGACCGCTCGGTCGCCTGTACTTTGGTCAGTTTATCGCCTTCCCACACGGCAATGGTTTCGTTGGTTTCCCGCACAAACAGTACTTCACGGAACTTAGGGTCGGGATGTTCGGGAAAAAGTACTAAGATGGTTTCTTCCTGATCAATTCCTGACAAATAGAACAAATCCGAGTTTTGTTTAAAACCCATGGTGCCATCGGCGTTGGTGGGCATGATGTCGTTGGCATTCAGAATTACCAGACTTTTGGGTTTCAAAAGAGGATAAAGCCGCTGACGGTTTTGGATAAAAAGGGAGGAGTCTATTGGTTGGTACCGCATTCGTTCATTGTTGTTTTTAAATTCTAACGTCGGATAAAAACGTCGGCGAGGTTTCAAACCTCGCCGACGTTCTCTCTTATTATCTCAACCCTTCAATCTCCGCAATGGTTTTGGGGATGGGGTCGCCGAGGAGTTGTGCGCCATTGGTAGTAATGAGGTAGTTGTCCTCAATTCTCACTCCGCCAAATCCGAAATAGGGTTTTAGTTTAGTATAATCAATAAACTGCTCGAACTTGCCCTGAGTTTCCCACAATTGAATCAGTTCGGGAATGAAATAAAGCCCGGGTTCAACGGTCAAAACAAAACCCGCTTCCAGTTCTTTGGCCAATCGAAGCGATTTTAAGCCTAATATTGAGCTCCGCGTGATTCCTTCGCGGTAGCCGATGTATTCTTCACCGAGATTTTCCATGTCATGCACATCCATACCCATCATGTGCCCTACACCGTGGGGCATAAACAACCCGGGTACACCGAGTTCTACCATTTCGTCCACATCACCGTTCAGCAGACCCATATTTTTTAATCCCTCGGCAATAGTACGCCACGCAATTAGGTGACAATCAAGGTATTTTACATCAGGGCGAAGCGCGTTAATGACGTTGATATTAGCATCCAAAACAATCTGGTAAATTTCTTTTTGTTGTTGGGTAAAGGTTTTATCAACGGGCCACGTACGGGTAATGTCGCCGGCATAGTGCGTCGCAGTTTCTGCCCCGAAATCTCCCATTACCAGTCGTCCGCTCGTCAACACATTGCCGTGGTAGTGATTGTGCAGGGTCTGACCGTCAACGGATAAAATGATGGGGTAGGCCAAATCGCCGCCGCCACTGCGGGCTGTGCCATGTACCATTCCTGCGACTTCATATTCATATTTGCCGGCGTGAGTGGCACGGATGGCGTTGAGGTGCATTTGTCCCGTAATATTGACGGCTTTGTTCAACTCAATGATTTCTTCGTCTGTCTTGTAAGACCGCTGATTGATAACGGCTTGGATAAATTCGCGAGACGCTTTTTGCGGAATTTCGGTCACTGACCAATCCGTCCATTTGTGAAGTTTAAAGGTGTGCTCAGGACGATAAGGAGGTAAAAAATGAACATCACGTCCATTGCTCAGGCTGCCTTTGATTTTGGCTTCAAGGGCTGATTTTGGCAAAATTTGGGCTACGCCCACTCGCTCTGCCTGGTCGCGCAAGGTAGGTTGCGGTCCTGCCCAAATGATGTCATCCATGGTGATTTCGTCGCCCACAATCCATTCTTCACCCGACTCGACGTCAATCACCGCCGCAAATCCGGCTTTATCAAGCCCGAAATAATACAAAAATGTACTGTCCTGACGAAAGTGGTAGGTATTGTCGGCATAATTCATGCCTGTTTCTTCGTTGCCCAAAAAGAGCAGCAAGCCCTTTGAAATTGATTTTTTCAGGTGTTGACGCCGTCCGACGTAGGTATCTCTCGAAAACATAGATGTAAAAGGTTGAGATGTATTGTTGGGGCAATATTAACCAATCCGTTGGCTAATCGCTATGCCTAAAGCCAAAAATCATTGTTGAATTATTGCCTTTTTTGAAAAAGAGCAGTGCTTCCCAAGGCGGTCATAATTTTGCCCAACCGGTTATGAATGGTAATTAAATGTCATATATTCTTTGCTTTTTGTGAATAAAATGTTATTTACCACTATCCTATTATTTCGAAGATTTGCGTTTATATTGTTGTTTTCGAGGGGAAAAGTTAGATTTTTTTTGTTATTTAGCTAAAGTTTTCGGCTCCGCATCCGAAAATTATCTAAAATACGTTTTCTTAATCCTTTTGAATATTACGTAATGATTAATTTTCGCAAAAGCGCTTGGCTGCTTCTTTTGACATGGAGTACTGTTTCCTTTGCTCAAAAGCGGTATTGGATATTTCTTAAAGACAAAAATCTTCAGGATGCTCCCGCGGTTTCGCCGCAAACTCTCCAAAATCGACTGCAACAAGGACTTGCTTTGTACGATGAAACTGATTTGCCGGTAAAAAAGGATTATTTACAACAACTGCAAACGGTCAATTGTCAGCCGAAAACTGTTTCCCGTTGGCTCAATGCAGTATCTGCTCAATTGACCAACGATCAGGTACAACAAGTTCGGGCGCTTCCCTTTGTGACGGGACTGCAACCGATGGACGGGAATTTTTATGTTGCCAAAACATCTAATTCGCGCCGTTCTACCATGGTGCCGGTGATGACCCAAATTCAAGCCGAAGAATTTAAAAAAGCAGGATTAACTGGAAAAGGAATTACGATTGGAGTGATTGATGCGGGTTTTCTGGAAGCTCCTACCAGCGATTTATTGAAACATATCTTTGATAGAAACGCGATTTTAGACAAACGGGATTATGTCAACCCTTCCCTGAATTTGTCCGATAAGTTTTATACAACTCCCGAATCGTTTTCTGATTTCCACGGAACTGAAGTAATGAGTGCCATATCAGGGGCAAATCGTGCAGAAAATACCCAACATGGATTAGCGACCGATGCTCAATTTTACTTGGCCCGCACCGATCACGGAACCAGAGAATGGCGTGGCGAAGAGGATAATTGGGTAGCGGCCATGGAATGGATGGATAGCTTGGGCGTTCGTCTTATCAATACATCGCTTGGCTATGCCAAAGGGTTTACCGACCCTAACGACAATTATCAGCCCAACCAAATGGACGGACACACGAGTGTAATTAGCCGCGCTGCCCAAATAGCCGCTGATAAAAAAGGGATTTTGGTCGTTGTTTCGGCTGGTAATGAAGGAGATGACCCAAGTTGGCGCATTATTTCTACACCTGCCGATGCTCAGGGAGTATTGTCGATTGGTGCCACCAACCAACGCTATTGGAATCGAATCGGTTACAGCAGCATAGGTCCCGAATTTTTGCCGTATCTCAAACCCAACGTGTCTTGTTTTTCACTATACGGTACCTCACTTTCCGCCCCTGTGATTACGGGTTTTGCCGCCTGTTTGATGCAGGCTAATCCTACGTTGACCAATAAGCAATTGATTAGTTTGATTGAAAAATCAGCGCATTTATACCCTTATGGCAACAACTTTATAGGCTATGGCGTGCCTTTGGCTTCGCGGGCATTGGCATTGCTTCAAAACCCCGCCGAGTCCAACTCTACCTATTCCAAAGAAGTAAAGGCCGAGGGAACTTCTTTTACCGTTAAACTTCCTGAAGCGACAGATATGGTTTCGGTCTTTCACAAAAAGAACGCGATTCACGTAATGGCGCAGGAAATTGTGCGTATGCGCGACGGACAACTTACGCTAAAGCGCCGCGAAGGAGAAGCCCGTACCACCATCGATCTCAAAAATGAGGTGATTGAGGTGATTTGGGAATAATATTATGTACTACAAAAGAAATTATTAGCTTTGCGGGTCTTGACTAAAAGTTAGTAAATACCCATGAATGATTTAACGACTGATCTTCTTCCCATCCAATCTTCCACAATGGCCGATGTTGTGGAGCTTCGTTTAAGAGAATTTTTAAAGAAAAAATCATTTCGCCCGGGCGATGCTCTTCCCAAAGAGCAGGAATTGGCTGATGCTCTGGGTGTCAGTCGCAACGTTGTTAGGGAAGCATTGAGCCGCCTGCGGATGTTGGGGATGATAGAAACCAAGAAAAAGCGCGGAATGATTTTGGCCCAACCCGATATTTTAGGCTCATTTGAACGCGTGCTCGATCCGCTTATTTTAGGGCAGGAGACCTTACAGGATATTTTTGAGTTACGATTGGTGCTTGAGATGGGTTTGGCCGATTTGATTTATGTTCGTAAAACCGACGAAGATATTCGAGAGCTCGAAGAGATCGTCAATCAGGAAGTTCATCAAATTCAAAAACCTTTTCGGGTTAAAAATGAAATTGCCTTTCACGGGAAATTGTACCAAATGACCGAAAATGATACGTTCCTGCGTTTTCAAAGTATGTTATTGCCCGTCTTTGAATACGTTGTGGATTACGAAATCAAAACAAACGGGAAGGTAGAAGTAGGAAAAGTAACCCACCGCGATTTGGTCCAATTGCTCAAAACAGGCGATGCCGAGGATTTTCGACAAGGGATGAAAGAACACCTGAAACCTCACTTCAGTCGCTTGACGAAGAAATAATCTCCCCCAATTTTTACTCCTCCGATTTAAATTTACTTCTTTTTGTACTTTTTTTCTAAAAAATAGTTGGAAATAAAGTTGTAAACATTTTACATTTGCAATTATGTAGTACATAACTACTAAAACATAAACTCTTCCACTAAAAAACCTTTCTAAAAATATGAAATTTTACTACCTTTTTGGTTGTATGACCTGTTGCTGTTTGCTTTTCTTTAAGCAGGCAAGAGCCCAAGACACCAACATCACGGTCAAAGGGACCGTAAAATCGGTTGACTCTGACGAGGGCTTGCCTGGTGTAAGCATTACAGTACGAGGCACCTCAATCGGTACAACTACAGATGCCAAGGGCAGTTACACGTTTTCTGTTCCTCGTAAGGGAAGCCTTGTGTTTTCTTATGTAGGATTTGAACCACAGGAAGTTGCAGTGAGAGACAGAGGCATTGTTGATGTTAAACTGCAAGCCGATATCAAGTCTTTGGGAGAAGTTGTAGTGGTGGGTTATACGACGCAATCGAAGGCAAAAAGCACGGCGGCTGTTTCCAAACTCAATCCGGAAGAGCTTAAAAATGTCACCAACCCGAATCCTGTACAGGCGATTCAGGGAAAAATTGCCGGAGTTTCTGTGCCCATTACTTCTGGGCAGCCGGGAGCCGGAGCAACCAATATTATTATTCGCGGAGGTACCAAATTGAACGTATATGGTCAGGGAAATGGTGGTGGGGGAGGAAACGCGGTAGGCAGTGCCGACAATACCAATCCATTGGTAGTAGTTGATGGTGTTTTCAGGTCACTAAACGATATCAATCCTGATAATATTGAGTCCTTTCAGGTAATGAAAGATGCTGCCTCCACGGCTATTTACGGGGCGAGAGGGGCCAACGGGGTCATTGTAATTAAAACCAAAGGAGGTAAATTTAACAGCAGACCGAACGTAACCGTCAATCATCGAACGACTTGGGAGACCAAATCACGGGATTACAAATACATCGGCGCTCGTGAATACCTGACACTGGCCCGTACAACGGTTAAAAGTACCTTTGACCTGATTGATAAACCTACCTTACTGAATAACGGTGGTTTTTCGGCAGGCACGCGAGTGTATACCGCTAAGGGTCAGTATGGAGCGAACATAAATCTAACCGCACTGTATGACAACATTGTAGCGGTGGAAGGTCAGGATTACGTCAATAATTTATTGGCAAAGGGTTGGCAAACGATGGATGACCCCATCAATCCGGGAACAAAATTGCTCTTTGCTGATAACAATTACGAAGATTTGTTATGGAATACTGGTATTACCCAAAACGAGAATGTGGCCATCAACGGGGGCAGTGAAAGAGCCAACTACAATGTCTCTCTCGGTTATAACAACCAAGTGGGGACGTTTGTGGGGACGAACTACAAACGGTACGATGCTTTGGGAAATTTTGGATTCAAAGTGTCGGACAGGTTTAAATTGGATGCCATGGTTAATTACCAGAACGTGCAACCCAACTACGTTGACAATTTCCTCAATGATTTGACGCGCGCTACCCGCGTTACCCCTTTGATACGTATTTTTAAAGACGACGGCAACCCAATGCCAGGAGAAGTGTATTCGGTACGTAACCGTTTTCATACTTTACAGTACGACGACACCCGCGTTTCGACCGAACGACTCATTTCCCGATTGGCGGGTGATTTGGAAATTCTCAAAGGGCTTCACTTCAAACCCGCATTGGCGTATACCATCGAAGATTATTCGTACCAATTTTTTAGAAAACAAACGCCCGCTTCGGAAATTCAGCCCGGAACCCAACGACAAAAAAATCAGAATTTTAATAAATCGCGTCAGTTGATGATTGATCAGATTTTACAATACGATTTTGATATACGCAATCAACACAATTTTACACTTTTGGCAGGTTTTAACTTCACAAGAAATACTAGTAACGTCATCAATATCGGTTCTCAACGGGCTACCAACGACTATATCTACACCATCAATGAACCCGCGACAACGGTGATCAACGGCGTGGTAACCAGTAATGTAACGGATTTTCGAACCACACTGGGAGAGACACGTTCGGCCAGTTATTTCGGGCAGTTCAACTACGATTACAACAGCAAGTACTTGGTCAGTGCGGCGCTTCGTTATGACGGATTCTCAAACTTTGCTCCCGAAAACAAATACGCCTTATTTCCTTCTGCCTCAGTAGGTTGGAATATTCATCGAGAAAGTTTCTGGAAATTTGCTCCCGTCAGTATGTTTAAATTCAGAGCAAGTTGGGGGCAAGCCGGTTCAAGTGATTTGAGCATTACGGATACGTATGGAGGCTATAGTTCGTCTAACTATGCTGTGGGAACGGGGATTTTGCGAGCCAACCTTTCCAACCCAAATTTACGCTGGGAATCAACCGAAACGACGGATTTGGCCATTGACGCAGGGTTGTTCAATGACCGAGTGACGTTTACCGTTGATTTTTACAATAAATTGACCAAAAACCGACTGGCTTCCAAACCATTACCTTCCGAAGCACCGTTTCCCTCCATTGTATTTAATAACGGAACCTTGCAAAACAAAGGGGTAGAAATAGAATTAGGGGCGACCGTGTTTAAAACAGCGGATTTTTCATGGAGAACTAACTTCTCGTTTGCTTTCAACCGCACGACTGTTCTGAAATTACCAGACAACGGACGCTCGAAAAACCGTCAGGGCGGAGATATCATTTACAATGAAGCCTCCAAACAGGAAATCCAAGCCGGTGGAATTGCCGAAGGGGAGCGCCCGTTTGCCTACTATGGCTTTCGCACGTTGGGAGTGTTTGCCACTGAAGAAGAAGCCAAAGCCTGGAACGCCACCAAAAAAGACAACTTAGCCTCACCTAACGGTATCATTGCCAAAAAACATGCAGGTGATTTTATTTTCGACGACATCAATAATGACGGGGTGATTGATAACAAAGACCAAGTTTTTCTGGGGTATATCAATCCCAATAAAATTGGCGGTATGCAAAACATATTGACCTACAAATCACTCTCGCTGAAAATAGCCGTGGATTATGCCATGGGACATCTTATCAGCAACGGCGCATTGGCACGTTCGCTTGGACAGGGACGGGCCTTTAACGAAGGCGCACCCGAGCAGGCTCTTGGTCCTGATATTTGGCAGAAAGAGGGAGATACCGGTAAAAAGTACGCCCGGTTTTCGTTTGCCGATGCTGACTTTGGACAACGCAACTACCTGCGCGGGGGAACGTTGGGCACGACGGGCTATAAATCGGATGTAGATGTGATGATTGAAAAAGGGGATTTTATGGCTTTTAGAGAGGTCTCATTGAGCTACGATATTCCTCGAAACCTCCTTCAAAAAGTTCATCTTTCGGGGGTAAATATCTTTGCCAGCGTATTCAACTTGGGCTATCTCACCAAATATCAGGGCGTTAATCCCGAAACCTATTCAGGAGCTGATGCCATCGGGTATCCTCGCCCACGGCAATTGTCACTTGGAACCACTATTCGGTTTTAATGCAGCATAATTTCGGGAAGAACTCACGACCACTTAAAATGAAATAACAATGAAAAAGACAGTTATATACTTAGCAACGATAGCCCTCTCTCTGGTCAGTTTAACGGGTTGCGACAGCCTGTTGAATGTAAAGCCACAATCCAGCATCACCGAAGAAGTCTATTTTCAAAATGAAGGTGATTTTGAACCCAATCTGACGGGTATTTATACCTTTATGCGAAACTTTGCCAACAACGTAACTTACGGCATAGAGCGCAGCGAAGAACTCATTGCCGCTTCCAACTCCCGTTTTGGCGTAGCTTGGTCACAAATTATAACCCCTTCCTCGGGAGCGGTCAATTACAACGATTGGTACCGCGCCATCGGGCACTGCAATTTATTATTGGCTAAAATAGAACCCTTTACCTTTGCTTCCAATCCTGACGCCAAAAAACGGATTTTGGCCGAAACGTACTGTCTAAGAGCCTATTTCTATTTTCACCTGACGCGCATTGTGGGCGATACTCCGCTCATGTTGCAGGCTGTGGTAAACGAAAACGTCCCCCTTTTACCCCGCTCACTGGCCGTCGATGTGATGAAACAAATCAACACTGACTTGGACGAAGCCATTAAGTTGTACAAAAGCATGACTGGATTTTCGGCGAAAACGTACCCAAGCAAATACCGCTTTGCGTATGGTTCAGCGCAGGCACTAAAAGCGGAGGCTAAGCTCTGGAGCGCCAAAGTCTTGGGCGGCGGCGCGGCGGATTTTAACGATGCGATTACGGCCATTACCGAAGTCGAAGCGTCGGGGGGGACACTCAATGCCGATTTTAAAAACGTATCAGGTTTACGCGCTACGGCCAATCCCGAAATTATTCTGTCGGCCTATTTCAGTCGTGATGAAACGGGTGGAAATTATGGATTGAATGCCTTGCCGTTTTTGGCCATTATCGGAGGAGCCATCAATTTAGATAGTATTCCTTACGCCCAAACCTCTACCACCGGACAGGGAGCCTATCAAATCAGCACCCAATCGCGGGCCTTGTTTGCCGCCAATCCCAAAGACAAGCGGATTCCTTTTACGTGGATTCTTGAACGCCAAAGTACGGGTCCTAAAGTGGCATGGATTACCAAATACTCGGGTACAAAATATTCCGACGACCGTATTTCGGACAATGAGTTAATTATTTTCCGCTTAGCTGATGTATTCCTGATGAAAGCTGAGGCGTATGCCGCCTTAAACAATGTCACAGATGCAGTAACCTATCTCAACAAAGTGCGCGTTCGCGCAGGCAACGGTGACTATAAAGGAACTATGACCAAAGCTGCGGTGGAAAGAGAGATTTTAGATGAACGCGGTCGTGAGTTGTTTTTTGAGAACAAACGTTGGTACGATTTAGTACGATTTCACAAAGGAAGTACCTTGGACATATACACCTACGTCCCCAATTTGATTGGTAAAAAAACACCTTTGTTCTGGCCCCTCAATACCACCGTATTGGGAGCAAACAGTTCGCTTAAACAAACAGAAGGGTATTAAATCCTATGAAGAATTCATTGTTATCCCTCCTATTACTTTTCACTATTATCGGTCTTTCGGCCGGTTTTTTCCCTGCTTTTGCCCAAAAAACAGCAGGAGTGATGCTCAGCGAAAAGCAATTCGTCACCCCTGTGCTCAAAGGAAAGGCAGACAATCCCATTGTACGGGTGAATGTAATTGTGGAAGACCCAACTGCTCAAAAGCAGATCGGCCATTTTGTGTTTGAAACGGCCGGTACCTCGCAACTCAAAGCTCTAAAAACGGCCAAATTGTACTATTGCGGGAAGGACTCGATGTTGATGCCCGCAAAAGCAACCCTTTTCGGTACGACAACAAAGTTTGGAAAACAGTTTACTATTGAGGGAAACCAGTCGTTGACATTAGGTAATAACTATTATTGGTTATCGTATGAGCTTAACCCCGAAGCTGATTTAATGGGAGTCGTGGACGCGGCTTGTGTGAATGTGATGGTAAACAAAGACGAGATACCCCTTCGCTCACAAAACACTATAAAGCAGCGTATTGGTATTGCTTTGCGACAACACAACGACGATAATGTTCATACCTTTCGTATTCCGGGGTTGGTCACTACCAATCAGGGAACGCTTTTGGCAGTGTATGATGCACGACGTGAAAGTAATCGCGATTTGCAGGGAGATATTGACATTGGTGTAAGTCGTAGTACGGATGCTGGCAAAACGTGGGAGCCAATGCGTATTGGCATGGACATGGGCAAATGGGGCGGTTTACCTGAAAAATTTAACGGTGTTTCGGATGCGTGTATTTTGGTGGATAAAAATTCCGGTACTATCTATTTGGCAGGTTTGTGGATGTACGGGGTCATCAACAGCGATGGAAAATGGCTCGAAGGCCTCAATGAAAACAGCAAAGAGTGGAACCACCAATGGCGTACCAAAGGCTCGCAACCGGGTTTTGATGTGAAACAAACGTCCCAATTCCTGATTGTGAAGAGCACCGATGACGGGAAAACGTGGAGTGAACCCATCAACTTGACTAAAACGTGTAAAAAAGAAGAGTGGTGGCTCTTGGCACCTGCACCCGGGCATGGTATCACCTTGGCGGATGGGACATTGGTCTTTCCAACACAGGGCCGTGACCAGGAAGGAAGACCTTTTTCAAACATTACCTACAGCCAAGACGGCGGGAAAACGTGGAAAACAAGCAATAAAGCAAGTGCTGAAAGTACCAACGAAAACATGGCCGTGCAACTGACGGACGGCTCTATAATGCTCAATATGCGAGCGGGCAAAAATCGGGGAGACCTCTCGGCCAACAACGGACGCGAAGTAGCCGTTACGCGGGATTTGGGCGTGAATTGGGCTATCCATTCTACCTCAAGCAAAGCCTTGCCTGAGCCCACCTGCATGGCGTCGATTCATCGGCATGATTTTACAAAAAACGGTAAAAAGCAAAGTGTATTTCTGTTTGCCAATCCAAATTCCAAAACGGACCGAGACCATATCACCTTGAAAGTCAGCAAGGACGATGGAAATACCTGGCCCGAAGCCCAATGGATTTTGTTGGACGAGCTGAAAGGACGAGGTTATTCCTGCATCACTTCCATTGATGAAAAGACGGTTGGAATCGTTTACGAAAGCAGTCAGGCAGACTTGGTTTTTCAACAGATTTTAGTGAGTGAATTATTGTAAGGCACGCTCTTTCAATGATGTCGTGCATCGAAATCCTACATTATTATGACAAAAAAACACATTAAGGGGTTATTTTCCGCTCCTTTCACGCCATTACATCCTGACGGGAGTTTAAATTTAGCCATGATTCCGACGTTAGTTGAAAATCTAATCACTGATGGATTAGCGGGTGCGTTTATTTGCGGATCCAATGGCGAAGGCCCTAATTTGACCATTCAGGAGCGCAAGGACGTAGCCGAAGCCTTTGTGAAAGCCGCCGACAAACGGATAGAAATCTGGGTACACGTAGGTCATTCGAGTATTGCCGAATCTAAAGCGCTGATGCAACATGCCTATGAGATTGGGGCTGATGCGGCCTCGGCCGTAGCGGCCTTTTACTTCAAACCCACTTCCGTCGAAAATCTGGTAAACTGTATGGCACAAATTGCCGAAGCAGCCCCGCAATTGCCGTTTTATTATTACCACATTCCTATATTGACAGGTGTGGGAATGGACATGTTGCGATTTTTGGAATTAGCTGAAAATCAAATTACTAACCTGCACGGTATCAAATACACGGCCAATACGATTTGGGAATACCACGCTTGTCTGAATCACTTTGGTGACCGATTTACTATTTTATATGGATTCGACGAAATGCTGTTGCCTGCCCTGAGTGTAGGAGCCGAAGCGGCCATTGGAAGCACTTACAACTTTGCCGCGCCGCTCTATCTAAGCGTGATGAATGATTTTCAAAACGGTCACCTTGCAGCGGCTCAACATACCATGAGTTTGTTGGTAGATATGGTACGAATGTTGATCAAGCACCCACCTATACCAGGACAAAAAGCCATTATGAAAATGCTGGGCAACGACGTAGGCGGTTGCCGTTTGCCTTTGGTAACGCTTTCAGGAGAACAGTATGAAACCTTGCAAAATGACTTAGAGAAAATAGGTTTTTGGGAGGCTCTAAAAACCTCTAAATCCACTGTTCAAACTACTTCCGATGCGTTTACTAAAGCCTGATTTTATCTTACTTTTTTCTTTTATCATCATGGCTCAAATTCTTCATGCGCAAACGCATTTTACCATAAAGAATTTGCCGAAAATTCCCGATAACGATGGTTTTGCGGGTTCTTTGGCGGGTATCTCAAACGGTGCCTTAATCGTGGCCGGCGGCAGCAATTTTCCTAACGGCGGGCGTCCCTGGAATGGGAGTACAAAAAAATGGTATTATCAAATTTTTGTTCTGGAAAAGCCCGATGGGAAATGGCTGAAAGTAGGAAAACTGCCACGTCCATTAGGATATTCGGTTTCGCTTACGTGGCGCGATGCGGTGGTGTGCGTGGGAGGAAGTAATGAAGAGGGGCATTTTGCCGAGAGTTTTCTGATGCGTTGGAAAGATCGACAAGTAGTATTTGAAAATCTGCCCGGTTTTCCTTCCACGATTGCCAATGCCTGTGGTGCTTTAGTGGGCGATATTTTGTACGTAGCCGGAGGTTTAGAAAAACCGAATGCCAAAGAGGCCCTACATACATTTTACACCTTGGATTTATCCGCAGAACCTGTTAAACGTTCTTGGAAATTGCTCCCATCTTGGAGCGGAGAGGCTCGCATGTTGAGCGTTGCAGCAAGTTACAATGGCAAGTTTTATTTGTTTTCGGGGACAAATTTGATTGAAAATACAAAAGACAAATCCGTTCAGCGCGTCTACCTGAAAGATGCTTATTCTTATGACCCAAAAACAAATCAATGGGCTCAATTGGCAAATTTGCCTCATTCAACCGTAGCTGCACCTAATCCTGCCTTTGTAGTTGATAATCAGATTGTTGTTGTGGGGGGAGACAGTGGCGAAAACGCTGCCAATACCCTTGTTTTAAAAGATAAGCATCCCGGTTTTAACACAAAAATCATTGGTTATGACATCCATACTGACCAATGGAAAACCATTGAGCATTTTCAAATAGATAGTAAAGTCAATGCGGAAACACACCCCAATGAAAGTACGTATTTGCCTGTGACAACTCCCTTGGTGGCGTGGCACGGAGGGTATGTGATGCCCGGAGGGGAGGTGCGCCCGGGTACAAGAACGCCTCGGGTTTTGATGATTAAACCAAGTAGAAAATAGCAAAAGAAACTCATTTAAACCTGAAATTTGACGCACTCTTTTTTTCGCATGGATAATACGACAAAAAAATACAGTTGGACCGTAGTGGGGTTATTATGGTTTGTAGCATTGCTGAACTATCTGGACAGGCAAATGTTGGCAACCATGAAACCAAGTATGCAGTTGGATATTGAGGAGTTGCAATCTGCCACGAACTTCGGTTATCTGATGGCTATTTTCCTATGGATTTATGGTCTTATGAGCCCTGTTGCGGGACTCATTGCCGACAAACTCAGTCGTAAAGGGTTGATTGTGGGTAGTTTATTTGTATGGTCGTTGGTGACTTATGCCATGAGCCATGCTACGACGTTCAATCAGTTGTATATCCTCCGTGCTTTGATGGGAATCAGTGAAGCCCTGTATATACCCGCAGGTCTTGCGATGATTGCCGAATACCATTCTCCCAAAACAAGGTCATTGGCCATCGGTATTCACATGACAGGCATTTATGCCGGTCAGGCGTTAGGTGGGTTTGGAGCAACGGTCGCACACCATTTTTCGTGGCAATACACCTTCAGTATTTTCGGCCTTATTGGGATGCTGTATTCATTTGTTTTGGTCCTGTTTTTAAAAGACAAAAGAACCAATCAACCGGTCCAAGAGGGAAGTCCGAAAGGGAAAGGAATAGCTGTTCTTAAAGGATTACCCTTGTTACTGACCAATGCCTCCTTTTGGGTGATACTCTTCTATTTTGCCCTGCCGGGCATACCGGGTTGGGCAGTGAAAAATTGGCTTCCAACCTTGTTTTCCGACAATCTGGGGATTGAAATGTCACAAGCCGGGCCGATTGCTACCATTACCATCGCTTTGTCCTCTTTTGCAGGGGTTATTTTTGGCGGTATGTTGTCGGATAAGTGGAGTCAAAAAAACATTCGGGCCAGAATTTACTCAAGTGCCATCGGCATTTCGCTTACCATACCTGCTTTGCTGTTGATTGGATACGGTCATTCATTGACTCAAAGCATTCTGGCAGCTGTCTGTTTCGGTTTTGGCTTTGGGATGTTTGATGCCAATAATATGCCCATTGTCTGCCAGTTTGTTTCTTCCAACTACCGCGCAACGGCCTACGGCTTGATGAACATGTTGGGAGTATTAGCGGGGGCCTTTGCTACCGGCGTTTTGGGGAAGTTTTCCGATGCCAACAACCTCGGCCAGGCATTTGCCCTGTTAGCCATCGTAGTTGTGGTGGCCTTGGCGATTCAACTAACATTTTTAAAGCCTCAAACCGATGATTTTAAAGAAGCTTAAATAGATACAAGCACCATATTAATAAACTGACTATGAGAGTACTAAGTCATTTGAAGAAAAACATAAAAGGAGTTATTGCTCTTCTGTTTTTAGGTGTAGGAGTTGCATTTGGACAGGAACCAAACGCACTTTTCAAAAGTGGCGAAGAGGGGTATAAATGTTACCGAATTCCAACCATTGTTATCACAAATAAGGGAACGCTATTGGCATTTGCCGAAGCCAGAAAAAACGGTTGTGGCGATGCGGGCGATATTGATTTGGTTGTCAGGCGTTCTGCTGATGGCGGTAAAACCTGGTCTCCAATGAGTGTCGTATGGGACGATGCCGATAATACCTGTGGGAACCCGGCGCCCGTAGTGGATCGCAAAACAGGAAATATCATCCTGTTGTCCACTTGGAATTTGGGCACCGATCATGAAAAACAAATCATTGCTGGAACGAGTAAAGATACTCGCAGGATTTTTGTTCTTTCTTCCAACGATGAGGGCAACAGTTGGTCTAAGGCCAGAGATATTACCGCAGATGTCAAAAAGCCCGACTGGACATGGTATGCTACGGGACCTTGCAACGGTGTTCAGATGCAATCCAAAAAATACAAAGGACGACTTGTCATTCCCTGTGACCACATTGAAGCAGAATCCAAGAAATACTATTCGCACAGCATCTACTCCGATGACGGCGGATTGACGTGGAAACTCGGCGGCACTACGCCGACTGATATGGTCAATGAGTGTACCGTTGCCGAATTGCCTAAAGGAATCCTACTACTGAATATGCGAAACTACAATTCCACAAAGTTGCGCCAGACGTCAACCAGCAAAGACGGAGGCGAAACTTGGTCGGATTTGAAGACTGACAGCACCCTTATTGAGCCCGTGTGCCAGGGCAGTTTGCTTTGGTATGACCATAAAGGAAGAAAACCTTTTTTGGCTTTTTCAAACCCAGCCAATCAAAAGTCAAGAACCAATATGACCGTGAGACTATCGTACGATAAAGGAAAATCGTGGAAACTGAAAAACGTATTGCATGAAGGCCCCTCAGCGTATTCCAATCTCGTTGTTTTGCCAAACGGTAATTTGGCCTGTTATTACGAAGCTGGTCAAAAGAGTGCTTATGAGAGTATCGTTTTTAAGGAATTAATGTTCGATGATTTTAAATGAATTTAGAGGTAATTGAAAAGGTGTCAAAACCTTCCCTGCAATAAATATTTATCGGTACGGGCATAAAGTGAAGAGTAAAAGGTCAGATGAGGGCGATTGGTTTCGATGCGTTTTTCGAGCCGCAAAACGGGTGTTCCCGGTTCAATTCGCATGATGTCGGTCAGGGGAAGGGTGGCTGCCGTTGCCCATACTTTTTCTTCTCCACCTTTCACAATGACGTTGTAGCGACTGCGTAAAACACCGAATAAGGAGCGATTTTCGAGTTTTTGTTTGTGGAAATCAGGTACTTCTTGGGCAGGAAGGGCGATTTTTTCGTAAAATATCACTTCGTTGTTGACCAAACGTATCCGTTCTAAATAGTAAAACAAGCCGGAAGGATTAGCGGGAACAAAGAGGAAGCCTTCCGGAAAATTTCCTACGATAGGTTTTTGCAAAATTTCGGTTTGAATTTTTCCATCGAACAAAACCTCCGAAGGAAATTGCGGTTCAATGGACAACATGCCTGAACCAATCGGAAGCGGTTGAACTACGCTGCCTTTGCCTTGGTATTTTTTGATATAGCCTTCGTCTGCCAGCATCGAAAGGGCTTGTCTTACAGTAGGTTGGGTTAAGTTGTAAGCTTGTTGTAATTCTTTCTCGGACGGCAGTAGATTACCCGGTTCATAGACACCTTTGTGCAATTGTTGGCGAAGGGTTTCGTATAAATGTTGATAATGCGGTAAGCGAACGGGCGTATCAGACATGGGGTAAAGGTTTTATTAGGTCAAAGTTAGCACCTCTTTTTGAATATTTTTCTTAACATTGCATCATGCAACCAATCGTCCCGATCCACTATTTTCTTATCGTCGCTGCTGTTTTATTCAGCATTGGCTTAGCCGTTATCATTACTAAACGCAATACCATAGCAGTGCTGATTGGTATTGAACTGATCTTGAATGCCGTCAATCTCAATTTAGTGGCCTTTTCTCAATATGACCCTGTTCGCTTGGCAGGGCAAATGTTTGCTTTGTTTGTGATTGTAGTGGCCGCCGCAGAGTCAGCGGTAGCGTTGGCTATCATTTTGAAAGTCTATCGCCATTTCCAAACTACTGATTTGGACAAAATAAGTTCAATGAAAAAGTAATATCAGTATGCTATTTGACTGCTTTTGACGTTTAATATAGAAGAAATTAAAAAGACTGAATACTAATTACTATATACTATTTCATCATGAAAAGTTTTGTATTCCTGCTTACGTTATTGACTTTCTGTCAAATCGTTGAGGCTCAGCAAAGATCTGGAAGTCAAAGACGTAAAAATGATGCCCAAAAATCGGCAGATGCCGCCAAAAGTATTGAAGACATTACCATACTTGGTATCAAGAGTAAATTTTTGAGCAAAGACTCCAACAACATTTCGATTTTTATGCGGGTGGACTTAAACAAGCCCAATAATATCCCTGTTCGTTGGAAAGAATTTACCGAAAAATTTACACTCAACTACGTTCTCTACCCCGATTTCTCTTCACGCGAACGACTGGGTTATGGCAATATTCCGCTCAATGAGGAGAATGTAATTCAACTTAGCAGTTCTAAATTTATGGTGCGATTTGACGTGAAGAAGCCTGCAAATCAGACGGCGGCGGTATTGCTTTCTGAAATTTCAGAAATTGGAACGACCAAAAAAGTACTCAATGACTTAGCCGTTAAATTCAGAGGGACTAAACTGAGTGAGCGTTTTGCGCTTTTTGAGCGGAGCGGACAAGTGCCGATGCTCCAAAACTACGTGAATATCAATGATACCATTTTAATTAAAGATGTGAACACAACCGTAAGGCCGTTGTACGTGATGCGTTATAATCATGATTTTGAAGCTGCTACATCGCCCATGAATACGACTCCGCGCAATGCCCCGCGCACGTTGGGAGTGGACACAACTTTTGTGATAAATACGAGTGTGCCTTTGACTTTTAAAGAAGAAGGACTCTATTATATGACCGAAGATACAACCGAAACCTCGGGGATTGGATTGGTCGTAACCAATAAGCGTTTCCCTAAAATGACGCGCCCGGCTGAGTTGGCAAAACCGGTGATGTACATGAGTCAAAATCAGGAAATTACTGAATTATTAGCGGCAAAAGACCCCAAAAAATCATTGGACCGCTATTGGCTCACACTTATGAGTGGCAATACGGATTTGGCAAAGAGAACCATCAGCGTGTTTTATAATCGGGTGGAAGAAGCCAATCGCTTATTTACGAGCTACAAAGAAGGATGGAAAACGGATAAAGGCATGATTTTTATTATCATGGGTCCTCCAGACCGTGTACAGCGCAGTAAAGACCGTGAGGTGTGGGTGTTTTCGCAACGGGCCAACTTTTCAGAAATTAACTTCACTTTCAATCGTCGTCCTAATCAATTTGTCGACGATCATTACGAGCTCCAACGCTACGTAGAATATCAACCCATTTGGTATCCCATGGTAGAAGCCTGGCGGACAGGAGCAGTGAGAGAATAAGTTTAAATGTCGAGTTCAGAATGCAGAGTGTCGAAGTGAAAAAAAAATGAGGGTCAAATGCAAAAGGTCGAATTGGATTAAACCTCGATATTCTGCATTCGACTCTCGACATTTTAGTTACTTTTTTTACTTGATTTTCATCTCAAACGCCATTCTTGCCTGAGTGCCTTCCATTTGTTGTAACTTCTTGAGTGTCTTGATGTAAGGAGCAAACGTTCCTAATTTTTGCTGCATCATTTGCTCCTCGGTATCGCCCATGAATTTATTGATTAACTCCTCAAACACATTTTTCTGAGCAGGATATTTCACCCGATAATCACCTTCTTTCAATTTAGCGGCCTGCGCTGCCACTTGAATTGCTTTGTCCAAACCGCCAAATTCATCAATCAGTCCGTTGGCTTTGGCTTCTTTGCCCGACCATACACGTCCTGACGCTAAGGATTGAAGTTTTGCCAGTGGCATTTTACGACCTTCAGCTGCTTTTTTGGTGAATATCGCGTAGATATTTTCAGTACTGCGTTGCATACGATTGCTTTCAAACGGCGTCATTTCGCGCGTTACACTTGGCCAATCGGAGTGAGCGTTGGTATTAACGCGGTCGAAAGTGATACCCAATTTGTTACGAAATGCATCTTCAAAATTAAAGAGGACACTGAATACCCCAATTGAACCCGTGATGGTGTTGGGCTGAGCCACGATTTTATCACAACCCATGGCCATGTAATAACCGCCTGAGGCTGCTACGTCTGACATCGATGCAATAACGGGCTTTTCTTTGCGAGTCAATTGCACTTCGCGCCACATTACATCCGATGCTAAGGCGCTGCCACCCGGCGAGTTGATACGGAGCACGACAGCCCTCACTTTCTTGTCTTTACGAGCTTTACGCAGTTCTTCGGCAATGGTTTCCGAGCCTATATTTCCGTCGCTGCTTTTGCCTGAATTAATAGCTCCTTCGCCAATGATAACCGCAATACGACTGTCTGATTTACCTTCTTTGACGAGTTTCTCCGCTTTGCCGTACTTGCTGAGACCTACAAATTTGATTTTATCGTCTTCTTTCAATTTGAGCTCATTACGCAGTGCCGTTTCAACTTCGTCATAATAACCTACGTGAGTAACGAATTTGTATTTGAGAGCATCCTGAGGCGAATCAATGTTCAGCGAATCGGCTAGGTTTTTGAGTTGTGCTACGGGAATACTACGTGATTGTGAGATTTTTTCAACAGCGTGGTCAAATACGGTGTTAATCAACACCTGATTTTGTAAACGGCTGGCATCGCTCATGTTTTCGCGGAAAAATGGCTCCACGGCACTTTTGAACTCACCTACGCGGAATACTAAAGGTTTTACATCCAGTTTGTCGAGGGTGCCTTTATAAAAATCATATTCGGCACTTAATCCGTTCCATTCCATTCCTCCCGCAGGATTCAGGTAAATTTTGTCGGCAACTGAAGCTAAGTAATAGGCCTTTTCGGTCATTACTTCGCCGTAAGCGTATACAAATTTCTTTGATTTTTTGAAGTCAATAAGAGCATCACGAATCTCTTCGGCAGAAGCCCAACCTACCATCGGGTACTGGACGTCCAGGTAAACCCCTTTGATATGGTCGTCAAGTTTGGCATTAGCCAAAGCGGATTTGATATCCAATAGGCCAATGACACTTCCTTGGCCGCCCGACAATTCAGCAAAAGGATTTTCGACCGAAACCTCCTGAATTTGACTGTTGAGATTGAGTTTGAGAACAGAATTACTTTCGAGAGTCGTTCTTTCTTCAGAAGAACCTAAAGCGGCTGCTAATCCAATAAACAGAAAGAAGCCGAGCAGCGAAAAGAGGAATAGACCAACGATTGTCGCAAAAACATACTTAATAAATTGCCACATTTTTAGTTGCGATTGGTGAATGAGTGAAAAATTAAGATTGACATATATACGATAAAACAACAAACAAAATTAGCGTTTTGATAGGGCAGATGGGGTGGTTTATGTTAAATGGCGGTATCTGTTTACGAGTGGGAATATGAGGTTACGGAAAAAATAAATTGAATTCTTAAAGTTTCTTAATCGGTTTGGGGCTTTTTAAAAATTGGAATAGCTTGCTGAAAATTCAGGCATTATGTTATCTGCCGTTTGGCTTTTTTACCGAAACTTTCGGGTGTTTACTCACGCTGTTGCCTGGGGGGCATGGCTCATAGCAGGGGCACCTTTGGGAGAAGAATTATGGTCGTTTGTAGTGCTGTTGTTTTGGCTTAAGCTGTTTTCGTACGGAGTAATTTGGGTTCTTATGTACACATTTTTACGCCAAATTTACCTCTTTTATCAGAACTTAGGCTACTCAATTACAACGCTTTTTGTCGGCGCTTTTGGATTGGATATGCTCTTGTTTTTTGGTTTACTTACGATTTTTTCATGGAGCATCTCGCTGTTTTAGAGGCTGATAGCATCGAATTGACTTTTGGGAATCAAAAGATTCTTCAGAACATTTATCTCAAAATACCTGGAAATCAGGTAACGGCTGTTTTGGGACGTAACGGCGGCGGGAAATCGTGTTTGCTGCAAATTATTTTTGGCACGTTGACCCCAACCTACAAGTCAGTTCGGTGGAATGGACAGTACGTTGAATCGCCCTATCGAAAACGGGGCTTGGTGTGCTATTTGCCTCAACACCCGCTGACGCCTGCGTCCATGCGGGTAGGAGAGGCGTTTGAGTGGTATGGTATAGATTCTGATGCTGTGGGCTATGAGAAAATGCCTCTTTTGAAAGACCAACGAATGGGGCAACTCTCGGGCGGAGAACGCCGTTTTTTGGAGACGTTGATGATTTTGCTTTCTCCCGTGCAGTTTGTGTTGTTGGATGAACCGTTTTCTCATTTGTCGCCTATTTATGTGGAACAACTGAAAACTATTATCCAAGAGCAAAAATCGAAAAAAGGCATTCTCATTACCGACCATTTATATCGGGACGTTTTGGACATTGCCGATCAAACCTATTTACTCCAAAACGGCGCTACGGATTTGCTTTCCAATCCTCGGCAGGAATTGATTGATAGGGGATATATTCCTGAGTGAAAGCAGCCGGGTGTACGAATGAATGCAGGGAATTACTAAATTAGCCTAAAAAAAGGCAATGGATAAGCACAAAGCTACTGAGATTTTACTTGCAAAATTGGCAGAATGGGAATCAAAGCCCAAAACAGACGGAT
>Ga0247843_1001302_pt1 | contig 51671 bp, 50 predicted proteins | sample LaCruzMarch2017__FD_192420 | JGI IMG/M metagenome (GOLD analysis project Ga0247843, IMG submission 192420) | Freshwater microbial communities from meromictic Lake La Cruz, Castile-La Mancha, Spain - LaCruzMarch2017_8m | ecosystem: Environmental > Aquatic > Freshwater > Lake | place: Spain...
CGCGGCGGGTACCTCACCCGCTTCGCCGATGATGGCCAGTTCGGCGCCGACAGCGACGGTGTCATCCTCCCGGGCAATGATCTTCGTTAGGACGCCCGAGGCCGGGGCGGGAATCTCGGTGTCGACCTTGTCGGTGGACACCTCCAGCAGTGGCTCGTCCGCCACGACCGTGTCGCCCTCCTGCTTGAGCCAGCGGGTGACAGTGCCCTCGGTGACGCTCTCACCGAGGGCGGGCATCTGGACGGAGACGGCCATGCGCGTTGACTCCTAACGTCGGGTCGGCCTCTGGCGTACCACGGCGTGGCCGCCGGTCCACCACAGCACGACCTCTGGCTTACCACAGCGTGGTGTCCACATCCTGTCATTGACGTCTGCGGCATCCCGCGGTCGGCGGCCGAAGGCCCAGCGCGGGACACCGCCCGTGCACAACCCCGGCACCCTCGAGTCTCTGGCACCATCGAATTATCAGGAGTGCATAGCCCCAGCCTCGAAACTCTGGGCCGGCAGGGAGGTGGTCGACGGTGGGTTTGTTCGACAGGGTCCGGCGCCGCCGCCGCTCCGACTCCGGTGCCGCCGCTGACCAGCAGTATCTGTTGCAGTGGGCGGCCCCGCGATCCGGAATCGAGGCTTTTGTCGAGCCGCACACCCGCGTCACGCCGCTGACAATTGTGCTGGTCGCCGCCGATGGCGAATGGACCCGTCGTCCGGCCGGCGGCCCGGCCGGGGCCAGGATGATCGGTCAGCGGTTGGGTATCCCGGTCTATGACGTGCACAAGGTCGGCTACCCGCAACGGATGCGTGACTTCGACGCCCGGCGCCGCATCCAGCGCCGCCGCGCGCAGCGGGCAGCGCTGGACCCACCGGGGGATGGGCAGTGACGCCCACGGGATTCATCGACGCCGGCGCACCGCTCTCGCACCCCGAGATCCTCGCCACGGCGGTGGGTGAGTTCATCGGTTTTCTTGATGGGGCGCCGACCAGTTCGGCGTTGGTGAACGCGCGGTTCGCAGGGTCGGCTTAGCGTCGGATTAGCGTCGGCTTAGCCGTGTGCCGCGATGTCTTCGAGTACCGCGAACAACGTGCGCACCGGCACACCGGTGCCGCCTTTGGAGGTGTAGCCCCAGGGCCCGGAAGTGTTGTAGGCAGGTCCTGCGATGTCGATGTGAACCCACTGCACCCCGTCGGCGACGAACTCGCGCAGGAACACCCCGGCGACCAGCATTCCGGCGAAGCGCTGCGAGCTGATGTTCGCCAGGTCGGCGATCGTCGACTTCAGGTCGTCTTTGAGTTCATCGGGCAGTGGCATGGGCCAGCCGTTCTCGCCCGCCCGCTGTGACAATTCCGCGACTCGGTCACGGAACGCCTCGCTCCCCATCACGCCCGGGATCCGGGCGCCGAGAGCGACGGTCTGTGCGCCGGTCAGGGTGGAGGTCTCGATCAGGTAGTCCGGGTCGTCCTCGCAGGCGCGCACGAGCGCGTCGGCAAGGATCAGTCGGCCTTCCGCATCGGTGTTGAGTACCTCCACGGTGGTGCCGCCGTACTGGGTCAGCACATCGCCGGGGCGCTGCGCGGTCGCCGACGGCATGTTCTCGGCCATCGGTACGGTGGCGATCACGTCGATGGGTAATTGCTGACTGGCAGCGAGCACAATGGTGGCGATCACCGACGCCGCACCGGCCATGTCGGAGGTCATGTGATGCATCGCCGCAGCCGGTTTGATGGAGATGCCGCCGGTGTCGAAGGTGATGCCCTTACCGATCAGGGCCACCGTCGGAGCACCCTTGCGGCCCTTGCCACCACGATAGGTCAACCGCACCAGTCGGGGCGGATTCGACGACCCCTGGCCGACCCCGATGATGCCGCCGTAGCCTCCCTTGGCTAGTGCCTTCTCGTCGAGCACCTGAACCTGAAGGCCGGCCGCGGATCCGAACGCCTTTGCCCGCCTGGCGAATTCGGCGGGGTGCAGGTGACTCGGCGGGGTGTTGACCAGATCCCGGGCCGTGGCCACCGCTGAGGCGATCGCGACGGCGCGGGCCGCCAGCGACTTCGCGTTGCGGGCGGTACTCAACGCCGTGATCTTGGACAATGGCGGATCCTTCGGCGCGGTCTTGGCGCTGCGGAACTCGTGCATCTGATACGAGCCCAGGATCAGGCCCTCGACCGCCGCTTCGAGATTCAGTTCGGACAGCGTGGTGATCACCATTGCCACTCCGTTGAGGGAACGCGCGGCGACCCCGGCGGCGCGGCGAATCGTCTCAGCGGGCCATCCTCCGTCCTGATCGTCCTGGGGGGCACCGAGGCCCACCGCCAGCACGCTGGCGACCGGTAGTGCGGGCACGATGAGCCGGGTGAGTTGCTCGGCACTGCCTTTCGCGCCCAGCGCCTTCAGGCCCATCTCGATCTCGCCGATCACTGCGGCATCGAGGAACGACCCGGCCAGCACTGTCGGTGCTCCGTTATCGCCACAGACGACCGGGATTATCAATACGGCGGCCGATGTCCGCTTAGGGAGCGCGACTGCAGTGGTGACGGTGGGTGACTGATAACCGGGTTGGGTGCTCACCAGCGACACCCTAGTGGTGCGGGGTTTAGTGTGGGTCGGCGTGACGGACACATCAGCTGCACACCCCGGGGATTCACCCCCCGGGGATTTACTTGCCGGCCCGTTGGAAACTCGCCACCGCGACCGCGGCGCGACCTTCGCGCCGTTCGGCGGGTGGCTGATGCCGGTGTCCTATGCGGGCACGGTCGGCGAGCACACCGCAACCCGCGAGTCGGTGGGGCTCTTCGACGTGAGCCATCTCGGCAAGGCACTGGTGTCCGGTCCGGGCGCGGCGGAATTCGTCAACTCCGCGCTCACCAACGATCTTGGCCGCATCGGCCCGGGTCAGGCGCAATACACGCTGTGCTGCACGCCGGAGGGTGGGGTGGTCGACGACCTGATCGCCTACTACGTCAGCGACGACGAGATCTTCCTGGTGCCCAACGCCGCCAATACCGCCGAGCTGGTCCACCGCCTACAGCACGCCGCGCCAGAGGGGATTTCGGTCACTGATCAGCACCGGTCGTATGCGGTGCTGGCGGTTCAGGGACCGCGGGCGGCCGAGGTGCTCTCGGCGCTCGGGCTACCGACCGATATGGAATACATGGGCTACATCGACGCCGAGTACGTCGATACCGACTACGGGAGCGTTCCGGTGCGGGTGTGCCGGACCGGTTACACCGGTGAGCACGGCTACGAGTTGATCCCGTCCTGGTCGTCGGCACCGACGCTTTTCGATGCGCTGGTCGCCGCGGTCGAGGCACGAGGTGGCCAGCTCGCCGGTCTGGGTGCGCGCGACACTCTGCGCACCGAGATGGGTTATCCGTTGCACGGTCACGAACTTTCCCGGGACATCTCGCCGCTGCAGGCGCGCTGCGGCTGGGCGGTGGGTTGGTCGAAGGACGCCTTCTGGGGGCGCGACGCTCTGCTGGCCGAGAAGCAGGAGGGTCCGCGCCGGATGCTGCGCGGGTTGCTGGCGCTCGACCGGGGCGTGCCCCGCGCCGAAATGGCTGTGCTCAGCGGGTCCACTCCGGTGGGGATCACCACCTCGGGAACGTTCTCCCCGACGCGCAACGTCGGTATCGCGCTGGCACTGATCGATGCGAGCGCCGGGGTGGCTGACGGTGATGTGGTCAGCGTCGACGTGCGGGGCCGACCACTTCAGTGCGAAGTCGTCACGCCTCCATTCGTCGAGGCCAAGACCCGCTGACACCGGTTATACAATCATCGCCATGTCCACAGCCCCGCCGGAGTTTCGCGTGGTGCGCTCCGCGCATCCGGCGGGTGAGTCGGAGCGGAATGCCATTCTCGCCGAACCCGGATTCGGTAAGTACTACACCGACCACATGGCGTCGATGCTCTACACCGTCGAACGCGGCTGGCACGACGCGCAGGTGTTGCCCTACGGTCCGATCGAACTGGATCCATCGGCGATCGTGCTGCATTACGCCCAGGAGATCTTCGAAGGACTCAAGGCCTATCGCTGGGCGGACGGCTCGATCGTCTCGTTCCGCCCCGACGCCAATGCGGCACGTCTGCGCGCCTCAGCCCGCCGGCTTGCCATCCCGGAATTACCCGACGAGATCTTCATGGAGTCGCTGCGGGCGCTGATCGCCGCCGATCATCAGTGGGTGCCGCCCGCGGGAGGTGAACAGTCGCTGTATCTGCGGCCCTTCATCATCGCCACCGAACCCGGACTGGGAGTGCGGCCGTCGGCGGAGTACCGGTATCTGGTGATCGCCTCTCCTGCGGGTGCGTATTTCAAGGGCGGCATCAAAGGTGTCAGCGTGTGGCTGTCGACCGAGTATGTGCGCGCAAGCCCCGGTGGCACCGGGGCGGCCAAGTTCGGCGGCAACTATGCGGCTTCGCTGCTCGCCCAGGCTCAAGCCGCCGAGCACGGCTGCGATCAGGTGGTGTGGCTCGATGCAATCGAGCGTCGCTACGTCGAGGAAATGGGCGGGATGAACCTGTTTTTCGTGTTCGGCAGCGGCGGGTCGGCGCGGCTGGTGACGCCGGAACTCAGCGGTTCGCTCCTGCCTGGCATCACCCGGAATTCGCTGCTGCAACTGGCTGGCGACGCCGGCTTTGCGGTGGAGGAGCGCAAGATTGATGTCGAGGAGTGGCGAAAGGGTGCCGCCGCCGGCGAGATCACCGAGGCGTTCGCCTGTGGTACCGCGGCGGTGATCACCCCGGTGTCGCGGGTCAAGTACGGCGAAGGGGAATTCACCGTCGGAGACGGAAACCCCGGCGAGGTGACCATGGCGCTGCGCGACACCCTCACCGGGATTCAGCGGGGCACCTTCGCGGACACGCACGGTTGGATGGTGCGACTCCGCTAGCGTCGGGCTCAGTTGATGTCGGCGGCAACGGTATTGCGGCCCGAGTGCTTCGCGCGATACAGGGCCTGATCGGCGCGACTGAGCCACGCCTGGAGATCCTCATTGTCCCGGGACTCCGCGGCGCCGATGCTGACTGTGATGCGGCCCATCGGACCGAACGGCACCTCGGCGATCGCCGCGCGGAGATCCTCGGCGATCTGCAACGCTTCGGGCAGTGCGCAATCGCGCAACAACACGACGAATTCCTCGCCGCCCCAGCGGGCCACCATGTCGCTGCCGCGCAGACTTCGGCGCAGCCGGCTGGCCGTCTCGATAAGTACGTGGTCGCCGGACTGGTGGCCGAAATTATCGTTAATGGTCTTGAAATGGTCGATATCGAGCATAAGTAGCGTGAGCGTCGCGCCGGTGCGGCGCGCGCTCAGATCCGCGGTCAGCAGGTCAGTGCCATGTCGCCGATTCCACACGCCGGTGAGCGTATCGGTGACGGCCATATCCCGCAGTTCGGCCTCAAACACCTTGCGCTCGCTGATGTCTCGGGTGACCCCGATCAATTCCACTACCTGACCGCTGGCATCCCGATTAGCGATGACCTGAAGTTCACCGGTCATGATCGATCCATCCCGGCGGTAGTACTCGATCTCGCCTCGAAAATTCGGTGGATCGGTTCCGGCCCGGATCGCGGCGAACACCTTCTGGAAATGTTCGGCCACCGTGGCGGCGGACTTTGGCGGGTTGATCTCCTCGGGTGTCTGTCGCATCGCCTCCTCAGCAGTGATTCCGCGCACCCTCTCGACCGCCGGGTTGACGTAGGTGATCTTGCCGTCCAACGCCATGGTCCAGATGACGTCCCAGGCGTTCTCCGCCAGTAGACGATTGCGCTCCTCGGAGCGGCGCAGATCGGACTCCACCTCATGCTGCTCGGTAACGTCGAGCACGACGCCTTCCTGGATCACCGAGCCGTCCGGACGAGACCGGACGCGAAACCAGGCCCTGCTGTGCACCCGGCGGCCGTCGAGGTGGTTCCAGGTGAGGTCCATCGAAAGTTCGTCACCCGGGGCCATCGACAGTGTCGCGTTCATCCGGTCCGCGAAATCGGGGTCGACCCGCCCCAGGATGGTCTGGGTGTCGGCATCCGGAGGAACTCCCAGTCGCATCAGCAGTGCGGCACCGAGATATTCGAAAGCCACGTCGGGTTGGATGCGCAGGACGTAGAAGATCACACCACTGCGTTCAGCTAACTGCTCGAACCATTCCGTGTCGGGCACGCGACCGTCAGCGCTCATCACACCCCCTCGGACTCCGCGGCCCTCAAGGCTACGTCAGACCGGGATGCCGCAGTTCTGCATCTCACGGCCGGATTACCAGCCCCACGGCCACTAGCGCGGTTGTCAGTTCGATCGTGGCTCCCAGAACATCGCCGGTGATCCCGCCGAAGCGGCGCACGCAGTGGGCGACGACGATCGTGGAGATCGTCAGCGCGATCACGACGACAGCCGGCCCGTGCCAAACCCGTGGCGTCGCAAACCCTGCCAGTCCGGCCACCAGCACCACCCACGCGCCGACCGTCAGGATCGACTGGGTCCCGGCGACGGCGCCGCCCAGCGCACTGCCGGCGGCGGCCGGCACCCCGCGGCGGCAGGCCAGCACCGCGGCAACGCGGCCCGCCGTCACCGCGGTCACGATCGCGGCCAACCCGGTCAGGCCGGTGGGCATCGCCGCAAACGCCGCCGCCTGAGCCGTGACGGCCACCACCACCGCCGCGACGCCGAACGGCCCGGCGGAACCCTCGCGCATCACCGCCAGGGCGCGCTCGGGCGGGCCGTAGCAGCCCAGACCGTCGACGGTGTCGGCCAGGCCGTCGATGTGCAGACCGCGAGTGCCGAGCAGCAGCACGGCGACGCCGAGTACTCCGGCCAGCAGGCTGTGCGGGCCGAACGCCCAGAAACCGGCCCACAGCACCCCTGCTGCGGCCAACCCGAGGGCCAGTCCGACGACCGGTAGCGCGGCGACTGTGGCGCGTCCAGGACCGACGCTGCGTCGGACAGGAAGCACCGTCCCGAACGCGAACGCCCCTGATACAGCGTCGATCACGCCGCGCCCGCGATCACGTCGAACTCAGCCGCTGCGACACCCCGGCGTCGGTGAAGGTGGCCATCGAGGACAGCAGGGAGATCGCGGCGCGCAAGATAGGCAGCGCCACCGCCGCACCGGTGCCCTCCCCGAGACGCAGGCCGAGGTCGACGATCGGCTCCAGGCCCAGTTCGGCGAGTGCCAGGGCGTGGGCCGGTTCGGGGGAGCGATGCCCGGCCCGCCACCACGCCCGCGCGCCCGGCGCCAGTCGGTCGGCGACCAGTGCGGCTGCGCTGACCACCACTCCGTCGAGCAGAAGCGGTGTGCGCCGCACCGCGGCCTGGGCGCAGAAACCGGCCATCGCGGCGAGGTCGGCACCGCCGCAGGCGGCCAGTAGCGCAACCGGATCACCCCGCCGATCGCGGGAACGGTAGAGCGCATCGCGCACCGCCGCGGTCTTGCGCGACCAGGCGGCGTCGTCGATGCCGGTACCGCGGCCCACTGCCGCCACCGGTTCGGTGCCGATGAGGGCGGCGATCAGGGTGGTCGCGGCGGTGGTGTTGCCGATACCCATGTCGCCGGCGATCAGGAGGTCGGCGCCGCCGTCCACTTCGTTGTCGGCGATCCGGCGGCCGGCTTCGATCGCGGCGATCGCCTCATCGAGGTGCATGGCGTCCTCAGTGGCGATGTTCCCGCTGGAGCGTCGTACCTTATGTGCCATGGTGGCATCGGTGGGCGATTCGTCACGGTCAACCGCCATGTCCACCACCCGCACGGTCGCCCCGGCGGCCTCGGCGAGGATGTTGATCGCAGCGCCGCCGGCTTCGATATTGGTGACCATCTGTGCGGTGACCTCGGAGGGATAGGCGGAGACTCCCTCCCGCGCGACCCCGTGATCGCCGGCGAAGACCACGACCCTGGCACGGGTGAATTGCGTTGGGGGGCAATCGCCCTGGCATGAAGCGACCCAGACGGACAAGTCCTCGAGTCGGCCCAGCGCACCGCGCGGCTTGGTCAGAAGGTCCTGGCGTCGACGCGCCGCCGCGCCGGCGCGTCCGTCAAGTGCCGGCACTTCGGCGAATTCGATCACCGGGACGCCTCGGTGGGGGCGGGCTTGAGCCAGATCGGCTGGCCGGCGACGATCAGCACAACCCGCTCGCAGCAATCGGCGAGACGTTGATTCAACACTCCCAGTTCGTCGGTGAAACGTCGTCCCGCCGCGGTCGCCGGCACCACCGTCAGGCCAACCTCGGGGCTGATCAGGAACAGAGGTGCGCGGAATGCGCCGACCGCCGCGATCAGGTCGTCCACCTCGGTGGCGATCGGCGCGTCGTCCCAGTTCCGGCGATCCAGGGCCGCGGTAAGCCAGCCGCCAAGATCGTCGACGAGCGTGGGGGTCACCGGGTCTGCCCGCAATTGGGTTGCCACAGCTGCACTTTCGATTGTGTTCCAGTTCGGCGGGCGCCGGTCCCGGTGTTCGGCGAGCCGCCGGGCCCACGAGGTGTCCGGGTCGGCGTCCAGCCCGGTGGCGATGTAGCGCACCGATTGTCCCGGCGTGACCGCGGCTTCGGCCCAACGCGACTTGCCGGATCGGATTCCGCCGAGCACCAGGGTGCGCAAGGTGCCGATGCTCAAACGATCTTGGCGCCGAGCGAGACCGCCGGCCGAGGCGCCCGCATCCGGCGCATCTGGGATGCCCGACTCGCGGCGTACATCCCGATCTTGAAGTGGGTTTCGGTGTTCTCGGGGAATTTGGCGTCGACGGCCTTGTTCACCTTGCGCGCCAGGAAAATCGCATCAACGAACATGATCAGCATCAGCAGCAGCATCGCGGGCGAAATCAGGATCTGAATCCTCGGCATCGCCAGCATGATGAACAGCAGCAGCAGCGCCGAGGGCATGAATAATCCGAGCACGTTGCGTCGGGAGTCCACGATGTCGCGGGCATAGCGCCGGATCGGCCCCTGATCGCGGGGCAAAAGATAGGCCTCCTCGCCGGCCATCATCCGCTCCCGGCGCTGGCCCATCTCTGCCCGGCGTTTGAGTTTGTCCGCCTTCTTCTCCTCCTTGGTCATCGTCGAGCGCAGTTCTTTGCGGCGCTTACGTGCCTCGGCGGCGGTGGCGGGTGCGGGCGCTATCGGACCGCGGCGTTTGGTGCTCTCATTGCGCTTCGGGGTCGGCCGGCCCTTGGGTGCGGTCGCTCCGGTCGGGGCAGGCGATTCCATGAGCGGGGCAGCATCGGTCACGGGTGCATCGTCGGCGTCGTCATCCTTGCGGCGGCCCAGCAGTCTCACGCCCGCAAGGTTACTTCGCCGCGTTCACAGCGCGGAATGCGGCCGCGGATGCCGGGCCTTACCCTGCTGGAATGAGGAGCATCCGGGCCGCCGCGCCGGGCCTGCGGGTGCTGATCGCGCCGGACTGCTTCGGCGAGAGCCTCACCGCACCCGGGGCCGCGGCGGCGATCGCCGCGGGCTGGCATCGGGGCCGACACGAGGACGTGCTGATCACGGCACCACAATCCGACGGTGGGCCGGGATTCATCGATGTGTTGGTGGCCGCGCAATCGGGCATACTGCGGCGCCACAGCCGGGTCCGCGGCCCGCTCGACGGCGACGTCGACGCCGGGTGGGCACTTGATCCGACCACCTCGACGGCCTACATCGAGTGTGCCCAGGCGTGCGGCTTGGCGTTGCTGGGCGGTCCGCCGACGGTGGCGTCCGCAATGGCCGCGCACAGCAGTGGCGTCGGGCAGTTGATCGACGCCGCGCTGCAGGCCGGCGCAACGACCATCGTGGTGGGACTGGGCGGCAGTAGTTGTACCGACGGAGGTCGCGGCATGGTGGAGGCGCTCGGTGGCCTGCCCGCCGCCGGCCGCGCCCTGGCCGGGGTGCGCCTGATTGCGGCTACCGACGTCGAACACCCACTGCTGGGCCCGGGCGGGGCGGCGCACGTCTTCGGCCCGCAGAAGGGTGCTGACCCGCCCACGGTGCGCAGGCTCGAGGAGCGGATGACCAGTTGGGCCGCGGAACTCGAGGCGGCGTCGGGTCGGGTGATCGCCGAGGTGGCCGGGGCCGGCGCGGCCGGGGGACTCGGTGCTGCGTTGCTGGCATTGGGCGCCCGCCGGGAATCTGGGGCGAGCCTTGTTGCGGCGCTGACCGGTACGGCCGAGCGGATTGCCGCGGCCGATCTGCTGGTGACCGGTGAGGGCCGCCTCGATGAGCAATCGCTGCGAGGCAAGGTGGTGGGCGCACTGGCCGCGGTCGCCGGCCGTAGTAACGTCCCGGTGCTGGTGTTGGCGGGCCAGGTTGACCTGGGAATCCCGCAGCGCGTGGCCGGCGGAATCACCGCCGCGTACGCGGTGGCCGACTACGCCGGATCGGTCCAACTGGCGATCGACGACGCCGCCGCCCAGCTTGCGGGCCTGGCTGAACGCACTGCGGCCGACCTGTCTCGGGAATAGCCACCCGAGCGGGTACCGTTGTTCCGGTAGGCGTTCTACCGAACCCCAGGAATGTGCACGAGGGAGCAGTTATGACCGTGTCCGACAAGACGACCCTGTCCGACAAGACGACCCTGTCCGATGAGACCGCGTCCGCCAAGACCGACGAGACCCACGACACCGACTCGGCAGCGCATGGCGTGATCATGACCGCCGCCGCCTCCACCAAGGCCAAGGCGCTGCTCGACCAGGAGGGTCGGGACGATCTTGCGCTGCGCATCGCCGTGCAACCCGGTGGATGCGCCGGGTTGCGCTACAACCTGTTCTTCGACGACCGGGCCCTCGACGGCGATCTCAGCGTCGATTTCGGCGGGGTAGCGCTGATCGTCGACCGGATGAGCGCCCCGTATGTTCAAGGCGCCTCGATCGATTTCGTCGACACCATCGAGAAGCAGGGCTTTACCATCGACAACCCGAACGCGACCGGGTCCTGCGCCTGCGGCGACTCCTTCAACTAGACCCGTTCAACTAAGGGCCCGCCCGTCGGGTTCAGTATTGGGCCGTCGTCCGCAGCAGATACGAGCAGACCAGCAGTTGGTTGCCCTGGCGCAGTAATTGCGCGACGCCCTGTTCCTCGTCTCGGCCCCGGCGTGAACTGGAAGCGGGGCTCACCCGCATCGTGAACAGCGCCTGCGCCTGATAGGACGACGACAGCACGATCTCGTCGATCGAGGTGACCTCGGCGCTCGCGAACTGCTTGCTGAAGGCGTCGCTGGCCAGCCTGGCCAGCGCCAGGTCGGACTTGCGCTCCTTGACGGCGTCGAACATCCCGCACAGATTGTTCCGGGCGATTGTCTCGGTGTCTCCGGTCGACAGCGCCGTCAGATAGTTCTGGATCGCCGCTTTTGCGGCGGAGTCGGTGAACGCCGACTGGCCGGCTGCGGAGCGATTACCCCCCGCGAAGACCGCCGCGGCAACGATCGCCCCGATGATCCCAACGGCCAGCAGGCCCCACCACAACACTCGGCGGGAACCCGGCCCCCCGCGCGGGACCCGGCCGGGGTATCCAACCGGTGGCGGCAGCGGACCCGGATACGGATAGGGGCCGGCGCCGTAACCGGACGGATGCGGGCCGGCCATGTGCGTCGTCTCCTGGCAGCTCGTCAAGCGGTGGGCGACTCAGGTCGCGTACGCAGGTTAGCGCACCTCGGGGTGCGCGGGCCTCGGCCCGACCGCGGGTAGTGTGACCTAGCGAATTGATCGCGCTGGTGTTGATCGCGCTGGTGTTGATCGCGCTGGTGTTGATCGCGCTGGGGTTGATCGCGCTGGGGCGCCAACTGACGAAAGGTGGACCTCCGTGACCATCGCGGTGACCGGATCCATTGCCACCGACCACCTGATGCGGTTTCCCGGGAAGTTCTCCGAGCAACTGCTGGCCGAGCATCTGCAGAAGGTCTCGCTGAGCTTCCTCGTCGATGACCTGGTGGTGCACCGTGGCGGTGTCGCCGGAAACATGGCGTACGCCATCGGTGTGCTCGGCGGGAGCGCGGTGCTGGTCGGGGCCGCCGGAATCGACTTCACCGACTACCGGGAATGGCTGGAGTCCGCCGGTGTCGACTGCGGCGGCGTGCTGATCTCCGACACCGCCCACACGGCCCGGTTCGTCTGCACCACCGACGTCGATATGGCCCAGATCGCGTCGTTCTATCCGGGCGCGATGTCGCAGGCCCGAAACATCAAATTGGCTGACGTGGTGGCCGCCACCGGGCAACCCGAACTGGTCATCGTCGGGGCCAACGATCCGGACGCCATGTTCGCCCATACCGACGAATGCCGGAAACTCGGTCTGGCCTTCGCCGCCGATCCCTCTCAGCAGTTGGCCCGACTCAGCGGGGCGGAGATCCGTCGCCTCGTCGACGGCGCGACCTATCTGTTCAGCAATGACTACGAGTGGGATCTGATGTTGTCCAAGACCGGCTGGACCGACGCCGATGTTCTCGCCCAGGTCGGCCTGCGGGTCACCACCCTGGGAGCCGAGGGAGTCGACCTCGTCGGAGCGGACGGCACGCGCATTCATGTCGGCGTGGTACCGGAAACGGCCAGGGTGGACCCGACCGGGGTGGGGGACGCGTTCCGGGCCGGATTCCTCACCGGCCGCGGCGTCGGGCTCGATTTGGAACGCTCGGCACAGTTGGGATCGCTGGTGGCGGTGCTGGTGTTGGAGACCACCGGTACGCAGAACTGGACCTGGGATCTCGACACCGCCAAGGCCCGCCTGGCCGACGCCTTCGGGGCCGAGGCCGCGGCTCAGATCGCATCGGCCCTGAGCTAGATCCGGACCGACCTGAGCTAGATCCGGACCGGGTACTGCGGTTCGCTAATCTGCGGCATCACGCTGCGTTCGACGAAGATTGCGTACCAGAGTAGGAAGATCAGCACGGTCCAGAGGCGGCGGCTGTGATCGGCGCCGCCGAGACGATGCTCGTCGAGCATGGACCGCACAGCGCCGAGGTTGATCAGATGACCGGCCGCCGAGTCGTCGATCATGCGGTAGCCCCAGTCCATCAATTCCCCGGCGCGCAGCCAATGCCGAATCGGCACTGGGAAACCCAGCTTTGCGCGGTTGAGCACATGCGCGGGCACGATCGGCTCCAGCGCCCGGCGCAGGGCGTACTTGGTGGTGGTGCGGGTGATCTTCTGGTCGAACGGCAGTCGCGCGGCCACCGCGAAGACCTCGGGGTCGAGAAACGGGACTCGCAACTCCAGTGAATTCGCCATTGTCATCTTGTCGGCCTTGACCAGGATGTCCCCGCGTAGCCAGGTGAACAGGTCGAGGTGCTGCATCCGGGCTACCGGGTCCCAGCCGTCGGACTCGGCGTAGATGGCCGCGGTGACGTCGGTGTGGGTCCACGCGGGGTTGAATCCGGGCAGGACGGCGCGCAGTTGCTGATCGGAGAAACTGCGGGCATTGCCGTAGTAGCGCTCCTCGAGTGTCAGCGATCCGCGGTGCAGCAGGCTCTTGCCGCGCATGCCGTCCGGTAATGGTTTCGAGGCTCGGCCAAGAGACTTTCGCACGGGACGGGGGAGATAATCGAATCCCTTGAGCGACAAGGGTTCCCGGTAAATCGTGTAGCCGCCGAATAATTCGTCGGCACCCTCGCCGGACAATACGACCTTGACGTGTTTGCGTGCCTCGCGGGCGATGAAGAACAGCGGCACCAGGGCCGGGTCGGCCACCGGTTCATCGAGATACCAGACGATCTCCGGCAGGGCGGCGACGAATTCCGACTGGCTGACCACCTTGGTCACGTGTCGGGCACCGATCGCCTCGGCGGAGGCGACGGCCACGTCGACCTCGGAGAAACCCTCGCGTTCGAAGCCGGTGGTGAAGGTGATCAGCTTCGGGTTGTGCCGGATCGCCAGTGCGGCGATGGCGGTGGAGTCGATACCGCCGGACAGGAACGCCCCGACGGTGACGTCGGCGCGCATGTGTTTGGCCACCGAATCTTCGAGTACCGCGGTGATCTCGTCGTAGCGGGCCTGCTCGGTGCCGCGACGGAACGCGACCGGCGAAAAGCGCGGCCGGAAGTAGCGGTTGACCTCGGGTGCGCACCCCGGGCGGATCACCGCATAGCTTCCGGACTCCAGCCGCCGTACGCCCCGGTGCAGTGTCTCTGGTTCCGGCACGTACTGCAGCACGGTGTAGTGCTGCAGTGCCCGCGGGTCGATGTCGAGGTCCAGGCTGAGGTCGCCGGCGAGGTCGAGCAGGCATTTCTCCTCGCTCCCGACCGCGGTGCCGCCCGGACCGGTCGCCATGAACAGCGGTTTGATGCCGAACGGGTCGCGGGCGCAGAACAACTCCCCGGCCTCGGTGTCCCAGAGAGCGAAGGCGAACATGCCGCGCAACCGGGCCAGTGCCTCGATGCCCCAGTAGTGGTAGGCGGCGGCGATGGCCTCGCCGTCGCCGTCAGTGGCGAATTCGGCCCCGCAGGTCTCGGCGAGTTCCGCCCGTAACTCCAGGTAGTTGTAGATCTCGCCGTTGAACACCAGGACGTAGCGGTCGGGCGCCGTCGGCGGGCCCCAGCGCAGCGGTTGGTGAGAGTGCGAGATGTCGATGATTGACAGCCGGTTGAAACCCAGGACGACCCGGTCGTCCGACCAGGTTCCGGGCTCGTCGGGGCCGCGGTGGCGCATCAGGTGTGATGCCCCGGCGACGGCATCGACGGTGCGGGTGCTGATGGTGCCCGCGGCATGTCCTACCAGGGCAAGCAGTCCGCACACCCGGCCTAGTATGCCCGACTCGCCCCGGCCACCGGAATTTGTGACCGGCCGAATCGGCAGGTGTGTCCGTGTGCCTATCTTCGGTGGTCTACGCTGCGTAGTATTCGGGTCAGATGTGTGTTCGGGTGACTTGGGCCGGTGCGTGAATACCGGGTCGTTCGACACCATCGGCCCAGCTTGCGACCCAGGAGGTGCCACAGTGACACCAGGCAGGCCCGGCGTCGATCCGACGCGAAGCAGGCCCCGCCGTACCGTGTCGATGGTGATCACGGCGGCGGTGCTCACGCTGACCCTCAGCGGCTGCGACTGGCGCTACGTCTTCGGCCTCGGCTGGCCGAACGGCGTCACCCCGGAGAGTCACCTGATGAGGAATCTGTGGGTCTGGACGGTGATCACCGCTCTGGTCGTCGGCGTGATTGTGTGGGCCCTGATGTTCTGGACGGCCGCGGCCCACCGAAAGAAGAAGGGCGATACCGAACTGCCCCGTCAGTTCGGCTACAACATGCCACTGGAACTGGCGCTGACGGTGGTTCCCTTCATCATCATCTCGGTGCTGTTCTACTTCACCGTCGTGGTTCAGAACCGGGTCCTGGACCGAGAACCTAACCCCGAGGTTGTCGTCGACGTCACCGCGTTCCAGTGGAACTGGAAGTTCGGCTACCAGAAGATCGCCTTCGCCGACGGTTCGTTCAATTACGACGGCGCCGATCCGGCGCGCAAGGCCGCGATGATCTCCAAGCCGGAAGGCACGGACATTCACGGCGAGGAGAAGGTCGGTCCGATTCGTGGCATCAATCCCGAGGACCGCAGCTACCTCAACTTCGACAAGGTCGAGACGGTGGGAACCAGCGACGAGATCCCGGTGCTGGTGCTGCCGGTGGGCAAGAGGATCGAATTTCAACAGGCCTCCGCCGACGTGATCCATTCGTTCTGGGTGCCGGAGTTCCTGTTCAAACGCGACGTCTTCCCGAACCCGAAGGAAAACCACTCCGAGAACATCTGGCAGGTTTCCGAGATCAACCAGACCGGTGCCTTCGTTGGGCGATGCGCCGAGATGTGCGGCACCTACCACGCGATGATGAATTTCGAGGTTCGGGTGGTCTCGGCCGCCGATTTCAAGACCTACCTGGAAGCCCGGATCGCCGGGGACAGCAACGCCGCGGCCCTGGCGGCGATCAATCAGTCGCCGGTGGCCACCTCCACGCGGCCGTTCGACACCCGTCGGGGCGAACGAGTGCAAACGCCTCCGGGACTGGCTCAGGCCAGCAAGTAGCGAAGCGAGGACGTCGTCATGCGTATTGAAGCCCGACTGTTCGAAATCCTGACTGGATTCTTCGGCCTCGCCGCCATCGCCTACGGGAGCTTGACCGCGGTGTTCTCACCCGGCGGCCTGGAGTGGGCCGGCACCACCGCACTGGTGCTGACTGCGGGCCTGTCGTTGATCATCGGCACCTTCTTCCGCTTCATTGCGCGACGGCTCGATACCCGGCCGGAGGACTACGCCCAGGCCGATATCGCCGACGGAGCGGGGGAGCTTGGCTTCTTCTCGCCGCACAGCTGGTGGCCGCTGCTGATCGCGCTGGCGTTCTCGACAGCGGCGGTGGGGGCCGCGCTGTGGTTGCCATGGCTGATCGTGGTCGGCGTGGTCTTTGTGCTGGCGGCGGTGTCGGGCCTGGTTTTCGAGTACTACGTCGGGCCTGAGAAGCACTGAGCGATCGTGCCGGGACGAACGGCCGGAGGCCCACGTGGGCTGAAGGTCACGATCCAGGTGATATGCGGCGATGACCCGGTGTGCTGCGGGCCCGAGCGGCCGCGAATTGGGTAATGTTGCGCCGACGTGGCCGACTGGCCACTCCAGCCGGAAGCGGCACCAATGGATGCTGTCGAAAGAGGATAGGCGCAGATGAGCGGGCCCAATCCGCCTGATGGGTTCCCGGAAGGTTCCCCGACCGAGGAGTCCCGGGATGAGCTGACCGACACCGGTTTCTCGCGCGCCTATTCGGCACCGGAATCCGAGCAGTACGCGATCGCGCCCTACATCCCCGCTGATCTCGAACTCTACGACTACGACAGCTACGACCAGGGCGCCCAGGCCCCCGCCGACTTATCGCCGCCAAAGTGGCCGTGGGTGGTGGGCATCACGGCCATCATCGCCGCGATCTCGTTGGTGGCCTCGGTGGCGCTGCTGGTGACCCGAACGGACGCCAGCGACGTCGCCTCGTCGTCAACCACGACCAGCGGCCCGCCGATCCAGGACGAGATCACCACGCCGCCACCGCCCCCGCCACCACCCCCGCCGACCAGTGAAGCCCCGCCACCAGAGCCGCCACCGCCGCCGCCGCCGACCGAGACGGTCACGGTGACGCCGGAACCTCCTCCGCCGGTGGTCGTGCCCGAGCCGCCGCCGCCGCCCGAGCCCCCCCCACCACCGCCGCCGCCGCCCGCCCCCACCACGGCGGTTCCGGTGGGCCCCCGGCAGGTGACCTACTCCGTCACCGGCGCCAAGGCGCCAGGTGACATCATCACGGTGACCTATGTCGACGCCTCGGGCCGGCGTCGCACCCAGCGCAACGTCTACATCCCGTGGTCGTTGACAGTGACGCCGATCTCGACGTCGGATGTCGGCTCGGTGCAGGCCTCCAGCCTGTTTCTGGTCAGCAGGCTGAACTGCTCCATCACCACTAGCGACGGGACGGTGTTGTCATCGAATCAGAACAATTCCGCGCAGACGAGCTGCTGATGGCCGGTGATCCTGCCGCGGGGGGTCAGGCCCGCTCACCGGAGGCGGTAGACCGGGCCATGGTGGCCGTCTGCGGCGCGATCTGGTTGGTGATGCTGGGCATGAGCGTCCTCGCCACCGTCGCCCTGGTGCAGCTCGGACGCGGCCGGGACGCTGATCCTGGCGGCCAGTCATCGTGGCTGCTCTACAGCGTCATTGCGGTTTCCGCTCTGATCATCGCCGGGGCGATTCCGCTGCTGTTGCGGGCTCGGCGCACTGCCCTGGCGGATTCCGGCGCCGGGGCTGAGTCTGGCTCGGGGGCGTCTGACTCGGGACCGGGGGCGGCCGATCCGGGGCCGGTATTGCCCATCGAGGCACCGACCGAGAAACTGCGGGTGTTCGGAACCGCGGTGGATCCCTACGCCCGCGAGGCCGCGCCGGCGACGGTGTCGCGGGTGCCCGCCGCCGTCGTCGACCGGTTGTGGCTGCGCGGCACGACGTCTTTGCTGGGGGCGATGGGCGTGGCGCTGACCGCTGTCGCCATCGCCACCTACCTGCTGACAACGGGTAACACCACCGGAACATGGGCGGCTCTTGGTACCGCCGCCGTCATCACCGTGGCGATGCCCGCGATCTTGGTCGCGTTCGCGCGCCGCCTGAGCGAGGCCGCTGACGCCGTCGAGGGATGAGATCAGCGGCGGTTCCGCAGGGCTACGTGTGGGGACTAGTGATGACCGTTGGAGCCGTTCGACCCGTTGCCGTTCGACCCGTTGCCGTTAAACCCGTTGCCGTTAAACCCGTTCGACCCGTTGCCGTTGTACTCGTGGTCCTGGTACTCCTTCAACGCCGTCAGGGCGCGTTGTTCGGAGGTGTGTGCCGCCTCGTTGAGAGCCACGTTCTGGGCTGCGGGATCCGCGGTGAGGAAACTGCCGCGGCCGGGCCGGCCGGCGGAACCCAGCTTGTTCATCCGCTTCGGCAGCGCGGCGCCCTGGTACTCCAGTGGTAGCGGGTGGCCGTGATCATCGACCGGCCCCAGCGGTTGGTGCAACTCGATGTACGCACCGTGTGGAAGCCGCTTGATGATGCCGGTCTCGATTCCGTGCTCGAGCACGTCGCGGTCGCTGCGCTGCAGGGCCACTGCCCACCGGTAGGTGATGAAGAACACCAGTGGCGGGATCACCAGCATGCCGATCCGGCCTATCCAGGTCGTCGCGTTCAGCGAGATGTGGAACGTGTAGGCGATGATGTCGTTCATCGCGCTGAACGTGAGCACCACGTAGAACGCGATCGCCATTGCACCGATGCCGGTGCGCACCGGCACGTCCCGCGGCCGCTGCAGCAGGTTGTGGTGGGCGTCGTCTCCGGTGAACCGGCGCTCGAGGAACGGGTAGATGAAGAGCAGCAGGAAGATCACGCCCATCAGAACCGCCACCCACACGGCGGCCGGGATGGTGTGGTTGCCGATGTAGATCTCCCACGGGGGGAACAGCCGGATCAGCCCGTCGGTCCACATCATGTAGAAGTCGGGCTGCGAGCCGGCGGAGACCTGTGACGGTTTGTAGGGACCCAGTTGCCAGATCGGGTTGATCTGCAGCAGCCCGCCCATCAGACCGAGGATGCCGACGACGATGGCGAAGAAGCCGCCGGACTTGACCGCGAAGACCGGCATCACCCGGACGCCGACGACGTTGGTCTCGGTGCGGCCGGGGCCGGGGAACTGGGTGTGCTTCTGGAACCACACCAGTGCCAGGTGCATGCCGATCAGGCCGAGCATGATCCCGGGGAACAACAGGATGTGCACTGCGTAGAGCCGCGGCATGATGATGTCGCCGGGGAAGTCCCCGCCGAAGATCGCCCAATGCATCCAGGTGCCCATCAGCGGGATGCCCAGGGTGATCGACGATAGCGCGGCGCGGATGCCGGTGCCCGACAGCAGGTCGTCGGGCAGTGAGTAGCCGAAGAAGCCCTCGAACATGGCCAGGACCAGCAGCAGCGAGCCGATCACCCAGTTCGCCTCGCGAGGCCGCCGGAAGGCGCCGGTGAAGAAGATGCGCGCCAGATGCACCATGATTGAGGCGGCGAACAGCAGAGCCGCCCAGTGGTGGACTTGGCGAACGAAGAGCCCGCCACGCACTTCGAAGCTGATGTTCAACGCGGTCTCGTAGGCCCGCGACATTTGGATGCCGCGCAGCGGCTGGTAGACGCCCTCGTAGGTGACGTGCGCCATCGAGGGGTCGAAGAACAGCGTCAGGTAGACGCCGGTCAGCAGCAGCACGATGAAGCTGTACATGGCAATCTCACCCAGCAGGAATGACCAGTGGGTGGGAAACACCTTGTTCAACTGGCGGCGCAGGGCGCCCGAGGGGTGGTACCGCGAGTCGAGGTTGTCGGCGACCTTGTCGATGCCGTCAGCGATGATTGTGCTCATGATCTGCGCTCCCAAAATGCCGGACCAACAGGTTCGATGAAGTCGCCGTTGGCGACCAGGTATCCGTCTTTATCGATGGTAATGGGCAGTTGCGCGAGGGCGCGTGCGGCAGGACCGAAAATCGGACGCGCGAAGTGCAGGGCGTCGAATTGGGACTGGTGGCACGGGCACAGGATGCGGTAGGTCTGCTGCTCGTACAGCGACGACGGGCAGCCCAGGTGCGAGCACACCTTGGTGTAGGCGAACAACTCACCGAAGTTGAAGCTCTCCTGGCCCTGACGCTTGATGACTCGGGGCATGTCGACGGGTTTGATGCGGATCAGCATGACCGGATTGCGCACGCCCATCGAGATGTGCGTCAGCCGCTCATGAGACTCCACCGTGGTGCCGTCGCCGTCCTCCTCACGCCACGGGAACACGGTTTCCATACCGCCGGCGTCGAGGTCCTCGGGACGCATTTTCACGAACGGAGATTCGCCGGGCCTGCCGGTTGCGCGCCCCAGGAAGACCGTTTCGCCGTTGAAGCGGGGCGTCCAGTCCGACGTCCAGAGCACCGCTTTGAGGCCGTCGGCAGTCGGCACCACCGGCTTCCACGGGTTCTTGATGATGCCACCCAACCCGGCTACCAGGGTGCCCAGGCCGAAGGCGCCCAGTCCGATACCGAGCGACATTCCAATGAGCTTGCGCCGCTTGATGGTTGAGTCCTCGAATGCTCCCACCAGGTTGGCCGCGGCCGTTCTGCGGTCAAACTCCGACGACTGACCGTCGTGGCGCTGCTGGATGGAGATCTCTTCGGGGATGAACCTCTTCTGGTAGAGCACCGCGCCGACGCCGATGGCCAGGATGGACAGGCCGAAGGTGACGCCGTAAATCGGGGTGGCCAAGGTGTAGAGGAAGTTGCCCTCAGCGCCATTGGGCTTGTACTGCCACGGCCAGAACAGGAACGCACCCACCAGTGCCAGTCCCATCACGCCACCCAGCAAGAGCCACGACGCGACGCCGCGTTCCGCCCGCTTCTCGGCGCGGGTGCCCTCCACCGGCCAGCGGGGCTCCTTCAGGACGGTCTCGACGCCGTCCGTCCGACCGCCGAGTTGGACCAGTTCCTGGGTGGACATGGCGGCAAGGTCCTCGTCGGACGGCTTGGCCACCGGGTTGTCTTTCGTGCTGTGGTCCTCAGGGCTCATGACCGCGCCCCGATCCACATCGCCGCAGCGACGGCGGCCACAATCCCGACCGCGAAGATCGCGATGCCCTCCGGAGCGGGTCCGAAACCGCCAAGACCGTAACCGCCGGGGTTGAGCGTGTCGCTCGAGGTCTTCACGTAGGCGATGATGTCCCGCTTGGCCTCCGGCGAGAGTTGCCGATCGGAGAACTTCGGCATGTTCTGCGGCCCGGACAGCATGGCGGTGTAGATCTGCGCGGGGGTGGCCGGATCCAGCACCGGCGCGTACTTGCCCGAGGAGAGGGCGCCGCCGCGGCCGGTGAAGTTGTGGCATGAAGCGCAGTTGAGCCGGAAGAGATCTCCACCTCGGGCGACGTCGCTGCCGATCAAGGATGCCTCGGCGATCTGGCCGTTGGCATCTCGCGGGACGAGTGGCCCGCCGCCGATGCTCTGGACGTAGGCGCCGAGCGCATCGACCTGAGACTCGTCGAAGATGGGCGTCTTGCGCATGGCCTGGGCCTCGTTGCGCATCATCGGCATCCGTCCGGACGACACCTGGAAGTAGACCGCCGCTTCCCCGACGCCGACCAGACTGGGTCCGCGAGCCTCGACGCCCTGCAGGTTGAGGCCGTGGCAGGTGATACAGGCCGTCTCGTAGAGCTGGGCGCCGGTGCGCAGCAGTGCTGACTGGGACTGATCGGCAACGGCCACCTGCGGACGCGGCGTGAGCGTCGCGGCCAGTACGCCGGCCAGGCCCAGGCCGAACACCAGAAGGACCGCCGCGGACAGTCGGCGCCGAAGTCGGCGCCGTGACCTGCCGTGCACGCGGGACTCAATCCTGAGCATCGCACCCCTTCTCATCAGCGGGTTTCGCATCGTCGGATCATCGTACGAAGTAGATCGTGGCGAACAGGGCGATCCAGACGATGTCAACGAAGTGCCAGTAGTAGGACACCACGATTGCCGCCGTCGCCTGGGCGGGGGTGAACTTGCTCATGGTGGTGCGCGCCAAGAGCAGCACGAACGCCACCAGGCCGCCGATCACGTGCAGGCCGTGGAACCCGGTGGTCAGGTAGAACACGCTGCCGTAGGCACTGCTGGCGATGGTGGTGCCCTCATGAACCAGGTTCACGTATTCATAACCCTGGCCCAGAACGAAGAACAGGCCCATCAGCAGGGTGATCAGGTACCAGCGTCGCAGGCCGAAGACATCGCCGCGTTCGGCGGCGAACACGCCCATCTGGCAGGTGAACGACGACGCGATCAGCACCAGGGTCACCGGGACCGCCAGGGCGAGGTTCAATTCGGTAGGGGGTGGCGGCCAACTTCCACCCGACTGCGCGCGAGCAGTGAAGTACATCGCGAACAACCCGGCGAAGAACATCAACTCGCTGGAGAGCCACACGATGGTGCCCACACTGACCATGTTCGGCCGATTCAGCGAATGCACGCGGGAAGTGATGGCAGTCCCGGAAGTGCCAGCAGCGCTCGTCACGACGCAAGTATGACGCTTTGTAGTTGTGGAGGTACAGCCAGGGGCCGAATTGGTCACAAACTGTTTTCCGGCCGGTTTCTCTCGGGGTCGTCAGGGGCGTTGCCCGCCGGGTGGCGGGTCGGGCGGTGTGAGACGATCCGGCAGTGAGATCGCCGACCGCCGAGCCCGATCCCGGCCCTGTGACCAGCACCTGGCCCCAAGTTCTGGGGCGGTTGACCGCCGGTTCCGAACTCGCCGCCGGCCAGGCAGCGTGGGCGATGCAGCACATCATGACCGGGGAGGCGACGCCGGCCCAGATCGCGGCCTTCGGCGTGTCGATGACGATGAAGCGCCCGAGTGCCGCGGAAGTGCGGGAGCTGGCCGACACCATGCTGGGTTTTGCGCTGCCGGTGCCGACCGAGGTGATCGGCACCGACACCGTCGACATCGTCGGAACCGGGGGCGACCACTCCAACTCCGTCAACCTCTCGACGATGGCCGCCGTGGTGGTCGCGGCGGCCGGACTGCCGGTCGTCAAGCACGGGAACCGCGCGGCCTCGTCGCGCAGTGGCGGCGCCGACATGCTTGAGGCACTGGGGCTGCGGATCGACCTCGGACCCGAACAGGTCGCCCGCTGTGTCGCGGAGGTGGGAATCGGGTTCTGCTTCGCTCCGGTTTTCCACCCGTCCTACCGCTACGCGGGGCCGCCACGCCGCGAGATCGGTGTGCCGACGGTGTTCAATCTGCTTGGGCCGCTGACGAATCCAGCACGTCCGCGAGCAGGTTTGATCGGCTGCGCCTTCCGGGACCTGGCAGAGGTGGTGGCGGATGTTTTCGCCGCTCGCGGCGCGAGCGTTCTGGTGGTGCGTGGCGATGACGGGCTTGACGAATTGACCACCACCACCACCAGTACGGTCTGGCGGGTGCGGGCCGGTGCCGTGGACACCCTTGCTTTCGACCCACTCGACTTCGGAATCGCTCGCGCCCAACCCGGTGATCTCGTCGGCGGGGATGCCCACGCCAATGCCGCGCAGGCACGCGCGGTGTTCGGCGGATCCACCGGCGCGGTCCGTGACGCGGTCCTGCTCAATGCGGCCGGCGCCATCGTCGCCCATGCCGGACTAGCCGGCGTCGGCGAATGGCGGCCCTCCTGGGAGAGCGCCCTCGACCGCGCCGCTACGGCGATCGACTCCCGGGCGGCAGAGCGGCTGCTCGACCGCTGGGCGCGCTTCACCCAGGAAGTCTGACCCGCCGTCGCGCGCGGCAAGAAATTCCGACGCGGCGTGTCGAGCCGAGCGCGCGGTGGCGGCCCATTCGAGCCACCGCCCGGCCGACTGCCGTGGCGAGGCGAAAGTGCCTGCGGCAGATACGATTCGGACGCCGGGCGTGGCCAGCCACCGGGCGATCAACGCAGTCTCCTCGACTAACGCTCCGCCCAGCGGCGCCAGTTGCGGCAGTACCACCTGGGCACTGCTGCGCAGGGCGTCGATGACCGGCATCGGCGGAACATGTGCGCGGGCGCACCCCGCGCCGGCCAACTGGCCGTGTCTGATGACCGCCAACTGCCATCCGCCCGCACCATCGGGTGCGGCGGCGACGAGTTCGGCGACGGCGGCCAGCGCGCTCAAACGCTGACCACGCCAGAGCACCTCCACGGCATCCGCCGTCAGATCCCGTAACCGGGCGGCACTCTCGAAACGCCCGCGCTGTGCCAACGCGGTGACGCCCAACACGGCCGCCGCGAGGGCGGCGTTGTCGTGCCCGTCGATCACCTCCGCCGCCCGCGCAGGCCCGGCGGCGTAGTCACCGGCGCGAACTCCCCGCGGGGCCGGGCACGGCGACACTTCCCGCTGCGGGCAGGCCGGACCGTGCTCGCCGTGCACCCCGATCCGTGCGGTGCAGGTGCGAACTCCGGTGAACCGCGCCAGCAGGCCGGCGGTGTCGGACGCCTGCGCACGCGACCGAAACGGGCCGATGGCACTCTCGCGACGGGGCGCACGGACGCACGACAGCCGCGGGAAGGCTTCGTCGGTCAGCACCACCCACCACCATCGATGCGGAAAGCGCGACCGGCGGTTGTACGGCGGTGCGTGGGCGGCCAGCAGACGCAGTTCCCGCACGCCGGCCTCGAGGGCGTGGGCGCACTCGACATGGTCGACCGCGGTGGCGAGGCTGACCATCTCGGACATGCGTTTTCGCGGATCTGCTCCGGTGAAGTACTGGCCCACCCGCCGATGCAGGTCGGTTGCCGTGCCAACGTAGAGCACCTCGGCCGACGGCCCGCGAAACAGATAAACACCGGGCTTCCGCGGCAATCCGCTAGCCAGGACCCGCTTCCGGCGCTGGGCACCCGATGATTTCGGTGCAAAAGAACTCAGCTCGCGGTACGTCGTCACACCCTGATTGCCCACGCGTTCGATCAGCGCATGGAGCACGTCGACGCAGGCGCGGGCGTCGTCAAGGGCGCGGTGGGTGGGCTCGGTGGCCGATCCCAGCAGCCTCGCCAACGCGGACAGCCGGACGCTGGGCGCCTCCTCGCGGCTCAACACCCGGCGTGCCAACCGGACTGTGCACAGCACCGGCGGCCCGGGCCAGTCGATGTCGCATTGCTGGGCCGCGGATTTAAGGAACCCGATGTCGAATCCCGCGTTGTGCGCCACCAGCACCGCGCCGTGGGCGAACTCCAGGAACATCGGTAGCACCGCCGAAATCGGTGGGGCGTCGCGCACCATCGCGGTGTCGATCCCGGTGAGTTCGATGATCTGCGGCGGGATCGACCGCTGTGGGTCGACCAGAGTGGCGAACTCGCCGATGACCTCCCCGCCGCGCACCTTGACCGCGCCGATCTCGGTGATCGCGTCGCGGGATCCGTCCGGGCCGGCCTGCGCGCGCGAGCCGGTGGTCTCGAGGTCGACCACCACGAACGTGGTCTCGGCGAGCGATATCTCGCCGTCGACGTCGGCGAAGCTCAGCTGGTGCTGCGCGCGAGAAGCGGCCACGGTGATCGACGCTAAGGCCGGCCACCGACAGTCCCGTCGCGCCACACCGCAGCAGATGCAAGCATCGCAGCGGAGGAAAACATGTCGGTGGCCGTGGCTAGCGTGCGGGAAGCCGGAAAACACCGGAGCGTGTCAGCACCACGGAGGAGAACCGTTATGAGCCAGGACCCCGATGCGGCAGAGCCGGTGATCATCGACTGTGACGATTGCGCGGTCCGGGGTCCGGGGTGCCGGGATTGCGTGGTCAGCGTGTTACTGGGTGTTCCCGAGAGCCTGCTGGAGGACGAGCGCGCGGCATTGGAGGTGCTCGCCGAAGCGGGTATGGCACCCCGGCTGCGGCTGATTCCGATACGTCGCAGTCCGGGTTCACCCCGGGATAAACCGGGTTCACCGATGGCCGGATAACGTCGGCAACGCGGCTCGCCCGCGGTGACTGATGTGGCTGGTGTGGCTGAATGTTGACTAAGACTTCCGGCCTGAGGTTGGACAAACCCGTTGCCGTTTCGTAACCTTACCGAGACCTAAACGCATTTCGGCGAGTTGAGTCGACGGCAGTCAAAGGACCCGCAATCTTGAAGTTCGACCGCAACTTTTTCACCAAACCCAATGCTCACAGATGGTTTACTGGATCCCTCGCCGGTCTGATCGCCGCCGCCTGCGTCCTCACGCCCGCGGCCACCGCTGATCCCGCCCAGGACGCCGTCGCCCAACTCGGCGAGCTTTCCCGGCAGGCTGAGCAGCTCACCGAGTCCATGCACGCGGCCCAGTTGGACCTCGACGCGAAAGTCCAGGCCCTGACCGACGCCGAGGCCACCCACGGCAACGATGTCGCGGCGCTGGATGCCGCCAGGGTCACCCTGCAGTCCTATCAGGGAGCGGTCAACAAGCTGGCCGCGTCGGTGTACATGGGCGGCCGCACTGACGGGATGAACGCGATCCTGACCGCTGCCTCGCCGCAGGGCCTGATCGACAAGATGGCGATTCAAAAGGTGATGGGCGCCGAGATGGCGGCCCAAATGACCAGTTTCCGGCAGCTCAGCGACGAGGCGCTCAGGATCGAGGCCGCCTCCGCCAAGTCCGCCGCCGAGGCCAAGGCCGCCGCCGACGAAGCCGCCGCGGTCCGCGCCGAACTGCAGGGCAAGCAGTCGCAGCTCCAGGTTCAGATCGCCGCCGTGAAGTCCCGGTACCAGGCTCTGACGCCCCCGCAGCAGGTTGCGCTGGCGGCGCCGGGCGCACCATTGCCGGCGGTTCTCGCCGCGCCCGAGCAGCCCGCGGCTCTCGCCCCGCCTGAGCCGCGCGCCGAGATCGCAGCCTTGGCAGCGTTGCCGTCCCCGAGTGTCGGAAGCAGCGCCGGCGCAACCGCCGTGCAGGCGGCGCTGACCCGGATCGGTTCCCCGTATGTGTGGGGCGGCGGTGGACCGGGCGCCTTCGACTGCTCCGGACTGGTGCAGTGGGCATTCGCCCAAGCCGGTGTGTTCCTGCCGCATTCGAGTTACGCGCTGGCCGACGGCGGTCAACCGGTGTCCGTCGACCAGATGCAACCCGGCGACGTCGTCACGCAGTACTCCGACGCCTCGCACGTCGGGATCTACGTCGGGGACGGACTGATGGTGCACGCCTCCACCTACGGGATCCCGGTTCGCGTCGAGTCGGTGTACAACTCCCCGATCTACAACGTCCGTCGGTACTGAACCCACCGCCGGTCGGCAACCGGCGAACCGACCGCGGTGGTCCCGACTGGCCGCGGTCGTGCTGGTCGCTGAGTTGGCCGCCGCATCCGCGCTGATCGCCGTTGGCCCCGCCGCGGCGCGGTCCACGTCGGCCCCACCTCCGGTGGTATCGGCATCGGCGCCACTGGAGGTCGGAGACGGCCGCCAAGGCCATCGCGTCAGGGTCGACCTCGTCAGTCTCGGGGGGAGTCGGACCGACGCCGTACTTGAGCGCGTCAGGGCCGCGATCGGTGGCGCTGTCGACGCCGTGGAGCGGTTCTGGGGCACCGACTTCCAGCGCGAGATCGTGGTGGTCGCCACCGGTTCCGGAGAACAATTCGTCGAATACGCCGGACTGGATCCGGCGCGAGGATGGACCGATATCGCCGCCGTCGCCGTCGCCGACGATGTCGATTTCATCGGCCGCACAGCATCCGGACAGCGGATCATTCTTGCCCCCGGCGCGGCGACGATGGGCGACGCCGCGTTGCGAATTGTACTGGCGCATGAGCTTTTCCACCTCGCGGCCCGAACCGAGACGGCACTGGATGCGCCACGTTGGCTGACCGAAGGGGTGGCCGACTTTGTCGCGCGTCCACCGACGGCGATTCCTGTCGGCGCCACCGCCGTCCTGCCGTCGGATGCCGAGTTGGACGCGGGCGGCGCCGATCTTGCGGCGGTCTACGACCGGGCGTGGTGGTTCGCTCGCTTTGTCGCTGACAGCCACGGCACCGGAACGCTGCGCCGACTCTACGCGGCTGCCTGCGGACCCGGCCACGCAGACCTAGCCGTGGCGGTCCGGCAGGTGATCGGTACCGATCTGGCCGAACTACACCAGCGATGGGTGCAGTGGATGGCCCAGGAGGCTCGCCGCTGATGACGCGAATCCTGTTGGTCACCAACGATTTTCCGCCGCGACGCGGTGGTATCCAGTCCTATCTTGAACAGTTCGTTCACCACCTGGTCGGGGCCGATGATGAGCTGACGGTCTATGCGCCGCGGTGGAAGGGCGCGCCCGACTACGACCGCGCGGCGCCGTTCGCCGTCGTCCGTCACCCCGGCACACTGATGCTGCCCGAGCCCGGAGTGGATCGGCGGATGCGCTCGCTGATTCGTGAACACGGCATCGAAACCGTATGGTTCGGCGCCGCTGCGCCACTGGCCCTGCTGGCATCGCGGGCCCGCGGTGCCGGCGCTGAACGCGTCCTGGCCAGCACCCATGGTCACGAGGTGGGGTGGTCGATGCTGCCCGGGGCGCGTTCGGCGCTGCGGCGGATCGGCAGCGAGACCGACGTGATCACCTACGTCAGTCGCTACACCCGCGACCGATTCGCCTCCGCGTTCGGGCCGACTGCGCGCCTTGAACATCTGCCGCCGGGAGTGGACACCGAATGCTTTCGGCCCGATCCGGTGGCGCGCGCTGAACTCCGGGAAAGGTACCGCCTCGGTGACCGGCCGACGGTGGTGTGTGTGTCACGACTGGTAGCGCGCAAGGGTCAGGACATGCTGATCAGGGCGATGCCCCAGATCCGGCGCCGTGTCGACGGCGCCGCACTGGTCATCGTCGGCGGCGGGCCGTATGCCGACACCCTGCACAAACTGGCCAAGCGCTGCGGCGTAGCCGCCGACGTCGTGTTCACCGGCGGTGTTCCCACCGCCGCACTGCCCGGCCATTACGCGATGGCGGACGTCTTCGCGATGCCGTGTCGCACCCGGGGGGCGGGCCTGGACGTCGAGGGCCTGGGCATCGTGTTCCTGGAGGCCGCTGCTGCCGCAGTGCCGGTAGTGGCCGGCCGTTCGGGCGGTGCGCCGGAGACGGTCCGCGACGGCGAAACCGGCCGGGTGGTCGATGGCCGGGCCCATGACGAGATCGTCGATGCGATCACCGATCTGCTCGCCGACCCGGGACGTGCCCGACAGATGGGACGGGCCGGACGGGACTGGATAAGCCGGGAGTGGAATTGGCAGACCCACTCCCGGCGGCTGGCCGAGCTGTTGCGAGCAGATCCGCGCCGTTGAACACAGCGGCGCCGGGTTCAACAAATCGAAAAGCCCCCGGGTCGGTTCCACCCTCACGACCGCCGGACGGCGATGTGTGAAGCTAGACGATGTGAGCAGTATCCAGGTCGCTGACGAGACGTTCGTCGCCGCCGATCCGGTGGCGGTCGGCAGGGCGGTGGGGGACCGGGCCAACTGGCGTCGCTGGTTCACCGACCTCTACCTCGAGGTGGTCGAAGACCGGGCCGAGCGGGGCGTGCGATGGACCGTCACCGGCGCCCTCACCGGAACCATGGAGGTCTGGTTGGAACCGGTGCTCGACGGGGTCGTCCTGCACTACTTCCTGCACGCGGAGCCCACCGGCGGTTCGGCTCCGACGAATCCGGCCACGCTCAATCATCGGCGCCGGGTGGCGGGCAAACGGATGGCGTTCGAGATCAAGAACACCCTGGAGGCGACACGACCGGTGGGCACACCGCCGAGGCCCTGATAGCCGGTTCGAGTCGAGGTGCGAGAGGGTACGGTGGGTTCCCATGTTGACGGGACGAACGCGACGGTCCCGCCGTCTTGGGAAGCTCTGACGGTGGCGGATAAGACAGCGCAGACCATCTACATCGACGCCGAACCGAGCGCGGTCATGGATGTCATCGCCGATATCGCCTCCTACCCGCAGTGGGTGTCGGAGTACACCGAGGCCGAGGTTCTCCAGACCGACGCCAAGGGCAATCCCGCGGTGGCTCGCCTGGTGCTGGAAGCGGTCGTGCTCAAGGACACGATGGTCCTCGCCTACGAATGGCCTGCCGATCGTCGGTCGGTGCGCTGGTCGCTGGTGTCGAGCACATTGCTCAAATCCCTCGATGGCGTCTACCTGCTCACCCCCCGGGGCTCCGGAACCGATGTGACCTACGAACTCGCGGTTGATCTGATGGTTCCGATGATTGGTCTGCTCAAGCGCAAGGCCGAGCGCCGGCTCACCGATACCGCGTTGAAGGACCTCAAGAAGCGGGTCGAGGGCTGAGTGGAATCCGCTGACGCCGCCGCCGATGCGGGCCCGCCCCGGCAGGCCCCGATTGCCTTCTTCGCCGGTGATGCTCGGATCGCCTCCTTCGTCGGCAAGGCCCGGATTGCCTTCTTTGTCGGCAAGGGTGGTGTTGGCAAGTCGACGTTGGCGGCGGCGACGGCGGTGGCGGCGGCGCTGAGCGGCGATCGGGTGCTGGTGGTCTCGACCGATCAGGCCCATTCGCTCGGCGATGTCCTCGGCGAACCGGTGCAGCCCGGTGACGGCCGTGACCCGGTGCGGATCCTTACGGAGGAACGCGCCGGCACCGGTGGTGGATTCCTCGATGCGATGGCGCTGGACACGCTGGCACTGCTGGAGGCGGCGTGGCGCCCGACGGCATCGGTGTTGGCCGCGCGGTTTCCGGATTCGGAACTCGACGACGTGGCGCCCGAGGAACTGTGCGCGATGCCCGGCATCCAGGAGATGCTGGGCCTGCAGGCGGTGGCGGACTTGGCGTCCTCGGGTCGGTGGGACTTCGTGGTGGTGGACTGCGCCTCCACCGCCGACGCCGTACGAATGCTGACCCTGCCTGGCACCTTCGCCCTGTACGCGGAGCGCTGCTGGCCACGTCACCGTCGACTCAGTGCCGCCGTCGCCGATGCCCGCTCGGCCGCCACGGCGGCGATGGTGGAGGTTGCCACCGCGCGGTTGGAGTCGTTGTCCACCCTGCTGGGCGACCAGGACCGAGTGAGCGCACATCTGGTACTCACCCCGGAGCGGGTGGTGGCCGCCGAAGCTGTTCGAACCCTCGGTTCGCTGGCCCTGATGGGGTTACGGGTAGCCGAGCTGATCGTCAATCAGGTTCTCTTCCAAGACGATTCCTATGAGTACCGCAACCTTCCGGATCATCCTGCCTTTGACTGGTACGCGGCGCGGATCGCCGAACAGCACGCGGTCTTGGAAGATCTTGCCGACACCATCGGCGCGGTGCGGCTCGTGCTGACACCCCACCTGCCCGGCGAACCCATCGGACCCAAGGCACTGGCTCAACTTCTTGACGAGGCGCGCAGCCGGGACGGAGTTCCGCCGCCGGGTCCGCTGCGGCCGGTCGTCGATCGCGAGTCCGGATCTGGGCTGGATTCGGTGTACCGGATGCGACTGGAGTTGCCTCGGCTCGACTCCGGCGCGCTTCGCCTCGGCCGGGCCGGTGATGACCTGATCATCGGCGTGGCCGACGTTCGCCGTCGCGTGCGGCTGGCTCCGGTGCTGCGCCGCTGCGTCGTGATCGGAGCTGTTCTGCGCGGCGCAGAGTTGACGATCAGGTTCCGTCCCGATCCGTCGGTGTGGCCGGTGTCTTCATCCGCTGGCGGGGGTGATCGGTGATGGGTACGCCGCACCCCGACATCGGACCCGAGTTGCGCCGACTCGCCCAGCTGATCCTCGATCGCCTTGACCCTGCGGTCCGGGCTGCCGCGACGATGGCCACCGAGGGCCTGGGCGGTGCAGGGCGCTGCCAGCAGGTGTGGTGCCCGGTATGTGCGCTGGCGGCGGTCGCCAACGGCGAACAGCATCCCCTGCTCACGGTGATCGCCGACCACAGCGTGGCACTGCTGGCGGTGATCCGCGGCATGGTGACGGATCCCGATGTGTCCGAGCCCGATGTGACAGGTACCGGCGCGCCAGATCCCGATGTGACGGATCCCGGTGCGACTGGGCCCGGTGCGACTGGGCCCGGTGCGACTGGGCCCGGGGTGACTGGGCCCGGTGCGACTGGGCCCGGCGTGTCCGACGGGCGCTATCACGGCATCCCGATCATCGTCGAGCCCGTGACTGTCGAGGATTGAAGCCGCCTGAGGATTGACCGTGAACAGCGCGCGCCAGGTGGTTCGGGGCTGCTGGTCTCGGTAGAGTCGTGCCCAGGAACTCACTGGTGTGCGCCGGAGAGGAGGGGTTATGTGGTACTGGCTTTTCAAGTACGTCTTCATGGGCCCCTTGCTCTCGTTCATGACCCGGCCGAAAGTCGAAGGCCTGGAACATGTTCCGCGGTCCGGGCCAGCAATCCTGGCCAGCAACCACCTGGCGGTGGTGGACAGCTTCTTCCTGCCCCTCGTCGTCCGCCGACGGATCACCTTCCTGGCAAAGTCGGAGTATTTCACCGGCACGGGGGTGAAAGGGGCGTTCAAGAGGTGGTTCATGACGGTGGCCGGCCAGGTCCCGATCGACCGGAGCGACGCCGACGCCGCGCAGGCGGCCCTTGACACCGCACGACGACTGCTCAATGAGGGCAAATTACTCGGGATGTACCCGGAAGGAACCCGTTCGCCGGACGGTCGCCTCTACAAGGGTAAGAGCGGGCTGGCGAGGTTGGCACTCGAGACGGGCGTGCCGGTGATCCCGGTAGCGATGATCGGAACCGATGGTGTCAACCCGCCCGGGTCGCGGATGTGGCGGTTCGGCAGGGTCACGGTGCGCTTCGGCGAGCCGATGGACTTTTCCCGCTTCGAGGGCCTCGCCGGCAACCGGTTCATCGAACGGGCCGTCATCGACGAGGTCATGTATGAACTGATGAACCTCTCGGGCCAAGAGTACGTCGATATCTACGCGGCAACATTCAAGGGCCGTTCCGTTGGCGCCGCCGATCGCGACGCCCCGGTCGCGCCGTCGGCGCGGATGCCCGAGACGGCGGTGGGCTAACGGTTGGGCGTAAGTTTCCTAGCCGTGCCCCCCGCCGTCCGCCCAAGTTTCTCCCCGGATAGTCCCCTGAGCCTGCACTTCGACGTGATCGCTCCGGGTCGGGTACCACTGATGTGGTGCCTGATCGCGTTCATCCTGACGTTCTTCGTGACCCGGACGATCACCCGCTACATCCGAGCGACCGCCGGCCGCACCGGTCCGCGCAAGTGGTGGCAGCCGCACAACATCTCGGTCTCGTCCGCGGACGGCGGCAGCGGCGGCGGGGTGCACATCCACCACGCCGTGTTCGGGGTGATCCTCTCGTTGGCCTCCGGTGTGGCGATGGTGACCATGGCCCAGGAGGGCACCCGACATCAATTCACTGCGGCCGGGATCATCTTCGGGATCGGAGCGGCCCTGGTGCTCGACGAGTTTGCGTTGATCCTGCACCTCGAGGACGTGTATTGGTCCGAAGACGGGCGCACCTCCGTCGACGCGGTCTTCGTGGCGACCGCCGTCGCCGGCCTGCTGGTCCTCGGGTTCAACCCACTGTCGTTCTTCGACATCGGGATCTGGCGGGACAACACCTCGGTCCTGGCCCGCGTCTCCGTGGTGGCCTTGGCGCTGTTCACGCTGGTGCTTGCGGTAGTGGTGCTATTGAAGGGCAAGTTGTGGACCGGACTGGTGGGCATGTTCATCACGCCACTGCTGTTCGTCGGCGCAATTCGGCTTTCTCGTCCGCACGCTCCCTGGGCCCGCTGGTACTACCAGGACAAGCCCCGCAAGATGCACCACAGCATGGAGCGCGAACGCTACCTGCGTCGGCCGTTCGTGCAGGCGAATCTGTGGTTGCAACACGTGATCGCCGGGGAGCCGCGTTTTCCGGCCGATGCCGAGGTCAATGCCGAACTCGACCGTGAGATCCGCGCCGCACCGGCGCCCGCGCGCCGGGGCGCCCCAATAGCGGGATCCCCAGCAGTGGGACGTCCGGTAGCCGAATCTCCGGTAGCTGAAACCCAGGCCGGCGGATAGGGACTCGCCGTGCGGTACTTCTACGACACCGAGTTCATCGACAACGGCCGCCATATCGACCTCATCTCGATCGGGGTCGTCGCCGACAACGGCGCCGAGTACTACGCGGTGTCCACCGAGTTCGACCCGGAGTCGGCCGGCCGGTGGGTGCGCACCAACGTGCTGCCGAGGCTGCCCTCGCCGGCCTCGCAGGTATGGCGGTCCCGTCGGCAGATCCGGGAGGGTCTCGAGGAGTTCCTCGGCGTCGACGGCGAGGAGCCGATCGAACTGTGGGCCTGGGTGGGCGCCTACGACCACGTCGCGCTGTGCCAGCTGTGGGGTCCGATGACCAGCTTGCCGCCGCTGATTCCGCGCTTTACCCGGGAGCTTCGCCAGTTGTGGGAGGACCGCGGCTGCCCGCAAATGCCGCCGCGGCCGTCCGACACCCACGACGCGCTGGTCGACGCCCGGCACAATTGGCGACGCTTCGAGCTGATGACCACGGGCCGCGATCCGGGCGCCGGGCCCGCGGCGCAGTTCGGCGGGATCGCCGAGGGTGAGGTTGCGGGGTAGGGCACGGTTAGGATGATGCGGTGAACTGGACCGTCGACGTACCGATCGACCAGCTGCCGGCGTTACCGCCGCTTCCGGCCGGACTGCGCGAGCGGCTGGACGCGGCACTTGCCAAACCGGCCGCCCAGCAGCCGAGTTGGGACGCCGAGCAGGCCACAGCGATGCGGACGGTGCTGGAGAGCGTGCCCCCGGTCACCGTGGCCTCCGAGATCGAGAAACTCTCCCGCCAACTCGCCGAGGTGGCCCGCGGCGAGGCCTTCCTGCTCCAGGGCGGCGACTGTGCCGAGACCTTCACCGACAACACCGAACCTCACATCCGCGCCAATATCCGGACCCTGCTGCAGATGGCGGTGGTCCTGACCTACGGGGCCAGCATGCCGGTGGTCAAGGTGGCCAGGATCGCCGGGCAGTACGCCAAGCCGCGCTCCTCAGACATCGACGCCCTCGGCCTGAAGTCCTACCGCGGTGACATGATCAATGGCTTCGCACCGGATCCGGCCGTGCGCGACCACGACCCGTCCCGGTTGGTCCGGGCCTACGCCAACGCCAGCGCAACGATGAACCTGGTCCGCGCCCTGACCTCGTCGGGGCTGGCATCGCTGCATCTGGTGCACGACTGGAACCGGGAGTTCGTCCGGACCTCGCCGGCCGGGGCGCGCTACGAGGCGTTGGCGGGCGAGATTGATCGTGGCATGCGGTTCATGGCGGCCTGCGGCGTCACTGACCGCAACCTCGACACCGCGGAGATCTACGCCAGTCACGAGGCGCTGGTGCTCGACTACGAGCGCGCCATGCTGCGTCTGGCCGACGACTCCGGCGAACCCCGGCTCTACGACCTCTCGGCGCACTATCTGTGGGTGGGGGAGCGCACCCGCCAACTCGACGGCGCGCATATCGCCTTCGCGGAGGTGATCGCCAACCCGATCGGGGTGAAGATCGGCCCCACCATGACGCCGGAACTGGCCGTCGAATACGTCGAACGCCTCGACCCGCAGAACAAGCCGGGACGGCTGACGCTGGTGACCCGTCTGGGCAACCACAAGGTGCGCGATCTGCTGCCACCGATCATCGAGAAGGTCCAGGCCACCGGGCATCAGGTGATCTGGCAGTGCGACCCGATGCACGGCAACACCCATGAGTCGTCCACCGGGTACAAGACCCGCCACTTCGACCGCATCGTCGACGAGGTGCAGGGATTCTTCGAGGTGCACCGGGGGCTGGGCACCCACCCGGGCGGCATCCACGTCGAGATCACCGGCGAGAACGTCACCGAATGCCTCGGCGGCGCCCAGGACATCTCCGACACCGACCTGTCCGGGCGCTACGAAACCGCGTGCGACCCGCGGTTGAACACCCAGCAGAGCTTGGAATTGGCGTTCCTGGTCGCGGAGATGCTCCGCGAATAGGCATCAGCGGAGATGCTCCGCGAATAGGCATCAGCGGAGATGCTCCGCGAATAGGCATCAGCGGAGATGCTCCGCGAATAGGCATCAGCGGAGATGCTCCGCGAATAGCCCACCCCTTTGCTGTCGTCGTCTGCTCGGCGGGTATCAGCGGCCGATCAGGGCATTGAAATTGAGGCCGAGTGTCCACCCCGCCATGGCCACCATGCCGGTGAGCACAAACACGGTCAGCACCCAGAACGTCAGCACGCGCCGGGAGCGTTGCCGAGCGAGGGCGAATTCGTCGATATCGATTCCCGCGAATTGCCTTGGCGGGGCGACGTATTCATCGGGTTCGTCGGGTTCGTCGGTCTCGTCATTGCGAACCACCTCGGTCTCAGCATCATCGCCGGATGCCGCGACGGGCGGCCAGTCTTCCGGCCCCCGGGTCAGTTGTCGAGTTGGGCGTCGAACCGGCGGGCCGGCGGGCGGGTGTTGCGCCGAGCTCTTCGGCGCCGGCACCCGGAATTGCGGCAGGGCCAATTCTTCGGCGATCGCGTCCAACTCGGCGCCCATCGCGGCGGCGTCGCTGAAGCGGGCATCCGCCTCGCGGGCCGTTGCCCGGGCGATGAACTCGTCGAACTGGCCGGGCACCCCGTCGATCACCGAACTGGGCGCAGGTACATCCCGGTCGAGGCGTTGATTGGCAACGGTGATTGCGCTGTCGCCCTTGAAAGGGGTTGTGCCGGTGAGCAACTCGAAGGCCATGATGCCCGCGGCGTACACGTCGCTGCGCGGTCCGGTCTCGGCGCCGAGGACTTGTTCAGGTGAGAGGTAAGCGGCCGTGCCGAGGATGACACTGGTGGAGGTGATGCCCGCCTCGGCGGTGGCCCGCACCAGACCGAAATCGACCAGCTTTACCTCGCCGTCGCGGGAGATCAGCACGTTCTCCGGTTTGACGTCGCGATGCACCAACCCGGCCCGATGCGCCACCCCCAACCCGCCGAGCAGCGGCCGCAACACCGCGGCAACGGCGTGCGGTGGCATCGGACCGCGCTCGCGAAGGAGTTCGCGCAGTGTCCCGCCGGCGACGAGTTCCATCACGAGGAACGGGTGGGCGGCGTCGTTGCCCTGGTCGTAGAGGGCCACCAGACCCGGACTCTTCAAGCGTGCGATAGCGCGCGCTTCGCGCTGAAAGCGGGTGAGAAACTCCTGATCGTCGGCGTAGCGGGAGTCCATCACCTTCAGGGCGACCTTTCGGTCCAAGCGCACATCGTGGCCGCGATAGACCGTCGACATTCCACCGGCCGCGATCTTGGCCTCGACGCGGTATCTGCCGTCGAGCAACACACCGACGAGCGGATCAGTCATCACCGGAAACATCCTAGGTTGGCGGGTGTCATCCGGCGCCTAACCATGGGGCGGGCGCTCTGCGGTCTTAGGATGCTTCGGTGAGCACCATTCCGTCCGGTGACGACGTCCTCGACCCCGACGAACCGACCTACGACCTGCCGACGGTGGCCGAGTTGCTGCGGATACCGGTGACCAAAGTGCATCAGCGACTTCGGGACGGCCAGTTGGTGGCGGTGCGGCGCGACGGCATCCCGGTGGTGCCGCGACTGTTCTTCACCGTCGGCGGGGAAGTGACCAAGCCGCTCCCGGGACTTCTCGCGGTGCTGCGCGACGGTGGTTTCACCGATGCCGAGATCATGCGTTGGTTGTTCACCGCGGACCCGTCGCTCACCATCACTCGCGATGGTGTGAGCGAGGCGACGCCGAACGCGCGTCCGATCGATGCCCTGCATGCTCACCAGGCCCGCGAGGTACTGCGTCGGGCTCAGGCGATGGCGTACTGATCCGGCCTCAGGTCAACGCTTTCGGGCGGCGCAACGCGTTCCAGGCCGCCACGGCGCACGCGGCGGCCAACAGCACATGCAGCCACGAATACATGCCATGGGCGCCGTCGGGCTTGAAGATCACCATGATCCAGGTTGAGAAGCCCGCGATGAAGGCGATCTCCGGGCGTGATTGCACCAGGGCCGACGCCACCGCAAGCGGCCAGGTGTAGTACCAGGGCAGTGCGGCAGGCGCGAACAGCACGACGACGACCATTGCCCACGCGATGCCCTGTAGCGCCTCGCGATCGGTGTGCCGGAAGCGCCACCACAGCAGTGGCAGCGCCACCCCGATGACTGCCATGCCGATCAGCCGGGTGACCTCGAGGACGCCGTAAAAGTTGACCGCCGTGAATGCCCCGCCGATCGCGTTGGCGAGATTGGCCACCGCGGTCGGAATCGTCAGCCAGTTGATGACTCGCGCCGAGCCGGCCAGGGCGGTTAACCAGCCCAACCCGACGCCGGCTGCACCGGACAGCACCGCGAACACCGCGCCGAAGGTTGCCACCGACGCCGCGGAGGCGATCAGGAACGCGCGTAGACGGTTTCCGGACAGATGACGCATCCAGACCCACACCATGAATGGAAGCGCAAGCACAGCAGTGGCTTTGACGGCAACAGCGATGGCGATCAGTGCTGCTCCAGCGATGTGGTGGCGGGAGAAGGTCAGCGCGATACCGGCCATCATGAGCCCGATCATCAGCATTTCGTTAGGCACGCCACCCATCAGGTGGACTATCACCAGAGGGTTGAGTACGCAGATCCACAGCGCTACCGCTCCGCTGGCGCCGACGTGGCGGGCCACCCGCGGCGCCGCCCAGATCAACAACGCCAGGCCCGGCAGCATGCACAGCCGAAGCAAGATGGTCCCCGTCACCACATTGTCGCCGACGAGCAGGGTGACGAACTTGGCGATCAGGATGAACGCCGGGCCGTACGGCGCCGGTGTGGTGATCCAGACCGAACTGACGTCATCGAGAAGGGGATTCGGGTTCTCGATCGGTCCGACCGCATACGGATCGAACCCGTCTCGCAGCAGTGCGCCCTGGGCCAGATAGGAGTAGGCGTCGCGGCTGAACAGCGGAACGCTGGCCATCAACGGAACCAGCCAGAACCCGGTGGTGGCGATCAACGCGTACTCGCTCACCCCGGGACCGTCGATCAACCTGCGGCCCAACCAGATCCAAGCCGCCAGGAGCATCCCGACGCCCAGCCACACCAGCACTGACGAGACCACGACTCCGTGACCGAATCGCAGCCAGGACAGGTGCGCAGATTCCAGCAGGGGGTCGCGCTGACGGGTGCTGCCGGCGCCGACACCGCCCACCGCGATCAGCGCCGCACCCACAAACCCCAGCAGCGCCGGGCGGCCCTCGTCGCCTCGCGCGAAAGCCGCCAGCCGGGGTAGGCCCGTTGGTGGCGACGCGGCGGTCGGCGGTGTGGTGGCGGACATCGGCCTCAGCTCAATCCACTAGGCCGACCGGTTGGCGGCCAATCCGGCGAGTTCGGTCAGGCCGGCCTTCGCACCGGCGTTGATCGGCGCGGTCGCCAGGACGCCCAGAGCGCGACCGGTGAGCATGTCGATGCGGTCCTCCACCGCGGCCAGAGCGCCGACCGACTCGATGACGCCACGCAACTCGCGCACCTGCGCTTCGGTCAGGTCGGTGCCGATCGAGGATCGGAGCAGCGCGGCGGCGGCCGGATCGGACTGTCCGGCCCGGCTTACGGCTTCGGCCAGCAGCACGGTGCGCTTGCCCGCCCGCAGGTCATCGCCGGAGGGTTTGCCGGTGACGGCGGGATCACCGAATACGCCAAGCACGTCGTCGCGCAACTGGAACGCCACGCCGAGGTCGGTGCCGAATTGGTGGAAAATCGCTTGGACATCGGGCCGATCCGCCGCTACGGCAGCGCCCATTTGCAGCGGTCGCGAGATTGTGTAGGACGCCGTCTTGTAGGTGTTGACGTTCATCGCGGACTCGATGGATTCGGCGCCGCTGGACTCGGCGACGATGTCGAGGTACTGCCCGCCCAGCACTTCGGTTCTGATGTCGGACCAGACCCGCAGGACCCGTTGTCGGTCCGCCGGAGGCAGGTCCGCGCCGCCGACGATGTCATCGGCCCACACCAGCGAGAGGTCGCCGAGCAGGATCGCCGCTGACCGGCCGAACTGCTCTGCAGATCCGTGCCAGCGGCGACCGCGATGCAACTCGGTGAAATGCATGTGTGCGGTCGGCATGCCCCGGCGGGTGGCAGAGTCATCGATGACGTCGTCGTGGACCAGCGCGCAGGCGTGGAGCAATTCCAACGCGGCGAACAACCTCATGGTCGGTTCGTCGACAGCATTGTTGGGATCGGCGGTCACGGCACGGTAGCCCCAGTAGGCGAATGCCGGTCGCAGTCGCTTTCCGCCGCGCAGCACGAAGTCTTCCAGGATCCCTATCAGGGCGTCGTAATCGGTGCCGAGGTACGCGGCGTCACTGCGTCGTTCGGTCAGGTACTTGCGAAGCTGGTCGGTCACCGCGGCGGCCAACTCTGCGGCGGACGGCACTGCGGCGTGGACGCTCAGTGGGTTGCTCCTGTCTCTTCGCGATCCTCGCCCGGATCTGCGGTCGCAAATCGGGGTGCGGTGTCGCGATCGCGCCAGGCGAGGGCGCCGATCACGCCGGCGACGGCGAACGCCGCCAGGCCGAGCCACACTGCCGCGGTACGGAACGAGCGCGTGCTGGGGTCGGTGTAGCGAGCTTGGGCACTCATGGTCGTGACGACGCCGGGCTTGAGTTGCCACTCAACGGCACCGGTACCCACCCGTTCGCCGTTCGTCGAGGTGACCTCGCCCGGAAACGCGGCACTGAATCGCACGTCGGCTTCAGGGTCGATGACGGTGGTCAGATCGACGCGACCTTCCAGGATCACCAGGTTTCCCGCCCGGCGCAGCGTGATGTCCACTCCGGAGGCGTCTTTACTCAGGCTGGCGAGTTGCGGCAGTTCGGCGAAGGACAGGCCGGAGAACGCGGCTTGGGACCCAACGAAGCCGTCCGCTTCGTAGCTCGATACGTCGACCTTCTCGCTGAATGACATGTTCTCGTCGAACTGCGGCCCGCGGTCACTGTCATTACGGGGCTTGCTGGCCGCGAGGATCTCACCGGAGACCAGATCGTCGGGAGACACCGTGATCGAGGCCTGAAGACGCAGGCACCCCGTCGCCAGTGGTGCCAGGAACAGAAGCAGCAGCACCAGTGCTCGCAGGCGAGTGCGGCGGGGGCTCCACTCGGGGGATCGCACCAGACGATCGTGCCAGACTCGCACTACAGCGGCAGCGTCCGACCCAGGATGGCGAATGCCCGTGGGTCGCCGGAGAAGTGATAACCCCGGATGATGTCGGTGAAACCCAATCGGCGATACAGCCGCCATGCACGGTTGGCCTCGCCGTTGGTTTCCGGTGTCGAGAGCAGCACATTGGCCTCGCCGCGGTCGGTCAGCAGTCGACGGGCGAGCGCTTCACCCAGGCCGCGGCCCTGCGCGTCCGGGGCGATGTGCAGTTCGGTCAGTTCGAAGTAGTCACCCATTAGGCGGGCGGTCTCTTCGCGGGAAAATCCCATCCGGTGCAGGCCCCGTAACACCTGCTGCTGCCACCACTGATCCGGTGCTCCGCGGTAGCCGTAGGCCACTCCAAGAAGCGGCGCGGCGGCGGCCAGTTGCTCGGTGGGCCCAGAGTCCTCGGTCGGCAGATCGGTCTCGACCGCAGCCACTGCACGCCAGCCGTGCCGCCCGGTGTGTTCGAGCCACATCGACGCCCGCTGGGACTCGGTTCCGCGTGGGTATCGCATCGCATCGACATAGATGTTGAGTGCCTCGGGCAGTCGGCGCTGCATGTCGGCGGGCGTCATGTCGATCAGGTAGGTCGCCAACGCCTGGGTTCCCCCTCTCGACGTCGGTCCGGCCGAGGCGGCCGATGAGTCATTATGACGCCGGACGGCCCGGCGCCGGGCCCGGTGATGACGTTCGTCTGACGTGGCCGCGGCCGGAGCCGACGAATCGGTGCGCCGGGATACACTGATCCAACGGCGACTTCAGGTCAAATAGGTGGCCGAACTGGGTGGTGTCGGGAACCATGGCCTCGTATCATCTGGATACCCGACCCGGACGTCGCCGGGTCGTACACACATACGAGAAGCAACGGCCGAGTCGGACAAGGAGGGACCAATGCCACTCTCCGATCATGAGCAGCGGATGCTCGATCAGATTGAGAGCGCTCTCTACGCTGAAGATCCCAAGTTCGCCTCCAGTGTTCGCGGGGGAACGCTGCGGGCGCCCTCAGCGCGCCGGCGCCTGCAGGGTGCCGGGCTCTTCCTGCTTGGGCTGGCGATGCTGGTGGCTGGGGTAGCGATCAAGGCCACCATGATCGGCGGCTTTCCGGTGCTGTCGATCCTGGGCTTTCTGGTGATGTTCGCCGGCGTGGTCTTCGCCGTCACCGGACCGCGGGGTCCCGGCGGTCCCACCGGCGTAGCCACACCGAACCAGGCTCGCCAGCGGCGCGCCCGGGGCGCGGGCGGATCCTTCACCAACCGCATGGAGGACCGCTTCCGCCGTCGTTTCGACGAATAGCGTCCAATCGCGAGATAACGCCAGTTCGGCAAGCTTGGCACCGCCGGGTTTGCCATCATCGGTGGCTAGCGGTCGCCCTCGTCCCTCAGCGCTCTTTTCCGCCCCACTTCGACCCACCGCGCCCCGAACTGGGACTTCGGCAACGATTCCCGGTCCGGGCCGGGCCACCCTGGCTCCTGACACCCAAATAGTGGGACATCGCGCCGCTTTGAGGTGAATTTTGAGAGCAAAGTGGGGCAATGTGGGGTAATGTGGCGGACATTGGAGCGGCGGGCGCTCCGGGTTGTCGCAGCGGTGAGGAGAGGTGCGCACATGTTTCTCGGCACCTATACCCCCAAGTTGGACGACAAAGGTCGGCTGACGTTGCCCGCCAAATTCCGAGACGCGCTGGCAGGTGGGCTGATGGTCACCAAAAGCCAAGACCACAGTCTGGCGGTCTACCCCCGCGCACAATTCGAACAGCTGGCGCAGCGTGCCACCCGAACGTCCAGGAGCAATCCCGAGGCCAGGGCGTTTCTGCGCAACCTGGCAGCTGGTACCGACGAGCAGCATCCGGATACCCAGGGCCGGATCACGCTGTCAGCTGACCACCGTCGCTACGCCGGCCTCGCCAAGGACTGCGTGGTGATCGGGGCTGTCGATTTCCTCGAGATCTGGGACGCCGCGGCGTGGCAGGACTACCAGCAAACCCATGAAGAAAACTTCTCCGCGGCCAGCGATGACGCACTCAGCGACATCATCTGAGTCCGCGGTGGCGCCGCACCCCCGTGCAGCGTGGCCTCTGTCCGAATCGACCCTGACGTACTTCCCCGACGCCAGGTTTGAGACGGACAGGGACCTCGATGCACGGGCGGTGCTCAGCCGACCCGGGTTGCTCCGGCCCGGGTCCCACCGATCCGGAGGATCCGCCGTGGCCCCGTCAGCCGACCCGGATCCCGTCCACGGGCATGTCCCGGTCCTGGTGGATCGATGTGTGGAACTTCTGGCCCCGGCACTGAGCGCCCGCGTCGCCGATGGTTCCGGCGCGGTGCTGATCGATGCCACCCTCGGGGCCGGCGGTCACGCCGAGCGCTTCCTGCGAGAGTTTCCCGGCCTGCGGCTGATTGGGCTTGACCGGGATCCGGACGCGTTGGCGATCGCGGCATCCCGGCTTGAAATGTTCGGTGACCGGGTGAACCTGATGCGCAGCCGTTACGACGAGATTCCGGCAGCGCTTGCTGAAAACGGACTTGCCGCAACCGATTCGGTTGATGGAGTGCTGTTCGACCTCGGTGTCTCATCCATGCAACTGGATCGGGCTGATCGGGGCTTTTCCTATTCCAAGGATGCGCCGCTGGACATGCGGATGGATCCAGACGCTGAGTTGACCGCGGCCGATATTCTCAACACCTACGATCGCACCCGGCTGACCGAGGTCCTGCGCCGGTTCGGCGAAGAGAAGTTCGCCTCGCGGATCGCCGGGTTCATCGTCACCCGCCGCACCCAACGACCTTTCTCCCGCACCGGTGAACTCGTGGAACTGCTCTATGAGGCGATTCCTGCTGCAACCCGGCGGACCGGCGGACACCCCGCCAAGCGGACGTTCCAGGCGCTGCGGATCGCGGTGAACGCGGAACTGGAGTCGTTGACGGCGGCTCTTCCGGCTGCGCTTGCCGCGCTGCGGCCTGGCGGGCGGACCGTCGTGATGGCGTATCAGTCGCTCGAGGACCGCATCGTCAAGACCGTCCTCACCGCGGCAACGGCATCCCGCACACCCGAGGGCCTGCCGGTGGAACTTCCCGGATACGAGCCGCTTTTCGTCGCCCTCACCCGGGGTGCGGAACGGGCCGACGCCGCAGAGATCGATCGGAACCCGCGCAGCGCGCCGGTCCGGCTTCGCGCCGTCAGACGATCTACACCCCTCGGTGACGGAGAGGACAGTTGATGAAGGTCAAGACGGCCCGCGCCGCAGATTCGAGCCAGCTTAAAGGGATGGGTGCCACACGCGGCGGCCGGCCTCGTCCGGCCAGCGGTACCCGTGCCGGCCGGCCTCGCGAGCCGCACGGACGTCCCGCCGGACCGCGCACCGCACCGGCGGCGCGGCCGGTGGACCGCACCGCGAGACCCAAGGACACCACTGCGGCGAAGGCGCGCGCGAAGGCTCGCAAAGCCAAGGCTCCCAAACTAATCCGGCTATCGCTGCGTGAGCGGATGATCCTCAGGCTGGAGGGCGTTGATCTTCGCCCACGGGCCCTATTGGCCAGGATTCCGTTCGTGATGCTGGTCATCGGAGCGCTCGCCCTGGGCTTGGGTATCACCCTGTGGTTGTCGACGGCATCGGCGCAGCGGTCTTACCAGCTTGGCAGCGCCCGCTCGCTCAACGATGCGTTGACGCAGCAAAAGGAAGCCCTGGAGCGCGACGTGCTGCAGGCTCAGTCGGCCCCGGCCTTGGCTGACGCGGCTCGCAACTTGGGCATGATCCCGTCCAGCGATACCGCGCACCTGGTACAGGATCCGATCGGGAACTGGGTGGTGGTCGGCCAGCCCAAACCCGCCCAGGGCGCCCCGCCACCACCGCTGAACTCAAAACTGCCCGAACTCGCTCCGCCCGCCCCACCCACGCCTGTGGCGGTGGCGCCGAAACCGGGTGCCTTCGCAGAGGTGCCGAGTCGGATCGCCCCGGTGCCGATCCCGGGCACCGTCCACGCGGGCGCCGGTGTGGCCGGCCCGGGCGTCCCGGTCGCGCCACCGGTGTCCGGCCCACCGACATCGGACACGCTGGCGATCGGGCCTGCGACGCCAGGAGTGCCCCTCGCGCCTACAGTTCCTGCTGTGCCGAATGGGACGCCAGGGACGGCCGGGCTCTTTGTGCCTGCAGTGCCCCCAGTGCCTGCAGTGCCCCCAGTGCCTGCAGTGCCCCCAGTGCCTGCAGTGCCCCCAGTGCCTGCAGTGCCTGCAGGGCCTCTGGCGCCCCCCGGACCGGCTCAATTGGCTGGACCGGCCCAATGAGTCGGACCCGCACACCGGATCGGCGGCATCCCGGGTCTGGTCGGCGGACCCGTGCGAGTGGAGCCCAACCGGCGACGGTGGGCCGCTCTGCGAAATCCAGGCGCACCCGAACGGCCACCGAAATCGATTCGGCGAGTTCGGCTTTCGTCTACCGCTACCGGGTGGGCAGCGCCGTCATCTTCGTTGCTCTGCTGGTGGCCACTGCTCAGCTGTTCAATTTGCAGGTGCCCCAGGCGGCCGGTCTGCGCGCTCAGGCCGCCGGGCAACTCAAGGTCACCGACGTCGAAAAGGCGGTCCGGGGCAGCGTGGTGGACAACAGCTTCAACAAGCTTGCGTTCACCACCGAGGCGCGGGCACTGACGTTCCAGCCGAACAAGGTCCGCGAGCAACTCGCCGAAGCCAAGCTGAAGTCGCCCACGGCCCCGGACCCGGAGCAGCGGCTGCGGGAGATCGCCCGGGACGTTTCGGCCAAACTGAACAATGCGCCGGATTATGCGACAGTTCTCAAGAAACTCCGCAGCACCGAGACATTCGTCTACCTGGCCCGGGCCGTCGATCCAGCCATCGCACTGGCGATCTCGAAGAAATTCCCCGAGGTTGGCGCCGAGCGTCAGGACATCCGTCAGTACCCCGGCGGATCCCTGGCCGCCAACGTCGTGGGCGGGATTGACTGGGATGGCCATGGGCTGATGGGCCTCGAGGAGTCGATGGATTCAGTGTTGGCCGGCACCGACGGATCGGTCACCTATGACCGCGGCTCCGATGGTGTGGTGATCCCGGGCAGTTACCGAAACCGCCACGACGCCGTCAACGGTTCGACTGTGCAGTTGACTCTCGACAGCGATATTCAGTTTTATGTCCAGCAACAGGTGCAACTGGCTAAGAACGCATCCGGCGCGAGGAACGTCTCCGCGGTGGTGCTCGACGCCAAGACCGGTCAGGTCCTGGCGATGGCGAACGACAACACCTTCGATCCCAGTCAGGACGTCGGCAGGCAGTCCGACCGGCAGATCGGTAACTTGGCGGTGACGTCTCCGTTTGAACCCGGCTCAGTGAACAAGATCGTCGCTGCGGCGTCGGTGATCGAATTCGGGTTGTCCAATCCCGATGAGGTGCTGTCGGTTCCCGGTTCGATCAACATGGGCGGAGTGAACATCCGAGACGCGTGGGGCCACGGGGTAATGCCGTACACCACCACCGGAATATTCGGGAAGTCGTCCAATGTCGGCACCCTGATGCTGGCGCAGCGGATCGGCCCGGAGCGCTACTACGAGATGCTCGGTAAGTTCGGGCTGGGTCAGCGCACGGGAGTCGGCCTGCCGGGGGAGAGTGCGGGAATCGTCCCTCCGATTGACCAGTGGTCGGGAAGTACGTTCTCCAATCTCCCCATTGGACAGGGTCTTTCGATGACACTCCTGCAGATGACCGGGATGTATCAGGCCATCGCCAACGATGGAATGCGGATCCCGCCGCGGATCGTCAAGGAGACCATCGCCGCGGATGGAACCACTACCGCCGAACCCCAGCCCGGAGGTATCCGGGTTGTTTCGCCGGAGACCGCGCGCACAGTGCGCAACATGTTGCGGGCGGTTGTTCAGCGCGATCCGATGGGCACCCAGCAGGGCACCGGCGCCGCCGCCGCCGTCGAGGGATACCAGATCGCAGGCAAGACCGGTACTGCCCAGCAGATCAACCCCGGCTGCGGCTGCTACTACGACGACGTTTACTGGATCACCTTCGCCGGCATGGCTCCGGTGGATGACCCGCGCTACGTCGTCGGTTTGATGATGGACGCCCCGGTCCGGAACTCCGACGGGACCCCCGGCCACTCGGCCGCCCCACTGTTCCGCAGCATCACCGCCTGGCTGTTGCAGCGCGACAACGTCCCGCTCTCACCGGATCCCGGCCCGCCGCTGACCCTTGAGGCCGCCTAAGGCATTCGGACGCGCCTGCTCGGTAGGGTGAAGGGCCGATCAGATGGCCGGCTGACGAGAGGTGGCGTGCGTTGACGAGTGCCTTGCGGCCGCGCACGACACCCGGCCTATCCCTGACGACCCTGGCCGCCAGAATCGGCGCGGTGCCGGCCGGGACCGGCCCAGCGCCCGCCAGGATTGAGCCAGCGTCCGCCGGTGCCAGGGGCGTGGCTGATGTCCGCGTTCGCGGTGTCACCCTGCGCGCCCAGGATGCCGTTGTCGGCGACCTGTTCGCGGCACTGCCCGGGGCGACGGTGCACGGGGCCGAGCACACCGCGGCCGCAGTCGAGGCCGGCGCTGTCGCGGTGCTCACCGATGCCGACGGCGTGGCGGTGATCCGTCGCCTGCTCGGTGTCGACTCGCCACCGGTGCCGGTGATGGTGCATCCCGCGCCGCGTTCGGTGCTCGGGGCACTGTCCGCCGACGTCTACGGGCACCCGTCCGATCGCATTGCGGTGCTGGGAGTCACCGGTACCTCCGGCAAGACCACCACCGCGTATCTGATCGAGGCCGGATTGCTCGCCGCGGGCCGGACAGCGGGATTGATCGGCACCGTGGGAGTCCGGATCGCCGACTCCGACGTGCCCACCTCGGTTGTGTCCGGTGTGCTGACCACGCCGGAGGCCCCCGCGCTTCAGGGCTTGCTCGCGGTGATGGTGGAACGCGGTGTCGACACGGTGGCGATGGAGGTGTCCAGTCACGCGCTCGAACTCGGGCGAGTCGACGGAATCCGTTTTGCGGTAGGAGGTTTCACTAATCTCTCGCGTGACCATCTCGACTTTCACCCGACGATGGAGGCCTACTTCGAGGCCAAGGCACGACTGTTCGATCCTGATTCACCGACCCATGCCCAACTCGCTGTGGTGTGTGTCGACGACGAGGCGGGCCGGGCCATGGCGCAGCGCGCCCGGGCGGCGGTCACCGTCAGCGTGACGGGCCAACCAGCGGACTGGTACGTCGAGGACGTCGTCGTCCTCGACGGAGATCCGCGGGCCGGCCTTCAAGAGTTCAGCGCCGTCGACCCGGCCGGGGTGCGCCATCGATTGCGCATCCGGCTCCCCGGCCGCTACAACGTGGCCAACGCATTGCTGGCGCTGGCCATGTTGGACGCGGTCGGGGTATCTCCCGAGCAGGCCGCACCCGGATTGCGCACGGCCTCGGTTCCGGGCCGACTCGAAGTAATCGAGCGAGGTCAGGACTTTCTGGCGGTCGTCGACTACGCGCATAAGCCCGGCGCGCTGCGCGCGGTGCTGGAGACGTTGCACAGGCCCGGAGCGCGGCTGGCCGTGGTTTTCGGCGCGGGCGGCAACCGCGACGCCGGGAAGCGGGAGCCGATGGGTCGGGTCGCCGCCGAGATCGCCGATCTGGTGATCGTGACCGACGACAATCCGCGCGACGAGGATCCGGGCGCGATTCGGTCCGTCATCGTCGGCGGGGCGGCTGCCGCCACCAGGGATCCGGCCGCGTTGGTGCTTGACATCGCCGACCGGCGCGCGGCGATCGCCCATGCCGTCGGCTGGGCTCGGCGCGGCGACGTGGTGGTGATCGCCGGCAAGGGCCACGAGACGGGCCAGACGGCCGGCGGAACCACCCGGCCGTTCGACGACCGCGACGAACTGGCGCGCGCGCTGGAGGATCTCGCGCGGTGATCGCTCTGACCGTGGCCCAGATCGCCGACATCGTCGGCGGCAGGTTGACCGATATCGACCCGGCCGAGGCGGCATCGACGCCGGTGACCGGGCCGGTCGAGTTCGATTCGCGAGCCATCGCCCCCGGCGGGCTGTTCCTGGCGTTGCCCGGAGCCAATTCCGACGGCCATGACTTCGCCGCCGCCGCCATGGCCGCCGGCGCGGTCGCGGTGCTGGCGGCCCGACCGGTCGGCGTACCGGCCATCGTGGTCCCGCCGGCGGCGGCATCCGACGCCCAGGCCGGGGTGTTCGAGCACGACAACGATGGTTCCGGCGCCGCCGTGCTGAGCGCACTGGCCACCCTCGCCACCGCGGTGGCCGCCGACCTGGCCGACCGTGGGCTGCGCATCGTCGGAATCACCGGGTCGTCGGGCAAGACGTCGACGAAGGATCTCATTGCGGCGGTCTTGCGGCCCCTAGGTGAGGTGGTGGCGCCGCCCGGGTCGTTCAACAACGAGCTCGGCCTGCCCTGGACGGTGTTGCGGGCCACCGAGGAGACCGATTTTCTGGTGCTGGAAATGTCGGCGCGGCATCCGGGAAACATCGCCGCCCTGGCGCGGATCGCGCGGCCTTCGATCGCGGTGGTGCTCAACGTCGGAACCGCGCACCTCGGCGAGTTCGGCTCGCGGGAGGTGATTGCTCAGACCAAGGGCGAACTCGTCGAGGCGGTCGGGCCACCCGGCGTGGTGATTCTCAATGCCGATGACCCATTGGTGGCCGCGATGGCGGACCGAACGACGGCACGGGTCAGAACCGTCGGCCGAAGCGTGAGCGCGGACGTCCGGGCCGAGGACGTCGAACTCGACGAACTCGCTCGGCCCCGGTTCACCCTTGTCACCGCGGCCGGCCGGGTGGCCGTTGCGCTGGCCGTCCACGGCGAGCATCAGGTCGGCAATGCGCTCAGCGCTGCGGCGGTGGCGACCGAATGCGGTGCCACTCTCGACCAGGTCGCCGACGCGCTGGCGGGTGCCGCGCCGGCGTCGCGGCACCGGATGGAAGTCCACGCCCGCTCTGACGGCGTGACCATCATCAACGACGCCTACAACGCCAATCCCGAATCCATGCGAGCCGGACTGCAGGCGCTGGCGGTGATGGCGCGACAATCATCGGATTCGCGGCGTAGTTGGGCGGTGCTCGGTGAGATGGGCGAACTCGGCGCGGACTCGATTGCCGAACACGATCGACTCGGACGCCTTGCGGTGCGCTTAGATATCAGTCGGCTCGTCGTCGTTGGAACCGGGAGACCTGTGAACGCCATGCACCGCGGGGCAATCATGGAGGGTTCCTGGGGATCGGAGTCGATCATGGTTCCTGACGCCGACGCCGCGTTGGCACTGCTGCGCGCGGAACTGGCCCCCGGGGACGTGGTGCTGGTCAAGGCGTCGAACGCGGCCGGCTTAGGGGCGCTGGCGGAGGCGCTGGCTGCGGTCGGTGGCCCTTGCCGGGAAGCACCCGGATGAGACTGATTCTGTTCGCCGTCGGCATTTCGCTTGCGGTGGCGATTCTGCTCACGCCGGCGCTGATCCGGTTGTTCACCCGACAGGGCTTCGGGCAGGAGATCCGCGCCGACGGCCCGCCCAGCCACCATGCCAAGCGCGGCACCCCGTCGATGGGCGGGGTGGCGATCCTGGCCGGGATCTGGGCGGGTTATCTCGGCGCGCACCTGGTCGGGGCGGTTCTCGGCGGCACCGGGCCGTCCGCCTCGGGGGTGTTGGTGTTGGGCTTGGCAACCGCGCTGGGCGCGGTGGGTTTTCTCGACGATCTGATCAAGATCCGTCGTTCGCGCAACCTCGGTCTGAACAAGACCGCCAAGACTCTCGGTCAGATCACCGCCGCCACGTTGTTCGGCATCCTGGTCCTTCAGTTCGCCAACGCCGACGGCCTGACCCCCGGCAGTCGGCAGTTGTCGTACGTCCGGGAGATCGCCACGGTGGCCCTGCCGCCGGTGTTGTTCGTGCTGTTCGTCATCGTGGTGGTCAGCGCCTGGTCGAACGCGGTGAACTTCACCGACGGCCTCGACGGTCTGGCGGCCGGATGTATGGCCATGGTCAGCGCCGCCTACGTGCTGATCACGTTCTGGCAGTTCCGCAACGCCTGCGCCACCGCCCCCGGCCTGGGCTGCTACAACGTCCGCGATCCGCTGGACCTGGCGCTGATTGCGGCCGCCACCGCCGGGGCATGTACCGGATTTCTGTGGTGGAACGCCGCGCCGGCGAAGATCTTCATGGGCGACACCGGATCGCTGGCACTCGGGGGCATCATCGCGGGACTATCCATCACCAGTCGCACCGAGGTGCTCGCGGTGGTACTCGGCGCGCTGTTCGTCGCTGAGGTCACGTCGGTGGTGGTGCAGATCCTGGCGTTCCGCACGACGGGACGGCGGGTGTTCCGGATGGCGCCATTCCATCATCACTTCGAACTGGTGGGCTGGGCCGAGACCACCGTGATCATCCGGTTCTGGCTGCTGACCGCGATCGCCTGTGGGCTCGGGGCGGCGTTGTTCTACAGCGAGTGGCTGACCGCCATTGGCGACTGACATGCCGGCCGAATCGTTGCCGCTGGCGCCGGGAGCGCGGGTACTGGTGGCCGGTGCGCGGGTCACCGGACGCGCGGTGGTCGGCGCGCTGTCATCGCAGGATGTCGAGGTGACGGTCTGCGATGACGACCAGGCCGCCGCGCGGGGGTTGGGCGGCGCTTCCGGGATCTCCATGGCCGAGGCGATC
>Ga0247843_1001304_pt1 | contig 51634 bp, 46 predicted proteins | sample LaCruzMarch2017__FD_192420 | JGI IMG/M metagenome (GOLD analysis project Ga0247843, IMG submission 192420) | Freshwater microbial communities from meromictic Lake La Cruz, Castile-La Mancha, Spain - LaCruzMarch2017_8m | ecosystem: Environmental > Aquatic > Freshwater > Lake | place: Spain...
ATACCCTGACTGGGCCCATAAAAAAGACCCGCTACTTCCGGCGGTGTCTTTCATCGCCGGCAGGTATTCCTTGAGGGCCACCGAACGCGGGTCGTGCATTGCGCGGAGGGCACTAAGCATGCTCAAGGGCTTATCGCTTAGTTCTTTACCTAGGGAAAAGATAGCAGAGGGGAGTGACATTTTTGAAATTAGTTCGACACGAGTTGTACAGTGCTCGTGTGTATATCTGCAACATCTGCGAAGAGGAATTTGATGGTGATCGGACCACCTGTAGAGAGTGTTTCGAGGAAATTGCAGCTCTTGTAAGAGACAGATTTTCTATCCTTGATAAGTCTAAATACTCTTTTACGCCATCCCAGCGAAAAGTTAAACTACGTACTTCCGTGGAATCTTGCACTTCTAAGTCGGGCTATAAAACACCTGAAGATGCAGTCAGAGCCCGCAAAAGACTAGGAAAGACAATGGCAAGAGTAAAAAGTCAGCGCATTTATAAGTGCAATAGTTGCGAATTCTGGCATCTAACGAGTGTAACGAGTAAGAATCCATAAGCTGAATTACTTCAAGCTCTATCACACTGACCAGTCTCTGATCACCTTCAGCCGAGCGAACTGGGAATCTGGAGCGGTTATATAACAAAGTTTTGGTAGCTCAGGATTCACCCCAGTACCTAGTTGAAGATTTCGGTCCGAACAAATGGGTGATCACTAATTTGCGGCGTATCTGGAAAGCTAAGGGGCTTGTTCGCTTGAGGCCAGCAAGATAGCCCCATAGAGTTCGATCGTGGCCACTATTCATACTTCACTACCCGCGGATACCCCGGGCCACCATGGTGAATACGTAGTCGGGCAAACCCTCAAGAGTTTTTCCAATCCAGGTCTTGAGCTCTGGTTTGATGTTAATTACATACCGGGTGTTACAGATCTAGACCTACTTCTCCTTGATAACCAAGTGGGTCTCTACCTCATCGAGATTAAGTCAATGAAGATTGATGCCATTGAAATATTCACACAAACAGAATTTGTCTTAAAGGGTGATCAGAAGAGACAGCACCCAACAATGCAACTTCGTATCGGTTCGCAAAAATTGCGTGACCATGTAAAGCGCTTCCCGAAGATGAAAGAAAAAAAGAACCTTCCATTTGTCCAGTCAACTGTTCTCTGGTCTGAAATTACGCGAAAAGAGTGGAAGGCTCGCTTTTCTAACCCAGTCATTTCTGGCTTTGAAGAGATGTGCATATTTAAGGATGATCTAGATACGTATAACAAGTTGATGAGCGCTCTCCAGCGACTTTGGGAAAAGCCGATACTCGGGATCTTGACTCCTCAAGCCGCACGCTGCATTCATGGAGAGATAGAGATTTTCCGAACCGCTGTGGCACCTGACAAATACAAGGTCGAGTTATCACCTTCTATGTCAGGTGAGCTTGCCCGCCCAGTTAAGGATTCAAAGAGCACCGCCGATAAGTACGAACTTGGAAAGCCCCACAAGGTCTCGCTCCAGGGAGCTCCGGGCACAGGTAAGACCACAATCCTTCGTGAGATTGGTCTGAAAAATCTAGCGGCAGGTGCACGAGTGCTCCACGTTTGCTTCAACAAAGTTCTTGCAGCTGACCAAAAGCGCGAGTACCAAATCCTTAGAAAAAGCATTGAAGAGTACGGATTTATCGATGTTTTTGACATTTGGGAGTTGTATAAAGAACTTGGCCACTCGGCTGGAATTAAGGGTGAAGACCAGGTATTTGAAAACGTTAAGGCGTACCTTGAAAGTGAAGAAGGTAAGAACTTCCTCAAGTATGACGTCATTCTTATTGATGAGTCCCAAGATCTGCGTGATGACTTCTTCCGCGTTGTTGAATTAATTGCTCGTCCCAATGCCGCCTGGTTTATCGCCTACGGCAAAGGGCAGGAGACAAATAACTTCTTCCCAAATGAACAACACCCAAGCCCGTGGCTTAGTAAATTCCTTGAAGAAGCCGATGCTAATCACCTCAAACGATCATTTAGAAACTCGACCAAAGCCTTCCTTCTTGCTCAAGCATTCTGGGAGAAATTCCCTGACCTTGATGGCGCAAAGATCTGGCTAAAGGAAAAGTTCTCCATGCAATCTGGTTCAGATAATCAATTCGAGTTAGACCTGGCCATCCCTCAAAGTAAGAATGACTTCAAGGTAGAGATTTTGCCTGCAGGTAATAAGCGTCATGCATTTGTTAAGAACATTGTTCTTGGGGCAATCGAAGATTCTCGCCGAGCCAATCGAGGTGAGGATCTTCTGGTCGCGGTTCTAGCCCCATCGATGAAAAAGGCTGGCGAAACAGAAGAACCTGTCAGCAGTGGTTATGAACTTGTTCGGACCGTTCTAGAAGAGATCGCCGAGAGTTTCAATATGGACTTTCACGATCTTGTTCCCAAGGAGGCGCGACGTGACGTACCCAAGATAGGTGCGATTAGGTTGGTGACTCTTCAGGGCATACGAGGACTTAGCGCCTCGCACGTCATAATCTTCGATCTGCTGCAGTTAGAGAAATGGGTAAAACGAGACGGTGGAAGCATCAAACCGCCCCTGATTAACCTTTCCTATATTGCACTTAGCCGTTCGAAGGCATCCACGATCGTTGCAATCGATGATGCGGAAGATTCAGAAATTGAGCCATTTCTTATGGATATGTTGGCCTACGCCACAGAGCTTGCAATTAGACAAGGAGACAACAAATGAAGGCAGCGGGAGAGATCTACTTTATTGGCGAGAAGGATCTTCGCTCTAAAGAGGTAACCCCATACTTCAAAGTCGGTATCGTGCGCGAGAATCCTGAAAATGCTGATCGTGATTCCACCCAACGCCTGCTCGAGCATCAGACCGGTAATCCACGTGAGCTCTATATTGAAAGCGTTGTAAAGACTGAATTAGTTGAACTCGTAGAAACTCTCTTGCATAAGAAATTTGCTCCCCTCGGCGTTCGCGGAGAATGGATGCTCCTTACCGCCTCAGAGTTGGCTGATGTTCAAAAAGAAGCTCAAAGCCTCGCCAAAGAAGCGGCAGAAATAATTGCAGATTTAGAATTGGCTGAAAAACTTGCTAAAGAGGTTTCTGATGAAGAGTTACTACCTGCAACAGATGAACTTAAAGCGCTCAATGAAATTTATCTTGAGTCAAATGCTAAGTTAAAATCATGCGTTCAGATGCAAGATACGATCAAGGAAATCTTTGCAGATGCCCTCGAAGATGAAGACGAAGAAGAAGAGGTTGATATTTTTGTCCAAGTTCAAGAGCGCAAAGGGAGGGCAGTCTTTGATGAAAACGCATTTAAGAGTAAGTACGGCTCAATCTATTCTAAATTCTTGATCCCAAATAGATCTGTGAAGGGTCCAGCAACCTTTGCCGGCTCGCGTGCATTCAAGCGCGAATTTAAAGAGTTTGATCCTGCCTTCGCCACAATCGTTGATGTCTTTCAACCTCTCGTTGAAAAAATCAAGGCGGGTAAAGAGAAGAAGGAAGTTCTTCATGGCTATAGCCTTGAACTGCGTCGCATCACCGCTGAGGCGCAATGGGAAAAGATGAAGGCAGAGAACAAAATTAAAGTTGCATGCGGTACCCATGCTGGCATTGACGGGGTCATCAAATGGGCTCGCACCGAAAAGATCACCGAGTCCCTTGATCGCAAGGCCCTCAAAGAGGCACACCCCGAGCTCGTTGCTGAATTCACCACCGCCGGTGAGGCAGTGAAGGCAGTGATTGTGGATCCAAAGAAGGGCTACTAAGCCCCCTTCACGCTCAACCGTACGATAATCGTACGAACACTTGTTCGAATTCTATGTTACTCTGCGCTTCCCCCAAAATCCCCACATGAGCGTGACTGACAGAGATGTCAGTGACTATCTGTAACTTTTCTACCTGTCCGAAGCCTTACTCCTACAAGAAGGGAAACGGTGAGCGCCGAAAAAAAACCGAATGACACCCGAGAGCAAGAACTCTGGGAGCGCATCAGTACATCCGAAGGTGCAGAGCGAGCTGAAGTTCTAGATGAACTTAGCCACATTGCATTCAACCGCAGCAGCTATACCGAGTGCTTGAATTTGATAGAGAGCTCGCTGGAGATCTACTACAAATTAGGTGGAGCGCAGAATTATCTCAAAGAGATGACTCACCTCTACGAAGGTAAAGCGCACTGCTTGGAAAATCTCAAAAGAATGCGAGAAGTCGCAGAAACTTTTGAGGTAATCGTTCAACTAAAGGCACTTGATCAAGATGATGAAGGTCATCTCGAAGCCATACGAGCTGCAGCCCGAGCTTGGTACGACGTTAAAGAGTGGCAGAAATCGCTAGAAGGCCACACCGCCGCAATAGGCATGATTGATCCCGACGCAACACCATTCTCACGAGGAATAGATCTCATCAACGTGGGAATGGCAAACGTGAAACTTGAATTATTTGATGAAGCAATCGCAAATTATTTAAGTGCTCGTTCCCTCTTCAAGGAAGCCAAAAATCCTGAGTACGTCAAGTGGTGTGATAACTATCTTGCACTTGCTTACATCGAAATCAAGAATGGATCTGAAGCAAAGTTCCACTCAATTCATTACTTGAATTACGCAAGAGTCGCAATGGAACCAATCATGGAAGGTTATGCAAGGTTCCGGCTCGGGCTATCGCATCTACTCTGCGAAGAGTATGTGGAAGCCGAAGAGCATCTCACTCGATCTTTAGAACTTCTGCTCCTTGAGTCAGATAAAGATTGGGAAGATATTGTGGCAATCACTAAAGGACTCGCCCAAGTCCTCACAGCTCTTGGCAGAGAACAAGAAGCCAACGAGCGCCTTGATAGAATCAAGACCATCGAAGAGACGATCGCAGCGTGACAGTCTCACCCCGACCATTGTGTGCAAGTGCGGAGTCCATCACCTCCGCACTTGCATCAATTCAGCACTTTGACGCTGGATTCAGCTCACTCCCTAGAGAATGTAAGTGGAAACGGATACTTTTGGCGCATGGATGACGAGGAATACCAATACTTCAGACCCGACCGGCTAACCGGTGTTCTCAAAAGTTATATTGATCATGAGGGTACTGAGATGTACGACGTCCATGAGTTGATTCATCTAACCTCACGCTTTGGTGCATTCCGGCGAGAAGGTAAGCGATGGGAATCTATTTGGCCAGGCTGGAATCCAGATCCTGATTTCCTCTATGTAAATTTTAAATCTAGCTCCTATGAAAAAGTGTTGAGGCTATTTGATGAGCACCCTCCAGAGTGCCTTGACTTCTTTGATGTGAAAGAACATCAGGAGATTTTAGATTGGGAGGGCGACTTTGATCTAACAGTAGGACCGCATCACTTTCGAGATATCCAAGAGTTAATTAACCAAATTCAAGATTTCGTTGAACCTCGCCCAAGGATAATTACGTATGGAAACGGCAATGTAGGTTGTGGTGACATGGCTTGGATGCACCCCTATCTTTCTGATCTCAATGATCAGAGAGAAATTTACGAGCAGAATGTTTTAGAACAAAAGCAGAAACCACATAAGATTTTGATGGAAGAACCACTGTTGCGAATCGAAATGTATCCGCCACTGCATGATGACGTCATTTCTCACTTCACTGCTGCCGCCAATCAAGTTCCTGATTTAGAAGCATTTGATGAGGAATATCAGAACACCATTTTCATGAACTATTTTCATGGTGGACGTGCAACCATGAATCAGTTGCTCGGTTACTACCGTGAGTTTCTATCAATTACCGTTGCCAATCGATCAATCCTTACCAAGGCTGAGGCAGACAGATTCCGACTCACTCGCGAACTTTACCTACGCCCGGCGAATCGTCTTGAGGCGTGGTTTGTAGGAGAGGATCGTTTTCATCAATTAGTCGCAAATACTGAATTTGGGCTATTCGAATCGCTCGCACCAGGAAAGTGGCGCCCAGTCATTAGAGATTGGGAGATAGAAGATCTTTATGACATGGCGGGGGTCTCAAGAATCCATATACGCCCTGAACGAGAAGAAGAAGTGCTGAGGCACCATTTTGTGGGCGGATTCAGCGAGAAAACAATCAACGACCCAGAGCTCAATAAGTATCGTGTCGAGTACCGAAATGAAGAGACAGACGAGCGCGATTTTTACGATAGAACTCCACTTGGAAATACAAATAAGTTTCTTCGCTCCGCCCTTAAGCGTGTTGGAGCCACCGTAGTAAGAGAGATGGTCAACGAGCTCCGTGCAGATCTGAAGGTGCTTACTGACGAAGGAATTCAAGTCGACCATATTCTAGAAAAGCAAATGGTTCTGGAGAATTTTCTCAGAAACAAGATTGAATTGAGTTACCAAGAGCTTCGAGATCTGCTGTACGCGTGCTTCTACTTCGACCCAGAAGAAGGAGATGGGATTCAACAACTTGCTGAAGAGGTGCGGAAAAAGAATGCAAGCCGTTTGAAATTTGAGAAGTTGATGGATCACAGAGATGTTGAGTTTTTGCCTTTGACTTCAATGGTTTTGGTTGTCGCTTATCAACCTTCAACAACTATGTGGCTGGAGTATCGATCCCACTATTACGGTCGATTCGCACGTCGTAAAGGTAAATGGCAGACCAATATCCAGCAAGACCCCGAAATATATAAAGAGCTCCATCTCTATGAGGTTAAAGAGGAATGCGCCTCTGAATTAGTAGAAAAGTTTGATGCGATTGCAATGGGTACGCGGTCTGCTGCTTTTGGAGAGATTGCTCCGATGTTATTTCTTTTGCGCATGAACAAAGATGCAGACCTTCAAGCCATCAGCAACGATGATTGGGATTCAAGACCATTTAGCCGTTTAGAGATGCAACCATCGACGGCGCTAGTCTTCGAATCAATCTATTCGCAAATCCAGCAGTACTTTGAGGAAAAGGCAGATACTTACGCAGAGCTGAGTCAGGACCAATTAGCTCAAGCGTTACTTGAGGATCGCGAGGAGTTATCTGCGATTTATGGTGATGAGGTTCGAAAGTTCGTCCGCAAAGGTGGAACTCTAGATCGAGAGCATCTCAGCAGCTTCATGACTGGTGCGCTTGAGATTCTCACGAGGAGTTTAGAGGCTCAGACCAAGATTCACGGGACAGAGAAACTGAACGGCTGGAATGAGACGTGATGGAATCCGTAAAAAAGATGGACGGGTAATTCGAGGTGGATTCTTTGAGTGAGTTTAATCCTTACTACGAAACTTCTGAATTCAAGAAATCTTTCGAAGAGCTGATCACGGTCTCGGAAAGATACTATGAATTAAGTCGCGAAAAGAACGTGAACTTTGAAGCGTTTGCTGAACACCTATACTCGGAAGTTGGACACTATATTTATGAACTTTTACAGAATGCTGATGATGCCAATGCAACTGAAGTTCTGTTTAAGCTTGAGCAAGATTCTTTAGAGTTCTTCCACAACGGTAATAAGTACTTCACCATCGAAAACATCAAGGCTATCTGCACTTACGGAGGAGATGGCAAGCAGCGGGATGTTGAGAGCATCGGTCGATTTGGCGTAGGTTTTAAATCAACGTCAAGGATAACCGAAACTCCTCAAATTAGATCTAGTCAATTTGCATTTCAGATAAATCACCAAGTTATTCCTCAGGAAATTGATCCCAATCTTCTGTCAGGAAAAGATTTTGCGACTCACTTCAAGTTTCCCTTTGGCACTAGAGAGTTGAATCCAAGCTCTATTTATAGAGAATCGCTGACCACATTATTGAGATTAAACTCAACTAACTTATTATTTTTGAATAACATAAAACTCATAGTAATTGAAATGCCAAGTGAACGAAACAGAAGGCGAGTTTTAGGCAAAACACAAAAAGATCCCCTGCTAGTGGAATTGAAGCAATCTCTTGATGGAACCAAGAAATCAGTTGAGTCCGAACATTATCTTAAGTATTCAAAGAATCTTGACGCGCAAAAGTTAGAGGAGTGGGCAAGGGCTAACAACAAATCTATTGAAAGTTTTGGACACCTAACCATTTCTTTGGCAATAAAGTGTGAAGTTTCAAGCGAAGATGGGGTCACGCAAGTTCTGGAGGTAAATGCGTTGCAAGAAGGCCACTTATTTGTTTTCTTTCCTGCCAAGAACGAGAATACGGGACTGAAATTTCACATCCATGCTCCATTTTTGGCGACTACAACAAGGGAAAATATCAAAGATTCAAATAGTTTTAATGCGTTGTTATTTGATCAATTTCCAGCGCTTATGCGAGATGCCCTTTCTGATCTCATCGCCCGGAAAGTTCTTAATGTTGAAGGTCTGGAGGTTCTTCCGAATAATTCCGACGAAATCAGAAATGAACTTAAGGCGGTCCAAAGAACGGTTTATGACTTCTTTTGTGAAGCTAAGGCACATGTCCCACTTTCTCATGGGGGGTATTCTCAACTTGAAGCGATACGTGAGGTATCAAACGAGATTGGAAGTCTCTTCAACGCCACAGATTTACAGTTTTTAGAAGATTTCAATGTTGGCCTGTCTAGTAAGTTGAAGAGATATGAGTTCACTAACAAACCGAAAAACGGAAGATCGTCGAGATTTCTGTCATCTATTGGAATCTTGAGTTTCGGACTACGAGATCTGGTTGTATCGTTTTCATACATTAATAGTGCATTTGCAAATAACTCCACAGAGGCGAAGAAGAAATTCTCTGCGTGGTTTGAAAAACATGACAATAACTGGATCAAAGATTTTTATATTTTACTCTCGGGCTTTGATTTGGATCGTATTGGAGTTTATCTCAATAAAACCCCAATTATTCGAGTTAGCAATCCAAGTAATCCATTCGCAATTCCGTCTGATTCTTTTATTTCTAGAAGTGGAGAAAAGACAGGACCTAGCTTTGTGGATACGAACATAATTGATTTTTCTTTCGGGCGAAGACTCTCTCCCAGCGATAGCCAGGTTATGCGTTTTCTGGAGTCGGTTGGAGTTAGGCAATTCAGTAAATCCATGTTATTGGAAGAGAAGCTCAATGACTACTTTGCTCTTATTCACTCGCAGGAAGTTTCTGAACTAGATCCGGGCCCACAGATCCAACAGGCGTTATCCGAGCTATTGGATTTTGTTCATGGTGATGTGGAATTAGAGAGAGCCTTTCTTCAAAAGAATATACTTCTTACAGAGGCTATTTCGGGTGAGCTGGCGTGGCATTGTGGGAGCTCCGTCTACATTGACGCACCATTTCATCCTGCCTCGGGCTTAGATTCTGTTATGAATCACTTAGAGGGTCATGGAAAGCGATTTAGGTTGTGGAATGGTTACGCCGTCATTCCCAACATAGTTACCAAGATTGAGAGACTTGGCGTAATGGTTCGAGTGTCTGCAAACAACAATAGCAGTGCGACTTCAGGAGAGTACTCAATTTCTAACCTTAGAGAGTATCTGAAGTTTGGCGATCTGACACTAAGGCGGAATATTTGGAATTACTTGAAATCTAGTGCAGCCAACAAAGATCGACATTATTTAAGATTTCCGAATTCTCATCTGAATGGCTCAAGAGAGCTCTCTGATTCCGCGAAAGTCTTGAAGGATACAGCGTGGATACCCGATAAGAATGGGGGGTTGTGTAAGCCCGCGCAACTCGATCGAGACAAGCTGAACGTAGGATTCCTCTTAGATCAATGTGATTATTTGGATGTCATCGAGTTCGGCGCTGAGACCGAGGCATTTCTGTTGGCACGTAAGGAGAAGCAGCTTGAGAAGCAGAGGAAAGATGAGGCAGCACGACTGCTCGGTGCTACAAACGCGGATGAGCTTGAAGCGCTGATTGCGGCGATGAAGAAAAACCCAGGAAAATTTCAGAAGCTATTTGAGGAACTCAACCGTCCAGCACCTTCTGATCACGTGGCCAACCCCTTACAAACCTCCGAAAAAATTGCTGCGCTCCTGAAAGACGAGCCCGATGTAGAAATGGAATTGGTTGTTGGGTCACAACGTCAAGGCTCTCCTGAACTTGTGATGAAGCGGCGGGAGTTTTTGAGAAATATGTATCAATCAGACAATGTAATTTACTGTCAGATATGTTCAACGGCTAGCTTCATTAAATCGACCAATGGGGAGCCATTTTTTGTCGGTATTATGGTGATAGCAAGCTTCAGTAAGAACTCTATTTACAACGCCATAGCAGTGTGCGCGCAATGTCACGCCAAATATAAGTGGGGAAAGAAAACAACTGACCTCCAGCTTAAGAACTCGATCTTAAACCAAAAGGATTTCTCAGGCACGGTTCAGATTGAAGTGTTGCTAGGCGGAGAGATTCAACAAATAAAATTTAAGGAGTCCCATTTTTTCAGCCTGAAAGGTGCCTTGAGTGTCGATTAAAGCCAACTGGCAAGATGAAGTAACGGCCCAAGAGTGGCAACAGTGGCAGGAGCTTGCCCAGAAACTTTCGAAATCAAAGAAACAGGCAACAAGTCTTGGTCCAGAAGATTACGCATCCCAAGCGATTGAGAAATTACTTCAGCAAGAAAATCGTCCCAACAACGTTGAAGGTTGGATAGCCCTCACCATTAAGCGTCAGTACATAGATCGATTTAAAAAGATACAAGCTCGAGGTGGCGGATCAAATCGAGATCTCACCGATGAGCAATGGGAGATAGAGATGGTGAGCCACGCCGTACGCTCACCTAGTCTGATGATTCAGCGCAGAGATCAGGTTGAACAAGTACTAAGTGTGCTCAACGATAAAGAGAAAGAGATCCTGATTCTCTCAGTAGCGGGCTATGACAACCACGAGATTGCTATGTACTTGAGTTACCGCACCAACAAAATTGTTGCCACTCGCCTGGCGCAAATTGCAAAGAAAGTACAAGCCGCGCTTGAAGTTCTCTAGCTCATTACCTTCACCCACTGTCTTGTCAGTGGGGCATGGTATAATTCCAATATCACAAAAACTAAGGGGGTAAAAATGTTGTACACAGGCATTTCCCCACGCTCAACTAGCTCAATAACCGGCTAGCCCGCTACACGCAAGGCCGCCAAACCAGGCCTTACCTCCAGATTTACCCCTCACCACCGTCTTCGTTGTTTGGATTTCCAAACGCGTTTTACCCCTCCGTTCGGTTAGCCGAACGCATTTGCAGACCACTTGGGCGCTCAAAAAAATGATCCATTGACTTTTGCCCCCTTTTTTCGTTTACCACTATGTAGGGAGAAAAACTCCCTGAAGAACTGGAGATTCACATGCATGTAAAAGCCCTGCTCGATGTCGACATGGTTGCCATGGAGGCCACAGATAACCTCACATTGATGCTCGATCTGACCGCACCCGCCAACCCAAAGCACGCAAGCCGCCCAGGCCAAGCAGTCCAGGTTGTTCTCGATCGCTCAGGATCAATGCAAGGCGAGCCACTAGAAGCAGCCAAGGGATCACTCCTTAAGCTGATTGATCGCCTTGCCCCTCAAGATTCATTCGGCCTTGTCGCATTTGATGACACCGCACTTGTCGTTGTACCAACTCGCACAATGGCAGATCACGAGATGCCGGCCCTTCGCAAAGCAATCCGTGAGATGCACACAGGTGGATCAACAGATATCTCCGCCGGCTATCTCTTAGGCCTTCGCGAACTCACCCGCGTTCAGGCAACAGGTGGCTCCACACTTCTTCTCATCTCCGATGGCCATGCCAACGCAGGTGAGCAAGATCCAAAATTCTTTACCGAAGTTTCAACCAAGTCAGCAGCTGACAAGGTCACCACGTCAACAATCGGTTTAGGCACCGGTTATGACGAGACAATCCTCGAAGCGCTCGCACAAGGCGGCGGGGGAGCACACCGCTTCGCCGGAACCATCGATGAAGCTGTCGGTGCAATTGCAGCCGAAGTTGATGACCTACTCGATAAGACAATCGTCAACGCAGTACTTCGCCTAACTCCAACGGCTGCAATGACATCAGCGCCTGCAATCGAAGTATTGCAACGTCTTCCATATTGGAAAGATGGCGAAACTTATGTTGTTCAGCTCGGTGATCTCTATAGCGGTGAAAATCGTCGCTTTGTTATCAACATCGAACTCCCAGGTATCGCCGCCCTTGGTCTTTGCAAGATTGCTGATATCACAATCGAGTATCTCGATCTTGCCGCCCGTCAGGAAGTCTCAGTCACTATGCCGGTCAACGTCAACGTTGTCCCTGGTGATGTTGCCGCCGGGCGTATCTCTGACCCAATCGTTCGTGCCGAGCGATTGATCCTCGAAGCTCAGACTGCTAAGTCGTTGGCAGTTGATGAACTTCGTAACGGAAAAATCAAAGAAGCCTCCGGCCGCCTCAAAGGCACTGCGGCCAACCTTCGTCGGGAGGCTTCTTTGATTCCGGTCACTGATCAACGCAGCGCAGAATCACTCGCAATCATCCGCGCAGAAGCTGATGAAATCGAAACATTGGCAGAAACTGCCGAACAAGAGGATATCCAGTACTCCTCAAAGCGCATGACCGAGTCCTACTCGCGCAAAACGCGCTCACGCAATGTCCGTAACGAACCAACTGATCCATCACTTAACAGTGATGACTACCTCAACTAAGGAGAACCTCATGTACCCACAACTCTTCTCAGAGATCGCACCAAACCTCTTCCAAGGGGGCACTGATGATCTTGATGTTATCCACCTTGCAAAGACAAACAACCGTCCGCGCACCGACCTTCCCTTCGATGCAATCGTCACCATGTATGCATGGGCCCGCCCAGCAGATTGGAATGTGCAGGAATTTCGCTACGGAGTTCCTGATGCATCGATTACAGATATCGATCTTGCTCGTCTTCGCGAAGCAGTCGAATTCGGATACTCCCGCTGGAAATCCGGTGATCGCGTTCTTGTCCGTTGCCAAGCCGGTCTCAATCGTTCCGGTCTTGTGATGGCTCTAATGCTGATCAAGGATGGCTACGCGCCTGCAACGGCCATCTCGATGATCCGAAGCGGTCGCGGCGAAGATGCACTCTTCAACTACGACTTCTGCAACTGGTTGCTCTCAGAAGGAGCAACCTTCTTCCAGACCTCACCTTCACAACAAGCCGCTTAATAGAGAGGATTAGCCATGAAATCACTCAAGCTCGCCACATCCATCTGTTCTTGCCCTGAAGTCAATGCTGCACTTGGCAACAAAAGCCACCCATGCCATCGAGTTGTAAGCGTGCAAGATGAGATGGTGGCTACTGATGCGCAAATGCGTCAACGACCTGAACCTTGGATTGGCAACATTGAGACAGCCAGAGTGCTTTTTCTTTCATCAAATCCAGGCCTTAGTGATGATCCAAATATTGCAGAACGTGAAGATTTCCCGACATACAAAGTCTCAGATGAAGTAGCCGGCAACTTCTTTGTAAATCGCTTTAACCAGGAGAGCACTCCCGTTCATGCAACTTTCAATCATCCGACAGAACCAAACTTCCTAGTCCGATGTATAGATGGAAATTATCGAAGTGGGATGAAGCAGCAGAAACGTCCTCAAGCCACATGGCAAGGAATTCACGACCACGCAATGGCAATTTTGGGAGAAAAGTGTGATCCCAACAAAGATTATGCACTCACTGAGATCGTTCACTGCAAGAGCAAAATGGCGGCAGGTGTTGAAGAAGCTAGTTCACATTGTGTGGACAAGTGGCTTCTGCCAATATTTGAGATTTCTCAATCCAAGATTGTTTTCGTTATGGGATCTAAAGTACGTGACTTTTTTGCTATCCCACTTCTTGAATTCTCTGAAAACTTTGGCAGTGACAAGAACAAGGTGTACAAAAGCCTAAGTCAAAGAGATCGAGCGCTGCGAGATATTCAGATCTCTGATTTTGGTGGGACAAAACGCTTATATGTTTATTGCTTCCATCCAACACATGCAATCTCTCCAAACACAATTGAAACTATGTTCGGCGCACAGATGCTCAATTGGTTCAGGAGTTTGACCTCGGGTCAGGCTCAAATTCCTCAGACCGCGGAGGAACTCACAAACATAATTAACATCTATACAAGCTAAGGAGCGCATCGCAAAAACAACATACTTAATACACACGGATCAATACGCTAACTGGGTCTTTGACCCATCCCACCCTACCCAGGGAAGGCGCTTCATCAACGCCCGCAATCAATTCATCGATGCATTGCAAGCGACAGGCAATGAAGTAGTTGAAATACAACCTCGCTTAGCAACAAGAGCAGAGCTCGAGAGTGTGCACTCATCGCAATATATTGATGAGGTCCTATCCGAACACCGATCAAGTCAATGGTCTGGGCCTCGTCCTGATCTCGCAGAGTTGGCTGCCACTTTCGTAGGTGGCACTCTCACAGCACTCGATCTCCTCTTGCAAGAAGTAACTACAACTGCAGTTCACTTCCCAGGTGCAAAGCATCATGCGCAGTACGACTACTCATCTGGTTTCTGCATCTTTGCAGATTTCGCACTAGCAGCAGATATCGCAACTAAGGATCACGGTAAGAAAGTTGCAATCTTGGATATCGATGCCCATCACGGTGATGGGACCGAGAACCTCACTGCTGATAATCCAAATGTATTGACCTATTCAATTCACGAGAGAGGAATATTTCCTGGAACAGGTAACGAAGATAATCCGGAGAAGAACGTCTATAACCTTCCACTTCACTCGCCTGAGCGAGCAGAAGACCTTGGAAAAGGTGACGCTGCACTTCTTAACGGAGTCCATCTATTCCTCAAGCTCGCCAAAGAATTTGAGGCTGATCTCATCTTCATTGCGTGTGGAGCAGACGGTCACCAAGAAGATCCACTCTCATCACTTCAATTCACTGTTGATGGATTTAGAGAAGTAGCGCAACTAATCAGATCTACATTTCCAGATATGCCAATCCTCATCGGGGGAGCAGGCGGATATCTACCTGATTCACGAACACCAGAAGTCTGGGCGAACTTCGCTCACAGCATTTCAACTAATTAAGGAGAGAACTTATGTGGCTATTTACAAATACCGGATTCGTCAGCGCAGTCAGTAACGGCAAGGACCTTATGGTCCGTGCTCGAGATAGAGAATCTCTTGAACCAATCGCTGAATCAGCAAAGACAGAGATCCTTACAAGCCCCCAAAATGACTACCCCTACCGCGTCATCGTTACCCATGAATTCTTCGCGAGGTGGGTTTCTCATATGGTCATGACCATTACATACAAAAATTTTAAATCTGAAGTCGCTGCAACCCGCGGCTACGATTTTGCTCACCCCTTGATGAAGGTCTGGTCTGCCATGCATGAGGTTGAGGATGCGAAGGCAAGGACCATATGGCAGTGCAACGGTTAGAATCCTTTAATGCGCGGCGCGATTCCAGGAATCAGATGACATCGATCCCATACGAGCGCTATCAGCGAGTTAGACGACTTTCCAATAGTGGCATGCACAGTCGTGAGATTGCCAAAAAAGTTGGGTTAACTGAATTTGAAGTGCTCGAAATTCTTACCACCGCATATTCTCAACTGGGTCTAGAGAGCGAAGTGGATAAGGAATTTCGCGAACTGATCGAGCCAGGATTAATGTCCCCTCGCGATTCAAGAATTATCGAGCTTCGCAAAAGTGGGAAGACTCTGGACGAAATTGGGAAAGAAGTTGCTTTAACGCGCGAGCGCGTGCGGCAGATTTTAAAGAAGATCGCACCGGATCTCGATTTTGAGGAGATTCGAAGCAAGACTCAAATGCGTGAAGAAAATGAGTTTAATCAACAAATTCAACTGATTCATCAATCAATTTGCGCTAGATGGGATGAGTTCCAGTACTTGAAGTTCGCCGAAATCGCACAAATTTTTGATATTCCTGAGTGGAGGATCCGAAAGAGTTTGTCTTACATTCAATATGTTTACTTGCAGGCCAATGAAGAAAGGAAAATTGCCCAAACTTGGACAGACGAGCAGTGTTTGGAAAGTTTGCGAATCGCAGCCACCTATTCATTTCCGCTAACGGTTTTAAAATATAGAAAATTACTTGAAGTAGGAGAAATTTCTGGGCCTACGCCTGCGCTCATGTGGCAGAGGTTTGGCTCGTGGGTTACTGCATGTGAGTTGGCAGGAGTTGAGTACGGGGAAGCCATGCGCGAGTACAACAGAACTTGGAATGATGTCGAACTGGTCAAGTTTGTGAGACGCTTTATGCACTCGAGGGAAGACGGAAAGTGGGCAATCGAAAAATATGAGGAATGGCGACGTCTACCTGAGAATGAAGGTCCATCGGCTGCCCTCCTGAGGCTGCGATTGGGAACTTGGTCAGAAATTCGCGTTCTAGCCTTAGAATTAAAGGTGGATGGATTTGATATGCAGAAGTTTGCGGAATTGAGGCAAGGTGAGTAGCGAGATTGCACTAGTCGACTCATTTCTGGCCGGCGATTTGAATGAGATTGAACGTAAGAGACTATGGGCCTCTTCGGCAAAGATTCTCGAACACAGAAAAAATGAAACCTCTGCCCTTGGTTTAGCTCTTGGATATGTTCAGTCAGGCAAGACCACACAGATGATCGCCTTAACCGCGTCGGCATTTGACGCAGGATATCGAGTTGTAGTTGCACTGCTGGGAAGTACTAATCTTCTTTTAGATCAGAATTCTCAGAGATTCATAGAAAAGTTACAGATTGATGTCCGAAACGACTTTCGATGGGTATCGATTAAGAATCCGAGTGGAAAAAATGCGTCAACTAAAATTTCGGAGAATCTAGAAAAAGACAGAGTTATATTCATCCCTGTACTGAAGCATGCTGGCCGAATCACCCAACTTGCTGAGGTGCTAAAGGAGTGTGGTTTAGATGGAGTGCCGACGCTAATACTTGATGATGAAGCAGACCAAGCGTCGCTAAATTCGAAAGTTAACGAGAGTTTGGAAAGTAAAGTTTATGAGGCACTTGGTAAGCTCATGAAGGCCGCACCTCTTCATCTGTATGTTCAATTCACCGCCACACCGTATGCTCAGCTTCTTCTAGAGCCAGATGATCGTCTCGCGCCCGATTTTGTTGAATTTCTCCTTCCGGGTAGTGGTTATGTGGGAGGGCGCGAGTTCTTTATCGATAACGCTGCAAAGGTTGTTCGTCCAATCTCAGTGAGTGATGAGCAATCAGCGAATGGTAAGTTGACCGATTTGCCAACTAGTTTGAAATTGGCAACTGCCAACTTTGTAGCTGGGGCAGCTCTTTTACTCGTGAATGATCCTTCGGCAAAAACGATCAGCATGCTGGTTCATTCCACACACAAAAATAAGATTCAAGAGGTTTATCACTTCCTCATGAAGCGACAGATAAAGTCATGGAGAGAGTCTTCAGATGGCACCTTAGCCTCAGTTCCGTTTGAAGTTCTCGAAGAACGCGAGAAACTTATTTCTCGCGGAGCGGTTGATGTCTCGGATGAAGTTTTCGCCGAGAAAGTTTCATATGTATTGAAAGAGATAATCTTTTGGTTAGTAAATTCGGCTTCTGATGTCAAGAAAGTTAACTGGCTCGAAGGTCCTATTCATATTTTAGTCGGCGGCAATAAGCTGGACCGCGGTTTTACTGTGGAGGGATTGACTGTCACTTATATGAATCGTCCTACGTCGGATCAGATTGACACTCTCGAACAGCGAGCTCGAGCTTTTGGATATCGAAATGACTTGCTCCCATACTGCCAATTTTTTGCAACTCTTGCGACCGTAAGAATGTTACGTGGAATAGTTCACACTGAATATGACTTGAGAGCACGTTTGGAGGATTGGATTTCGGAAGGAAAATCTCCTAAGGATTGGTCCAGGGAGATCGGCTTGTTACTTCCAATCGGAGCGAAACCAACGAGATCTGCGGTGATTAAGGCTGTATCGAACTTTAATCTTGGAGGTGGATGGCATCAATTGCGTATGCCAAGTTTGGAAACTTCAGATCTGTCTCACAATTTACAACTTGTTAAGAGTCTTGGAATTCTTGAAGCTCCGCGAGTTGACTTTGGTCGACTGCATCATCGTACTTTGGAGTTTGATTCAGGAGAAATACTAGAAGGGCTTCTAGGCCCATGGAAGTGGAGTGGCTTTAGCCCCGGATGGGAACATGAGGACATTCTTCAACTATTCGAATCTCTTGGCCCAAAGAATGTCACAGGAAAACCCGTGCTAGTAAAAGTCATTCTCATGCAGTACGAGAATGAGGACAAAGCTCGTGAGCGCGAGTGGCGTCCAGATACCGGCTTTAGCAACTTGTTTCAAGGTCAAGATGCACAGTACAAGGGTGCAGATACGCCAAACCGATATCCAGGTGATCGTCAAATTCCAATCTTGATTGAGGGTGAGACCTCACTATCCATTCAAATTCATAGAGTGCGTCCGAAAGGATTGAATTTACCTGAACTATTTACACTTGCAGTGCATCTTGGAGACTCAAAAATAGTAAGAGGGAGAATGAAATGAGTATGCTTTTAGGCGAGACAAAGTTGATCCCGATCAGTGATTTGATGCTAGATCCACAAAATCCTCGTATCCCTGATATGAAAAAGGGGGCAAGTCAAGCTGACATAGCGATTATTCTGGATATGGGCTTCGACGCCTTCACTGTAGCTGAGCTAATGGCGGTTCATGGTTACTTTGCAAGCGAGCCTATGATTGCAATTCCTGGCGAGCATGGGAAGTGGATCGTAGTTGAAGGTAATCGCAGATTAACAGCTGTCCTTGGCCTGACTGATACAAGCATTCGAAATCAGTTCCTCGATGTTAAAAAGTGGGAAGCTCTCGCTAGTACTTCCAAATTGTCTTCGACCGATCTCATTCCTGTTGTAGTTGCTACTAGCCGATTAGCCGTAGTACCAGTAATCGGGACGCGACACATAAGTGGAATCTTGGCGTGGCGCCCATACCCACAGGCACGTTACATAGCCAATTTGATTGATTCCGAAAATCTCACAGCGGCAGAAGTTGCTGCGATGATCGGACTCTCAAAGACAAACGTGGGCGATCTTTATCGTGAGCAGGCTATAGCCGCGCAGGCCAAGTCTCTAGGAATTGATATTGGACGTATTGAAAGTTCATTCTCGCTTTTGACGGTCGCGATGCGTAATTCCAAGCTACGTGAACACGTTGGTGCTCCAATTGGATCACAATTACAACCTGGCGAGAAACCAATTCCATCGGACAAAATCGAAGAGTTGAAGGAGGTTCTTGTATTCATTTTTGGAAGTGATGAAAAAGAAGCAGTGATCACGGACTCACGACAAATTACGGGTCTCGCAAATGTCGTTGCAAATCCAGCCGGATTGGCGGCTTTGCGTGAAGGTAAATCCCTTGAAGAGGCAAAGCAGAAGATCGCTGCAGGCGGTCAATCTCCGCAGGAAAGACTTATGAATCGACTAACCGCGGGCAAGAATGCACTAATCGCAGCAGGAGAAGACATTGCTATTTTCAATGGTGAATCTAGTATTAAAACAATCATTGACGAGATTGAAAGCGCCCTCGAGACACTTAAGAGTGTGGTCGACGACTCCGATGCTTGAAGCCTCACCTGTTGGAAATGAAGAGATAGCCGATTGGCTTGAAATGGCCATTCTTGCATTTGGACAAAAGGGAAATACAAATCACAAGATTCTAAAGTGGGCAAGTGATTGGGCAAATCTTACTGAATTACAGACTTCTTCCGGGCTGAAGGTTATGGAACGTCGCCACAGCCTACTTGGAGAAAAGTACCCCTTTGAAGTCAATGATTTTGCGGTGGTTCTTGATCAGGCGATGGAAAATTCCATCTATACGTACCTTCTGTTATCTACTCGCCCAGCTAATTCTGTAACTTGGCAGTCTCCCACTCCGACACAAGAAGAATCTGATCTTTTTGAGGAACTTGTCGCATTTGCGCTTAAAGATTATTTGGGTGATTCAGCAGAGGCGATTCCATTTGGTTGGCCATCTAAGTTTGGCCGCCCTATGGAATTTCCCCTCGCCATTGACTGGCTTGCAGGCAAAATGGGTTTGAAGCTTGGAAGTGCATTTAGGCCACCACGCAGAAAAGACGGTGGCGTTGATGTTGTTGCCTGGAAACCATTTAGGGATCGGCGTTCAGGCTTTCCCATATATCTCGTTCAATGCACCCTCCAAAAAGATTTTGTCTCCAAGTCACGCGACATTGATCTTCGGATTTGGGCTGGCTGGTTAGAGATGGATCATGATCCTGTAACAATTCTCGCTCTGCCACGATCTATTGGTCCTGGAGAATCCTGGAATGAGATAACGGCCAACTCAATTATTTTTGACCGATTTAGACTGCTTGAATCCCTAAATCGCGAGATCCCTGAGGGACATAAAGATTACGTGCAAAAACTTTTGCCATCTTTGCGAAAATTTGCGAGCCTAAACTTTGAATAAAATCGAAATCGCTAACGAAATTACTGATTTACTTCGCGTTGATCGGGTCCATTTTTCCACTGGATCGACCGAGCCAAAAGAACTTTTTCTGCTCATTGTTGAAGCGCTTGGCTTGGGCATTGAATCAAACTTACCGAAGCCAGTATTGGCCCGCCGAATTGTCGAAAGCGCTGGACTCGCATGGCTTCCTGATCATGAGTCAACTGGGGGAACGGTAACGCTTAAAGGCCTCGAAGTCGTTAAGTCATCTGTCGAGTACTACCTGTCAAACCGCCCAGAGATCACTTGACGAGTTTGAGACTAAGTTCACCCTGCACAATCTCTTGCCCCTTGTAACTGTGAAGCAAATTCCCACGATTAGATAAAATCAAATCTGGATTGTGTGGGGCAGTAGAGACTGCCTTCAACAGCTCCGGGACATCAGTCAAAAGATCATAATCTCTTACAACCAAAGCCTTCATTACCTGGAAAATAACACCCACGTTGACAGCATTACCAAGTTGCTTGAAAGAAGATGACTCTTTCTGCTCGTAAAAATTAAACCATTCTGGGAAGCCCTGAAGTCGTGCCCCCTCCCTTACGGTGAGACGTCGCTTCGAGTTACGATTCTTGCCCACAATTGACGTTTGCGTGATCGCAACCAAGGCGGGAACATAAGTTGACTTCTTTGCGCGAATACCTGAAGGCCTAAGGTGAATGATGCATTCCCAAAGAGTCTCTGCATTTTGTGCTTGCCACTCAAACTTGCGTCGACTTGGTGGGAAACTCTGTAGAGATTTCCAGTCTTTTAACCATCTATCTAGAACTTTCTGGTGACTTTTATAAAATGCAATATTCTTCTCAATAAAATCCTGTTTCCATTCAGGCAAATCTGAATCATTCTTGATGAGTCCAATTGGAGGCCATGCGTCTACCCAAATTGGAAAACTTGGAAGAGGTCCGTTGCCTTCGTCATTCCTTATTCTAGAAACAAAATCATCCCAAGCATCGATCCAAGTTTTCTCGTCCTCTCCGAGGGAGACACTCTCTTTTTCAGATCCCCTTGTAATTCGCTCGAGAGGTAAGTCTTTCTCTAAATCCCAATCATTGTGAGACCAGTTAGTTTTGGCCCACTTCAGATCCGGCAAGCCAGGGTCGACATTTATTCCTCGTGTACCTTTAGGAAATCTTGTAGCTGCAATTAAAACTCTCTCTCGAACCTGTGGGCGACCGCCGAAATCACGCCGAAGTTGATGTGGTGAAACAATGAAAGGTATTTCACTGACACGATAACCACTCTCACGAAGAGTCCGAATAATTACATCCCATTCATGACGATGTCGAGGTCCCGCGATATTCCTCACGTTCTCAAGCAGGACGATTTTTGGCTTTTTCTCTTCAATGATCCGTGCAATATTCCAAAAGAGCGTGCCACGTGCTTCATCCATTCCTCGCTGGAAGCCAGATTTGCTAAATGGTTGGCACGGAAAACCACCGACTAATACGTCATGGTCGGGAACCTTCACGCCACTCTCATTTGCTAACTCAGTTATGTCTCCGGCAGGTTCGATTCCCCAGTTGGACTTGTAAACGCTGGCGGCATTTTTGTCGATCTCCGAAGCCATCACGCATTCGCCACCGAGCGCGGATAGCGCAGCGTGGAAACCACCAATTCCGGCGAAGAGGTCAACAAACTTGAAAGCCATGGAAGAGATAGTACTTGGGTGGACTGACAATCCGATGCTTTAGGTCGATGACGTATCGGAGTATTCTTTAGGGATGGATTTCGACAGCATGTCATACACCAGGCACGCCGGACTCGTCTTGCTACTCATGCATTCGAACCTACGGAAATCAATGGCGGTACGATCACCCAACGAGAGCCAACGCCTCAAAAGTGTTAGCTGAATTAAAGTGGGAGTTCTAGTCGGTAAGGATCAGATGAGAGGCCCTCTCGATAGGTAGAAATTACTTGCAAATACTCCTTCCAGGCATCCCAGTCGTGGTGAATATCGGTGCAAGTTCGGTCCCGCAGCCTGCCTATGCCGTGTGACGGAGTTTGTGACCGAGGAAAAACTTGCCGATACTCCTAATTCGCAACATTTGTCACACCCGAAGGATATTCTCCCTCAGGGAGTTAGCCACAATCTTTACAGTATTTGGATGGGAGCGAATTTAGTTGAAAGTTCTAGATCTCTTCTGCGGCTCTGGCGGCATCAGCGAAGGTTTTAAACTGGCTGGCTTCAAAATTGTTGGTGGAGTTGACTTCGACGCTGACTCAATAAAGACCTTTTCGCACAATTTTCCAAGCGCCGTTGCTATTTGTGGAAACTTGTTGGAATTTAGCGAGAAGAAAATTAAGGAAGATTTTGGTGATCTTGCTGTTGACGTGATCGTAGGGGGTCCGCCATGCCAAGGTTTTTCAAATGCTAATCGTTGGCAGGGTGAGAGTAAGGATCCACGCAACAAACTCTTTTATGAATATTTAAGATTTGTGAAAGTACTCCAACCTAAGGTTGTTGTCATCGAGAACGTTCGCGGAATTCTCACAAAGGATAAGGGATATGCCAAAACCAGAATTTTACAGTTGATCGAGAATCTTGGCTACGTGGTTTCGTGCGAGGTACTGAATGCATCAGATTATGGAGTACCTCAAAACAGATACCGAGCATTCTTTGTCGCAATCAGGAGTGATTCGGTACAGAGTGCGTTCGATTTCAGCAGTTTAAAAAAGAAGGAGAAAGTAACTGTGAAGGATGCAATTGGCGAGCTTTACAAGTTTGAGAAGAATCGAGATGAGATTAGAATTACCACCGAGCCGGAAAGTGCTTACCGCAAGTACCTCCGCTCGCGCAAAGGAATCGTGAAAAATCACGAAGTCAACTATCCGGCTGAGCTGACTCAGAAACGCATTTCTCATGTGCCTCAGGGCGGTAATTGGGTAGATATTCCAAGCAGTTTATTTTCGAATCAGAGGAATAATCGACACTCATCCGCATTCAAACGATTGAGTGAGAAGGATTGTTCAGTAACGATCGATACAGGAAATGCTCATAGCAACTATTTTCACCCAAAATACAATCGCATTCCAACCGTTCGCGAAGCTGCACGTTTACAGTCATTTTCTGATGAATTTGAATTTATTGGTACTCGGTCAAGTCAATATCGACAGGTTGGAAATGCCGTTCCCCCATTATTGGCGAAGGCGATTGCAATGCAGTTGAAGAGATTTTTATAGTATGAAAATTATTGACTTGTTTGCGGGGGTTGGTGGCCTTTCATTGGGCTTTGAGGAAGCGGGTTTTGAGACAATTGCATCGGTGGATATTTGGGAAGATGCCGTTCTCACCTACAACCACAATCACTCAAATGGGGCTGGAATTGTTTCGGACATAAAGGAATTCAATCGAAAAACGCTTCCTGGGCTCTTGAAGGAACATGTGGTCACAGGTGTTATTGGTGGACCGCCTTGCCAGGGATATTCAAGCGCGCGGTTATCTGATCGAAGCGAAAGAATTGTCGGAATCAACGAAGAGCGAAACCAGCTCTATTTAGAGTTCGTAAAAACTGTAAAACTAGCGAACCCTGATTTCTTCCTACTTGAGAATGTGCGAGGAATGGTTTCTTTAGATAAAGGCGCTTTTGTGGAAGACATTTTGCGACGTTTTGGATCTCTTGGTTATTCTGTGAACTTTAAAATTCTGAACGCCTCTGATTACGGTGTTCCTCAGTCAAGGCAAAGAGTTTTTTTCATTGGCATGAAGAACAAGGAATTTCTCTTTCCTGACGCTTCTCACGATGTGATTGGGTGCAAGGAGGCGTTGTCCGACTTACCTCTTCGGCCGTCTGGAAATTTGGCCTATAAATGTGAGCCGAAAAATGTGTTCCAAACAAAAATGCGAAAAGGATCCAGCGTTATCCGCAACCATGAAGAAACAAAACATTCACAACAAACCATAGACATAATTTCTATGGTGCCAGACGGGGGAAGTATCAAATCTCTCCCTGAAGAGTATTGGCAAATTAGAAAATTCAATAAAGCATTTCAGAGAATGAATAGCGGCCTGCCTTCAATGACAATTGATACAGGGCACCGCAACTACTTCCATTACTCTCAAAATCGAATTCCCACGGTTCGAGAATCTGCCCGAATTCAGTCATTCCCCGATAGATTTGAGTTCCTGGGGTCAAAGACGAGTCAATACAAACAGGTTGGCAATGCGGTACCGCCACTACTAGCATTAGCTCTGGCCATGGAGATAAAAAGGCAGTTAAAGAAAAGATAGCGGAGACCATAATGACTCAGTTGAATCAGATCTATTTTGGACCTCCGGGGGCTGGTAAAACATTCGCCGCCGTCCAAGAAGCATTGAAGATTGTAAATCAAAAGAGTCTTCCACAGGCAAATTCACTAGAAGCAGAATTTGACAGAGTACTAATGTTTGTTCGTACCAAGTATTCATCAGATGAGTACAAGCCGGCAACGAATAGTCTCTATCGCAACGACCGTGCAATTATGTGGATGCTTGGATACCTGTTAAATCCTAAATTCGTGGCTAAAGATGGTATGACAAAGGCCGAGGCGTTAGATCAAGGTTTTCCAGAGGGGCCTTCTTCATGGTCACAACGCGCTCAGTTCATCACGCAGTTCAACTTTGTAAATGACTGGCGAGATAAGACAGAGATTCATTTGAATGAGGCAGGTAAGCGCTTAAGAGACCTCGCAGGAAGCAAACATTCAGAGGCTGACTTAAAGTCTTGGTCTGCAGATTGTCCAGATTACATTCGAGATATGTATTTAGAGCAATTACGCAACCTACAAGAGAATGACTTTACCCCCGTGTTAAAAACTTTGTATTGTGCTCTAAATATGCTGATACACGAAGAATTATTCAAGATTAGTGAAAATGAAGTGCCTGAAGAAGAGTTCAAAATTATCACGGAAAGATACTTTGATGTAAGAGAGAACACCCAAGATGTCAAATGGGTTTCGCAAATTGGAAGACTATTTGTTGGGCTCGGCCTGGCGACGATTCAAAATCCTAGACCCGATGGCTCAGTATATTTCGAGGCAACTAAACTTGCCGAGAAATTAGTCAAAGATATTGTTACAAATTGGCACAAGAGTCACCCTGAGATTTTTGTACAAAGCTTAACGTACCCGGTTGCAATGAATTTAGGCCTAATTGAATTCATTACGTTTCACCAATCCTTCTCATACGAAGAATTCATCGAAGGCATAAAACCTGACATCAATGAGGACGGTGGTCTTTCATATTCACTTTCCAGTGGAATCTTTAAAAGATTGTCAGAGAGAGCAAAGTCGAATCCTGGTTCAAATTATGTGCTCATAATTGATGAAATTAACCGGGGAAATATTTCAAAAATATTTGGTGAGTTGATTACTTTAGTTGAAGAAACCAAAAGACTTGGATCACCGTCGGGGGAGTACCCACAGAGCGTAACTCTTCCTTATAGTAAGGAACCATTCGGGGTACCGACGAATCTCTACATCATTGGAACGATGAACACAGCTGATAAATCGATTACTTCAATTGATACGGCACTTCGGAGGCGGTTTTCTTTCAAAGAATATGCTCCAGATGACTCATTGCTTGCAGGTAAAAAGATAGTTGCTGGAAAATCCTCAGTCGATCTTCAGATTGTTCTACAAACACTAAACGCTCGAATCCAACTTCTTCTTGGCTCGGACTTCCTCCTGGGACATTCATATTTTCTGAAAATTAATGACTGGAATGATTTATGTAAGCTATTGCACTCAGAAATCATCCCTCTCCTGCGCAGCTATTTTTATGATGACTTTAGCAAAATTGCTCTAGTCCTTGGCGACGTTGATGAGATTGGCAAACTTGATTCTGAAAAATTCATAATCGGTAAATTGGCCGATAGTGGAAAGATCTTCGGCACATCCAATTTCGAAGAAGAAGACCAAGTCTTGTACGTGATCAATCCACTTTTAAGTGAAAGTAGGTATTCAGAGTTTTCTGCTGAATCATTTAAGAAAGGTTTTGGGGCTTAGGTGGCCAAAACGGCATATGTAGTCAAGGAATACTCCACAATTTCGGAAGGCCTCCTTGGCGAACCTCCTGCGAACGGAATAGAAGTAGATTCAAAAAACTTCCAGGACTTTGTAGTTTTCATAGAAGAGAATGAGAAGAACTCTGATACCTCAAGTGCGTTCTCAATGTTTCGGTCAAAGGGGCGGCGTCATATAAAAGTTAAGAATCATGTTGGAGTGATTGAGACTCGAACTGGTTGTTCACTTGAGATTCTCCCAAAGATTTTTGCAGCAAATGGGCAATCTGAATTCGGCTATGAGGAAACTAAGTCCCTTTTTTTGAAAATGCTTGCTGCACTAAGAGCGTCACCGTTTATTGATATGAGTCAGGCATCACTCAAGGCAATGGAAAAGTTTCCGTTGTTGGAGATTTTCATTACTGCCTATTTAACTCAGGTGGAGTCTCTTCTGAAGCGAGAGCTCCGCGGTGATTATCAACAAGTTCGCGAATCGTTGCATTATGTTAAAGGTAAAGTTCTAGTGTCTGAAACGATGAGACAGAACCTCCAAGTAAAGGCCGAGGTAGTTTGTGAATACGATGTTTTTACAACTGATATTGCACCAAATAGATTGATCAAAAGCACCCTCAGAAAGCTCTTGACAATTACCTCATCTTTTCAAAACAAGAAGGAGATCCATCGATTTTTAGCGATTTTCGCTTCTGTTTCAGACTCGAGTGACTTCGAGAGAGATTTAGCATATTGTAATTCTAATCGTGCGCATCTAGGTAATTATGGTCAACTCATTATTTGGTCTGAGCTATATTTGCAGAATAAAGGTCTTACAAATTTTAAGGGCAGCACTGTTAACCAGGCCATTCTTTTTCCGATGGAAAAAGTCTTCGAGCAGTACGTTGGTCGCTTGCTGGTGAAATATGCAGATGTCGCTAAGGTTGAGCTACAGCATCGTAAACATCATTTACTTAGTCAAAACAAGTCTAACTTGACAAATGACTTCTCGGTTAAAAAGTTTCGACTAAAGCCTGACTTTGTCCTAAATGATGGTGAATACATTCTTGATACTAAGTGGAAAATGCTCAATCTAAATTCAAGACAAAATGACATTTCAGAGTCTGATGTTTATCAGATGCACGCTTATGGCAGAACCTTTCAGTCTTTATCGGAGGCAACAGAGACACCACGTACGTGTCTGATCTATCCGTGCAATCCACAGTTCAAAACGAAGTTAAACAGGATGCGTTTTGGAAATGATTTACTCCTGGATGTGGTGCCGTTTGATCTGGCAAATTTAGATGTAAAAAGTGAAGTAAAGCGACTGATTGATACCGTTATGGCGAGTTAGTTCTTCTCATATCCTGTAACGCTATTCGACTTGGATAAGTTACTAAAAATTTGTGTTCCTTAACCCTTGGCTTGCCTATCGATCGCCTCTCCGAGAGCTCTTACATATCGAAGATCGTTACCTTCTGGGTAGTCACCTGAATGATGTGCTCGTCGGAATTCAAAGAAGAGTGCCCCTTTGATCTGTTCTAAATCTTCCGGAAGATCACCTGACTTATGCCATTTTTGTGCAACTGAGTCGGCGATTTGGCCTAAGCGATCTCCAAAAACTGCATGTCCGTTAAAGGAGTGAACCTTTCTGAAGATGGACAAGACCTCATCGCTGGGGATGTTGTTTGGGAAAGTGATGACGTTTGGTTTTTGAGTTATTTTCTTCGCGAGAGGGAAACTCTTTTTGTACCAATCCTGCATCTGCGTGCCATCGGGATTGATAGCTTCACCGGTTTTCATATTGACCATTCCAACAACTTTTTCATCAATGGTTAGAGAGAACAACCAGGCTGACCAATCGGTGGACTTGTATGGGGGAGATTGGGCTTTCCATGAAGATGGAATCTCTACTTGCTCGAGATGGGATGTGGCTGGGCCAACGTAGTAGGTGTCATCAATCCAGCAACACGTTGGTTTTCCTTTTTTCTCAGATTGAAATTGAACCCAACGAGCCATTCGCTTGCAAGTGATCACTTGATCTGAGTTGTCAATGTTCTTGTCGTTTTCATCGTACATAAATACATCGAGCTCGGTGAGGATATCCATTGTTGTAGAACGGATACCGTGAGTGATGGCTTCATTCCATATGTTCTCTACATGTCCGGTATTTGAGGCGGCAGAGGATCCTTCGCGGTTGAGCATAAGAATGATCTCGGACTCAATAGAGATTAGGGACAGACAATCGTATTGACCACCTCCGGGGTGTAGATCGGCGAGGATCACTTCCTGATCAATGAAACCTAGGGCTGAGGCCATAATTTTCCAGGCTAGATACTCTCGCTGGTTTTGAGTCAGTTCGAGTTCGCTCATGCGGTAAGTATTACATTGACCATTGACATATGAAAAGCAATGCTCAAGGCTCCTCTTCTATTGAGATTATTGAGGGCTTGGGGTGAGGTAGAGATGGCGAAATTGATGGGCACTGAATTTTCCGGAAGAGGGTAACTCGTGGAGTCGCCTGAAGAGCTATTCATGTACGGCCAGAGAATCTCTACCCAACTTTCGATTGAACTCGACGACTCGTATTTGGAACGCGTAGATATGGCATACGCAATATCCTGCATTTCTAATTGCTCCCTGCGCGTTCGTAAAGTCTCAGAATCTGATGAGACCTTTCACGTTATCAATAGATTTTATGACTCAAACCAATCTAAACAACTCCCTTACTTTTCTGTGACCTTCGAACGGCAACTTGAGGGAGAACTATTCGATGTGAGCCTTGGATTTGTAGTTCAAAGTCATGACTTTGTCAGTTTTCAAGCAGAGGGTTGCTTCGAATGTGGCGATGAAGAATTCTGTAGCAAGCAACCGTTTGAGAAATCAGAGGACGAATTCAACTTCCTTGCGCCTATTTTGTTGGAGCTAATTACGCGATACTGTGATTTGTGGTCACCTATTATTGCGGATTTTGCTTCCTCATTTGGCGTCGAGTATATGTACGAAAATGTTCCATATATTTTGGACCAAGTTTTTGATTCCTGGTCAGACATCCCAAATGAACTAGAATCAACATATACGGACTTTGAGTTCAACTCGGCAACCAACATGTTGGAGAAAAATCCTTATTTGTGTTCCAAGGATGAATGCTCCGCTGATGCGGATTCTTTTGGGCTTTGTTATATGCATGAAGATACCTGCCGAATGCATGATTGCTTCGACTATAAAGGTGATGGATTGTTCTGCTACCTTCATACGGAGTAGTTTTATTTTTGAAATCGTAAGTGATGCTTGGATACTTAAACTGTCCTGCCTCTGTCCAACGACAACGCCCAATCGATTCTGTGGCCTAGTTTCTCTGAAGCCATAAGCGCCCATCGTGGATTGCGGAGCATTGCACGCGCTAAGAAGACTGCATCTGCTTCGCCGCTGGCGATGATGTGTTCGGCTTGTTCGGGTTCGGTGATCAGGCCTACTGCTGCTGTGGGGATGTTGGCTTCGGTGCGGATGGCGGTTGCGAAGGGGACTTGGAAGTTTGGTTTGGCATCGATCTTGGCGTTATGGATTGCACCACCGGATGAGACATCGATGAGGTCGACTCCGAGGGCTTTAAGTTGAATACAGAGTTCGATTGAATCGATGAGGTTCCATCCATTGTCGGCCCAGTCGGTTGCGGAGATTCTTGCTAGTAGTGGTGTTGTGGTTGGGATTGCATTGCGGACTGCTTCTGTTGTTTCGAGTAAGAAGCGGATGCGGTTTTCAAAGCTGCCACCGTATTCATCGGTGCGGTGGTTCATGAGTGGTGAATAGAACTGGTGCATCAAGTATCCGTGGGCGGCGTGGATTTCGATGACATCGAATCCGACCTTTACTGCGCGGGCTGCTGCATCTGCGAAATCTATGGTGAGTGCTTTGATTTCATCATTAGTTAATTCGCGGGGGATTGGGTAGCCCTCGAATGCGGTTGCAGATGATGAGACTGCTTGCCAGCCGCCTTCTTCAGGGGAAGCCATGCGGTGGCCATGTATTGGCACATAGGTGAGACCCATACGCGGTTTTGGAATTCGGTGCCACGGATTTTTAGCGGGGCAAAGAGTGCGCTCATGTGGCGATCTTACTTGCGTATTGGGTGAGAAGAAAAAAGACCTGCAGTGTGACCTGCAGGTCTTTTTCTTGCACTCCAATGACTCCGAGTTGTAATCGTAGCATCACGTTCAGAGACTTTTCAGAATGTCATCTTTATCCACAACCGATTAGTTCGAGAGTCAACAACTTCTGAACCCACTCTAGGTTGCGCACGCGTGTGGCTGTAGCTCAACGGATAGAGCACTCCATTGACTCCGGAGATGGTTGTGGGTTCGAATCCCACCAGTCACACGCTTCGTCAGAGGCTCTGGGATTTAGTCACCTAGAGCCTCTTTCTCTTTGCTGACTGAAGTTCAGAGATTTCTATTTACGGTTGGGAACTTCATCTCAAGGGAAAGAAAAAAGACCTGCAGTGTGACCTGCAGGTCTTTCTCTGTAGCTCAATCTTTCTTGCACTCCACTGACTATGTGAATAAAGCGTAGCACCGATATTAATGACTTCCCTGTTATTGAGTTTTCATCCACAAGCATCTAGTTTGATGATCGGCTATTTCTCAGGGGACCTTAGGTTGCGCACGCGTGTGGCTGTAGCTCAACGGATAGAGTCCTTCACTGACTATGAAGAGGGTTGTGGGTTCGATTCCCACCAGTCACATGCTTTGTCAGAGGCTCCGGGATTTAGTCACCTGGAGCCTCTTTCACTTTTTTGGCTGAAGAACAGAGATTCCTCTCACTCCGAGTAAGAAGTTTTGGCGATAGGCTTCGGCCATGTCATTTGTTATGTATTCAACGACCTGGTGTGGCTATTGCAAGCGCTTGAAATCTCAATTGGCTGATCTTGGAGTTACCTTTGAAGAGATCAATATCGAAGAGGTGCCGGGTACGGCTGAGATTGTCGAGAAGGTAAATGGTGGCAATCGCACAGTGCCGACGCTGGTATTTTCAGATGGAAGTGCGATGACCAATCCGTCGGCTAAAGAAGTGGTTGCTAAGCTCGCTTTGCTTTAGAGATATAGAACTCCTTTTTCTGAGAATTCTGCTCTCTGTAAGCGGGGAATCCTGTGAATATGCGGGTTCAAGGGGCAGATGTGGGATGGGCGTTGCTAAAATCGTCATATGTTGCGGGCTCAAAGATAGGAGCCTTCTGGTCACTGTCCGTGTTCTGCGAGTAGAGGAAATTCTATGTTTAGATTTTTGATAGCGCTCGCATTGATCTTGGGGCTCAGTCCCGGGTTGGCTCAGGCTAGGCCGACGGTAGAGACTGCCCAGAATGAAGTGGATCGACTGAGGACTTTGGCGGCCGAAAAGTTTGAAGATGCTAATGAGGCGACCATACGCATCAAGGCGTTGGAGCGTGAGACAGGAGCGCTGGAAAGTCGTGAGGCGACCTTGCGTAAGGAGCTCGATGCTGCCAGTACAACGTTATCGCGCATTGCAATTGCTCAATACACAGCCGGTGGATTTGGTGAGGGGTTGAATCTACTCTTCTCATCTGATCCGACACAGTATTTATCTGATGCCGGGACAATGGATTTGTTGGCTCGCAATTATTCGAAGCAGTTGCGAAATTATGCAACCACCAAACAGAAGGTCCAGGCATCACAATTTGTGGTAGCTGACAGAACGGCGCTATTAAAGGCTGAGCGCGAAAGACTCAATAAGCAAGTTGCGAATGCAAAGGCTAGTTTGGTAAAGGCTGAGAAAATTCTTAAGGGGTTAAAGAAGGAAGATCGTGAGCGCTTGGCACGAGAAGAAGCGGCGCGCGAGAAGCAAATTCTTACCGCATCGAAAAAGTATGCTCAGAGTTTCAAGGGCGATAATTCCCGTGGATCAATCGCACTTAAGTATGCGTTGAAGCAAGTTGGTGACGTGTATGTGTGGGCAGCAGCCGGTCCAACGCGGTGGGATTGTTCGGGGTTGACGATGCGTGCATTCGCGCAGGCTAGGGTATCTCTGCCTCATTCATCGAGAATTCAGATTAGATATGGCAAATCAGTTTCATCCCGGTCACTTAAGCCAGGGGATCTACTGTTCTTTGGTAAGCCCATTAGCCACGTCTCGATCTATATGGGCGGAGGAAAGATGGTGCATGCTCCGCGACCAGGTAAGAGAGTGGAAGTTATTAAATTCACGATGAGGTTTGGCAGTAAGCCATTCGTTGGGGCCAAAAGATTATGAAGATAAAGATAAGTGCAGTTCTTACTCTTGCTCTGATCGGTGGGTTGTTTCTGCCAATTCAGCAGGCTAGTTCGACAAATCACAAACCAACGCTGGCCCAGATCGAGGCGGCAAAGAAGGCAGAGGCGGCGAAGAAGAAGGTTGCCAACGATGCCCTCAAGCGCTTAGAGAGTGCGCGGGGAAATCTAAGAGCGTTATCTGCAATCGCATCTAATGCACGAGCTAAATATCTGCGTGCCCAAGGAGAGTTAGTTGCTGCGACTAAGAAATCAAACGCCGCCGCTGCTTCTTATCAAGAGGCTTCAGCAGCGGTGACTTCCACGCATCGCGAAATTGGCAGATTAGCGATTCATGCCTACACATCCGGTGGTGGGCTCAGTGATCTTGAAGCAGTGTTAAGTGCAAGTGGGCCACAAGAGATGATTGATCGCTTATCAACAATCGAGAATTTAGGCGAAAAGAATAAAACAACTCTTACCCGCTTTAAGGCTGCCGAAGAGGTTGCGCAGGCTGCGAAAGTTGTCGCCGATGCAGCCAAAGAAGAGCAGCGCGTTGTAACAGAGCGAGTGGCTGCTGCGAAGAAAGTTGCAGATGATGCCCAGGCCGAACAGCAGAAAGAGGTCGATAAGCTGCAGGCGGTTCAGGATAAGTTGCAGCGAGATTTAGCCTCTGCCAAAAAAGTTCGAGTTACTTTGGAGCAACGTCGCCAGCTTGCACTCTTGGAAGAGGCGCGAGCAAATGAAGCTACGAAGGTGACGGGTCAATCAAGGGTGTGGCGTGCGGGCGGACCAACTGGAGTAAGTTCTTCACGCACAACTGAGGCGATGAGAGCAAAGGCTGTGGAATTTGCAAAGCGACAGGTCTTGGCAGGTAAGCCATATGTGTGGGGAGATGAAGGTCCGAATTCTTTCGATTGTTCTGGACTTGTCTATGCTGCATATAGGTCGGCAGGTCTTGGCTGGCCAAACTGGGATCGATTGAACTCTGCTCTTTACTACAGATACGTGAAACAGATTCCTTTAGCAGAGATGCAACCAGGCGACCTGCTCTTCTATTCGTATGACGGTTCCACCAGCAAAATTCACCATATAAGTATTTATGCTGGTAACGAGATGATGTGGGAAGCGCGATCAACTAAGAGTGGTTTGAAGTATTCGAATATCTACAGCATGCCCGGCCTGATGCCATATGCGGGACGTGTCTGATCGGTCGCATTACCACTATCGCTATGGGTATCGAGATCGTGAAGAGAATGTAGCTCATTGAACGTAATGAGTATTCCCTACTGGTCTAAATTTTAAAAAACTAGCACTCGTTACAATTTCCATTACTATTTAAGGATGACAACTAATCGAGCTGTGATCGCTGCCGCTTCCCGCACACCATTTGGTAAGTATCGTGGGGGAATCTCATCAGTCCGCCCCGATGATCTACTGAGCCTGACTTTCCAAGATTTGCTCTCAAAGACTCCGAATCTTGATCCAGCTGCCATCGATGATGTGATTGCTGGAAATAGCAATGGTTCGGGTGAAGATAACCGAAATGTTGCACGTATGAGTGCGTTGCTGGCGAAGATTCCAGTAACGGTACCTGCAGTTACAGTAAATCGTTTATGCGGTTCAGGTGCCGAAGCGATTGCACAAGCAGCGCGACTGATTACAGCAGGAGATGCGGAAATCGTGATTGCCGGTGGTGTTGAAAGTATGAGCCGTGCGCCTTGGGTTTTACCAAAGTCAGATACACCGCTAGATCCAAAACTTTCTTTACAGCAAACCACGATTGGTTGGCGCATGATTAATCCGCTGATGCCGGTGGAGTGGCTTGCCTCTTTGGGGGAGAGTGCTGAAAGAGTTGGTGAACGTTACGGAATTTCTCGCGCAGCGCAAGATGAATGGGCAGTTAGATCACATCAGCTTGCAGATGCAGCGTGGCACAGAGGTTTTAATGACTATGTCTTTGAAGTCAATGGTGTGCGCAAAGATGAATCTATTCGCCCTGAGAGTTCAACTGAAAAACTAGCAACTTTGCCTCCAGCATTTTCCAAGGCCGGGCCGGTGTCTGCTGGTAACTCATCTCCCTTGAACGATGGTGCGGCAGCCACGCTGATAATTTCAGAGATTAAAGCTACAGATCTTGGGCTTGAGCCGATCGCTTATATTTTAAGTTCAGCCGTTGCGGCTTTGGCCCCGCATGAATTTACCGTAGCGCCCGTTCCCGCTATTTACAAAGCATTAGCACGTGCCGGTAAGGACATTAGTGATGTTGCAATATTTGAAATTAATGAGGCATTTGCCGCCATGGTTTTATCAGTGTTACATGAAATGCCAGAGATAGATCACTCAAAGGTGAATCCAAATGGTGGAGCAATAGCAATTGGCCACCCCATTGGCGCATCTGGTACTCGTATCATTGCCGATTTGGCTCGAGCGCTCAGAGCGCGCGGTGGTGGAATTGGTGTAGCAGCAGCATGCATTGGTGTTGGGCAGGGTATTGCGATGGTGATTGAGGTTTAAGGGAATGTCCTTATTTTGAAGGGCGAATCATTGCTTCTTGTCTCACCGAGACAGCGAGTAATCCGTCTTGAGTGAATATCTTTCCACTAGCGATAGATCGGGAACCTGAGTAACTGGCGGCTTCTTGCTCAAACAAAACCCATTCATCAACCCTTAATGGTCGATGAAAATGCATTGAGTGATCAAGAGAGGACGCAATGTATCGTGATTGAAGATGTGCAAGAGGCATGCGAGCTGTTCGGGTCAAGGTCAAATCAGTAATGTAAGTAAGAGCACATGCATGAACTGCTGGCTCATCGGGTAATTGGTCCCTTGATTTAAACCAGGTTAACTGGCGTGCAGGTGATGGCATATCTGAATCTGGCGGTCCTTCTGGCCAGCGGAAATCTATCGGCTCGCGAACTCTTGAACTACTTCCAGGCGGTGTGTATCCAGCAAGCCCACAATCTTCGGGAGGAATCACAGATGGCATCTGATCTTGATAACTTTGACTATCCTCTTTGAGATGAAACGAGGATGTCGATGTCATGATTAACCGCTCCTGCCCTTCAACATCTTGATAGGCATCGACTCGGTAGGTACTCAGAGACCTACCGTTCCGTAATTCAGTGAGGAGATAGCGAACCTCGTATTCAGAATTGCCTGGTCTAAGAAAAACACAAGAGAAAGAGTGGATATCACGTCTCTCGGGGCTCACCAAAGTTGCAGAACGCATCGCTTGCGCGGCCACTTGACCGCCAAAAATACGGCCAGTACCTCCTGGCAAACACGTTCCAGAAAATCTATTGTGAGATACCTGAGCAACCTCAATCAGGCTAGAAAGAAATATTTTGTTCGCTGAATCGCTCACAATGTCACCCTAGCATGAGGCACTGATTAATCCGGAAAGAGCTACTATTCGAAAGAAGTTTCAATATTGTAATTGCAAAATTTAGACCAGAATCTATGATTAATCTCGATTGAGAACTGTTACCATAATCGTTTATCTACAAAAAGAATTTGGAGATTAGGTAACATTTCAAATATATTTTCTAGTCAAGATAATAATTATAAGATTTTTTATCTCTCTACATTCCTCACCAATACTGCTATTTGGATGCAGAGAATAACCCTTGATTGGTATGTTCTGGAGATAACTGGCTCTCCTCAAGCATTAGGACTCCTTACAGCTGTCCAGTTTCTGCCATCGTTTATTTTTAGCCTGCTAGGTGGGCGATTGGCCGATAAATACAATAAAGCCTATATTCTCACTTTCTTGACTTTTTCTATGGGTTCACTCTCTTTTGTAACTGGCTCTCTTATTTTCAACGGAAATCTTTCCTTTACCGCTTTAATTCTGGTTTCACTCATCGGTGGAGTTATAACCGCGCTAGATGGGCCAATGCGTCTTTCACACATTACAGACCTAATTGGCAATGGAGAAGTATCAAAAGGTGTTGGGCTTAATTCTGTAAACTTTAATATTGGCCGACTCATAGGTCCATTAATTGCTGGTTTCGTAACATATTTATCTGGCAATAGCTACACTGCAATTTTTATGGTTTCGATTCTTTACATTATCTCTTCAACGATGATTTGGTTTTTCAAAAAGCCAAGAACTTCAGGAGATGGTGTTGAGAATGGCGTCGATACAGGAACTATAAAAGCAGGCCTATCTCACTTGAGATCTAAGCCAGATTCACTGATTGCCTTGGGCGTAGTATTCCTTATTGCTTTTTTCACCATGCATTTTCCAACAACGATTGCCCTAATGGCACGAGAAGTCTTTCAAATCGATATTCGGTATTTTGGCTTACTCTCGGCCTCTATCGCTTTTGGATTTGTCATAGGTGGGGTGATTCTTGCGAGAAGGAATCACGCAATTACTCTGGAAAACCTGATGAAGAATGTGATTGTCTTTTCATTCATTCTTGCAGTCACAGCGTTCTCACCAAATGTTGAAGTGTTTGCAATTCTTATTTTTTTCTGTGGTGCTGCAGGATCAAATATGGTTGGATCATTTAATGCCTTCATACAAAGAAATTGTGATTTTATCTATAGGGGAAGAGTCCTAGGTGTCTATCTATCCTGCTTTACTGCAGGAACAACATTTGGCGTCCTTTTAGTTGGATATGAAGCGGAAACATTCGGCGCAAGATTTCCATTATTCATTGGCGCGTTTGTTCCTATGGTCTTAGCTCTTTTCGTAGCGAAGTATAAAGAAGAGATTAGATATCGTTTGCAAATCAAAAACGATTAGTTACTTAAAGGCAGAAATGCCAGTGAGTCCCTTACCGATTGTTAAAAGATGCATTTCGTGAGTTCCTTCATAAGTAAGAACGGACTCTAGATTATTGGCATGTCGAAGTGGCGAGTAGTCAATAGTTATTCCGGCAGCTCCAAGAATAGTGCGTGCCTCTCGACAAATAGAGATCGCATTCATAACGTTATTGTATTTTCCATAACTAATTATTTCAGGTGTAATCTCGCCATCTTGCTTAAGCTGTCCAGCATGTAAAGCAAGTAGCATCATGAGGTTAAGTTGTGTTGACATTTCAGCGAGCTTGCTCTGTGTCAGTTGATAGGAAGCAATTGATTTACCAAATTGTTCGCGAGATATTGAATATTCTAGTGCCGCAGTGAAACTATCACTTGCTGCCCCTATTACACCAAAGACAATTCCGAATCTAGCTTCATTTAGGCATCTCAACGGTCCGCTCAACCCACGTGCGCCAGGAAGGCGTGCCGAATCTGGAACCACCACATTCTCTAAGTACACTGCGCCAGTCTTAGACGATCTCATGGATATCTTGCCTTGAATCTCCATGGTCGTTAAGCCAGGTGAATCGCTTGGAACCAAGAAACCGCAGATTCCGTCCTCTGTTTGAGCCCAAATTACGAGTAAATCTGCTATCGAGGCATTAGTAATCCACATTTTGGAGCCATTTAAAATCCAGTCCCCACCACTTTTCTTTGCAAATGTTTTCATACTTGCTGGATCCGAACCATGGTCAACTTCAGTTAATCCAAATGAACCAATCAGTCTTCCGCTCATCAGTCCTTCTGCGTACTGATCTATCTGCTCCTTACTTCCGTAGGTAAGGAGTGGATAGATAACGAGAGAATTCTGCACTGAGAGGCAAGATCTGAGGGAGGAATCCATAGCTTCAATCTCCATGGCGGCAAGTCCATATGCGATCGCATTCTTTGATGTTGGATTATTGTTTTCTACATTAAGTGAGAAGAGACCTAGACTACCGAACTCAAGCATTAACTCTTTTATTGGAGCACCTTTATCTTCGTACCATTGTTGAACATGTGGTCTAATTTTGGATTTTGTAAAATCTTGAATCCATTGTGAGATCTCAATTTGTTCTTTAGTTAATAAATGATTAACTTTCAATAATTCGAATGGGTGTTTCATAGTAGTCATCTCGTTCCTGTTCTCACTATACTTTCGAAGTAGAAAGATAACATTAATGGAGGTAAGTCTCATGGCAAATAGCAGCCTTGCACTTGATGGACAGGTAGCCATTGTTACTGGTGGCGCTAGGGGAATAGGCGCCGCAATCCTCCTGGAACTTAGTAACAAGGGAGCTACAGTTGTTGCACTAGATTTAGACCAGATACAGATCAATGAGACTCTGAAATCTATCCCTGGTGAATCTATGGGTATTGCAGTAGATATAACCAAGCCAGTGGAAGTCCAGAAGGCAATCGATCTGGTGTTATCAAAATTTGGGAGAATCGACATTCTCGTGAACAATGCAGGTATAACAAAAGATGCACTTTTTCATAAAATGACCTATGAAGAGTGGTCTCAAGTTCTTAATGTCAACTTAAGTGGGACATTTCATATAACCCAACTGGCACAGGGCGCTATGGTCAAGCAAGGTTATGGTCGCATAGTCTTCATATCTTCACGATCCTCGTTAGGAAAGAGAGGGCAAGCAAATTATGCCGCCTCAAAAGCAGCGTTATTAGGTCTTGCAAAGACCCTAGCAATAGAGCTCGGCCAGTTTGGTATAACAGTAAATGCGATTGCACCTGGATTTATCGAAACCGAGATGACTCGGTCAATAATTGAAAAAACTGGCCAGGATTGGTCGGTTCTAGCCTCGACCATGAGTGATCAAGCGGCGGTGAAGCGAATCGGCAATCCATTAGATATCGCTAACGCTGTTGCATTTTTTTGCGACCCTAAATCCAGTTTTGTTACTGGTCAGACTCTCTATGTAACAGGATCGCCCACTGTCTAATCTGTCCAATCACTCTTCAAAAGTTCAGTTCCGCGCCAGTCATCTTGGCTAACTCTGTCCTTGTTAATCCAGGAGTAATCTCTCTGACAAACATCTGGCCATCAGAGACATCTACTGTCGCCAGATCTGTGTAGACAGTTGTGACAACTTCGGCAGCGGTGAGAGGGAAGGTGCACTCAGTCAAAATCTTGGGGGTACCTTCTTTAGTAGTGTGAGTCATGATGACGAATATTTTCTTAGCACCTGAGGCTAGATCCATGGCTCCACCAACAGCAGGGGGGTAAGTTTTATCATTAGTGGCCCAGTTCGCGAGATCTCCTTTTTGGCTAACCTGGAGCGCACCTAATACAGCCACATCAATATGCCCACCACGCATCATAATAAAGGAATCTGTGTGATGGAAAATAGATGCACCTGGTTTTAGAGTGATGAAATCTTTACCCGCATCAATAAGATCTATATCTTCCTCGCCAGGTAATGGTCTAGGACCAACACCTAGGACTCCATTTTCGCTATGCAAAACGATCTCTTGATCATGTGGAATGAAACTTGCAACCAAGGTTGGAAGCCCGATACCCAAATTCACATATTGGCCATCTTTAAGATCTTTGGCTACTTTTATTGCAATCTCATCCTTACTTAGTGGCTGGAAAGTCATCGCGTTACCTTCACAACCTTGTCGACGAAAATTCCAGGGGTGATAATGATTTCAGGATCTAACTGCCCCAGCTCCACTATGTTTAAGACTTCTACCGCAGTGACCTTACCGGCCATGGCCATGCTCGGCCCAAAGTTTCTAGCTGTGGTGCTATAGACCAAATTTCCCCAACGATCTGCAGTTTTTGCAGAGATAAGTGCTACATCTGCAAAGAGTGGATATTCGAGTTGGTGTAACTTCCCGTTAATCATCTTCTGTTCCTTATCTTTGCCCAAGAGAGTTCCAACTCCGATCGGCGTGTAGAAGGCACCTATCCCTGCACCAGCTGCCCTCACCTTTTCAGTTAAGTTCCCTTGGGGTAGGAGCTCTAATTCAATCTCGCCGGATTTGTATAACTCCTCGAACCAGATTGATCCACGAGATCGGGGGTATGAGGTAACAATCTTTTTCACTAATCGTTTCTTTAGCAGTGAGGCGACACCAGAGTCACCACTTCCTGCGTTGTTGGTGATGATCGTTAAATCTTTAACTCCCTTGGCAACAACTGCATCTATGAGATTGTTGGGGATTCCCGAGTTACCAAAACCTCCTATGAGGACGGTACAACCATCTTCAACATCTGCGACAGCTTCTACGAGAGAATTGACTATTTTGTTAATCATTGAGTCTCACTAGAGTTATACGTTCAACTGTCAGAATAGGTCTACTTTCAGTTGGACAGATTACGGTATTTTCCTTGAGCATCTTAATTCCAGAGCTGACATCCTCTATTGAAATCAACTTTGTAGTGAGATAAATATCTGAATCAACCTTTAATGGTGTAATGAACCTTAATCGGTCGAGACCATAATTGATTCGCACCTTCACGTCTTTAATTGAATAACTCTGGCATTCAAGACCGGTGATGAGTGAGAGAATAAGAAAGCCATGTGCAATTGGCACGCCGTATGGACCATTTGCTGCAGATACCGGATCGTTATGAATCCATTGATTATCAAGAGTTATCTCTGCAAAGCTATCGATCCTCTCTTGGTCTATGCGCATGACAGGACTAGTACCAATCACAGAACCTACTAATTTCCTCACTTCACTGAGGGAATCATATTCAATCACGGTCATGAGGCGATCACTCTACCAAGGGTATATATGGAGCCATGGATGAAATTAGAGCTGCTAGACACTCTTTTTCCTGGTCTAAATATAGATAAATTGAAGGCAGTCGCTCCATTTGGCAGAAACCCTCCTTGAGGGTAAACACATGATTTTCTTCTCAATCCGACCACTCCTTACTCAATCTGGTCTAAATAAATCTAAACATGGATTGCACTGAACTTTGAGTGTAGCAGTTCAATGTTGTTAGCAAAATATCTTTTTCACTGATCCGTTATTTATCTGGTCTATTTTTTCAAATGTATCGTTCTGTTATTTAAGAATTTATTTACTTCTCAATTAATCGTTGCTAAGTATTACATTCTATATTTTTTTGATATAGGTTATTGCAACAGCAAGTGGAGATGCTGGTTCGAAGTAGTTCAAAGTTTAAGTCAGAATAACCTCGAAAGGATAAATGTAAATGCTTAAAGCTAAATTAAGTGCACAAAAAATATTTGTCACTCTACTAAGTGTTGCTATGGTTTCTTCTATAGCAGCTCCTGCTCGAGCGGCAGAAGAAATAAATGTTTTTGTTACAGTAAGCCCAAGTTCTGATGCACTCAAAAAAATGGCACCTGGATTTACTCAGAAAACTGGAATCAAAGTAAATTTCATTACGGTTCCTACCGCAGAAATTATTACAAAATTGCTTCTTGCTTGCCAAACTAAGTCTTCTACAAATGACGTCGTCCAGTATGACAGTCAACATATGACTGCGTTGGCATCTGCCGGATGTTTAGATGAAGTTGGGCTACGCGCAGCAGCATCAAGGGTCTATCAAGACTCACGCATTGGAAGTCAATTGAAAGCCTACGGAACTTTCCAAGGAAAGCGTCTAGGCCTCCCACTTTCTACTGAGCCATATGTGCTTTGGTACCGAAAGGATCTTTATCAGAAGTTGGGTCTTAGAGTTCCAAGGACCTGGACTCAATATGCAAGTAATGCGCAGAAGTGTGAAGCGGCCGGCTATTATGGTTCAGCAATTCCATACGGTCCAGCTGCAGCAGCATTCCGAATTGGAGCCATGATTCACAATTATGGTGGCTCTTTCTATAATCGAAATACATTCGAACCTACTTTTGATTCCCCTCAGACAAAAGCAGCCATAAAGATGGCTATGGACCTCGTGTATACCACTCCAGCATCAGTAATTTCAGGTGGCGGACTCGCTGCAGTTCAATCAGTGCAGGAACTTGAAGTGTGTCAGATGCTTAATGCAACCGGTTGGTGGTCAATTCTGGGTGATCAAAAGCAATCACCAAAGGTTTTTGACAAGTTGGCTATAGCTGATGCTCCACACATGAATGGTTCCAAGGAAACTTTCTTATTTGGATGGTTAATTGGAATTAACGAGTATTCAAATCAGAAGGGTAACGCTTGGAAATTCTTGGAATACACTCTGGGAACTGCCAATACCGAACTCTTCCTGGATGCGGGAGCCCCTCCTACCGGCCGTACTTTGGTAAAGGAATCACATATAGCCTTACAGGCAAAAGTTGCACCGTATTACAAGGTGCTAGACATGGCAAACAAGAACGCGATTCCGCTGTATCGAATTCCTGAAATTACGGAAGTAATGGATGTAGTTAATCGTGGTCTCAATGCTATGGCTACAAAGCAAATCGGCTTTGATGCCGGAATTGCGAAGTTGAATGCTGACCTTAGGTCAGTCTTTGTAAAGTCAGGCCGCTTGAAAGGATAGTGATTGATTCGAGATGGTGGCCGATTCGGCCACCATCTCGACTTTCATCAGTTCTATCTCTTTATCCAGAATTGGAGGTTCTATGATTGAGACCGATATAAGACCGGTTAGAAGATACTCTCGATCCAGCGGCTTAGCTGTGATGTTCTCACTCCCAGGTCTTTTGCTTCTCATATCTGTAGTCTTAGCACCGCTCATCACTGGTTTCTATTATTCGGTTACAAACTCGAGTTTGATCTCATCAGAACCAACGAGATTTGTGGGGCTGGAAAACTACAGGAATGAAGTCTTCACGCAAACCTTTAGCGATGCTCTTCGGGTAAGCGTACTCATAACATTTTTTAGTATCGTGACACAATTAGTTACTGGATATGTAATTGCAAAAGTCCTCGCAAGATCGATGAGAGGAACAAGTTTTTTTGTCAGCGTAATTATGCTGCCGATGCTTCTCACTCCTGTAGCTATTGGCATGATGTGGTCGCTCATGCTGAACCCAGATATTGGTGTCGTAAAGTGGTTACAGAGTTTAATCGGGCTTAATATAGATTTCCTTGCCACCCCAAACACTGCTTTGGGCGCAATTATCTTCTTAGAATGGTGGGGTCACCTTCCTTTTGTGGTCTTAGTGCTGATGGCAGGCATCTTAAACTTACCAAAAGAGATAATCGAATCTGCCTCCATAGATGGCGCAAATTGGTGGCAATTGAATCTACGCGTGATTATTCCAATGTTAGCCCCCGTGATTGCAGTGATTGTAATTATCCGTTCAGTTAACGCCTTCCGAATGTTTGACAGTATTTTTATATTAACAGGCGGTGGGCCAGGCAGTGCCACTGTGAACCTTCCATTTCTTGCTTACAAGGCGGCCTTTACCTATTTTGATACTTCCCGAGCCTCGGCGATCGCAGTCGCGATTGTCGTGATTGTTATGCCTATTTACTTCATATTCTCAAAGATGACAAAGGTTTGAGATGAAATCATCACTGTTAAGTAAAGTTTCCGGATATTTGTTGCTGATTGGCATCTCAATCGTAATAATCTTCCCAGTTTTCTACACTTTATCGACGGCGCTAAAGAGTAATGCAGATGCACAATCCTTTCCTCCGAAATTATTGGATTTTGATGTAACTTCAGAGAATTTGAGGTATCTGGCCACCAATGAAGACTTCTACGCTGCAGTCAAAGTAAGTTTTCTTGTAGCGATTTTTACTACCTTGTTAGTCGTCTTTGCTGCTACTCCATTGGCTTATTCGTTAAGTCGAATGAATTACCCGGGAAAGAAGTTGATAGTCCTGCTGGTGACTCTAATTCAGGTGACCCCTGCAATTGTTCTCCTAGTCCCACTTTTTGCACTTGTTACCAAGTTTGGACTCTACGACAAGATAATTACACAAGTTCTTATTCTCTCGGCGTTGATTTTGCCCTTTGCGACATGGATCTTAGTCGCGTTTGTGAAGTCAATTCCTTACGAACTAGAAGAGGCTGCATTTGTTGATGGTGCATCTCGATTACAAGTCATTTGGCACATCATCAGGCCACTGCTTGCGCCCGGCATTATGACCGTTGCAATATTTACGCTAATTGGTGCCTGGAATGAGTTCTTGGTACCAGTGATTATGTCAGAATCTAACGCAAAGCCAGTCACGGTATTGATCACGATCTTTATCACAGAGAAGAATATTGACTACGGCTTGTTAGCTGCAGCATGTTCTTTCTTGTTCCTCCCAGTCTTACTTTTTACGATTTTCGCGAAACGATTTATTGTCGGTGGCTTACTAGCTGGAAGCGTTAAGGGTTAACCAAGTATGAATAAATCAGAGAGTTGGAGAAAGTAATGCAAAGTCAAGCTCGACTAGATGATACTGCGCAGTTTAATGAGATTGATCTTGCAAATTTGATTTCTTCTCTAGGCGTCAATGCAGTGAGTTCGCAACTGAAAGAAATTAGTCAAGTTGCTGAGATGATTGTCGACGTCTATTCATCAGGCGGCAAAGTGTTTACATTTGGTGCTGGTCATGCACAAGCCTTTGCGATGGAATTGGCCAGTCGTGCGGGTGGAATGTCATTTTATACCTCGATGCACCTTCAGGATTTTCGCCAAAAGATCCGAAATGCTAATTGGGATCTAAGAGATTCAAACCCAGAGCGGCAATCCGAAAATGGGATTAAGTTGTTGGACCATCACCAAGTAACGAGTAAAGATATGGTGATTATCGCATCGCAGTCTGGGCGAAATAAGGCAATTATTGAGATGGCGATGGAATGCAGAGCCAGAAATATAAAGGTCGTGGGAATTGGGTCATTGCTTCACTCCTTGGAATCAGTTTCAAGACATGAGTCTGGCAAGAAGTTATTGGATGTGGTCGATCTCTTTCTGAATAATGGTTCTGTTTATGGAGACGCCACGGTTGAGATTCCCAATGGCGGAAAAATCTGTGCCGCCTCCACGGTCTGTTTTGCACTCTTTGCTCAGGCTATTAATTTGGCTGTAGCCAAATCGATGATCTCACGAGATCTAGCCCCACCGACGCTTGTCAGTGCAAACGTTGATCAAGGTGATAGAGCCAATTCACATCTCAAACGAGAAACCCCTCCACCAGCGGTATGACTTTGAATAGTGGAGTTGATGCCATTCATTTGGCAGTGGATATCGGTGGTACAAAGACAATCATCGCCCTTGCCCATCACAAGAAGATCATAGCTACGAAGCAAATTCCCACATCATCTGGTGGTTTTGACGAATTCCAGCGTGATTTTTACCTAGCCTTTACGACCCTCTGTACTGAATCAAATATTCAAGCGAGCAGTATCGCTTCAGCGGTTGTTGCTGCTCCAGGTCTTCTAGATTTGAAGACTGGAGTGATCCTGAGGGCTATAAACCTAGACTGGAACTCAGTAAGAATTGTCGAACACTTTAGAGCTTTGCTTGGTATCGAAAGGATTCAGTTAGCAAGCGATAAATCGTGTGCCGCACTTGCCGAATTTTCTACTAGAAATGGTAAACATAAGAGCCTGCTCTATTTCACTGCAAGCACAGGTATAAGTTGTGCTCTCGTTATCGAGGGTAAAGTTTGGGGTGGGTCCAACAACTTCGCTGGAGAAATCGGACAGACAATAATTGATGGAAATGAGATAGATCGCACTAAAACTCTTGAAAGAGCTGCATCGGGGGGTGCAATTTTGAGAGATTGGGGGAGGTCAGCTGCAGATCTTGAGGTTGAGGCCAACGAAGGTAATGCCGAATCTAGAAATATACTAGTAGAAGCCGGAAAAACACTTGGCTTAGCAATTTTTAATCAGATACAGATTCTTGATTGCGATGTCTGTGTTCTAGGCGGCGGTCTGGCATTGGGCAGTGACATATATTTCCAAGCAGTCACAAAAACTTTAGCAAGTGCTGAATCTAGTTCGGTACAGCGTCGATATTTTGTTGAAAGAAGTGTTCTTGGTTCGGATGCGGTAATTCTTGGCGCCGTAGCACTCGCTAACTCACACGAGGGCTCATATCATGCCTGAGAATCTTCTGACTCTGAAAAACGCAACCGTTGTGATGCCAGATAGCGTTATTGAGAATGGCGTTATTGAGGTTGAGAACGGAAGAATTAGACAAGTTAGAATAGAAAGTAAGCCCGAAGACAGCGATGCACTTGATCTTGGCGCTAGGTACGTATTTCCTGGTTTTATCGACTTGCATGTTCATGGAGGAGGAGGTGGATCCTTCAATTCGGTAGAGTCGTTAGATCATGAAAAAGCGCGTACCTACCACTTGTTTCATGGCACCACATCCATGCTTGCCACAACAAGTACAACAGAGTTTGCTTTTCTGGAACAAGTATTATCGGCTTTAGCAGTAAGTGCAAAAACCCCGAGCAAAGGATCGAGGGTTTTTGGCATACATACTGAAGGTCCATTTATTTCAACACACAAGAATGGTGCACACCATATTCCATTAATTTTAGATGGATCGACGGATCTCATGCATAGATTGATCAGTGCATCTAAGGAAACCGTAAGGATGGTCACCGTTGCTCCCGAGATAGACGGTGGCCTTGAGTTGATTGACTATCTCATATCAAAAAAGATAGTGGCTTCATTGGGCCACTCAAATGCAACGTATGAAGAAGCAACAAAAGGCATAGCACTTGGAGCCGGGTCTACAACTCACACTTTTAATGCAATGTCACCACTAAGCCATCGGGAGCCAGGGATGGTCGGAGCCGTTCTTGATGCAGACGATATTTTCTGCGAAGCTATTTTGGATGGAATTCATATTCACCCCGTAGTTTTTCGAGTCTTACTAGCCCGTAAGGGAATGGATAGAGTCAATCTAGTAACCGATGCGACTAGCTATGCGGGTGAGCAAGACGGGAGATATTCACGCCCTGACGGCAGAGGTTTGATAAAGCAAGGCGATCGAATAGTTATTGAAGGCTCAAATACCCTCGCTGGTAGCAGTCTCAATATGAATTTAGCGCTCAAAAATTGCATGAAGTTTTCAAAGGTCAATCTCAGTGAGTTAAGTAAACTCACTTCACTGAATGCAGCAAAAATTATTGGAGTAGATCAAGATTTTGGATCTATCGAAGCAGGAAAGATTGCAGATTTAGTGATTCTTGATAAAGACTTGAATGCGCAAGCGGTAATGAAGGAAGGAGTTTGGGTTCGTAACGAGTTAAGTTAGTCAATATCTACTAAGAAAATAATCAACGAGACGATTGGATGAAAAAATGGTTAGGTTTGGAATTGTGGGCCTTGGAGTTATGGGTCTGGGTGCTTCAAAAGCTCTAGCGAAGGAAGATTACAAGGGCGGATCTTTGGCCGCGGTCTGTGATTTGAATGCAGAGCTTGCAAAGCAGGTGGGTACGGAACTCAATGTTCCATATTTCTCATCGCTCAAGGATATGATTGCGGCAGGAAATTTGGACGCAGTGTACATAGCGACACCTGATCCTCATCATCGAGATCCGTTCATCACAGCCGCTGAGAGCGGATTAGCGATAATTGTAGAGAAGCCTTTAGCAACAAATATTCAAGATGCGGAAGCCATGGTGGCGGCCGCAGCAAAAAATAACATTGTCTGTCAGGTCAATTTTAGTAACAGATTTAATCCTCCGTTTGTTCGGGCAAAAGAAGCTATTGAGGGTAATGAAGTTGGGGATTTGTTATGTTTCAATGTTCGACTAAATAACGCTCTAGTTTCACCTTCGAAGAATCTCAAGTGGGCCGGAGACTCATCTAGCGGTTGGTTCTTGCTTAGCCACTGCTTCGATCTAGCTCGATGGTTCGGAAATAGAAAGCCAGTACAAGTTTGGGCTAATGGAACAAAGAAGAAACTGCATGGTATGGGAATCCCAACGTGGGATTATATTCACGCAATGGTGAAGTATGACGACGGCACTGATGGAATATTTGAGTCTGCCTGGGTTCTTCCAGACTCACTCCCATTTGTCGTAGACTTCAAATATCAGATTGTTGGAAGTGAAGGAACGCTTTGGATGGATACTTTTGAGCAAACCAGCATCAAAGCTACGCCTACAAAATACAGCTATCCAAGAACTTTGGCTTGGGCATCCTCTGCCTGGGGCTCATTTATTAATCGTGTAGTTACAAACGATAGATCAATGGATCTCATCAACGATGGATTGTTAAACACTAATTTACTAGTCGCAATGCACGAATCTCTTGAGACTGGAAAAATTGTAGAAATCAAGTCATGACAAACAATTCTGCTCTTTGGCTAGGATGCGCAAAGGTAGAAATTACACCTGCAAAACCGATGGTAATGGGTGGGTATGGGATCCGATTAGATACGTCGAAAGGGACCCATGACCCCCTCTTTGCCAGGGCCATTTATTTATATGACGGCAAGAAGTCATCTCTTATTGTTGTCTGCGATTTAGTAGCCGTAGGAGACGATTTAACCGACATTCTTCGCAATGAGCTTTTGAAGAAATTAGGAATTGAAAAGTCAAATATCATGATAACTGCAACGCATACCCATGCGGGCCCAGCAGCTGTCCGAAATTTGCTGGATCCTGATTACACGTCACTATTGATAGCAATGGTTTGCAAGGCTGGGGCTAATGCCATGGCAAACAAACAACAAGTGAGTTTGAAGCTTCTGAGTGTTGGTGTAGAAGGGGTGAGTCAGAATCGCCGAGACCCAGATGGACCCATACAAGAGAGTCTAGATTTAATTGTTGCGGCAGATCTCAAGGGAAAGGCAGTCTCTACAATCATGTCTTTCTCATGCCATCCAACAATTATGGAGTATGACAATCTGCATTACTCAGCTGATTTTCCTGGTGTGGCAATATCATTGATTGAAAAGAACTTTGGTGGTATCGGTGTATTCATACAGGGAATGTGTGGGGACATTAATCCAACATGGAATGCCCACACGTGGGAGAATGTGGAATTGAATGGAAACATAGTTGGTTCTGCAGCGCTCTCTGCTGCTTATAAATCTTTGGCGCTTGGATCGGATCGTTTCGCTGTAAATCTTAGTTGGGGTGTAGACACGCCTCAAAAGGAGATCGAAGGTTCCGTGATCGAAGTAGACGGAATCGCAGTAGAGAGCCAGTACATAAATCTCATAAGGCAGAGGCCTGAGAATGTCGATGAGGATGCCGATGAGATAGCGACACTCGAAGCCAGGATTGCACAGGACTCAAGTTTGGCAAATAGAAAGGTTCATCAACCGCGCCTTAGTTTTCTTAAAGCTAAGAGGTATGGATGGACCAATCCCAATCCCAGATACCAGGCAGGTTCAGATAATTTAGAAATACAAGGAATTAGACTTTCGAAAGACTTAATATTCCTTGGCCTACCGGGCGAGTATTTGGTTGAAGTAGGTAATGAGATTCGTAGCAAATCTCCTTTCAAGCACACAATCATTATCGGTTATGCAAATGGATACTTTGATTATTTTCCATTGCAGAAAGATTTCAAGGAGCATGGCTATGAGGTTGGGAGGTCAATCTACGGCGAGGGATCAACTGAAAAGGTGATGAAAGTTGCCTTAAATCTTTTGGAAAGTCTTTATAAAAAGTAGTTTTTCAGGCGTGCAAACGCCTCATTTAAGGGGCTTTAGCTATTCCAATCTAGCCCCTCAATCTCTATAATGAAAAAATGCAGGCTGGTGTTTTGAGGGCGAGAGAGCAAGTACTCCTTCTCTTGGGTGAACTACGACTTGGAAGCAGACTGCCGGGTGAGCGTGTGCTCTCTGAACGTTTCGGTGTAAGCCGCATGACCTTAAGAGCAGCCATGGATACTCTGATTGAGGAGGGCTTGATTTTTCGGAGCTCCAGATCTGGAACTTTCGTTGTAAAACCTATTACCTCAAGCGTCTTAAGCCTAAAGTCATTTTCGGAAACAATGGCAGAGCGTGGTTTTTCTGTAACAAGTAAAGTTGTCTCTTTCAAGGAGATCAAGGCAGATAAGAATTTAGCTCAAACATTAAGAGTAGAAAATCACTCTATCGTCTTTAAAGCCACTCGCGTTCGATATGGAAACGATACCCCCATCTCGATAGAAGAACTCTATATATCAAAAGACTTGTTTCCTGATTTAGGTAAGAGCGTTCTTGTTGGCTCCTTATATAACTTCTTTAAGGAAAAACACAATATTGTAGTAAGGGCAGCAGAGAATAGAATTTCAGCGCATATGCCAAATGAAGTTGAGATGAAATTGCTGCAAATTGATCAGAGTATTCCAACTCTGAAAATGAGAGTTATAGACGCTGACCAAAATGGCAATATTGTGATGAAAGCTATTTGTAATTATCGGAGCGATTTGTACAATTTGAATTTGCATTTATCTTCTCTTCCAGTCCTAGGTACCGCATCAGAGAGAGCTTCCGGGTAATCTCAGCAAAACTTTCTTTGAAGTTAATTCAAACCCCTGATACTCCAATTCAACGCTGCTGCGATCCCAACCCATACCTGATATGGCATTACTGCTAGCGCCATGGGTATCGAGATAGTGAAGAGGATGTAGCTCATCGGGATAGTCAGGATGGCAGTTGCGGTAAGGGCGATTGCCGCTCCGGTGAGATTGTGGGGGCGGTAAAAGAGGTAGGCCCAGGTGAGGGCTGCAGCCACTGAGAGTGCGAAGAAGAGAATGTAGGTAAGTGATGTAGTTGTGGATGCGCGTTGGCCGATGACGACTGAGGCAATTCCGAGGACGATAAAGTTATAGGGCCAGATGATTCCGAAGACGAATCCTGGTGGTTGCCATGAAGGTTTGTTGATGTTGGCATACCAATTATCGCCAGTGTTGACCCAGAGACCTGATCCGATCATGTAGATCAGCACTATTGCGATGCCACTTGCTGCGGTCAGGGTGCGAAAGGTCATGTCGTGATCGTACTTGGTGGGCAGTGGTTTTACTCGAGGGAAAGAAAAAGACCTGCAGTGTGACCTGCAGGCCTTTTTTGTAGCTCAATCTTTCTTGCACTCCATTGACTGTGGTTTAAAAGAATAACACCGATTTTGGATTCTTTGCTGGAATTCAGTTTTTATCCACAACCGTTTACTTTGAAGATCGGCTATTTTCCAAGAGTCCTTAAGTTGCGCACGCGTGTGGCTGTAGCTCAACGGATAGAGCACTCCAATGACTGTGGAGATGGTTGTGGGTTTGAATCCCACCAGTCACACGCTTCGTCAGAGGCTCTGGGATCTAGTCACCTAGAGCCTCTTTCACTATGCCCTGTTCATCATGATTTCACCCAACGGTTAGGTAAATGGCCTTTCTGGCGTCACCTGGATTTTCTACCTTGTGGCCATGGTGCATACAGGTAAATCAGC
>Ga0247843_1001305_pt1 | contig 51621 bp, 57 predicted proteins | sample LaCruzMarch2017__FD_192420 | JGI IMG/M metagenome (GOLD analysis project Ga0247843, IMG submission 192420) | Freshwater microbial communities from meromictic Lake La Cruz, Castile-La Mancha, Spain - LaCruzMarch2017_8m | ecosystem: Environmental > Aquatic > Freshwater > Lake | place: Spain...
CCGGTGGGATAAGTGGGAGCGAAGAAGAGCAGGGTATGGGTTTGCTCTTTGCCGAAAATGCCTTTCAGACACTGGTTGAGTTCGGCGAAGGCCTTTTCGTGGAAGAGCGGGCTCTCGCCCTGGGTCGCGAGAAGGCCGCCGTCGCGAAGTGCGTTCTTGCAGTTGGCGTAGAACTCAGCGGTGAAGAGGCCTTCGGCGGGGCCCACGGGATCTGAACCGTCGACGATGATGATGTCGTAGCTGTTCTTTTTGGACGTTTTCACGAACTCGATGCCGTCCTCGATGCGAAGGTCGAGTTTGGGATTGCCGAACTCGCAGCTGAGGGTAGGGAGATGGAGCTTCGTCGCGCGCACGACGGCGTCGTCGATCTCGACCATGGTCACTTTGTCTACAGGATACTTGAAGAGCTCGCGCACGGTACCGCCATCGCCGCCGCCGATCACGAGGATGCTTTTCGCTTTGCCGTGAACCTGCATCACGGGGTGCACGATCATCTCGTGGTAGTGGAACTCGTCGCGCTCGGTGCACATCACCATATTGTTGAGGGCGAGGAATTTGCCGTGGATCGGGCTCTCCAATACGCGCACGAGCTGGTAGGGCGACACTTCCTTGAAGAGAACATTGCCGGTGTGGCGAAGAGAAAAGGCCTGGTCGTCGTCTTTATCAGTGAACCAGAGGTTGCGCTGGAACTTGGGGGCGACGAGCGCCTGTTCCATTTCGTTTCTGTTGTCTTCGAGTTTAAAATCGTTGCGCTTAAGCGAGTGGAGGGAGCCGCGGTACATTTCGATCGAAGAATGGCCACGCGCCTGGAATGCCAGCTTTAGGTGATCGAAGGAGATCCAGGGGTCGACCGTCTCGCCGCAAGTGAAAAGATCGACGGCCGCGTAGCCGTATTCCGGCCAGGTATGGATTGCGAGGTGGGATTCCTGGATCACGACCACGCCGCTCACGCCGAAGGGCGAGAAGTGGTGAAAGGTGCTCTGGATTACGGTGGCGCCGGCTTTTTTGGCGGCTTCCACCATCGCGGCTTCGATCACCTCTACGTCGTTGAGGATTTCTGAAGAACATCCGTTGAATTCCACGAGAATGTGGCGGCCAAGTGCGTTCATAAGGGTGTGTCCCGATGCTGGAGTTCGTTGGGTATGGCGACGCCCTGAACATTCCACACCCCTGCCCGGAAGGAAAGCCATTGCACGATGCGGCAAAAGAAAAAGGGGGCTTGTTCAGGGAGTGCAGGGGGCGGAATTCGAGACTCTACTGCGGCTCACGAAGTCCAACCGGATGCCGGCTTTTGCGTAGCCGTAGCGGAGAAAGGCGTACCAGGGCGAGGCGAGCGTGGCCTCGAGCGAAACCTCGGCGCGGTTCACGTGGAGCATCCAGGGTTTTCGAACGGCGTCGAGGAGATCAAGAGGATTGCTGAACCTTTGCATCGCTTTCGCTTTGGCGGCGAGCTCGCTGTCTTTCTGTAAGGAAGCCAGAAAAATTCTCTCGGCACTGGACTGCTCAGCGGCTTTATAGTGGCTATAGTACCAAACTCCCGAAGCGTCGATTACGCCGAGCTGGTCGCGCGCTTTGATTCCCGGCATTAGCTCCTCCATCGACTGTGCATAGCCAAGCTCCACCATGCTGTCGCCGCCGCCGGGCGGAATGCTTTTCATTCCGGTCGGAAGAAAACGCAGGTACTCTTCCCAGCCGCGGCTTTTGATCTCTTCTTTATCGAGCTTGGAGATTTCCTGCGGCCAATTGGCAGGATGGGTGTGGAAAATGCAAAGCAATATGGAGCGAGCACGGGTTTCCGAGACGCGCGCGCGGAACTCAGCTTCGGTAAGGTGAGGAATCTGCGCATTGAAGGCATTGCCTTCGAGGGGGGAGCTCCAGTAAACGGCGGTCTTTTCGGCGCCGGAATACTGGGTGTAGACGGCGGAATACTCGTGGTTGGCGCTGTCTGCCTTCTTTGAAAGCACCTGGATGCCGCGCAAGAATGCGCTGTCGGCGCGGGTGGCGGTGGGAAGGAGTGAGAGCAGCAGGAGGAGCAGGGCGTTCATACGGTGAACTTTACCACCCGGGGGAAGGGGCGCAGCTGGCTTGTGAAGTTTCTAAAGAACCTGCGGGGAAATTCACGGAATGGGAACGCGCGGGGGGGCAGATCGGAGGGCCTTAGGGCTGTCGTCGCGCAGTTTGGAGCTGGTGCGCATAAGGCGAGGGTGTAGGGGGGGCTGGGCGAGGCAGCGCGCGAACCCAGCGGCAGCCGCATTCGCCTTGACGGCGAGGGCCATTCCCAGTTTCGAAGGAGAAGCAGGGCCCGACTCAGCCTGTTCCTTCAAAGGCCGAGAACGTCCCGTTCGTCACCCTCCAGGCCACGAGCACGCGCGCCTCCCGGCGATTCGCGCCGGCGTTCTCGAGCTGGTTCACGTGCAGGTAGTCTTTCAGCGCGAGGAAGGCCTTCCAGCCGCGCACTACGCGGGAGAAGGGGCGGTAGTCCCAGAACTTGCCTTCCATCTTTTTCCACCGCGAAGCGCCTGTGATCGCCATCGCGATTGCGCTGGTTACGCCGCGGATAAAGGCGCGGTAGAGATGCCGCGAAGTCAGGCGCAAGTGAATATGAAGGTGGTTGCCCGCATTGGCGACGGAAATGATCTTCACGGCGTTGCGAGCGGCAAACTTGTGCAACAGTAAGAGCACTCTCTGGCGATTCTTCGGAGCACGGAAGCTCCAGTCACCCTGGGCGCGGGTGCTTTTCAGGATCAGGTGCATGGATTCCCTTGCGGAGATCGGCCTCGCGCCGCGGCCCGCGCGCTTTTTGCGGAGAGTGCCGCCCGAATAGAGCTTCTGGTTTTTGAAGAAGGACTTTTGCTGCCGCCTCATGTGACCGAAGGTATAATGGCCCGCCAGATGAGGCAAGCATTTCCTCCGAAAAAGCTTATGCTCACACCGAAAACCCACGCTTAGCCCACGCTGCGGCCCCCTTTGCCCGCGAATCCCGCGAATCCTTCGCGGCACCCCATCGCCCCCGCCAGAAAAGAAAAAACGCGAGGGCAGGGCCCCTTGCGTTTTTCTGGACGGCGCTCACCAGCGCTCACCATCGCTCACCATCGCTCACCAGTACCAGCGCTCACCAGCGCGCCGGTGCCCTTCGTGGCCCAAAGGCGCTCACTCTCCAGGCCTCACTCCTGAATAAAGTCGCGCAGGCCCTCGGCCTCGAGCACGCGTTTCACCGCCGGACGGCTCGCTACGCGTTTCGCATACGCGTGCACATTCTTATAGGGCGCCGTCTTGAGCTCGACCCACTTGCACCAGCCGATCATCGTGAAGAGGTAGGCGTCCGCCACGGTGAAGTCTTTGCCCATAATGTAGTCTTTGCCCGCGAGGCTCTTGTCGAGGTGCTCGAGGTAGCCAGTGAGCTTCGAGGTCGCGAACGCGCGCATCTCGGGATAGGCGGCCTCGACGCTGGTGAGACGTTTTGCGCCGAGGATGGGGGTGAACCATTTCTGGAAGTCGGCGCCAGCGAAGCTCACCCAGGCCATGGTCTCGAGGCGCTCCACCGTGCCCGCTTTCGCGAGCAGGCGCGCGTCCGGATTCTGGTCGGCGGCGTATTCCATGATCGCGGAGCTCTGGGTGAGGGAGTGGCCGGAGTCGAGCAGCAGCGTGGGAACGGAGCCGAGAGGATTCACCTTCGCGAGCTCCTCCACATTTACGTTTCTCTGCCAGCTCACCTCCACGCCGGTGAAGTCGAAGTCGGCTTCGGCGAGCACGATATGGGTGGCGGTGGAGCAGGTGGCGGTAGAGTAGAAAAACTTAGCTGGCATGGTTGGTTTTTTCCTGGTTGGTTTTGTTCTTGGGGCACTCTAATACGTCGCGCGCTTCGAGCGCGGCTTTCATCTTCATCAGAAGTCGAAAGAACTCGGCCTGCTCGTCTGCGGTGAAGTCGGAGAAGAGGCTGGATACTTTGTCCTTAAAATCGGTACAGCCGAAAGAAATCTTCTCGTGGGCTTTCGTGGTGAGCTTGATCAGCGTCACACGCCGATCGGTGGGGTGGGGTTCTCGCTCCACCATGCCGTCGGTCTCGAGGGCGTCCACGAGGGCGGTGATATTTGTAGCGGTCACGCCGAGCTCGTCGCGCAGGTCGCTCATCTTGGTGGCGCCATTATCAAAGAGAAGCTCCGCGATGCGCATGCGCTGCGGAGAGATGCCCTGGTTCACAGCGTGGCTTTCGGACCAGCGGGCGAAGGCGGGGCCGAGCTTCCAGAAAGCATGTAAAAGCTTGTGCTTGAGCGGCACGTTCTTGCAGTCGATATCGGTACCGCATGTTTTCTTTAGCTTTTTCCCAACCATACCCAAAGCATATCACGCCGGATAATAATGTTCCAATAAAGATAGTTCATGTATTGACTATTATCTTAAGAAGCATTATTCTTCATATATGAACTATTTGAAAGCGAAGCAATCAGCCGAGACTCTGCTGAGAATGGAAAGAAGCGCGCCCAGGGTGGTGGCCGGGCGAAATGCCCGCCCCCTCGCGGTGAGAGCCCCCCAGGCTCTCTGGCCATTGACCCTGGGATTTACGCTGTTCTCCCTCTGGATCGCGATCGGCCTCTTGCCCTGAAGATTTTTAATCAAACAAAAGAAGGAATGAAAATGACGAACCCGAACAAGCTCCTGAAACTATCCCTCGCCGCCCTGGCATTGACCTCCCTGAGCGCGCTCGCCAATACCGGCAATGAACCCGTGAACATTGAGAGCGAGTTCGTGCGCGCGATCAGCTCCGAGCAGGTCGGCACCGCCGCCCAGATCCACCAACAGCAGCCCAAGCACCGCTTGCTCCTCAATAAGGAAGTGCGCGAACCCCGTAGCAACCAATAGTGAACCACAGGCCGAACCACCAAACGAAAGGAATCCTCCTATGAAAAATCTACTTCTGATCCAGAGCAGCCCGCGCGGCAAAGACTCCATCAGCCGCCAGCTTACCCAGGAGCTGCTCGAAAAAATCCGGGCCCGCGAAGAAATCTCCGTGACCGAACGAGACCTCTCCGCACATCCGCTCCCGCACCTGCAGGCCGAGCAGCTAGAGGCCTTCTTTACTCCGCCCGATAAACGCAGCCCTGGATTGCAGCTGGCCGTGAAGCTCTCCGACGAAGTGGTGAGCGAGTTCCTGCGCTCCGACATCGTGGTGCTCAGCGTGCCGATGTGGAACTTCAGCGTACCCTCCGTGCTGAAGGCCTGGATCGACCACGTGGTACGCGCGGGGATCACGTTCTCCTACGGGCCAGAAGGCGTGAAGGGTCTGGTGAGCAGCAAGATCGTGTATGTGGTGAGTTCGAGCGGCAGCATTTTGTCCAACGGCCCGCTGGATTTCCTTGGAACTTACCTCAAAGCGGTGTTCGGCTTCCTCGGCCTTATCGACGTGCGCTTCGTGCGCGTGGAAGGCATCGGCGATCCTAAGGCCAAAGACAGTGCTGTCGCGCGGGGGCGAAAAATGCTCGAGGAGGCGCTGGCAACGGCGTAAGGAGCGTTACACGGAAATAATTTTCTCCCGTGGCCGGGGCCAATTTCTCCAGCTCTGGCCGCGGGGCCTTATTTTTCGAGCCTCTCACGCGTGGTACGGCCATTGCTTTGGAGCCCGTATGCAACAAATGCACGAAACAAATTTTCCGATAAGCCAAAAAACACAGGGCTTCCTGCCCGTCACTTTCCTTCTGCTGCTGCTCGCGCCCCTCCACACACAGGCGAGCGGAAGCGTGGAGTTCTACGGTGACGTGGCTCCCTTGCTTGCGAACCGCGCCGACTTGAGGCAAGCGCTAGAGAGCGTTGATTTCCGATTTGAAGGAAGCGCCACAAGGATCAGCCACCGAATGAGCCCGGGGCTCGCAGGGAGAAGAGTGGGGCCGTACGTGTTCCGCGCGATCGAGAGGAAGAGCGGGGGCGAGCTCGAAGTGCGCTTCGCGTCCTACGTGCGCTTTCTCGATGCTCAGGGGAAAGTGATCGCCGAGCTGCTCGGCGGAGAATGGAAGGGGGACGATGCCCTGGAGCGCGCGACGAGCCTCGAAGAGGAGATCGTGGCGGTGTCGATCACGCCGATTTAGCGGGCCCGGGGCGCATCCTCCGGGCGCATTTTTTGTGAAGACTAAATTTCGACGTCTTTCTTGTCTTCGGCGGCTTTCTTGTCTTCAGCCGAATTGTAATTGATATTCTCAACCTTCACTTCTTCGGTAAGCGAGGCGGGGCCGCAGGAGACCCGGCCTCTGGCAACGCAGTCGATGCTGTCGTCCACAGCGCCAGCGTGGGCAGGGGCGGCAAGGATGAAAAAAGAGGCGAGGGCGAGAATTGCTGTTTTCATAATAACTCCTGTTTCTCCTGACAGTGCAACGCACGCGCCACGGGTAAGAGGCCGAAATTACATGCGCAGTAGCGGCCACCGGCGTTGAACCACTTTCGCATTGCCTAGTTCTTGGGAATGTCTCTCTCCGGAGACAGGTGCGTAGCTAGGGCTTCCAGATCCGGCTTTCCACTTCGGGTTTTTGGCGAACGATTTTGGCGTCGAAAAGAAAGGTTCCCATTTCGGTAAGCTTGCGCACGAAACCAGGAGAGATCGAGATATCGGGGGCAGTCGCGTTGGCGTAGTTGCTGTTCTTCATCGAAGCTTCGTGGATCACAGGCACTTCTAGTTGCGAGATTGCGCTGAACTGCGCATTCACTTCTTCACGGTGCGTGGCTACAAAAAGCAAGGCGTCTTTCAGCATGCTGTTCACTCTTTCGATCGCGCCGGGGTTCTCCTTCGCGTATTTTCCTGAGGCAACCGAAATTAGTTCGAACGTGCTTTCTTTCAGCACCCTCGCGCTCTTTTGTTTGAGGCTCGAAGTAAGGTAGGGATCCCAGCTTACGATGGCGTCGATGTTTCCGCTCTCGAGGGCCGCTTGCATGGCGGCGATCGAAGCCATATTCACGGTTTCCGCCCCGCCCGCTTCGCGTGCCCATTCCACGGCCGGTTGATGGGTCGACGTTCCAAAGATCGCGGCGATGGATTTGCCTTTCAGGTCGCTCAGGTTCTTATACTTCTCGTTTTTGACCAGCAGGCCGATCCGGCCGGCCGAGCCGAGCGAGTTGATTGCCAAGGCGTCGAAGCCTTCGCCAAGCAGCACGGGAAAATTCGTTTCACTGGTGAGAATCACGTCGGCCTTGCCGCTTACGAGCGCAACCTTCAGCTCTTTTCCTGTACCCATCGCTGCTACGGATCCGCTGAAACCATGCTGCTTGAGAAAGTCTTTCCGCTCCAGCACGAGGCCTACCTGGGTATTGATGATCGCTCCGGCGGCGGGATACGCGATCGAGAGCGGCAGCCCTTCCTCTTTTTTCGTGCAGGCGGCAAGACACAGCGCGAGGCACAGAACGAACAAGGGGAATAAAGATCGAGCTGCAGAAAGTCGTATTCTAGCTGAGGTTCCAGTGCGCATAAATTTCCTTTTCCTGAGTTTCATCGGGCTGAGTAAGCATGAATGGCGCACCGCCGAGCACGAGAGCCTGATCGCCAAAGCGAAGGGCTTCCTTCACGTCGTGGGTAACAAACACCACGGTGGTTTTCGAGGCGCGCACGAGCTCGGCGAGCTCGCCGAGCAGCTGGTGGCGGCGGATCTGATCGAGCGACGAGAAGGGCTCGTCGAGCAAAAGCAGGCGGGGCTTCGCTGCGAGCGCCCTCGCAATACCAGCGCGCTGCTGCATCCCGCCCGAGAGCTCGCCCGGATACAGCCCGGCGCTTTTCTCGAGCCCCACGCGCTCGAGAAGGCGCAGGCCTTCGGCGCGAAGGTCTGCGGGAGGAGCGGCGGAGCTCTCGAGCGCGAACACCACATTGCCGAGGCAGGTAAGCCAGGGAAAAAGCGCATGGTTCTGAAATACGATCATCCGTTTTCTCGAAGGCTCGCCGAGTGGTGCGCCTTCGAAGAGCAACTCACCCTGGCTGGGACGCAGCAGCCCGAGCAGGAGGGAAAGCAAAGTTGATTTCCCGCAGCCAGACGGCCCGACCACGGAGAGAATCTTGCCTTCTTCCACCGTGAAAGAGAGCCCTTGAAAAATGGGATGCGGCTTCTCCCGCCCCCGATGGGAAAAATGCAGATCTCTTGCCTCTACTAGAGCGCTCATGCCGGGCCCCACGGTGTGAGGCGCCGGGCGAGGCCGCGAAGCAAAATGTCGAAGAGGAGGCCAAGCAGACCGATACAGAGCATGCCGGCCACCACCAGGTCGGTATGCAGCACATCCTGGCTCACGTGGATCAGGTGGCCAAGACCAGAGCGGGCCGCGATCATTTCGGCCGTGACCACCGCCATCCAGGAAATACCAAAGCCGATGCGGAAGCCGGCGAGAATATGAGGCAACGCTCCCGGGATCACGATGCGGCGAAACACGAGGCTGCGGGATGCCTCCAAGCAGCGCGCGACCTGGAAGTGCTGAGCCGGTATCGATCGCACGCCGTGCGCCGTGCTCACGATCACTGGGAAAAAAGCGGCGATGAAGGTCAGAAAAAACGCGGGACCATTGCCGAGACCGAACCATACGATCGCAAGCGGAATCCAGGCCACGGGCGGGATAGGGCGCAGAAAGTGAACGGCCGGCTCAAAAATGCTGCTCGCCCGCTCGCTCAGGCCGATGAGTAACCCGAGGGGGGTAGCAAGTAGCACAGCCAGAAAAAAGCCGCCAAAGACCCGCACGAGGCTCCAGGCTATGTCGAAGAAAAGGGCCCCCGTGGCCGCGTGGCTCCACGCAGCGGTGAGAACGAGCGAGGGCCATGGCAGCACGAACGCGCTCAGGGCGCCGGATTGTCCGGCGAGTTCCCAGAGGAAAAGGAGCGCCAGCCAGGGAAGGAAGGACAAAAAAAAGTGCTTAGGCACCTAAAAGCCTCGCGGCGAGCTGCTCGGCTTGCACACGGATATCGGGTATTGAGGTGGTTTCCCAAAGTGCGCACTTCAGCGGAGGGCCGAGCACGTGGATGGCTTTTCCTTTTTCCGCTTCAAAGCCTAAACCCAGGGCGCAGCGCTTTACGAAGCTGGCCTCCGGAAGATCCTGCTCGATAGCTACGCCCGTAGCCAGCACCACCCAGTCAGTTTTTCGCTCCCGGCCGCCGGCAAATTTAAGGAGCATGCCACCCGAAGGCTGCGGCAAAGTTTCAGCCACGCGAGCCTTTAGCAAGCAGGCGCGCTTATTTTTGAGCTCGGCACAGAGCTCTTCGTGCACGAGCGCGGGAGCGCGATGGCGCACGGAATCCCAGTAGGGAAGCAGATGTTCCAGGAAGGAGCGCCGCTGCCTTAGAGTCCACGATGCCCAGAGCGCCGGGGCCTGTGCGCGGCATTCGTCGGCGAGCTGCGCCCACGTGCCCGTTTGGTTTCTGGCCAGATCCCGGAGGGTTCGCAAGGCCCGGGAAGGGGAGTTATTCTCGAGCCGTCGCGCGGCGAGGGAACACGTTTGGCCTCCGCCCTCCCCGTGCGGCAGCGGTAGCATCCCGCGCCTGCTCACAAAACAGATTTCGCCGCTCATGCCACCATCTCGCAGCTCACGCCAGACGTCGATCGCGGAAAGCCCCGCGCCGATGATGGTCACGCTCGCAGCGGAAAAAATCTCGGGCCGGCTTCTGAGTTCCCTGGCGCCTAAGGCCCGGTCACAAGGCGCGGAAGCGCGCAGTACCGACCAGTCATAGCCTTCGCGATATCCGGTAGCCAGCACGCAGGAATCGGCCGTAAACTCAATCTGCGACTGAGTTGTAATCCGCCAGCCTTCCGCGCGGAATTCTGCCCGCGCTACCTTTTCGCGTATGTGCACGAAGGCATGCTGGCTGGAGTCGCGGCTTTCGCTCAGGCGTTGCGCCAGGTAGCTGCCAAAGAGGGGTCTAGGCACAAAAGGAAAATGCACCGAACTCAGCGCTTCCGGCGCGTTGGCTTCCAGCCAGTGGAGAAAGTCGAGAGGATGCTTGCTGGAGTAGCTCATCTTTTCCGCGCGCACGTTAAGGAGGTTAATTTCTCCCTTGCCACTATAGGCGTAGCCCCGCCCGAGCTCGTTTTTCGGTTCGAAGAGCATGATTCTGGCAGGCGGCGCTTTTTGTGAAATTTGTGAAAGAAGATGGATACAGGCCAGCACGCCCGAGGCGCCGCCGCCGATCACCGCGATATTCACGTCGGCTTCCTTACAGAAAAAACGCACCAGCGCCAAAGGTCATTGATCTGCCCGTCGGGCTCGATGCGGAATGGATGCACGGCTCGCACACCGGTTGGCGCGGATTTGTAAAGCTCGCGGATCTCGTGCCGGTGAATCGCGGAGGTTTCGAAGCTGTCAATCCAGGTGTCGATCGATTCAGAAACGTTCATCTCCGTCATTTCCAGATCCACGAAGCCGGCGCTGAGAAGCATGCGGCGGAAATCCTCTTCCTGGTGGAGGTTGTAAAAGAGGGGCTGCTTTTTCTTGAACACCCGAAACAGCCAGGGCGCGTCTACCTCAGAAAACGGCAAAATCTGGCCCACGACAAACTGCGCTCCGGGTTTAAGCACTCGGAAAATTTCTGAAACCGGCTTTTCCGGGTAGGGCAGCAGGTGGAGCACCTCGCGGGTGCAAACGAGATCGAAAGTTTCCGCAGGGAAAGGAATATTATACACATTTCCCTGATGAACTTCGTCGAGCCTGGTTTTCGCGAGGTTGATCATCTCGGGGGTGAGATCGAGGCCGATCACTTTTTTGATTTTGTGTTTGAAACTCGCCCCCACCACGCCGCTTCCGCAACAAACATCGAGGGCAAGGCCATCCTTTGGCCCATCGTAATGCGCGGCGTGGGCTTTCAGCAGCTCCTCATGCGTGATCCAGGTGGCCGATTGGTGCCAGTTCTTGCTTCGGGCTCCGAACTGCTCCTTATACACTTCCTCGTCAATCTCGCGCTTGCCGTGCTGGAGATAAATTCGCTCCGCCACGCGGCGCGCGTTGAGGCGCATTTTTCTCGTTTCGTGCAGACGCTCGGCCAGGATCCCGGCTTCCCGCGGATGTGCCTGAAAATGAGCGAGCACCTGCTGGGCGGCGGCATTTTCCAAAGCGGCGATAATGTTCTGGTTGGTGAGACGGCTCTTGGTTTGCCCTTCAAAGTTTGGGCGCGATACCTTGCAGGCCAGAACCGCAAGCAGCCCTTCACAGGCCTCGTCTACTTCGAGCGGTGCTCCTTGCCAGGTGCCTCGCTCTGCCAAGAGGCGATGGAGCGCCCGGGTGATCCCGGCCCGGAGCGCGTTCAGGTGCGTTCCGCCGTGGATCGTGGCTACGGAGTTCACGTAAGTATGCACGCTCTGGCCGGGTTCAGCTGTCCAGAGCAGGTGAGCTTCTGCTTCCAGCTCTTCGCCCTTGACCCGAACGCTTGCCGGCAGCTCAAACAACGGGCGCCGGGGGGGCGTGCGTTCGAGCAGCAGGCCGCGCAGGCCGAGATCGGAACGAAAAACTTCAGGCTTGTGCCCGTCGCCTTCGAAGCTGAGCTCAAGGCCGGGGTTGAGGAAGCTGAGTTCCCGAAGGAGCTCGCGGCAACGGCCTTGATCGATCTGGGTAAAATCGCGGAAAATCCCCGTATCAGGTTCAAAGCGAATGCGCGTGCCGGTTCGCTCGGCCTCGCCGTGCTGCCGGAGCGGCGCAAGCGCGATTCCTTTTTCGTAGCTCTGGCGATAAAGCCTGCCATCGCGTCTTACTTCCACTTCGAGGCGCGCCGAAAGTGCGTTCACGCAAGCGAGGCCAACCCCGTGCAGGCCGGCGGTAAACATGCCTGCCTCTTTATCGAACTTGCTACCTGCGTGCAAACGGGTCAGGGCCACTTCGCAGCTGGACACGCCTTCGGTCGGGTGTGGGGCCACGGGAATTCCTCGCCCATCGTCGGCCACCTCTACGAAATCTATTCCCGCTTTAACGTCTATCCGGGTGGCGTAACCAAGCTGGGCTTCATCGAGGCTGTTATGCACGAGCTCCTGCACCAGGTGATGAACTCCGTCGCCGGAAACCGAACCGATATACATCCAGGGATTTTTTCGCACCCCTTCAATCTGGGAGAGAACGCGGATCTCGCTACTCATTCTCTACTCCCTGAATTCTTACGCTCTGGTTGCGGTGCATTTTCTCCAGCGTGTCGAACCAGCTGGCGGCATCGGTGAAGCCTTCCTCGCGGGCGAGCCGGGCCATCTCGGGGTAGGTTTGCGAACTTCGCTCACCGCAGGTTTGCAGAATACTTTCGAGGTTCTTCCGGGTGCCTCCGATTGGCACTCCGGAATCGGGGTCGCGCACCAGCCGGAGAAAATCGAGACAGCCATGCACGTTTGTTTCCCCGCCCTCCGCCAGCTCCCGGAACAGGCTCGCGTACCGGTCGAGGCCTTCGAACTCCGCCACGATCGCGAAATAGCGAAGGCGGTAGGCGAGGCTGGCCTCTTTGAAGAAGGCCTCCCGTAGACTATCCAGGGTTTTGCTTTCGTCGAACGTTTCCATTCAGTTCCTTCCCGCCCCCGAGCTTGCCGGCGTGGTGGTTCGTGCGTCCACGAGTTGGATGAGGCGATCAAGGCACTGCTCCACGCTCAGTTCGCCGCTGCGCAGGTGCACGTCGGGCCGCGCCGGCGCCTCAAAGGCTGAGCTGATTCCGGTAAACTCGGGGATTTCCCCGCTGCGCGCCCGGCGGTAGAGGCCCTTCACATCGCGGCGTTCGCATTCCTCGAGGGAGCAATCTACGAAGATTTCGACAAAGCGCTCTGTGCCCACGATCTCGCGTGCCCTGGCTCTCTGGGCATGGAGCGGCGAAATAAAAGCAGTGATCACGAAGAGCCCGGCGTCGCTCATCAGCCTGGCCATTTCGGCCACGCGGCGCAGATTCTCATCGCGATCGGAAATGGAGAAGCCGAGGTCGCTGCAGATCGTCTGGCGCACGTTATCGCCATCGAGCACGGTGGGGTTGAGGCCCCGGTCGAAAAGCCTCCGCTCTAGGTTGCGGGCGAGCGTGGTTTTGCCTGAGCCGGAGAGGCCTGTGAGCCAAAGCACCGTGCTCCGGTGGCGAGCACGTTTTTCCCTCTCGGCCAGGCTGACGTCGCTCTTTCCGGGGCTGAGGTTTGTTTCCCGCACCCAGCGCCCACCGCCGAGCACGCGGCCATCGGCGCAGGCCACGAAGCGGCCGAGCGGTTCGCAGTCGTCGAAGAAATCAAAGTAGAAAGGTTTTTCGAAGCGCAGCAGCACCCGCCCGAACAGCACAAGGGAGGTCGCGCCTTCCTGTTTTTCCCAGCTGTCAGCATCGAAGGCATGCTCGATAGCCTCCACGGTGGCCACGCCGTTTTGGGTGCCATTCTTGATCAACAGCTTCTGGGCCGGGCGCAGCGGTTCTGAATGCAACCAGAAGAGATCTGCTTTGAGCCGGGAATTCTCCCGGGGAGGATGAGTAGGGGAAAAGCCGAGATTTCCCCTTTCCAGGAACAGCTGATCCTCGAGCGTGAGGCCCACCGCGTCGCCGCTTTCGGCGTGAGCAAGGGGCGCTTGCCCCGTTTCGCCCTCGATCGAGCGAACGCGCGAGCGCCTGCCGCCCGGTTCGAACTGAATTTCGCTGCCGGCGCTCAGTGTGCCCGCTTCCACGCGACCCACGAAGATTCTTTTCTCTCCCCGCCGGTAGATATCCTGCACGAAAAAACGCAGCGGCTTTTCACCAAGGCTCGGCGCGCTTTCGAGGCTGAGGAGGGCTTCTCCGAGAGTGGGCCCTTTGTACCAGGGCATTTTCGCTGACCTCTCGAGCAGGTTGGCGCCTTCCCAGGCCGCCACCGGAATCACCATCGTTTGTGTTTTGCCGCCAGGCAGGCAGGCGAGAATTTCACTCTCACGCGCCCGCCAGGTGCTCTCGCTCCAATCCACAAGATCCATCTTGTTGATGATTACGATACGCTGGCGAATCCCGAGCAGCTCGAGCACGCGGATTTGCCGGCGAAAGTTTTCGCTGATGCCTTCCACCGCATCGAGCACCAGCACGGCGGCATCCACGCTGGAGGCGCCGCCCACCATTTTTTTCAGGAACTCACGGTGGCCGGGAGTGTCCACGAAGAGAAAATCACGGCCACCGTGCCGCCATTGCACCTCGGTCACGTCGATGGTGATCCCCTGGGCCTGCTCTTCTTCCAGCGCGTCGAGGAGAAAGGCGTACTCGAACTTTCGGTTGGCGCTTTCGCAGTAGCTACGCACCCGGGCTTCGCGCTCTTCCCGCGTTTGACCGGTGTCGGCAAGCAGCCGGCCGATCACTGTGCTTTTGCCGTGATCCACGTTTCCCACCAGCGCAACTTTCACGCTCACATGTATCCCTTCGCGCGCAGCTTCTGCATCGCATAGCGGTCGGCTTTGTCCTGCGCCCGGCCGGAGCGTTCGCCGGTGCGAGTCGTGCGCAGCTCGCGGATCACGGCGTCGATATCGGCGGCCTTCGAACTCACGGTTCCAGAGCAGGGAGCGCAGCCCACGCTGCGGTAGCGCTGCCCGTTTCGGGCATAGTAGAGCCCGAGGGTGGGGATATTTTTTTCCCTGGTATACAGCCACACATCGAGCTCCGACCAGTTGAGCAGAGGGTGCACGCGAACTTCGGTGGTTTCGGAAAATTCGGTTTGGTATCCGTTCCAGAATTCCGGGGGCTGCTCTTTGTAGTTCCAGGTGGAGCCTTCTCCGCGCGGAGAAAAAATGCGTTCTTTCCCGCGGGAGCCTTCTTCGTCGCGACGGATGGCGGCCAGCACCGTACGGAAACCTTGTTCGCGCAGGAAGCTCTTGAGGGCATCAGTTTTAAGTGCCGTGCAGCATTCCAGGCGGCCCTTTTCAGGATTCATCCCGGCGGTAAGCGCGGCGCGGTTTTGCCCGATGCGCAGGTCGAGAGCCCATTCCTTTGCCTTTTCGTCGCGAAAACGGATCATCTCGGGAATTTTATAGCTCGTGTCGATATGCACCACGGGAAAAGGAATCACGCCGAAAAAGGCTTTTCGGGCGAGGGTGAGCATCAGGGTGGAGTCTTTTCCCATCGACCAAAGCATCGCGAGCCCCGGGAACAGGCGGAAGGCCTCGCGGAGCACGTAGATGGACTCGTTTTCCAGTTTTCGCAGGCGCGCCGATTCTTCGGCCGTAAGCGCGCTTGCAGCAGGATTTTCTGAATCCATAGTGAGAAAAAGTACCGCATGGCACCCTCCGTTACATGGTGATATTTATCATCTATCGGGGCCTGCTTTGGGCCCTTAAACTCCCCCTCGTGAACCCCGATCAAGCGCCAGTTTCCCGGCACGACGTGCGTCACGTCGTAGTGCTCCTCGCCGGCTCCCGTACGGGATCGAGCTTCCTATTTCGGGCCCTCCATTCCCTTGGCGCTTTTCTCTCCCCTACGGGAGAAGAAACGCCTTTGCTGCGCAAAGCCGGGATAGGTTGGGTTCGCCACGAGAGCGAATCTGACGAAATCGTGCAGGCGCCAGAGGCGGCTATTCTCGACAAGGCGGGCAATTTTCTGATGCGCGACCTGGGCCTGCGCAGCGATTCTGGGTTCTCGCCAGAGACCTTCGCGGGTTCCTGCCAGGAAAGGGCGGGTTGGCAGTTTCCTGGACCCTCGATTGCTGACGCCGGCCAAAGCGAACGCGCCTGGCTGCGGGAAAAGCTTTCCGCTTTGCCTGCCGGGTTCCACGACTGGCGCGGAATGTATTTCGAGTGGCTGCGGCGCCTGGAGAAGCGGGGAGCCGTGATCCATTGGGAGCTCTTTGAAACCGCTGGAAAGCATCCGAGCCAGCCGCCTCTCGTGGAGGAGCCTCCCTACGTGGTTCCGGAGCCCTGCCAACCCCTCACGATTGGGCAGCTTGCCACGATTCCTTTGCTGCTCAAAACAAGCACGCATTCGTATCGAATCCCGCTGCTACGCGCTCTGTACCCGCAAGCTTCTTTTCGCTGGATCGTGCTGCATCGCAATCCGGCCGCCACGATCAGCGCTCTGATGGACGGCTGGCTTTCCAGCGCTTTTCACTCCCATGACCTCGGCTCCGTGCGTAAACTCGCGATCGCCGGTTACAGCGAGCATATTCCGGGAGGCGATCGATTCTGGAAGTTCGACCTCCCTCCCGGTTGGGCAGCGTATTCAGCGGCGAGCCTCACTGAAGTGGCGGGCTTTCAGTGGAGTTCGGCCGCCGGCGCGATCGAAGTTCACGCCCGAACCACCACCGATCCGGTTTTGCGTTTTCGCTATGAAGATCTACTTGGCGGCCCGGAGCAAGCCATCGCGCGTGCGCTTGAGTTCGCGGGAGCAGAGAAAAAAAGGGGCGCGCACTGGAGCGCGGGCGACCGAGTGGCAACCGTGAGCGAACCCCGTGCGCAGAAATGGAAGAAGCGCGAGCGCGAGATTCTTGGGTTATTGGAAAGCTCGGAGGGCGCTGGCATTCTTCGTTTAGCTTCGACCCTCGGCTACGACGCGAGCCGAATAGGAGCTTGGGCATGAAGCCAGGTTTTTCCGCCTACCACGCAGGCAGCTGGAGCGCGCATCGCCCTTCCCATGAGCTGGAGATGGTCCGCGGCGCTCTCTGGACGCCATGTGGCCAGGATTCGGAATTCGGACTCCTGGAATCTGTTTTGCTCTACCATCCCGCACTCACCGCCCCCAGGATCTCGAGCCCCGAGCGGGTGCAGCACCTTCGTGCGATTGACTGGTCTCTCTTTCGCAAACAGGCCCGCCAACTGGCGAAAACGTTTCAGCAGCTTGGAGTGCGGGTTGAATACCTGAGGGCGGCAGCGTTCCCCGGCACCCGCCCAAATCTGATGTTTACCCGCGATCTTTTTTTTCCTACGCCCTGGGGAGCCGTGCTGGCGCGCATGGCGGGCCCCGTGCGGGCCGGCGAGGAAAAGTGGGCGCAGCTCGCGCTCGCAGAGGCGGGCATTCCATTGCTTGGTGCCATCAGGGGGCGAGGCACGTTCGAAGGCGCAGACGCTCTCTGGCTTACGCCAAGACTCGTGCTGGTAGGTGTTGGCAACCGCACTAACCGGGAAGGATTCCGGCAGCTCAAAGCCGTGCTCGCCGAATTTGGCGTGGCGGTGCGCCAGGTACCGCTGCCCAAGAAAGTGCAGCATCTCCTCGGAATGTTGCAGCTGCCGGGCCCCAGGCTCGCGCTGCTCAGAGGAGAAATTGCCGACGATTCCCTTAGCGCGTTTCTCCGGCGGCGTGGTTTTCGGATTTGCCTCGTGCCCGAAAGCCAGGAAGTTACCGAGCGGCAGGCGATGAACGTGGTCGTGCTCGGAGAGAACCGGGTGCTGATGCCCAAAGGCTGCCCGGATTTTCGCGCTCAGATTGAGCGGGCGGGAGTTACCGTAGCTGCGGAAGCGGAGATCGGCCAGTATCTCAATGCCGCGGGCGGAATTGCCTGCGCCACAGGTATTTTGCACAGGCTACCCGGGAAAAGTAAGGCGAAGGCCGGAAAGAAAAAATGGAAGACTCGCAGGTAAAGATTCTGAAGGATTTTTTCAAGGACGTCTGGGTGCCAAATCATTTTGAGCCCGGACTCGTGGCGGAAGTAAACGCGCTCAAGCCCCGCCGCGTGCTCGACGTGGGCTGCGGATACAATCCGTACAAGGGAAAGATCCACAATTTATTTGGTATCGATATCGTGAACGCCGACGCCGATCTCGTTTGCGATGTGCTCGATTTCAAATCGCACGACAAGTTCGACGTGGTGATGGCGCTCGGGAGCCTGAACTTTGGCGGCGAAGAAGACATCATGGCGCGGCTTCGCCATATTCGCACAATAATTGAAGATAGCGGGAAGCTGTTTATGCGAGTGAATCCCGGCATCCCCTGGCCCAAAGAGCCCAACCTGAAAATATACCCCTGGACCAAAGATAAGATCGTGGATTTCGGGCTGCGCTCGGGCTTCAAGGTGGACGGGGACATTGAAGAAGTGCCCACCGAGCGTGGCGTACGCGTTCGCTTCGTGTACCTGCCCATCTAGAGATTGTTGATGGAATTTCGAAACTATAAATAAAAGAGAAAGGCTCAGAAAATGAGAATGAAAATGACTCCATGGATCCTGTTTACGGCTCTTCTGCTCCCGATGCAGCCAGGTATGTCCCGCGCCGAAGACACCAAGATCACCTACGCCGCGCCAACTTCGCTTCCCGCCGCGATCTGCTATATCGCCGGGATGAAGGGTTTCTTCAAGGCCGAGGGCCTCGAGGTGGAAGAGAAGCTTTTTTCTTCCGGCCGCGATGCACTTGACGCATTGCTCGCCAAGAAAGCCGAGCTGCAATCTGTTTCTGAAACGCCGATCGTGCACGCCCTGCTTCAGGGCAGCCAGCTCGTGACCATTGCCACGGTATCGCGGCACAAGGAAGCAAAATTGATCGCCCGCAAAGACAAAGGCATCAGCAAGCCCGCCGACGTAAAAGGCAAGAAGCTCGCTACGGCGCCTGGCACTAACTCTGACTACTTCATGTACGAGTTCCTGAAAGCCAACGGGCTCACCTCCGCCGACGTGAAGATCGTGAACATGAAGGCTCCCGAAATGAAAGTTGCGCTCGTGAACGGCGACATCGACGGTTACTTTGCCTGGGAGCCGCATATCCACTACGCGAAAAAAGAGCTTAGCGACAAAGCCATCGTGTTCGGCCCGGGAAAACTATACTCGGGCAATCAAACCGTGAACATGAATCGTGACTACGCCGAAGCTCATCCGGAAGTGGTGGCCAAAGTGATCCGCGCTCTGCTCAAGGCCGAAGACTGGACCAAGAAAAACGAAAAGGAAGCCAAGAAACTGGTAGCCGAGAAGCTCAAGATCGACATGGCCGATATCGACGCTATGTGGGCGGAAATCACCTTTAAAGTGGAGCTCGACAAACAGCTTCCGCTCACAATGAAGAAGATCGCTGAATGGGCCACTGAGCTGAACAAGCGCAAGGAGGCCCTACCTGACTTCAATAAAGAGCTTTCTCCTTCGGCCCTCCGTAAGGAAAAGGCCAGTGCCGTCACGCTCTAGTTTAAGTAGCCTGGGCCTCCAGCTTCTCACGATTCTCCTGGTATTCGTCTGCTGGGAACTCGTGGGGAGGGGAGGCTTTTTCCCCCCTCGCCTCTTTCCGCCTCCGAGCGAGGTATTGCCGGCTATCGTCGAAATGGCTCGTAGCGGAGAGCTCGCAGAAGACCTCTTGGCGAGCGCACAGCGCTGGTTCGCCGGTTTTTTCCTCGGCGGCTGTTTCGGTATCGCCTTTGGCGTGCTCACGGGCCGGATTCTCTGGCTGCGCGCAAGCCTTGGCTCGCTCCTGAATGCGCTTTCCTCGATTCCGAAAGTTGTGTTGATTCCGGTTGCCATTCTTTGGTTCGGCATTGGCGAAACCCAAAAAGTTCTGCTCGTGGCCTGGGGAACGATTTTCCCCATCTGGCTCTCCACTCAGGAAGGCACGAGCCGCATCGAGCAGGAGTATCTTTGGGCCGCGCGCAGCCTCGGCCTGCGGCGGCTCGGGCTCGTGCGCCACGTATTGATCCCTAATTCTTTTCCCTATATTGCGACCGGCCTGCGCATTGCGATCGCGAACGCTACGTTTTCTCTCGCCGCCGCCGAAATGGCTGGTGCCTTCTCCGGGCTGGCGCACAGGGTTTTCTACTCCCACCAAATGTTTCAGACGCAGAAAATGTTCGCCGGCGTTGTGCTGATCACGGCATTTTCCTGGGTGCTGAACGGAATTTTTTCTCTCGCCGTGCGCCGGATCGCGCCCTGGCTGCGCCAGGAAGGCGCCGCATGACGGGAGCCGTTTCTTTAAGCAGTCTTACTTTTGGCTACGGATCGAGCCCGGTATTCCGCGGCCTTTCTGTGGAGTTCGCAGCGGGCGAGTTTACCTGCGTTCTCGGGCCGAGCGGCTGTGGGAAGAGCACCTTGCTCCAGGCGATCGGCGGCTTTCGGCTGCCGCAGGCGGGTGAGGTAAGGTTGAGCGGAAAGCCCGCGGTTGTGTTTCAGAAGCACAATCTTTTCCCCTGGAAAACGGCCCTCGAGAACGTGGCGCTCGGCCTGCGCTCGGCGGGCATGGCGGCCGATGCGGCCGACAAGGCGGCAAGAGAGAGCCTCGAAAGCGTGGGACTTGGTGACAAAGCCCGTAGCTATCCGGGAGAACTTAGCCTCGGGCAGCAGCAACGCGTGGGAATTGCCCGCGCATTTTCGTTACAGGCCCCCGTGCTGCTGATGGATGAGCCCTTTGGCGCCCTCGACGCCCAGACGCGCCTGCGCATGCAGCAGCTGTTGCTCGGCATCTGGAGTAAAAGCAAGCCCACCGTGATTTTCGTAACCCACGATATCGATGAGGCTATCCTTCTTGGCGACCGTGTGCTGGTTCTGAGCGGCGCGCCCGCCGGCATTTGCGCCGATATTCGGGTGCGGGCCGAGCGTCCCCGGCATTTCGAAAGCCTTGCCTTGCCGGAGCTGGCGGCTCTACGGAAGAAAATATTCGACCTACTCTAGAAATTACGCCCCACCAATGGGCAGGCGAGATATCGCAGGAATAGTCTTTTTTTCAGCCGCGCGTGCGCGTTGGCATCGAGGGCGAGGGAGCGGAATTCCATTCGCCACTGCTGGATTTTTTCCGAAGCGAAGTAGGCGGCGCGCCGGGCGACAGAAGGGGGAGAAGGTGATCCAGTGCTACGCAGCTCATAGCCGAAGGCCTTCATCTGGCGTCCCGCTATGGATTCAATGAGCGCGATTTCCTTTGCGCTGAGTTCGGTAAGATATTTTTCTCTGTTGTTGCGCAGGATCGGTTGCGACAAATTCTGCCAGGAGCCGCTCAGCGTGGCGAGGTTGCGCGCAGGCTCTCGTTCGAAGTAACGAAGGAGGTCCGGCGAGTAAGGCTCGCCCAAAAAGGAGCAAACTCCCTGCAGCGTTGCTTCCGGTGCCGCAAGGAGGTCTTCGTATCGGATCGTGAGCCACTGGGTGGGGTGGAGTGCGGCCCAGTCTAAGCCGATTTGCTGTTCGTCTCGCCAAAGGCCGGCTACGTAAAAGGGGTGGAAGTGATTGAACACGGAATCTCTGGCGGACACTGCTACGTCGCGAGGATCCCGCACCAAGTGGAGAAAACGGGGCGCAAGGTGGTGGCGAAGCACTTCCTCCACCTGGTGGATCATGAAAGTGCTTTTGCATCCCCAGCGGGGCTTGCCACTCGCCAGGCGATACTGTTCATAAAAGGCGGCGTAAACGCCGTAGAGAGAGCGTGGCGCGGAGCTAAGCACTTTGTGTTCGTCGATGGCAAAGGGCCACGGAGCAAAGTGAAGCCGTACAAGCTTGGCGGCATCGGCAACGAGGGAGCGAAAATTCCGGTCTAGTGCCAGATCGCCGTAGCGATGAACGAGGGGGGCAAGATCGCGCAGTAAATGTGGTGGGTGCGGAATCGTGACGTTGGGCAGCTCGTTCAGCAAGAGGCGAAGGAGGTTCGAGCCGGAACGCTCAGTGCCCACGATAAAGATAGGATTCTCGGTCATTATGAAAAAGCACGGGCGCGAAAGCCCGTGCTTTCCTGAGGATGCGTTTAGTGTTTCAGGTAGGCGTCGCCGTAAGCTTCCACGCAGATCTCGCGGGCTGCCGGAACTTCTACGCAGTTCATGCAGCTTACTTCGTAGAGCTCCCGGCGAACTTCGTCAGCGAGTTTACGAGCGCGCTGCTGCATTTCCGGGTTGTCGAGCAGGCTCTCGAGACCAACGCGGCCGATTTCGCGGTGCACTTTCTCGTCCTGGGCAATTTTGTGATAGGTGCTGGCGATCATCGGATCTTCGCATACTTCTGCCATGCGCTGCCATACGCGGTGGGCGCGGCCTTCGGCGATAAACTGGTAGGTATAAAGAGCGAGCATATCGTCCTTGGCCATTCCCTGAAGAATGCGGGCGCCCTTGGCAGAGCCACCTTTGGCTTCGGAGGCCAGGATGCTTTCCACGTCTACGCTTTTGCCAGAAATGCGCTCGAGAACTTTGGCTACGAGGTCGAAATGGTCGGCTTCGTCCATAACCTGGCGCGCGAGGAGCTTGAGCATCTTGCGGTCACCTTGAGGGGCAACTTCCACGAGGCGCTGAGCCACTTCTACCATGTTGGCGTGCTCGTTAGTGGCGCGGCCGGCGAAGTGCGAAAAAAGCGCTTCTTTGGTTGGGTTAGAATTGAAGAAAGCTTCTACCTGCATTTCAGACGCTACGAAGAGCGCTTCATTGCCTGACTCAAGGCCTTTGACGAATTCTTTGCTGGAAAGGGCGGTAACCATGGATGTCTCCCTGAAAAACCCCGGTTGATTCCGGGCATGTAGGTGCAGGAAAAGTATGTTTACGGTGAAAATCTTTGTCGAGTTGATAAATGTCACCGAATTTACCGTGTGAATAGTTCGGCCTCGTCAATAATAGTTATGTGAAGGAAAGCGGCGTTACTTTCGCTCGGATCGTGCGCGCGATGCTTTCTTTACTTCTTCATCGAGCCAATGCGCGCTCACGGGAGTCACATACTTGGCGTTGGCGTCGGCTTCGAGGATTTTTGCCAAGGCAGGATGCTCGGGATTCACAGGGAATTGCAGCAGCTCGCCCAGCCAGCGAAGGTAATGGGCGCCGTAAAGATAGGCCGCCTCGTAATCCACATAGTGCACGGGGCATACTTTACTCGCGAACAGGATTTCGAAAGCATGCAGGGCGATCGGGAGGCTTTCTTTGCCCCGCACCCGGCTCTGCTGGTGGCGTACGATATTGGCGTCGCGTACGATTATTCCCACGGAAACTTCGAAGCCGAGCGCCTTCGCCTGCGTGATGAAGCGAAGATAGTCGGGAGTTTTGGTCTCTCCATTGTCCACGAAAGGGCAGCTAACGCTCGTGACCCAGTAGTCGGCGCCAGCAAAGGTTTCGAGAGTGAGCTCCTTTTTGCCGGCCCAATACGGGGAAAACTTTTCCTCATCGTGCCCGATCCAGTAGCGGTCGAGCAGTTCCTTCCAGCCCCCAACTTCCGGGTGCAGCGCGAAGAGCTTGGCCATGAGGTGGTTGCCGGAGCCCTGAGGCCCGGTAAGGATCAGGAGCCTACGGGTCATCGGGCGAGAGCCACTTTCACGCCGGTGAAATAAGCGGCCGGATCGAAGTCGAGGCGGCGGCCGAAGTTTTTCTCCACCCATTCGGGGGTAAATGGCTCGAGGCTGATCCGATTGCGGTCGCAGAAGCCTTCGATGGCCCGGTTCTCTTCCTGGATCCGGCGTTTCATCGTTTCCTCGTTCACGTACCACTCGTAGCGGGGGTAGGGGATGGAAAAGCCGCCGAGCTCCAGCCACCATTTCAGAGAAACGTCTGAATCCCGCCACACCATCATGTACATGCTGTCGGGGAAAACTCTCCGTAGTGAATCCAGGTAATACGAAAAAATATGCCCTTTCACGATCCGCAGCTGTTCCTGGTTCTTATCGGGAAAAGCTCGGTCAACCTCGGCCTGAATTTCGAACGGCAGCAATTTAGGGATCTGGTCGAAATTCGCGCCGAACTCCATCCCTGGGCCGAAGTAGGAGCCTTTGTGGCCCGAGAAAGATCCGTGAATGGCACTATGCTCGAAACTTCGGTTGGGATTCTCGTCGCTATGATTCACGTTGGGAAGCTTGCCGATTTGCTGGGCCACGCCGCTCCAGCGGGAGCCCGGCGCGCCGGTAAAGAAAATCGTATTTCTCATGCTTTTTTGGCCTGAAGCGGAGTTCTCGCGGCCTTCGTTTCCTCGATATTCCTGCGCTCCGCTTCGCGCAGCTCCTGAATGTCGGCATCGGCCGTCTTTACTTTCAGGCCTTCATTCACGAGCGAGTTCTCGAGATAGATGGGGCGTTTGTAAAATTTGGCGTCGGGCTTGTCGAGAAAGGTATTCACGGGGTTCATGTAGTCATAGGGGCGGGCCTCGATCACGCCGTTTACCTTGCGGTAGATGTCGACCATCTCTTCTTTCGAAAGATAGGGTGTGAGCTTAATGAAGCCCGGCTGCCAGATATCGTCTTCGATCGAGCGCTCCCGGGAGAGCCAGTCGAGGTGCGAAACTTCATCTTTGATGATGCCTTCTTTGATGAAACGGCGATAATCCTGGGTTCCCGTGATCGCGGAAAGGTATTTTACCCTCGTTACTTCTTTGAACTCGGTGCAGAAGTCGACGAGCTCCTGCATCGATTCCTGGTTGTCGGTGGGGCCGCCGATGATGAAGAGGCCGCCGATCTTCACCTGCGCATTGCGGGTGGCGTAGATGGCGTCAACGATCGCGTTCTTGGAAATACCTTTGTGGTAGTTGTTGAGCGTGGCCTTGGAAACCGATTCCATTCCGTAGAGCACGAGATCGAGGCCTTTGTCGCGCATGAGCGAGAGGATCGGCGTATCCACGCCGATAACCCGGCTGAAGATCACCGAGCGGAAATCATAAACGCTCCAGGCCGTTTTCATGAGATCGCGCACGTAGTCCTGGTCGGTTACAAAGGTGAGATCGCTCCACCATACAAAACGGAAGCCAAATTGCTTATAGTAAAGAATTTCCCGTTTCACGCGTTCCGGGCTCTTGGCATTGAGCTTGGGAAAGGCGCGGTAGCAGAAGGTGCAGTTCGCGATGCAGCCACGCGAATAGCTCATGTAGATCTCGGGGATCACGCCGGCGTCTTTGAACCGATCCCAAACCGTGAAGTCCTGGAAAGGAAGGGCATCAAGATCGCGGATCTGTTCGCGCGCCATGTTCTGGCGAACGGCGCCGTCGTCGCCTTTATAGATCAGGCCGGGGATGGATTCGATGGGCTTGGCGTGTTCATTTTTGGTGAACCAGTCCATGAACTCGGTAAGCGTGAGTTCGCCTTCGCCGAGCACGCCGTAGTCGGCGAGCGTTTGCTCCATGATGAGCTTGGGAGCGCTCGTTACAAGGGGGCCGCCGAACACGATTTTCACGTCGGGGCGGGCGCTCTTTACCACTTCGCAGGCTTTCTTGAGGTAGTTGAAGCTGTCGCCGAACGTGGAAAAGCCGATGAGGTCGAACTCGCCCACTTTGTTGCGCAGGTCTTCCGGATCGTAAATCTCACGCTGATCGAGCAGCTTCACGTTGTAGCCGAGGCCCTTGAGAAGGCCGGCGATCATGGAAGGCCCCTCAAAGGGCGCGGTGTGCGACCATTCCCAGCCACGCGGAACCACGAAGGGCGAAGGGGGCACGATGAGCCCGAATTTTAAGGTGGTAGTGGGCCGGGCATCGGTGGGAAGCGGCAACGCGCGAAGGCGGTTGAGCGTGTCCTCGTAGAGGCCGGGTGTTTTTATGGGGGCAAGCTTAATGGCCATCGTAATTCCTCTTTACCTGTGAGTTGGTCAGGCCTTTTCCAGGCACAACACGAGCCAGTTCCAGTCTTCAAATACTTCGCCGTTTACAACGTCTACGTTGCGGATCTCTCTGTAAGTTTGCGGCGCATCCGCAATGAGCTTCAGGATTTTAGCTCTGAGCTCAGCGGAAAGTTCGGGAGCGCGTTCCATCCACTGGGTGGAATTTTCTCGTACCCGCAATTCTTCCCGGCCTGCTTCGCGAAAATCGAAGGAACGGAGAAGTTGAACAAGGCTATCGCTTGTGTAGTATTGAAGCATATTGATATGCCGCATTTCCTGTACTTTTCGGTAGTGGGGCTCGTCAGCGCTCGCGGAAAAAGCCACACTCTGGCTGAGCACGAAGCGGCCCCCCGGCTTCAAAACACGATGGATCTCTCGTAGAGACTTTTCGCCGTCCACCAGCATAAAACTTTGCCGAAGCACGCAAGCATCAAAGCTTGCATCGGGAAAGGGAAGCGCTTCCACTTTTCCGACCACCGCTTTCATTTTGCGGGCGGCAACGCTAACCATTTCAGGGGTGATGTCGACACCCATGCATTGCCAGCCTGCTTTTGCCATTCCCTCGCCCACGATGCCTGTGCCGCAGCAGAGATCAAGCAGTTGGGCGGCTCCAGGTTTAGGCTGGCCCAGCTGACGGCGGTGCGCAGCGAGCAGACTTTCATCGAGCATCCAGTTCGCGGAGTGATTGAAGCTTTGGGCGCGGATCGAGAACTGATCTCGCAGGCGGGCGTCTATTGCGGGCTCGGGGGAAATAGCGGAGTGGTTATTTTTCATCAGTCTCCAGCTAAAGAAAAAGGCAATGAGTACCATCGTAGCTCACCCCTTCACTCCGGTTAAGTTGATATTTGTCACTGTATAACGAATGGCCAGCAGGGCTGTCTAAACGCACAAAAAGGCCCCCGGCAACTTGCCGGAGGCCTCTATTGGATGAGCGCATAGATCAGATGTCGAGGAACTCTACGTATGGACCGGTTTCTTCGGCGTCTTCTTCCACGTCGTTCTCGAAGCTGGTGGTGAAGTAGCCGCGTGAGCTTGGGCAGTAAGGGAGCGAGGTGTGAAGGTGGTGGTTGATGTGCTTGCTGTCTTCCCAGCCGATGGTGCCTACGGGAGCGCCGCTATCACGGTTAGGGCAGCCACGCTGCTTCATGAGGCTATGCCAGCAGGAACGGAAACCTTCATAAAATTTACGGTCAGCGCTGTTGGGCTTTCGGCTTGTGACGCGGAAGTCGAAAGAACGACCGCCAGCCCTGATTTGCTGGATGTCGATCGCGCGGCCGAGAGCGTGGAGGCTGTGCCTGGAGTGAGCGGAGTCGGCTTGCACGCCGTCATGCACAATGTGGATCGAGCTCACGCGAGCGAGGCCGAGACGTTCGAGGCCGGCATTGCTGCATTTGAGGGCGTTCTTTATCAGGAAGGGGCGGAACTCTTCGGCCATTTTGCGCCGGTTGATGCAATCGTAGCCGGTATAGTTACCGGTAACTTTGCCCGAGCACTCGTTCCACGAGATGGAGGTGGGGGCCAGGGTTTCGGCGCCCACAATGTCGGCGTCGGTGATAAGCAGGTCTTCTGCGTGAGAGGCAACGGGAGGCAGCGCGACGAGCGCGAGGAACAACGGCAGCAGGGTCTTCATGGATTCTCCAGGGTAAGAGAGTTTGGGGGGACAGATCGAAAGCTTTAGTCAACGCACTGGGCCTGGAGCTCGAGCTCCTGGCCGCGAGGGGTGATCACGAAATAGCGGCCGGAGCGCTCCACAAACTTCGAGCCGATCAGGCTCGTGGGCTGAACGACCATTCTGCCAGAGCTGTCGAGCACAACGCTCTCGCCATTATAGAGGAAGGCGGTATTTCCGGCGCCGCAGGCATGCGCGGCGCTCGATGCAACTACGAGGGCGAATACGACAAAGAACAGTTTCATGGCGTGCTCCTAGGGGTTGGTAACGCGAGGCATAATACGGTAGGAGCGGGTGCGAGGCAAGTTGAGTTTGCGAAACACGGCGAGAAAATCGTTAAACAAGATAAGTATGGGGATCGGGGCTGCTGAACTTTTTGACAGCTGCCTAAAGGATAGACGAAGTCGAAATTCAACCAGTGCCGATCGCCGCGCGCACTTGCGGGTCACGGGAACGCCAGGCCACATTGTCGATGAAAAAGTGGTGCACGTTGAGGAATACCGCCGCCGCCACCGCGAAGAAAGAGCTCACGCCGCGCCCCGTGGTTTCGAGCCCGCCGTCGAGCAGCTCCGGAAGATATTCAAACGCGATAAATCCCGCGAGCAGCAGAAGCAGAATCCGCGCGATGTCTCCCACGATCTTCACCTTGCGGGCCTCTTTGTTGACGGCCTCCATGCGATAGGCGAAGGGCAGATACTGCAGCGAATGAAAGAAAGGCACAGCCCAGGCGTAATACTCCGGTAGCGCGAACACGGGTATCCACCAGAGATAAAAAGAGGTGAATACGGCGGTCATCGTGGCTCCGGGCAGAGCTCCCTTCTCGCGGTAGTTCCGCCATACTACGGAGAAGAGAAGCCAGATCAGGGAGACGAACAGGGCTGCGCCCGCAACCTGCACGATCAAGGGAGGGAAGCCAAATAGAATCGTGGCCATCGGCCCCGCGCTGGCGCCCGAGCTCTCATAGCCTTCTTTGTTGTACGTATTGATGATCAGGAAATTCACCACAGCAACTCCGAGCAGGTGGTATTTCAGAAGCGTGCGCTGGCCTGCCGTGAGTGGGTATTTGCAGTAGCCGCTATAGGCGGAGAGGCAGCCGAATACTTGTTTGGAATAGTGCCAGCCGACGGTGAGATACATCAGCCACACGCTCACCGCCATCAGCTCCCGCCCAAACGAGTTTTTTGTGCCGAAATAAAAGTCAGAGCCGAGCCAGGCGAGAGCGAGGTTGAGTTTGGCTGTGAGCGCGTTCTCGGGAGCGGCTACGTTGGAGTAGTAGAACGCCGCTGCAAACAGCGCTACCAGCAGAGCTGGCACGAGGAGCAACTGGAACCAGGAGTGAAGCACGAAGCGCGCTCCTCGCCCGTAGCCGAAACGGTAGGAGATCAGGAAGTGGGGATAGTTACAGAGGAGCGAGAGGATGCCGAAGGTGGCCGGCAAGCGTGCCATGTAGCCCCCGACCACGAACGAGTTTTCACGAAAGAGGCCGGCGAAGAGAAAGATCGCGCCTACGACTAGGCTGAAGCCGCCGAGGAGCCAGAAGTCCCAGGAGGGAGACACGAGAAACTGCCTGCGAGAGGAAGCGGGTTTCGAAACCATCCCTCATCATAGGGCCCGATAGTTTAAAGAGAGTGGATTATCGAGGAATTCTAGCAGGTAGGGTTAAAGCACCCAGAAACACAGCGCCGCGATCAGCGTCGGCGGCAGAGCGCTCACGAAGAGCCACAGTGGATTAATTCCGTCTTTACCAAATGCCGCGTTGAGGATCCCGTAACCCGCGGGATTGGGCGCATTTGCGATCACGGTGAGGCCGCCGCCAACAACGGCGCCGGCCACTAGCGCGTATTTTGAAGCCTCGGAAAGCCCCGGAACCTGTGCGCCGAGAAACGTAAGCGCGGCGTTGTCAGTGATCGCGGTGAGCGAGATTCCACCGAGGAAGAGCGGCAACGTGCCGAGCTGAGTCAGGATCGGCTCCAGCCACCAGCGCTGGGGGCCGCCGAGCACCACGAGTCCGGCGAGGAAAAAGCCCACCAGCAGGCCTTCTTTGAGCTTGAGCTCTTTCTGGTACTCACGCGTAACCGAAACGAGACCCAGGAAAAAGAGAAAAATCCCGAGGAACAGCGGCAGGTGGTGCGAAGCCACCACGATCGCGGCAAGGAAAAGAAAATAGCTACTGCTGACCCAAAGAGGCAGTTTTTCTTCGGCCGTTTTTTTTGACCAGGTAATCGATGCAAGCTCTTTACGGTAACGAAAGGCCACGAGCGCGGTAGAAAGCACGATCGCGAGCACGGCCTTGTGGCCGAAATTAACAAGCATGAATTTGAGGTCCCAGCCCCATTTCTGGGCCACCATCAGCACGGGAGGAGCGGCGTAGGGCGTAAGGGTGCCACCAATGGATACGTTCACGAACAGCAGTCCAATAGTGGCGTACTTCAGGGGAAGCGAAATTTTCTTCTGGTAGAAACGGTCGAGCAGGATGAGGGCTGTCACGGTCATCGCCGCGGGTTCGGTGATGAAGCTGCCGAGAAGGGGGCCAATCACGAGGGCGCTCACGTAGAATGCGAGAGGCTTAGGGAGCGGAAGTGGGCGCGAGGCGGCGTCGATGATTTTTCCGGCGGCTCTAAGGATCGGGCGAGTGGCGCAAACTGCCATGATCACGAAAACGAAAACAGGCTCGGTAAAGTTGCAGCTCTCGAGGTACTCAATCGCGGTAGTGGCGCCAGAGGCGATGCTGAAGTAAGCGAGGAACACTGCGGCCCAGAGGCCGAAAACTACCTCCACCTCTCCGAGCAGGTGGAAAAAATTCTCTCCGGCGGAGCCTCTCGGGAATTTGTGAGCGAGACGCTGAAAGAACTTCACCGAAAATGTGTGCAGAATGGCCGCGGTGAAGCACACGGTGGAAAAGATATCTGTGAGGTGGGACATCCAGAGAAATGATATTCGCAATCCCGACTCCAGACTACCTTTTCGAAGGGGCCAAAATGCAAGGCAGCTCCAAAACGAAAAAAAAGGACCGGCTTTCGCCAGTCCTCTCTTTTCGTCCAAGAACTTTAGTTCTTAGTAACGGCCGCCGCGACCACCGCCGCCGCCACCACCGCCGCCGAAACCGCCGCGTCCGCCGCCGCCGCCTTCACGAGGCGCCATAGGCTTAGCTTCGTTAACGGTAAGGGCACGGCCTTCCCAGTCGGAGCCATTGAGCTTGGAGATTGCGGTTTGAGCTTCCTGTTCGGAGCTCATTTCCACGAATCCGAAACCTTTGGAGCGACCGGAGTCGCGGTCCATGATGATTTTGGCAGATTCAACGGTTCCGCACTGAGCGAAAGCGTCAGACAGGGTGTCGTCGGTAGCAGAGTAGGGCAGGTTGCCCACGTACAATTTCTTTCCCATAAAACCTCCTAAAGGCCGGGCGCCACTTAAGAGGATATGGACACTATGTCCGCAGACTCTACAGAAGCAAAACAGTGATTACGCGGTCACAGTAGCATGCAGGTTGGGAAAAACCTATCATTCCTTCTTGCGAACAGGTATCTTGCGACTTTCCGCGACATGCATTGAAAGAGGGCATTCCATGAGATTCCAGAAGCGCCAAGGCACCAAAATCCAACTGAAGTGCCATGTTTGCCGCCTGGACTGTCTCCCCAAGAACGGCGACTGGCACGATGGAGCAGAGAGCCAAGTATTTCTTTGCCGCTCCTGCGAATACAAGGGTCCGACGGCACGCGCGAAAATTCCGCTCCGCGGCGCGTCCGCTGCTTCCCAGCCAGCCTAAGGCTCAACCACCAAGTCAGCTGTCTTTCGGGGCCGTTTTACTTCCCAGGCCAGCCCGAGCTTTTCGAGAAGCACAATAAAGGCAAAAGACAAGTCGAGCTCCCACCAGCGGTGCCCGTGAGCCGCGCAGCTCTGCTGCGCGTGGTGGTTATTATGCCAGCCTTCCCCCGCTGCGAGCAGGCCTACCCACCAGCAGTTCGTGGTGCGGTCGGGCGTATTGTAATTTCGGTAGCCCCATTTATGCGTGGCGGAGTTTACGAACCACATGATGTGCCACGTGCACACAGTGCGCACAAAGGCTCCCCAGAGCAGCCAGCTCCAGCCGCCCGCGAGAAAAAGGAAAGGCAGGGTGGCGACCGCGAGGAGGTTTCCTCTTTTGTTCAGGAACACGAGGTAGGGATCTTTCAGCAGGTCGGGAGCGTAGGTGGCGAGATAGTCCACAGGTTCTTCTTCTTCTGCATCCTTCACCAGCAAGTGAAGCACATGAGAATACCAGAAGCCTTTATTCGAATCATGCGGATCGCGGTCTGTATCCGAATGACGATGGTGCACCCGGTGCATCGCCGCCCAATGAATGGGAGGGCCGGCGCCGATCAGCGTTCCGATCGTTACGAGCGAGTTTCTCATCCAGCGGGGGCCCGTGAAGGCCTTGTGCGTGAGCATGCGGTGGTAGCCGGCGTTGATCCCGATCGGAGCGAGCACGAATACGCCGAACATCGCCAGCGCGAATCCGCTCCAGGTGAAGAAGGGAATCGCGGCAAGTGCGAGAAGGTGCACTGCCGACAACCAGAAGAGATTGGTCGTGTTCCAAGGTAGCGCCTTGGCGGGGCTTTGCGCGTTCATCATGACTCCTTGTCATTTAGAAACTGCTTCAAATGTTGGCTAGGCGTGAGAAGAAATTCCGGAAGGGCCGAGGCTGTTATTGCTCGGTGATCTTTACATTGTAACGCGTTTTGAACCTCCGATCACTTCAAAATCGGGTTTTATTAACTTCGTATAACCGAGATGGGTAGGCCGTATTTGCGAGCCCGCTTGGAAAGCCGCCTCAAGCGTTTTAAGATGAAGCGATTGACGAAAAAACTCCTCACATTCTTTCTCGGGGCCCTGTTTCTGGCGCTATTCCTGGAGCTTTCGCTCCCGCTGTTCGGCCTTATGCACCGCCGCCTCGTGCCCTCATCCTTCGGCGCAGGAACGGTGATCGCCTGTTTTGGAAACTCCTTCACCGCGGGGGTCGGAGCTCCGCAAGGGGAATCTTACTGCGATCAGCTCCAGCGCTTGCTCGACACGAGCCCAGAGCACTCCGGCAAAAAATTTCGCGTGGTGAATTTCGGGAAGTCCGGAACGAACTCGTCCCAGATTCTACTGGCCTTGCCCCGGCTGCTCGCCGAGCACAAACCTGCTATCGCACTCGTTATGACGGGAGAGCCGAATTTCTGGAATTACGACGGCTACCACCGGTTTCGCGCCCGACAGAGTGCCCGGGATCTCACCCTCCTGGAAAAGATTGCAGCGCGCGCTGAGCGGCTGCACACCGTGCGGCTGGTGAATCTCTGGCGCCTAAAGATCGGAGAAGGGCGCGCAGAAGGTCGGAGCTTATATTTCCCAGACGTTCCTCTCTCGGAGGAGCGCACGCTCGGTTACAAATGGTTCGCCCTTCTTTATTCTTGGTTCGATCGCAAAGATTGGCCCGCGCTAACGAATGAGGAATGGAAAGAGGCACTAGGTGCGCTGGAAAAATTGCATTCGCTTGAGCCAGAGCAGTTCACTATCCCCGCCCTCTTAGGGCGACTCTACCGCGATCGCTTCGGGGAAAACGAGCGCGGCCTCGAGTGGTATGCGCGCAGTCTGGAGATCCGGCCTGAAGTTTTTCACTACGACGTGGCCGCAGATCTTGCCGGTCTGCCGCTTGGTCAGAAAGCGCTCGAGGTAAAGGGCGCTGTGGAGTCGATGAGAAAAGTGCGCGAGCTGCTGCAGCCGGGGGCGATCGCGAATGTCAAGGGCGATCCGAAGGAGCTCCTTTCCCGTATCCGCGCGGCGCTGCCATTTCGCCCGGCCCACGGGCCCTGGCGGGTGAGTGCATACGAGGCTCTGCGTTTCGTTCGAAAAACGCGCGAGATGTTCACTTTCATTCGTGAAAATATCCGTGAGAATCCTTTCGCTGCTGGCGCAAATCCGCTGACACAGCTCCAGCGCCTCCGGGAACTCGCGGTGAAAGATCCCGAACTCACCCGCGAAGCGGAAAGGCTCGTGGCGCAATTGCAAAAGCAGTTTCCTTCACAGGCTTCTTACCCCGTGGATAAGATGGCGAACGGCGGAGTGCTGGAATGGATCAAGTCGGACATGCAAGAAATGGCCAGACATTTCGAAGAGAGCGGAACGCGCTTCCTTTTCCAGACGTATCCACCTTTGCGCAACGGAATGCCAAGGCTTGAGAACCAGCTGATCCGCCGAGTCGCAGAGGAAGAAGGCTGGCCGTTTACTGATTCCGAGGAGCTGTTCGCGCGCCGGATCGCGGAAGACCAGCCCTACTATTCCAACGTGGGCGGCCCTACCGATAATCACCTAAATCAGCGAGGCTACGCGCTCATCGCCCGGCAGTTGTTCACGAAGCTCGACTCTCTTGGCTGGCTGGGCTCAGCGGCAGGTGCGGGCACGGATTTTCAGCGAAAGCTCGGAAACCAAACTGCCATTGGTGATTCCGAGCTCCAGCGAATCGACGCGCCTCTGGGGCGAAACGCGCCCAAGGAGCGGGGCGGCTACGGTGAAGCGAAGGTCGTCGACTGGGTGCAATAGTGTCACGCCGTTCTTGTATAAAAGTTCGAGCGAGCCTTCGCGCTTGTGTTTGTTGTCCTTGTTACACTTGATGATCCCGCGATTTCTCGGATCGAAGTCGCAGTCGTCTTCCGGAATAACAACGGAAACTCCCGTTACGTTTTCGGGAAAAGGCACCGAGAGGCTTCTGGCGAAGGCCAGCAACGTGGCACGGGCATTTTCCGAAATCGGAGTGATGCTCGTGCGCTGCAGGTTTTTACGCAAGCCGATCACGGAGAAAAGCGAGTTGGTGTAGTCGCTGCAGTTCACGATTTCCGCTTCGCCTTTGCCCAGCGGCTCGATGTCACGGAAAGTTAGCTTGTAATTGGCGAGGTAGGCACCTGAGATGCGGTAGCTGCCGGTTTTTTCTATCCCGCGCAGGCTCAGCACTTCGTGGAGCGCGATCCCTGCCTTTAGGTATGGGTTGTTAATGTCTTCCCAGCGAAAACGGTTGATGATGATCGTACCGCTCGCGGGCACATTCACCGCGATCGACTCCTGCTCCGTATTGTCGCGGAATGAGGCGAGCGGATTCTCGGTCACGAGGATCGTGGCGTTGAGTGCGGTATATCGCAGGGCCGAGAATTCTTCTGGCTTGATCAGGCCGAGGTCACGGGAGTCTTCGAGGGCGCCTGCGGCCGCGTTCTGGAATTCGAGCGCAATCTCGTCGCCGCCATTGCCGATCGTCTTGCCGCCTGCCTGCGCATCGTAGGCAAAAAAAGCCAACAGAATCAAAACTGCTACACCAACGCTTCTCATACCTTACCCTTTGCCAGAAAAAACAATTGGGATCCAAAACATACTACGTGGTCTTTGCCGCCTTCTTTTTCCGCGGCGAGGCTCATCACTCTGGAGATCGCCTCGTCGAGGATTCGGCGGGCCTCAGGGAGCTGGCTCTCTTCGAGAGAACAAACCACCGATTTCAAAACGCGATCTTCGATGGAGTCCTGCTCGAGCTTGTTCTCCGCGAGGCGGAGCATGGAGCGGTGATAGGAGCGGATCGCTTCGGAGGGAACTCCATCGGAGCTCGTGAAATAGGGCGAAAGATCCTTCCATTTTCCGTCGGGCTCGATCTCAAGGAGCTTCACCTGAAGAAGGAGATCGCGAGTCTCGCGGATTTCTTTTACCGAAACACGAAGCCTCGCCGCAAGCCAGGATTCAGAAGGCTCGAAATCTTTCAGATGCACGCACTCAAGAATGGCAAGCGAAAGCCAGGAGGTAAGTGCACGCGTTGTATCAGATTTCAGATTCTGGAGCTTGGTGTCGCGAGCGGCGGCTTTGATTCGTTCCGAGGCTTTTTGTTTTTCTTCCGGAGTGCGGCCGTGACTCTGGGTTACGAGGTCATGGAAGTAGCTGGTCTGCCAGGCCGGCAGCTGAAGCGCGTTCGTAACGGCAATGGATTTTTTCGGAGACAATCCTTTTTGCCCACGCAGCACTTCGGAAAGGGTCGATGGAGCAAGGCCAAGGTCGCGAGCGAAGGTTCGCAAAGAGTAAGCGGGGTTAGCCCGTGTTCTTTCCGCGAGTGCTTGTTTAAGGATGCCTTGGTAGGTGGACTGCATGACCGAGCTTATAGCTCAAGTACTTGGAAAATGCGAACACTATGTTCGCTGGGCGGAAAACACACGTGAATTCAAATATGTACGGGGAGGCCCCGACGGTTCCGGGCCGAAGCCCCTGCGCTGCCTTCCTTGGAATTCTTGCAAATGTTTCCTAAAACACGCAGCGCCAGCACCGTAAAAATGATCGCAATATATACAAATAAAAATATATAAACAAAGTGGCGCGAACATTGCGGGAGCTTTGCTGTGAGGTTGGTTCTAGTATAATGAATCGGCTACTCGTGGAGGACGAAATGAAAAACAGAGTGCTGCTCATAGGCAGCAATCAGCAGCTCCAGCTCGCGCTCAAGTTCCTGTTCGAGATGAACGGCTATTTACCTGAAGTTGCCAGCACGCACCAGGAAGCCATCGCTATTCTCGACAAAGGAAAGACCGACTTCCTCCTGCTCGATCTTAATGTCGGCAAAGAATCGGGCGAAGATATCCTCTCTCATCTCGAGGCGATGCCCAATCCGCCACCCGAGGTCGTAGTCGCCCTCACCGAGCACCTTGGCGCCGAGCAGCTCGCGCGCATCCGCGCCCTCGCCCGGAAAGTGATCTTCCGGCCTTTCACATTCGATGAGCTTCTCGCCGAAATTCAGGTTCATTGCCGGCGAGCCTAAGGGCAGCTCTTTCCCCACGTATTCGCATTCGCGTCGCCCACGCCGAAATGCAATCCAGTGCTTCCATAGTAGCCAAGCGCGCGCAGCCGCCCGTTCCTGCGAAACTGGCAGAGTAGCTTATGGGCCCGTTCCATGTCGGTGAGCGTGGAGAAGCGCACATCGACCGCCGTGCCGAAAGGATGCCGCGTTTTGGAACCGCCCACATTCGCATTGTAAGGCTCCGGCCGCCACCAGTTGTAAATCTGCGCCACCTTTATGCCGAGGGCCTCGAGATCGCGGATGATCAGCACGGAGCGAATCGCATTCTGCCACGTGGCCTCCGCAGGATGAATGAGCTGGTGAAGCTGGTTCGCCCCGTAGGTGCAGGTGAACACGGAGCGGCTCGCCGGGTTCGGCCGCATTAGCTGCTCGCACCACGAGGAGTTCACGGTCGCTTCCCTGCACTTCGAGAGAAACTTTGCGGCCTTGGCATTGCCATTGTTCACCGCGCTCTTCTGCGCCGCCGTCGCCGAAGTGCACGCGCGTAGGTCGGAGCCAAAACCCGCGTCGTCCCAGGAAATTTCGTCGTCCTCGTGCGGCTCATCAGCCACGTAGTCGTCGAAATCGGCGAGGGCGGGAGGGGGTAGGGTGTTTAGACAAAGCACGGCGAGAGCCGCGAGCATTCCGTTGCGCATTTCTGGTCTTCCTTCCATGGACGATCAGGGTCTGCTTCTATTGTCTCATTCGTTTCGCGCCGTTTCATGGGAAAAATTACTCGCGCATCCGTGTAGGGCGAGCTTTGCGAGAGGGAAGCGTGTGGGGGTAAGGGGTGCACGGGCTGGTCGGTCATCTCTTCGCCGTCGGTATCCATTGTAATAAGGCCGCGTCATGCTCGCAAAAAATTCCACACTCAGATAGCCTAAAATTCCACTTCACACAGGGAGAACCGCATGAAAACCATCGCCGCCGTAGCCTGGGAAGCGAAACGCCCGTTAGAGGTCGAAGAGATCGACTGCGAAGGCCCAAAAGAGGGCGAAGTGCTCGTGAAGATGGTGGCAAGTGGCGTATGCCATACGGACGCCTTCACTCTATCCGGCGAGGATCCCGAAGGCGTGTTCCCCTGCGTGCTCGGCCACGAAGGTGGCGGCGTGGTGGTGGAGATCGGTAAAGGCGTCAAGAGTGTAAAAGTGGGCGATCATGTGATTCCGCTCTATATCCCGGAATGCCGCGAGTGCAAGATGTGCAAGTCGGGCAAAACCAATCTCTGCAATAAGATTGCCGCCACGGAATGGTCGGGCCTTATGCCCGACAGCACCACGCGCTACTCGAAAAACGGCAAAAAGATCTTCCACTACATGGGCTGCTCCACCTTCGCGGAGTATTCCGTGATCCCCGAGATCGCGCTTGCCGTGATCAACAAAGTCGCACCCCTCGAGAAAGTTTGCCTGCTCGGCTGCGGCATCACTACGGGCATCGGTGCTGTACTCAACACCGCGAAAGTTACTCCTGGCTCCACCGTGGCGATCTTCGGTATGGGCGGCATCGGGCTTTCGGCTGTGCAAGGCGCCGTGATGGCGAAAGCCGGCCGCATCATTGCGGTCGACATCAATGAAGAAAAATTCACGCTCGCCAGGCAACTCGGCGCCACCGACTGCATCAACCCAAAAAAGTTCGATAAGCCCACCCAGGAAGTGATCGTGGAGATGACAGGCGGGGGAGTGGACTATTCTTTCGAGTGCGTAGGCAACGTGGACCTCATGCGCACCGCACTCGAGAGCTGCCATATGGGCTGGGGCCAGAGCATCATCATCGGCGTGGCTGGCGCAGGCAAAACGATCCAGACTCGCCCCTTCCAATTGGTCACGGGACGTGTTTGGAAAGGCACGGCCTTCGGCGGCGTTCGCGGGCGTACCGAGCTTCCAGGTTATGTAGAGCAATACATGAACGGAACTCTTGAGATCGATAAAATGATCACGCACACGATGCCGCTCAAGGACATCAACAAGGCCTTTGACCTCATGCACGCGGGCAAGAGCATCCGCTCGGTGATTCACTACTGAGCCCAAAGGGCTCGAAAGAAGACCGCGATGGAAAAGACGAAGAGCTATAAACAATTCGACGGCTACACCAACTACTACTCGCACCAGAGCGCTATAACCGGCACAAAGATGAATTTCGCCGCCTACCTGCCGCCCCAAAGCGAAGGCAGGAAGCTTCCCGTGCTTTACTGGCTCTCGGGCCTTACTTGCACTGAGGAGAATTTCATCACCAAAGCTTATGCGCAGATCTTTGCGAAAAAATTCGGAGTGGTGGTGGTGGCCCCCGACACCTCCCCGCGAGGCGCCGGCGTGCCCGGTGAGGACGACGGCTACGATCTAGGAACCGGGGCGGGCTTTTACGTGGATGCAACAAACGGCGCCTGGGCGAAGAACTACAAGATGTACACTTACGTCACGCAAGAGTTGCGCGCTCTCGTCGAGAAGCAGCTTCCCGTTGACGGCAAACACTCGGGCATCTTCGGCCACTCAATGGGCGGCCACGGCGCGCTCGTGCTGGGCTTACGCAATCCCGATCTCTACAAGAGCATCTCCGCCTTCGCTCCTATCTGCGCGCCGATGCGCGCTCCCTGGGGGCAAAAGGCTTTTTCCGCCTATCTCGGCAATAACCGCGACGACTGGGCCCGCTACGACGCTACCGAGCTGCTGAAGAGCGCGAAGTGCAAGACCCCCATCCTTATTGATCAGGGGATGGATGATGAATTCCTCAAAGAGCAGCTACTCACCGAAGAATTCCGTAAGGCGGCACAAGGATATCCTGCCAGCATTCGCATGCGCGACGGCTACGACCACAGCTACTTCTTCATCTCGACATTCATCGAAGAGCACTTCGCGTTTCACGCGGAGATTCTGAAGGGCTGATCTTAGAACCTCAATACCGGGAGCAGTACCCCGTGGCGCAAAGAGCGGCGGGCCACTTTCGCGTCGAGCTCGCGCAGGAATTGCGACTGGGCGGATCGGTTGTACCGGGAAGCTGCGACCGCCTGGTCCCAGGCGCGGGCGCGAAGTTCAGCGATCCAGGTCATCATTACCGACTTCTCCAAACCCGGCAGCAGGCGTGGCGTAGAGCTGTAGCTCAGGAACACGTTCCAGATCTCCGGCATCGTTTCTTGGAGCGCTTCCGTGATCTGGAAGAAATCCGCGCGCACGCTCGGAGAAGCGAAATTGGTGGGAGTGATCAGAAGTGCTTCGACCAGGTCGCGCGCAATGTGAACATGAATGCCATAGACGATGTCGGCATCGGCACTCCAGCCATCATAATTGGAACGGTCGAACTCCACCTGCCAGCCGGCCGGCAGCGTGCGGCGTTTACCGGCAAGCTCGGCTTGAATGGTGCGGCGGTAGAGATTCGCGTAGTTCACGATCAGGGTCGTTACCCAAGCTGAATTGCGGAAGGCTCCGCGGGCGAGTTGCCTCTCGGCGCTTTGAATAGTGAGTGAGTAGACCAGTGGAAAGAGCGCTCGGGTATCGCCCTTTTTGCGAAGCTCGAGGCCGAGGGCGCGCACAGAGCTGGAGGCATCCTGCGGGGTGGTGTAGGGGCGATCAGCGTAAGCGCTGGCGTGGGAGAGGCTCGGGAGCAGAAGGGCGATGAGGGCGAGGAAGCGCATTTTTTGACCTACAGGAGGTTTATAGGAATCGGCGCTCTTCATAGCACGAGATGGCCCCGAACCACAGGGGGGTGATTCGGGGCCGGGGGGTGGAGGGGGTAACTGCGTGGTTTTACTGCTTCAGCGTGGCGGTAAGGGTTTGCTCAAAGCCGTTGGCGCGCATGGTGTGTACTGTTTCGAGGGTATTGTCGACACTGCGGAATCGGAAGCCGAGGGAGGCGCCGGAAGGATCTTTCAGGGTGAAATCCACCACTCCGCCGAGCTTGGCTCCCACTTTGTCGGTGCCCATGTAGAGCTCGGCGCCGCGGTATTCAAGGCGGATGGCCTGCATCTCGGCGGTCATGCCGCTGCAGTCATAGGTGAACTGGCGAAGCTCGAAGCCGGCGCTGTCATCGAGGATCTCGACCTTAACGGAGGCACAGGCCATTTCGGGGGTGCCCGTCATCTTGATCGAGCCAGTGCCGGTCCAGGTAACGGCGCGAGGAGGGGTTGGGGTGGCGGGGTTGGTTACAGGGGCGGGCGTGAGTTGGATGGCGTCTACGGCTTTCTCGGCGGCGCTTTTTCCGCAGGCGCTGAGGGTGAGGGTGGTGAGAACAGAGAGAGTGAGAACAAGGTGCTTTTTCATGGGGTCTCCTTAAGTGCGTGTTGTTAGGTACGCACCCAGAATCAGCCCGGAACTGTTTTTCGAGAACCGGAAGCGCGCGCTGACTCTCCCGGTCAACGGGTTTGGCCGCACGAGCTGTGCGCGAGCAGGTGCGCGCGCCAGGCACCTATGCTTTTCGCGCGCAAGAACGGCAGAGCCCGGTGAATTCGAGCACGTGCTTCACTCCGCTGTAGCCGAGCGCTTTCACTTTTTCTTCGAGCTTGTCGAGGTGGCAGTCTTCGAGTTTTTCGATTTTGCGGCATTCCACGCAGATCACGTGGTGGTGGTGGTGGTCGGAGTCGCCGCGCAGCTCGAAGCGCGACACGCCGTCGCCGAAGTCGCAGCGGCGCACAAGCCCGGCTTCCTCAAAAGAGGCGAGGCAGCGGTAGGTGGTCACGGTGTCTAAGTCGCTGTTAGTGGGCGCGCCTTTGGCGCGACGTTTCAGCGCTTGCTGGAGTTCCTTGGCGCTGAAGGGGCCATGATTCTCTACCAGGTGCTTGAGAATGGCTTCGCGGGATTTGGTGCGCTTGAGCTTGGCATTTTTCATCGTCTCGAATGCGTGCTCGAGTGATGGTGCATCGTGCTGGTGTTTGGGCTTAGCGGCCATGGTTAGGTTTAGCGCGGGGGGCAAAGGGTTTCAAGGAGCACCGTTCTCGCCTTTAAGATTGTGTTCGGCTCACCGAATTTCTCGACTCTACCCTGGCTCTTTTCTAAATTTATGGGATGAAACGACGTGAATTTCTCGATTTTATGGGCCGCGGAGCTTTGCTCGCGGGTGTTGCGCCAACCGCATTTTTGTCCGCTTGCAGCTCTTCGCCTCCCGCTAAAATGGGCAAGAAAGCCTCGCAGCTCGGCTTCACTCCTCTTTCACCGAGCTCGGCAGATAAGCTTCTGCTGAGCCCCGGGCTCAGCTACGAAGTGCTCATTCGCAAAGACGACCCGATCGGCCCGAAGCTCAAGTGGGGAGCCAACAACGACTACAATGCCTACTTTCCCTTCGACCCGGCAAATCCTTACGACGGCATGCTCTGGACAAACCACGAGTACCCCGAGCCGTTCATGATCACCAACAGCCGCCATCCCAATCCGAAAGATTGGAAGTCGGAGAAGCAGATTCTCGCGGAGATGGACTCTGTCGGCGGCTCGCTCGTGCGCTTCCACCGCGACGAGAATGGAAAATGGCAGATCGACCGCAAAGATCCGCGGAACCGTCGATTCAATGCCCATACCCGCATTCCTCTGATTGCGCCCCGGCCCATTGAGGGCTCCCTCACCGCTGTGGGAACTTTCGCGAATTGCGCGGGAGGCAAAACTCCCTGGGGCACCGTGCTCACTTGTGAAGAGAATACCCACCAGTATTTCGGAGAATGGGACTTCGGGCCATTGCCCGGCGAGAAAAAGGCACGCAAGGTGCCTCTCACTTACTACAGGCCCGACGAAGACCTCGGCTGGTCGCAGCGCTACAAACGACCTCCGACCCACTACGGCTGGGTGGTCGAGATCCACCCTTTCACTGGCAAGGCGAAAAAGCTCACTGCCTTGGGTCGTTTCGCGCACGAAAGCGCGCTCTGTGTGCCCGCCAAAGACGGCCGAACGGTCGTGTATATGGGCGAAGACGTGGCCGATCGCTTTGTGTACAAGTTTATTTCTGAGCGGCCGGGCTCGCTTGATTCAGGCACGCTTTACGTGGCCAACTTGGATAAGAAACGCTGGATGCCGCTCACTATGGATGCCCACCCAGATTTTTCGTGGCGTTTCCGCGACCAGCTGGATCTGTTGATCCAGGCCCCGCAGGCCGCCTTGCTTCTTGGCGCGACTCCGCTCGATCGTCCGGAAGACATCGACCGCGACCCTGTCACAGGTGACATCATCGTGGTGCTCACGAACAATAAGTCCAAAGGCCGCCCGCACGGGAGCCTGATGCGCATTTCGGAGGATCCGCTGTCGCTCGAGTTCAGCTGGAAAACCTGGATTGCAGGGGGAGCGGAGAGCGGCTTGTCTTGCCCAGACAATCTTACCTTCGATGCCGCCGGCAACCTTTGGGTTACCTCTGACATGTCTTCTCGCGATATGGCGAAAGGTAGCTTGAAGCCCTTTCTCAACAACGGGCTTTACTGCATTCCGATGGCCGGGAGCGACGCGGGCAAAGTTTTCCAGGTGGCGAGCGCGCCGACTTCGGCGGAATTCACGGGGCCCGAGTTTCTTCCCGATGGCTCACTGCTCCTAAGTGTGCAGCATCCGGGAGAGGTGACGGCCAAAGTGATGCCGGCCACGCGCGATAGTTCCTGGCCGGATGGGCCCGGCCACGATCCGAAGAGCTCGGTGGTATTGATTCGTTTTTGACACGCCCAGCTAAAGCAGTGCCGACTCGACACCGGGCTCACAAAGTTGTCGCAAGAAAATAGTATAACCACTGAATCTTAAAAGAACCTCCACCTGGTATGGCGCTTGCTCTTGCGCTCCTTGGTTCCCAAGTTCACCGTCTAATTCTCTGGAGGATTCGTGTTTCCACTCGCGCTCGCTCTCGCCACTCTCGCTCTTAACACACCGGCCCACGCTGGCTACGCACTCACCGCCGCTGCCAGCAAATGGGTCAACGTGTCTGAAACGGACGCTTACCTTCAAACCCCCGTGTGCCGCGCCTACACCCAAGTGAGCACCAGCAAGGAGCCGGTCGAATTCTCGATGAGCTATCCGGTTGACGGCAAGATCCTTCCGATGATCGGTCTCCGCACCAAGCTCGCCCCCTCGATGATCGCCATCAAGATCGAGCGCAATAAGTTCGAGTATCTGTTCCTGCTGAAAGCTGGCGCCACCAACGAAGAAGCTAACCTCTACTGGTACGCGCCCGTAGGCTTCACCGCCCTCGAGGCGCTCGTGCGGGAACGCAACGTGCTCGACCTCGTGCTCGACCCCAAAGGCGCGGCTCCTTCCGCGATCCAGGTGAGCTTGGCAGGTTCCTCGAATGCCCTCGATGTCGTGAAGAAATGCCTGAAGACTACGAGCGTGCCCGGCGACTTTTTTAAGCTGCTCAACGCCCAGAAAGACGCGCTCACGCCCGATCTCGGCGACCGCAGCCCTCTCTTCCTGATGCAGACCGTGCAACAGGCCTTTGCGGCCTACAAAGCCGGCCAGGCGATCAATTTGGAAATTGCCGCGCTCCGCAAAACAGTGGCGCCCATACTCGCCAAAGAAAGCGCTGCTCTCGCCGAGCTGAAAAACGCAAACGCGAACTTCAACAGTGCGCAAACCAAACTCAATACCGCCACCGCGCTCGTGGAAACCCTCACCACAAAACTCGCCGAGTCAAAGGCCACCCTAGCATCGCTCCAGGCCCAGAAGCCGATCGCAGAAGCCGACCTCGCAAAAAAGAAGGCCACTTACCTGCCGCTGAAAGAGAAGCTCGCTGCTTATGAAAAGGCCGTGGTCGATGCGACCGCACTCGTGAAGAGCACCGAGAACAAAATCGACGAGAACGAGAATCTCATCGCCCGCAATACCAAGCGCATTCCCCAGCTCGAAAGCGAAAGCGCCAGCCTTCGCCGCCAGATCCCAGGCCTCGAGAACGAAGTGAACCGCACCCGCCGTACCTACGACGATGCCGATACCGAATATCGCCGTTACGACGTGCGCCGCGAGACCGAGAACATTCTCAGCCGTGACGCCTTCTACGGCTGGGCCAAGCGCGACCTCGAGAACGCCAAGCGCGAGCTCGACCGGGCCAAAAGCGACTACTGGCCCAAACACACCGCGATGTTTCAGAAAAAATCTGAGATGGAAGCCTGCCAGCGCCAGCAGCCGCCCGTGGACTGCTCTGGTAAAGTGAACGAGTTTCGGAATGCCGAGCGCGAATGGCAGCAGGCCTCCATGGAGCAGTCCAACTGGGAGAGCAAGGTGCGCGATTACGAGCGCAAAGTGGACGACATCGAAGACGAAGCCAAGCGCAAGGCCGAGCGCGAAAGCGATGATCTGCGCCGCAAGCGTGACGACGCCGAGTCGTACTACAACCGCGCCCGTAACGAGCTGAGTTCCGCGCAGGACCGCATCGCCGAGATCCGCAACGCCATCCCTGTGCTTCGACGACAGATCGAGACAGCGAGAGCGAACCTCGTGACCCTGCGGGAGAAGCTCGCCGTGGCCCAGGCCTCGCTTGCTGAAAAAATCTCTCAGCGTGACAAGTTCGCCGGCGAGATCGGCTTCGAGCAGGCGAAAGCGGAGTACCTCGCTGCCGATGCGCTGCTGAAGGAAATCGTGGTCGGCATTGCCGCGCGCACCAAAGAGATACCCCTGCTTACCAAGCAACTGACCGACACACAGAAGACCATCCCTGGCCTCACCAAGACCTTTGAAACTTCAAAGGTTAACCTCGCCGCGGCCGAAGCCAAGCTCGCTCCCATACAGGAGCAGCTGAAGCCCTTCCGCGCTGAAGAAGCTGTGAAGCTGGCTGCCTTAGAGAGCGAGAACGTGAAGTTCAAGACGGGCCGTGCCGCCTACCAGGATCTGGTTAAGCTCCTGATTCAGTAAGGCTGTCGAAAAAAGAAAACCCCATTCCTTCTCTCGAAGGGATGGGGTTTTTTCTTGTCTGAAAACGAAGGCTAGTCTTGTCCGTCGTTAGGCATACGCATGTAGAGGAAGGTCCATTTGCCGTCTTTGCATTCAAATACGTCCTGGTCTTCGCCCTTTTGCACGTAGACGCGTTCGCCTTCGAGCTTGCAAGGGGTTCCGGTTTCAACGTAGTCCACGTTCCGGTCAGCGAAAGCAGAGTTAGAGAGAGAAAGTAACGCGAGGGTGGCGATAGCTAATTTCATAGTGTCCTTAAGAAATGAGGGGTGGTTTGTTGGGCGCATCCTAAGCTAGAAAGCGCATTGCGTCAATTCGATATTGGATTCTAATCATCAACTAACTTGAGCTAGGATTTGCCCCTTATAACGCCATATGTTAAAAGCCGCGGATGCAAAAAATCCTCGTTGTCTTCGGCCTCTTGAGTTCTTTTGCCCATGCCGGCGAACAGGCCAATGTTTTCGGCAACGACGAGCGCCGGGAGCTCACCAGTACCCAAGCGCCTTGGGGCCAGATCGGCCGCCTTTATGGACCGGGAGGCACCTGTACGGCCACGCTGGTAGGGAAAGATCTCATTCTCACCGCTGCCCATTGCGTGATCGATTCCAAAACGAAGACGTTTCAGAAAGGTGAATACAAATTCTACCCCGCGCTTCGCGACAATAGATCCGCCCTTTCAGCCAGAGTGAAATACGTGTGGTGGGGCACTACGGATCCAATCGGCCGCCGCGATCTCGACTGGGCGATTGCTCGTCTTGATCAGCCGCTCGGTACCCAGCTTGGCTGGATGGGAGTATTGCGCACGGACCTTTCCCAATTCGTGGGGCTTCAGGCCGTCCTCGTGGGCTATAGCGGCGATCTTAAATCAGGCCAGAGCGCCCACTGGACCAGCAGCTGCCGCTTTACCCTGTGGGAAGCAAGCAGCTCCTTCGCTCTTCACGACTGCGACGCTACCCGTGGATCTTCGGGCGGTCCGATGATCCGCAATTACAATGGAGAGCAAAAGATCATCGCGGTCAACGTGGCCGAGCGCCGCGGGAGTAGAGAAGACTCGCTGATCCATGTGCCCTACACCCACGATGTGGCCAATATCGCCATTTCCACCAGCAGCTTTATTGATAAGATCATTGAGCTGCAGGGCAACCGGGAAGGCCTCTGAGGTTTCTCAGAACTTCTTGATACTAAGGTCGCCCGATACCGTTTTCGCGCTGAGCCCGCCTTTTGCGCCGCCCAGTTTGAACGAGGCACCGCCGCGCTTGGTAAGCGTGCCGCTCACTTCGCCGTCTACCTCCACTTCTCCGCTCACGGAGGAAAAATCGACTTTCAGGCTGGGTTCGCCACGAAAGCGGAGTTCAATGTCGCCGGAGGTGGAGCTTGTTTCCATCATAGGCGCAGGGCTATCCAGGTCGAGCTTGATATCGCCCGACACCGTTTTGCCGGCGAACTTCTCGGCTTCAAACTGCTTGCCGTAGAATTCCCCGCTAGTGCTCTGGAAAATCAGCTCGGAGATTTTAACTTGCTCCACTTTTACGTCGCCCGAGGTGGTTTTGACGGCAAGGTCTTTGAGAGAAAGCTGCTCTGCCTGTACGGATCCGGAGATGGTCTTCACCGTTACGCGTTTCACATTTTCGGGCACTCTCACGTGCAGGCCTCCTTCGCTTTCGTCGAAGTTGATATGGAAACGGAATCCGTTGTCTACGTCCACTTCGTGCACACGAATCTCCAGTTTCCCCGGGGTAGCGGAAGTTTCGAGTGGCTCGTGCGAAGTGGGGTAGTGGCCGGTAAGCGAGATATCGACGAAGCCGGAGGAGCCACGCTCCACTTTCACATCGGTTGCGGTGGTTTCGATGAGGATTTCTTCCACGTCTTTTCCGCTGAAAGTTTTCTTGGCCTCAACGCGGCCGGTGGCGAACTTCACCGCGCCGTAGGTTTTGAACAGGCTCTTGGGGTAAGTGCCCGCCTGATTGATCCCGCTTGCGGCTGCGGCGAGCCAGGAGATGGAGAAACAGGCAAGGGTGAGAACGGAAATTTTGACGACTATGTTACGCATGTTGATTCCTTTTTTCAGGCTCGCGCCACTGTTTGTTGATCAGGCTCGCGCCACTGTTTGTTGATCAGGCTCGCGCCTGAATAAATTTAAGATTCCATTTCAAGTAAGCGAGCGTGCCAAGCACGAACCAGAGGGTTAGCTTGTACATCGCGAACAGGCTGAGCAGCGTGAGCCCGAGGCAGCCAAGCAGAAAGAAAAACGCAGAGAACTGGGCCCAGAAACCAACCGAGATGAAGATCATCTCGAAGAAGAAAACGGCGAAGGAAGCGATTGAAGCCACCAAGAGGCCAAAAGCCGAAGCCCAGCCGCCCACGACCATCGCGAGCAGCACCAGGAAAGGGCCGAGCACGAAGATCAAGTTGAGCGGGGCGAGCGCGAGGATCGCGACTACTGCGCTCCAGGTGCCGCTGATTTTCATTGAGAGGCGCTGTGACTTTTCCGCGGTTTCGATTCTACGGCCGGCAGTCAGGCTATGGGCAAAGGCTTTGGGGTCGCCGAGGCCCTCAATCACGTCGTGCTCGGTGCGGCCGGCGCTCACGGCGTCACGGATGTACTCTTCCTGATCGCGGAGGATGTCGGCGATTTCGTCCTCGGGGAGAGTGGAAAGATGGCTTCTCAGGGCACTTAGATAGTCGGGCTTGGTCATTACTTTTCTCCACTGGTCAAAATGAAATCCACGTCGGAAGTGAACTGCTTCCACTCTTTCAACAGTTTTTCTGTCATTTTCCGGCCTTCACCGGTCATGCGGTAATATTTGCGAGGAGGGCCTTCGGAGCTCTCCTGCAGGTAGGTCTCGAAATATTTTTCCTGGGTGAGGCGGCGCAGGATTGGGTAGATCGTGCCTTCCGAGATCTCGATTTTTTTCGAGATCGTCTCCACCAGCTCGTAGCCGTAAAAATCACGCTTCTTCGCGAGTGCCAGCACGCACATCTCGATCACGCCTTTGTTGAATTGGCTGTTCATCAGTACAACCTACAGCACAGTACTGTTCATTGCAAGGTACTGGCTCATAAATACTACGACGCGGAATGTAAAGGGCGGGAAATCGGGGAGTTAAGGCAGAGATCTTTTAGGGACGGCGAGCTGGATCCGGATACTTCCAGGGCATGTAGCCGTAAAGGAACCAGGCCGCATGCGATCCACTCTTCATGGTGGAGAGTTCTTTTGGGCTATGGTGAAGCTGTGGCGGTAGCGCCGAGAAGAGCAGATTGTTCGCCAGGCTCTTTGTGCGGCGGGGAGCGGAAAGCGCCGCGTGACGAAGGCTACCTTCTTTGGCCAACTTATCGGCGCCGGGATGATAGTAAAAAAAACGCAGGTCGCGCGCGGCCTGGCCCAGGTTTAGCGCGGTATGTTTAGCGTAGTCGCGGAAGAATTGTTTCATCGCGGGAACTCTATATTACGTAGAGGCGAGCGCCTCAACCAAAAATACCCTGATGCCAATCAGGGATTCGTCCACTTTGCATTCCCGCGGCAGTTCTCGTAGCCGCGTCTTGCCCAAGTACCAGCCCGGAGATCGGCGGGTGCGGCTTCGTTCACGAGCGCGAAATGCAGGCACCAGAGGCCTGCGCAGTGAGGAGCTTTGTAAGTCTCGATATGAGATCTGGCCTGTTTGCACACTGCCTTCATGGTGCCGGCGTTGAGCGACTCGCCGCCTCGGCCGTCGACCCCGTACCAGCAGGTGGTATGCACTTTTTTCTGCACGCCTTCATGCCCATAGCCGTCGAGGAGCACGAGCTTGATCTGGTCAGGGTTCTTCACCTTGAGCGCCACGTGCTCTGCGTGCGCGGCGGCGGAAGAGTGGCCGGCAATCACGTAAGCCTGCTCAGGGTTGGCATTGATCTCCGCGGCGAGCTTGGGCACTGTCGCTTCGGCCTCGGCCCATGGGATATTTCGGATGCGGGAGTTGCAAGCATCCATCCCCGCTTTGGTGGTATAGGCAGCGCCGAAGAGCACCACCTTTGGAGCGGCTTGGGCGAGCACTGGAAGCAGGAGAAAAGCGAAGATAATTTTCAGCATGTATGTTCCCACTAAAAATTATTTCCGTTTTGCCTTATCCAACTCCACACCGCTAATGCTGGATGCTTTTGTTTTTTGCGCTCCATAAGCGGTCGGCACAGCAGAAAGGGCGCGCGCATCAGCGGCCTTGAGTGCTTTAACCTGCAGGGCGGCGTCCGCCTTGTCGTTGATATTGATGCAGTTGGCGGCGAGAGCGTTCGCGGTGTTTTTGATGGTAGTCAGGCGCGCCTTCATCCGGTCGGTGGTGTCGCGCATGAGCCGGCCGCAGCGAGACTTTGAAAAATCAATCTCGTCAGGAGCGAACTCGGCCTGGTGCCGAGCGAGCTGCGTCTGCAGAAACGATACAAGCGCGTTGCCGTCTTTCTCTACGACCGGGGACTGGTCTACGATCTCTCTTTTCTTTGCCACGAACTGTTGGATCGCGGCGCCATCGTTTCGGTGAGCAAGGTAGGCTGGGCAAATCTTAGTGGTCATCTCCTTCAGGCCTTCTAGATTTTTTACTGAAGTGCGAGTCCAGGTGCGGCCCTTTTCAGCCTCGGCCGGCCAATGGAGTTGCAGCTCGGAGGAACAGGTTTTTTCAAACGTTCCCCAGCCGTCTTCCGCCGCCTGGGCAGCAGAAGTTGAAAGAAAAAGCGTGATGAACAGAGTGATCATGATCAGTTCGCCAGCAGTTTGAAGTATTTTTCGGGGGCGTTGCAGTGGCCGCCGCCAGGGGCATCAAGCTTTACGCGATCGCCGAACTTAGGCTTCAAGTGGTTGAAGAGACCCTTGGAGTTAGCCATCGTGGTATTAGCCACGATTCGTAAAGTCATCCTCGAGTTGCGATTCAGCACGTTGGTGTATCTCTGCCTGGTGTCGCCGTAGCCACCATCGATGATCAGAAGTTTTTCAACTCGGCTCAGAATCCCGGCTCCGTTGCCGTTCAGCTCGGTAGCGAAGAAGGGGCCAGCCGCGCTGTGGCCGGCAAGCAGCAAGGGTCTTTGGCCTACCAGGCCGTCCATCCTTTGGATGTATTTGGAGAGCGGGAAGCTGGTGTCGCCCCCGGATTGCCGCCAGGGCATCAGCGAGATAGCTTTCAGGGAACGGAGCGTGCTCGACTGGTTCTTCAGATAAGCTTCGCCGCTCGCACCGTTTCCACACACACCGGTGAGTCCGTGCGCATAAAAAACGGTTTTCTCAAACTGGGCCACGCCCTTGGGAATCACGATGTGATTCTTAGGCGATCCGCCTTTGCAGTAGATTCCCTGGCCATCAGGAGTATCTGTGCATAGGTAGCCGCTGGCTTTCAGCTTGTTCGCGATGTCTTCGGAGCTTTCGGCGAAGGCGGGCGCGGAGGAGAAGCAGAGTGCGAACAAAAGGGTAAAAAGAAGCGAGGAAGTGTGCATGGGGTGGTTTCCTTCTTTGGATCCGTTAATTCTCTATCGGCCCTTGTGTCAAATTCGTGCGGATTAATACCGTAATAATATCAATATATTGCAGGATTTTTTTGCGGCAGGGTGCGAGCTCACATTGAAAAGCTTCTCTAAATCCAGGTGGGTCAGCCGACCGCGCAAGGGGAAATCAGCAGCGGGCATTCAAGCCAACAGGCGACGTGAATTGTCAGTTCCGTGGAGCGAGGTTTTTTCCCGGCTTCATTCTTGGCGCAAGCTCCACGTATTTCCTGTGTACCACGTCAAAAATAGAGAGCTCTTCCTGGGTGGCAGCAGCTGAAAAAATCCCACCGCTAAGTGGGCTCAGCCCATCGAGCTGAGAGCTTGCCTGCTCTCGAGGCGCAACGCTCGAAATTGTTCTGGAGGCAGCCTCCTGTTTTCCACTTTCAGCCAGGCTCTTTTTTAGTGAATCTCGCAAAGTAGTTTTGGGCTTTTTCTGGGCCGAGCCAAAGTCGACGGCGAAGGCATTGGAACTTTCGGTAAGGGTGTTCGCTGCCAACTTGGTTGCGGCTTCAAGAGCCTCGTTGAGTTTAGATTCGGATATTTTTCCATCCAAAACAGCGGCCAGGCTGCTCGGGCCTTTTCCTTCGCCCAGAACTTTACTGAGATAGTCGCTCGGCGCGATTCCAAAATTCCTTTCGAAGTCTTCCAAGGATTGTTTGGCAGCACTCCCCTGGAGGATTCCCTGGTCAGGATTGAACCCAGTCGTTTTTCCGCTCAGTTTATTTGCGGCATCAAAATTCTGCTGGCAGTTTGCGTAAAGGGCAGCGGCATCCTCCGGGCTTGTCAGATTCGCGTTCGCTCCCTCCGCGCAGAAAATCGCGCCAACGGTTGCGGCCTGAGCCGCCCCGAGCGACGCTACTGCTTTCGCGGAAACCAGAGAGCTGCTCTGTTGCCCGAGTTCGTTGGATGAAATGCTATCTATTGGCTTAGTGTCGATGTTCTTGCTTAGTTCAGACTTGAGTTTTTCTACTACTGGAGTAGTGGCGTTGATTGGCGCTCCGGATGCACCTCGTTGCACGCCTAGGTTAGAGTCCGCAATGCATTTCATCTGACCACTGTCCGGAACGTATCCAACCTCACAGCCGTCTGCGGTGGTAAGGCAGGGGCCCCATTCCAATGATTGAGTAACGTTGGAAATCTCGCAGGTTTTGAGTCCGACGCCGTGGTCGAGGTTGCATTGCAGCTGCTTTCCAACGGTGTCGCAAGAGTAAAGTTCACCGCCTGCGCCTTCGCCTCTGGCGACTCCAGAATGCAGGAGGAGAGGAATCAGAACGATCCATGCTCCTCTCGCTTTTCCTTTGGGCTTAGGCCCGCCTTGCATCCTTTTCTCCCCTTTCGATCTATCGGAGATTTAAAGGGATTTCTTGAATTAATGTGATTCTCCAGCGATTTTGTCTCCCTTTAATTCTCCAGCGATAATGTCACCCCCCTAACCCTGTAAGCTTCAGCAATCAAAGAAGGATTGGTGGAGCTTATGGACAGAGCTGAGGGGATTCTC